>JADMIO010830113.1_pt1 | contig 115162 bp, 98 predicted proteins | sample 8958161 | NCBI WGS metagenome assembly JADMIO01 (sample SAMN16585339, study PRJNA669376) | soil metagenome | isolation source: Crop rotation soil | place: USA: Cullars Rotation, Alabama | collected 2011 | reverse complement strand
CGCGACAACTTGTCCACGTGGAATTCTAAGCTTAGGATCCCAATGTGCTGGAAAGCGGCTCCGATACGAGTTGGAGAGCCGCTGATCGAAGGCAACCGCGATATAACGCGGCCGGATCCGCTCGATGAGATCGCCGAGAAAACGGGCAAATCCAAACACTGCGTGGGCGGGATTGCCGTCGCGATCGATGACGTCGGGCAATACGGAGTGATACGCGCGGTAGACATACACCGACGCGTCGATGAGAAAAATCACTCAGGCAAGCCAGCGCTGGATTCGGTCGTGCAGCGGGCTCGAGCGGGGGAAATGCGCCAGCAGATACTCCATCTGATCCGCAAGCACGCGCCGTCCCTTGAGGAAGATGTATTCAGCGTAGGTCGGCGTAAAGGGCACGGCGATCAGTTGCATCTTGGCCTGCTCGGGAGTCCGTGACGCTTTCTGATTGTTGCAACGGCGACAGGCAGTGACGACATTTGTCCAGATATCGACACCTCCCTGACTGAATGGCCTGATGTGATCTCGCGACAATTCGCGCGAAGCGAAACGCATGCCACAATACATGCAAAGGTAGGCATCACGCCGAAACAGCGTCTGGTTGTTCAGAGGTGGAATATAGTCGTGTCGAGTGTTACCCGGATTGCCCGTGTGTCCGACCGTAGCGACAATGGAGTTGACTTCCAGAATCGTACGTCGTCCACTGGCCGCGTTGACGCCGCCGTAAAGCTTGTACAACGGCGATCCACAGGTGTAGGCCACCTGCTCCTGGGTGTAGAGTCGGGCGGCCTCCTTGTAGTCGATCCACTCCAAGGGCATACCGGCAACGTCAGTTCGCAGAACCAGCTGCGAAAGGGAACGCACGCCCGGGCTTGCAACGATACGCAAGTCGTCGTGGTTGCCGTTATCGGCGCGGTCTAGATCTATGCCTAGCATGGGCGCTGTAAGATAAAGCAGTTTTATGCAAGAATTCAACGTCGCAACGTCTTAATTCGCTTGAGGATTTCTGAACGCGTGACCCAGTCGCCACGCGCCGTATCCCGTACATACCCTTGAGGGCCGTGCATGCCAGTCACCATTGGTGCGCTTCGCGAGAGCGCGCCGCAAGAAACGCGCGTCAGCCTCGTACCTGAAGTAGCGGACAAATTCGCCCAAACCGGAGCCAAGATACTCCTCGAGAAAGGGGCCGGCACACGTGCCCAGTTTCCAGACTCTTCTTACAAGAACGTTACATGGGCCGATTCGGCTACCGCGGTCCTGGAGCAAGCCCAGGTCGTCCTGACCGTTCAGCCCCTTTCGGTCCAGCAAATCCAGCAGCTTAGATCGGGGACCGTCGTGGTTGGCTACATGCAGCCGTACGGCCGTAAAGCCGAGGTAAAGGCGCTCGAGGACCGCGGCATTACCAGTTTTGCGATGGAGCTCGTCCCCCGGATCTCACGGGCCCAGTCGATGGACGCCCTGTCCTCGCAGGCCGCCATAGCGGGATACAAGGCGGTCCTGATCGCCGCGGACAACCTGCAGAAGTTCCTTCCGATGCTGACGACGGCTGCCGGCACGATCCGGCCTTCCGGTGTGCTCGTCATCGGCGCCGGAGTGGCCGGCCTGCAGGCAATCGCTACAGCGAAGCGCCTGGGAGCCGTAGTCGAAGCGTATGACGTACGTTCGGCAACGAAGGAGCAAGTGAAATCGCTCGGCGCAAAGTTCGTCGATACCGGAGTCAGCGCCGAAGGAACCGGAGGCTACGCGCGTGAGCTCACTGATGAGGAAAAGCGCAAGCAACAGGAGGTGCTCGATGCCCGGATCGCGGCCGTTGATGCGGTCGTCACGACGGCCTCAGTGCCCGGCCGTCCGGCCCCCCGAATCATCACCAGAGCAGCCGTCGAGAGGATGCGACCGGGCTCGGTCATCGTGGACATCGCGGCCGAACAGGGTGGTAACTGTGAGCTCACCCGCGCCGGCGAGATCGTCGAGCATCAGGGCGTGAAGATCATCGGGCCGGTCAATCTGCCGGCACAACTCGCCTACAACGCCAGCGAAATGTATGCCCGCAATCTGCTGAACTTCCTCAAGCCTGCCCTGCAGAAAGGCGAGCTGGCGATCGACTGGAGCGACGAAGTCTTCGCCCAGGCGTGCCTCACGCACGGCGGCGAGATCAAACACGAACCCACACGCAAATCCATCGGAGCCTGAGCCAATCATGACCGGTATCGTTGCGCTCTATATTTTCATGTTGGCTGCCTTCACAGGGTACGAAGTGATCTCGCGTGTGCCGGTCATCCTGCATACGCCGCTGATGTCAGGATCCAACTTCGTGCACGGCATCGTGCTCGTCGGCGCGATGGTTGCACTCGGCAGCGCGCAGACGCCGCTGGAGAAAACCATTGGCTTCATCGGGGTGCTGCTGGCTGCCGGCAATGCCGTCGGCGGCTATGTCGTGACGGAACGGATGTTGGAAATGTTCAAGTCGAGCGGTGCGCGCGGCAAGGCCGGCGGCGGCAAGGGAGCGCACTGATGTCTTCTGAGGCAACAACGCTGGTGGACCGACAAGTCATCATCCAGATCAGCTACTTCGTCACCGCCGCGCTGTTCATCCTCGGTCTGAAGCGCATGAGCTCGCCGGTCACCGCGCGAAGCGGCATCCTGTGGGCCGGCTCCGGCATGCTGGTAGCCACCGTAGTGTCGTTCCTCTACCCGGGGATGACCAACTACGAGCTGATCCTCGCAGCCATTGTGGTGGGCGGCGCGCTCGCCTGGTGGAGCGGCAAGCGCGTCGCCATGACGGACATGCCGCAGATGATTGCCCTCTACAACGGCATGGGTGGCGGCGCAGCCGCAGCGATCGCCGCAGTGGAGCTGTATCGCGGCGAGAGCCAGGGCTACGCGACCTCGACGCTGGCGGTGGTGGGCGGCATCATCGGTTCAGTGTCTTTCAGCGGCAGCGCCATAGCTTTCGGCAAGCTGCAGGGGCTGATCACGCGCAGCATCCGCTTTTCCGGGCAACAGGTGTTCAATCTCATTCTGCTGGCCGCCGCTGTGGTGCTGGGTGCCATGGTCGCCTTCGGCCTGAATACGACACCTCCGGTGGTCACGGGCTTCTTCGCGCTGGCGCTGGTGCTGGGAGTCACCATGACCCTGCCGATCGGCGGCGCCGACATGCCGGTCGTGATCTCCCTCTACAACGCACTGACGGGCCTCGCCGTCGGGTTCGAGGGTTTCGTTCTCAACAATGCGGCCATGATCATCGCCGGTACCGTCGTGGGCTCCGCCGGTACGCTGCTCACGCAGTTGATGGCGAAAGCCATGAACCGCTCGCTCGGCAACGTATTGTTCTCGGGATTCGGCGATACGGGCGGCGAGGCAACGGGCGCGGTCACGGGCAGCCTCAAGCCGATCGAAGCATCGGACGTCGGTGTCATGATGGCGTTCGCCTCCAAGATCATCGTGGTCCCCGGATACGGTATGGCCGTCGCCCAGGCCCAACACAAGATCTGGGAGCTGTGCCAACTGCTCATCGATCGGGGCGTCACTGTCAAGTTTGCCATCCATCCGGTTGCCGGGCGCATGCCCGGACACATGAACGTGCTTCTCGCCGAGGCGGGAGTGCCCTACGATCTGATCTCGGACCTGGATGAAATCAACTCTGAGTTCGAGACCGCCGATGTGGCGCTCATCATCGGCGCGAACGACGTCGTGAACCCGGTGGCGCGCAACGACAAGTCCAGCCCGATCTATGGAATGCCCATTCTGAACGCCGACAAAGCCAAGAATGTGATCGTCATCAAGCGCGGCAAGGGCGCCGGGTTCTCGGGAATCGAGAATGCATTGTTCTATCTGGACAACACCCGGATGCTGTATGGCGATGCACAGAAGGCGGGTGCGGAGCTGATCCAGTCCATCAAAGCCGTGGACTGAGGGGATTTGCGCATGACAGGTTGGTCGCAGGAAGCGTTGCATAGCAGGATCCGCCGCGCGCTGCCACGGGCAGCTGTGATGGCGGCAGTGAGTGCCTGTGCTCTGGCCGCTGTCGGCTTTGCCGTTCGCCCCACACAGGCCGCACCTCCGGCCAACTCGACACCTCCGTCGGGGAGCACAAATACCGCCGAGGCCTCTCACCGGCCCCTGAGCTCCGCTGACGTCCTGGCGAATTCCACCTCGGCCGACTGGCGTGCGCTGGACCCGCAGAACACGCTCTATGTCGAGGTCCCCAGCGGCCGAGTGATCATCGAGCTGGCGCCGCTGTTCGCTCCTCACCACGTTGCAAACGTCGAAGCACTGGCGCGCGAGGGTTACTACGACGGAACGGCAATCGTGCGCTCGCAGGACAACTATGTCGTTCAATGGGCAGATCCTGAAGGAAAGAAGCCCATCAAGACAGGACAACGCACGGTCGCAGCGGAGTTTGAAAGGACCTCACGGGGCATCCCGTTCACACCGCTGGTCGATCCGGATACCTACGCGCCGGAAGTCGGCTTCTCCGATGGCTTTCCAACCGCTCGCGACCCCAAGTACGTGCGCGCCTGGCTCATTCACTGCTACGGCATGGTCGGGGCCGGTCGCGACAATAATGTGGATAGCGGCGGCGGCACTGAGCTCTATGTCGTCATTGGCCATGCGCCACGGCACCTGGACCGCAACGTAACGCTCCTGGGACGCGTCGTTCAGGGCATGGAGCTGCTGTCCGCGCTACCGCGCGGCACCGGGGCCCTTGGGTTCTATGAGAAGCCCGAACAGCGCGTCCCGATCAAGTCGATTCGTGTCGCTGCGGATGTCCCGGCCTCACAACGCACGGAGTTGGAAGTATTGAGGACCGACACCCCCACGTTCACCGCCTACGTGGAAGCGCGCCGTAATCGGCGCGAAGAGTGGTTCAAGGTTCCGGCCGGACATGTTGACGTTTGTAACGTGCCGATTGTCGCCAGGCCGCGGAGCTCGATCAACGGCAAGTAGCAAGGAGCCTGACTGTTCTACCGACGGGGTCGGGACGGACCTTGCTGTGGGCGCATCTGCATGCGCTTCATCTGCTGCTCGCGCGCCCGCTGAATCATCTCCTGACGCTGCACAGGCGATGCACTCCGCCAACGTTCCCGCAACATCTGGCGCCGCTCGGGCGGCAATTGCTGGAATCTTCGAAAATTCTGCCGAACCATGCCCTGTTGATTGGGCGGCAGCGACTGGAATTTTTCCCAGCGATCACGCAACACCCGTCGTTGGTCGGGAGGCAGTGTGCGCCAGCGTTGGAACCGCTGCTGTGCCTGTCCGCGCTGGTCAGGCGACATGGCCAGCCACCGGTTGCTGCCGCGAGCCAGCGCTTGTTGGCGCTCAGGCGGTAGCGTGCTCCAATCGTTGCTGAACTTTCCGAGCAGTTTCTGTTGATCAGCTGACAGGCTGGACCAGGGAACGCTCTGCGAGGCCTGATTGGGCGCCTGAGACTCAGGTCCAGGTTGTTGGGCAAATACCGGCATGGCTGCCGCAAGCAGCATCGCCAACAGGATGGAATACCCCTTATTCATTGTTTTTTATCCGCAGGCGCAGGGTCGGACCCGTCGGTCGCAGGCTGCTTGCGCGACGCGTCCTTCGGGTCGGCCGTCTTGGCGACCTTACTGATGTCCGTCTGCGACAGGTAGTCAATCCAGCTTCCATCGTCCGCTGTTGCCTGTGAATCCGCCCCCGAATCCACACTACCGAGAAATTCCAGCAATTCGGCGTCCGCCCCGGGATCCGACTGCTTCGGGTCGTCCGCAATAGCGACTCCGCACAGGAGTGCGAGCGCTGCCTGTGTCATTAGAAGCCCGACAACACGATCAGGCACCCGCCGTGCCCGGCTCGTTCGAGTCCGCCTGATCCACAGCCCATTCGTAGAACGCCCCGCCGTCCGTTTCATCAGAGACTAGATCGAGTGCATCGCTATCCGCGAGCAACTCCAAATCCTCCGCCGCGTGACCACCGTCGGCGACTATTGAATCACCCTGATGCGAATGAGGCCACAGCACAAACGCCACGAGCACCGCCGCGGCTACAGCGCCTGCCGCCGGCATCAGCGAAAATCGCTGCCAGAACGACGGTCGCCGCGACGCTTGCTCGAGCGCGGCATGGCGCGCTTGGTTCAGACGGGATCGGATCCGCCCATCGACGCGCGACACGCTCTCTTCGAGCAAGGCACGCGCATGACGCTCGAATTCGCCAGTCATTTCCTCGTTCTCAACCCCACGGGCGGGCGGGATCATGTCCAGAAGTCTCCGAGTTGTGCGCGTAGCGACTGCAACGCGCGAAAGTAATGTGTCTTGACGCTGCCTTCCGAGCATCCCATGGCAGTGGCCGTCTCAGCCACGTCCAGACCCTCCAGCGTCCTCAGCATGAATACCTGCTGCTGCCGGCGGGGGAGAGTCCCAAGAGCCTTCTCGAGCGCATCCATCGTTTCAGCAATCTCCAGCTTGCGCGGAGGTTGCGGATCGGCACTCGGCGTCTGGGCTATAGGGTCCTGCTCGTCCTCGTCCTCGTCGCTCTTGAAGGGCAACCACGACATGACGCGACCACGGACTGTACGCCGTCGCTGCATGTCGCGAATTCGATTCTCGAGAATCCGGTAGAAGAGCGGCTTCCATTCCTCAGCCGGTCGTTCCGAATAGGCACGGGCGAGCTGCAGCATCGCGTCCTGCACGGCATCGAGCGCATCATCCTCGTGACGCAGCGCCGCCTGGGCGATCTTGAAGGCCTTCAACTCGACGCCGGCCAGAAACTGGTTCAGCGCACGTGTTGAGCTATTTGTAGTCGAATCCGACAGTTCCACGTCGCCGTGTGATGCGGACGGCATGCTATAAGGCGGCGCGAGCGTAGCAAACCCTGACATGCCGTGTATAACGCGCATGCGCCGCCGGGGGTTGACTCAGGACGGTCCGAGCGTAACCCATTGATTCTGAACTGCAGATGACTGGACCCGAGGTTTTTCGTGTTGCGCTCGACACACCTTTGCGACGCGCATTCGATTATTTGCCCGCAAAAAGTGTTGTCTCCGTCGTGCCGGGGACCCGCGTCCGGGTGCCCTTCGGACGCCAACGGCTGGTAGGAGTGGTGCTCGAGGGAGCGAGTTCCTCGGAGCTGCCGCCGGATCGACTGAAACCCATGCTGGAGGTCCTGGACCCCTCACCCATCCTGGATCCAGGACTGCTGGCGCTGCTGCGTTGGGCAGCGGACTATTACCACCATCCCATCGGGGAGGTCATCTCGACCGCCCTGCCGAAGGCGCTGCGGCTGGGAGCCAGCTCCTCAACGACGGAAGAGCGTTGGACCGCCACCGCCGAGGGTCAGCAGGCACACAGGGAAGGTGAGCCTAAACGAGCACCCAAGCAGCGAAAGCTGCTCGACCTCCTGGTGAACGAAGGTGGCGCGACGGCGGCCCGGCTCACCCAAGAGCTGCCCCACTGGCGCGAGGCGGCCCGTCAGCTGACCGCACGCGGGTGGATTGGCTCAATGGAGGTCACACCGGAGGCATCGGACAGTTCCGGCGGAACGCGGGACCGGGGACCTCCCTTGGCTGAGGAACAGAAGCAGGCTGTCGAGACAGTCGCCGAGTCACTTGGCCGCTATGGGACCTTCCTGCTCCACGGAGTCACGGGCAGCGGCAAGACCGAGGTGTATCTGCACCTGGTCGAGCGGGTCCTGGAACAAGGACGTCGCGCCCTGGTCCTGGTCCCGGAAATCGGCCTCACCCCGCAGCTGGTGAGCCGCTTCCGGCAGCGCTTCGACCTCCCCATGTCAGTGTTGCATTCGGGACTGACCGACCATGAGCGGCTGCTCGCCTGGCGCGAAGCCTACAGCGGTCGCTCCCGTATCGTGCTGGGGACACGTTCCGCGGTGTTCGCTCCCGTGCCCGATCTCGGCATCGTGATCGTGGATGAAGAACACGACGCTTCCTTCAAACAGCATGAGGGCGGATTCCGGTACTCCGCACGGGATCTTGCGGTCGTGCGGGCACAGCAGGCGAACGTTCCGGTGTTGCTCGGCTCGGCCACTCCCGCTCTGGAGACCTTGCACAACGTCAACAGCAGCCGTTATGTGCGGATGAAGCTGCCGCGCCGGGCCGATCAGGCCGCCCATCCGCGAATGTCGTTGGTTGATCTGCGGGCAAACGCCGTGCATGCGGGAATTTCAACTTCCGCCATCCAGGCGATCGAGCGGCACCTGAAGGAAGACGGGCAGGTGCTGGTATTCCTCAACCGGCGCGGCTACGCGCCAACACTGCTCTGCACTGCCTGTGGATGGGTTGCGCCGTGTACCGAGTGCGATGCCCGACTGACCGTGCACATGTCGGCAGGCCGGCTCAGGTGTCATCACTGCGGAGCTGACGCACCACTGCCAGCGAGATGTCCGCAATGCGGCTTCGCAGTCAAGCCGGTCGGCCAGGGTACCGAGCGAATCGAGGAGAGCCTGGCGACCCTGTTTCCCGGAATGCCCCTGGTCCGGTTGGACCGCGACGTCGTTCGCAAGCGTACCGACATGGAGGACGCCATGCGACGCATGGCTTCGGGCGAGGCGCGCATCCTGGTCGGCACTCAGATGGTGACAAAGGGGCACGACTTCCCGAACGTAACGCTGGTAGTGGTGTTGAATGCGGACCAGGGCCTGTTCAGCACTGACTTTCGCGCTCCCGAGCGCCTGGCACAGACGATCGTTCAAGTCGCCGGCCGCGCCGGCAGGGGAACCCGACCCGGAGAGGTCCTGATCCAAACGGAGTTTCCCGGTCATCCGCTGTTGCTCAATCTGCTCTCGGAGGGCTACGACGGATTCGCGCGCGCCGCACTGGAAGAACGCTCACAAGCCAACTGGCCACCCTTCAGCCGCCTTGCCGCGGTACGGGATTCGGCGACGACCGCCGCCGCCGCGCTGGAGTTTCTGACCGATGCACGCCGGCTCGCGGATCCGCCTCGCAAGATCAAGCTCCTGGGCCCGGTACCGGCGGCCATGGCAAAGCGGGCGGGGCGTCACCATGCGCAGTTGCTCGTCGAAGCTGCGGAGCGCGGTGCGCTGCACCGGTTCCTGGAATCGTGGTTGCCGCAGCTGGAGCAGCTGCCCAGCGCCCGGCGCGTGCGTTGGGCGTTGGATGTTGATCCGCAGGAGCTCTTTTGATGAGCTACGCGGTCAGCGCCTCGAGGATGCTGAGCGAGGTGCCGGTGCGGATTACGCGCTTGAGGCGCAGCCCTGCGCGTGCGAACAACTGCCGGAACTCCTCTTTGGTGCGCTCCTGGCTCCCGAGCATCACCATCATGTTGATATCCAGCAGCTTGCCCCAGTCGAAGCGGTTTCCAGGGGCCACCACGTGATCGACCACCAGCACGCGGCCGTTCGGCGGCATCACCGCGCGGCAATTCCTCAGCAGCCGCACGCAGCGCTCGTCGTCCCAATCATGAATGATGTACTTCATGAGATACGCATCCGCGCCGCCCGGCACCGCTTCAAAGAAATCGCCGCTGGCGAGCTCGCAGCGGGCACTGACTTCGGGTGAAGTCACAAACCCTGCCTCGAGCGCCCCGCCGATCACCTGGGGCTGGTCGAACAACACGCCGCGAAGCCTGACATAGCTGCGCAGAATGGTGGCGAGGAGATGCCCGTGAGCTCCGCCGACATCGACGATGCGCTCCAGCTTCCCGAATGCATAGGATCGCGCCACCGCCGCATTTTCCATGACCGAGAGACTGCTCATCGAGGCGGCGAACATCTGCTCCTTGTCGGGGTGCTCGCGCAGCCACTGAAACGCCGGTGCACCGTGGACACGCTCGAAGGCGGAGTCTCCGGTCCTGACGGTGTGCTCGAGCGCGCTCCACGCCGACCAGTTGTAGTCATCCACCATCATCAATGCGAAATCGCGCAGCGATTCGGGATGATCGCTCCGCAAGGTCTGGGCAAGTCGGTTGAGATGGAAGCGGCCGTGAGGATCGGCTGCAAAGATTCCCAGGCTGGCCAGTGCGCGCATGATGCGCTTCAGTGACGGTGCGTGGGCGCCTACACGGGTCGCGATCTCATCGACCGTCAGTGGCCCCTCGATGAGAGCGTCAGCGATGCGGAGCCGGGCCGCGACAAACACCAACTGCGATTGCCAATAGGCGGCAATCCGCTCGAGCATGGCATCGTGAGCCCGCTTCGGTAACCTCATGACGGCAGCACCAGGAACACCCGGGACGACATCACATCCACCCTCCGTCCTGCATGGGGACTCCTGCCTTGGCAGGAAGCATAGCGAATTGACTGCACACCCAAGAGCGAGCCGGGACCCGCTCGCGAGAGCCGTGCCCCTCGAGCTGGCTGCGACGGGGGTCGGGCGGCCGGCACAGTCCTCCTCGCCGCGACCAGGGGCCAGTCCGAGCGCCTTGGGGTACACTGCCCGGCCCTATTCGCTGGTCTGATGTCCTGTGAAGCAGCAACTCGAGCAACTCCTGCTGGCCGCGGTGCATGGCCTGGTGGGAAGCACCCTCCCGGAGGCCCCCGATACCGCCGCCGTCACGGTCGAGCGGACGCGCGATCCCAAGCATGGCGATTTTGCCACCAACATTGCGATGCGCCTTGCAAAAGCAGCGCGCCGCAATCCGCGCGAATTGGCCCAGGCCATCCTCGGCGCGCTGCCTGCCAATGGGCTCATTGCGCGAGCTGAGATTGCGGGCGCCGGCTTCATCAATTTCTTCCTGAACACGGCTGCCTACTCGCAGGAGCTGCGCAAGCTCAGCGAGCAGGGCGATCGCTATGGACGCAGCCAGCTGGGCAACGGCCAGCGGGTGCTGGTCGAGTTCGTCTCGGCCAATCCCACCGGTCCCTTGCACGTGGGTCACGGCCGACAAGCTGCCTATGGGGCGACCCTTGCCAATCTGCTCAGCGCGGTCGGCTACGAGGTCACGCGGGAGTACTACATCAACGATGCCGGCAGGCAGATGGAGATCCTGGGTGTCAGCACCTGGTTGAGATACCTGGAACAAGGCGGCGAGCCACTCCCCTTCCCCTCGAACGGATATCGCGGCAACTACGTGTTGCCGTTGGCCGCGCAGCTGCGAGCGCAGGTTGGCAGCGAGTTTCACCGGCCCGCCGCGGCTGTGCTTGCAAACCTGCCACCCGATGCTCCTGTTGGCGACAAGGATACGTACATTGATGCGGTGATCGAGCGTGCGCGCGAGTTGATCGGGGGCGACGGCTTCCGTCGAGTGCTCGAGCTGGCGTTGGAGCGCATGCTCGCCGACATTCGCGACGATCTGGAACAGTTCGGCGTGAGCTTCGACCGCTGGTACTCGGAGCGGGCACTCGGCGACAGCGGCGCGATCGATCGTGCTCTGGAGCGGCTGCAGGGCCAGGGGCGCTTGTACGTCAAGGATGGCGCCACCTGGTTCCGTGCGACAGAATTTGGTGACGAGAAGGACAGAGTGGTAGTCCGCGAGAACGGGGTGAAGACGTACTTCGCATCCGACATCGCGTATCACCTGGAGAAGCGCGAGCGCGGGTTCGAGCGGCTGATCGATATTCTGGGCGCGGATCACCATGGCTACGTGGCGCGCGTGCGCGCCGGTCTGGAAGCCATGGGCGAGCCGGGAGACAGCCTGGAAGTGAACCTGGTGCAGTTCGTCAGCTTGTTCCGCGGCGGCGAGAAAATCCCGATGGGTAAGCGCGAAGCCCAGTTCGTCACCTTGCGCGAGCTGCGCGAGGAGGTCGGCAATGATGCGTGCCGCTTCTTCTACCTGATGCGCAGCCACGATCAGCCCCTGGACTTCGACCTGGAGCTCGCCAAGTCGCGCACGAACGAGAATCCGGTCTACTACATTCAGTATGCCCATGCCCGCGTTTGCAGCGTTATGAAGCAACTGGATGCCCGGGGCTTCACATTCGACCGTGAGGAGGGACTCGAGAGCGCATCCCTGCTGACCGGTGAGCACGAGCAGGCCGTTCTCAGCTCCCTCACGCGGTATCCCGAGGCGCTGGAGCAGGCGGCCATCAACCGTGGACCCCATGGGCTGGTACACTACCTGCGCGAGCTGGCCAACACGCTGCATACGTACTACAACGCGGAACAGTTCATCGTGCCGGATGCGAAACTGCGTAATGCGAGGTTGGTGCTGGTGCAAGCCGTACAGCAGGTGATTCGGAATGGGCTCACGTTGTTGGGCGTATCCGCACCGGAGACCATGTGACAGCCAGCGCCAGAGACTACAAAAAGCGGGACCGGCGGTCCCTCGAGCTGTGGCGGATGCGCGAGTTCGGCATGGGCGCGGTGCTCGGCATCATTCTGGCCGGCGCCTCCAGTGTTTACATCATGAACACGCGACAGCACGAAGCGGCCGTTGCGCGCGAGAAGACCGAGGCGCCGCGACCCGATCCGCATCGCAAGGCACCCGCGGACCCGGAGGCTGCAGCGACCACGGCGACCGGCGAGAAGTACGACTTCTACGAGATGCTTCCCAACTTCGAAGTAGTGGTACCCGAGAAGGACAAGGATGTTAAGCGCGACTTGCCCGCCACTGCGCGCATCGAGCGTCCAGGGGTTTACGTTCTTCAGGCAGGCTCGTATCGGAACGAGGCCGACGCTGATCGCGTCCGCGCGCAGCTCGCGATGCAGGGGATCGACGCCAAGGTGCAACGCGTCGCTGTTGACTCCGATGTCTGGCACCGCGTTCGCATCGGACCGATCAACAAGCTGGATGATCTCAATCGGCTGCGGAAGCTGTTGCAGTCAGCGGATGTCGATGCGCTGGTCATCCGGGTGGGTGACTGATTCCGCGTCTGATTCAGTTCAAATCGCGCCGCCGTTGCGGCCGTTGTACCTGCCCGGCCAACAGCCGCTCCAGCTCCTGCGTCGGCACCGGCCGGGAGTGCAGGAACCCTTGTGAGTGATTGCACCTGAGCTTGCGCAGCAGCTCCAGCTGCTGCGGGGTTTCGACGCCTTCGGCGACTGCGATCAGGTTGAACGCGGAGGCCAGTCCGATGATGCTGGAGACGAGCGTGCCGCTGGCCGGGTCCTCCGGCAGGCCGCTGATAAAAGTCCGGTCGATCTTCAACAGATCGACCGGTAGTTTCGACAGCAGGCCAAGCGACGAGTAGCCGGTTCCGAAGTCGTCGATGGCCACCCGCATGCCTGCGCTGCGCAACTCGCGCAGTTTGCGGCTCGCTCCTTCAACATCATGTAACAAACCGGTTTCCGTGATTTCCAGGTCCAGCCCGTAACCGCCGTACGTGCACATGGATGCCGCGGCGAGGCAGTTCTCTACGAAGGTGCGCCTGCGGATCTGTTGTGCCGAGACATTCACTGCAATGCGGATGGGACCGAGTCCTGCCCGCTTCCAGCGCTGGCAATCTTCGGCGGCCTTGCGCATGACCCAGTCGCCCACGGCGACGATCATTCCCGAGGACTCGAGCACGGGCAGAAAGCGGCCGGGCAGTGTCAGTCCGCCCTGGGGATCGTTCCAGCGCAGCAGCGCCTCGACGCTGTCGATCCGGCCGGTAGCGATATTCACCTGGGGTTGGTAATGCAGCACGAACTGCTGCTCATCCAGGGCTCCGCGCAAGCTGTGCTCGAGCGCAAGCCGCTCTGCCAGCTCGCTATGCACATCCACCTGATAGTGCAGATAGGGCTCACCCGAGTCTTTGGCCCGCTTCAACGCAGCTTCGGCACGTTGCGTCAGTGTGTTCGCGTCTTCGCCATCCACGGGGTAACGCGCAATGCCCGACTTGAAAGAAGCCCGTATCGCGCGGCCCTCGATCTTGAACACGTTGCGAAACACCGTGCTCTCGAGGAAGGTTGTAACACTCTCGGCTGAGGATTCGTCCTGCGGCAGTACCAACACGAACGTACCGCCACCGAGATAACCGACCCGCGTGTCATCTACAAGTTGATGTTTCAGCTGCTCCGCGACCCGTTGTAACAGCATGTCCCCGACATGCCGCCCGAACGTATCGTTTACGTTGCTCAGGTGCATGACATCGAATGCAACGACAGTTGGCGCCCCCTCAGGCTCGACTCGATTACGCAACGCTTCATCGAGGCGGTCGCAGAACAGCGCCCGCTTGGCGAGGCCGGTGAGTGCGTCAAAGTAGGCGAGGTACTGGGCCGCGGTTTCTTTCTGACGATACTGCAGCGCGAATGACAGATTGGCGATCATATCCTGCAGGAGCAACAGCTCCTCGTCGCTCAACTGATCCGACTCCTTCGAGGCAAGCGAAAGCACGCCGATGCGCGCGCCGTTGACACTGAACGGCAGGGCGACGACCGACTTGAATCCTTCCGCCAGGAGTTGCTCCCGACAGGCGACGGGGGGCTCCGTCTTGGTCAGATCGGTTGAGATCGTGATCTCGCCGGTACGCAACGCACGGCCAATCAGGCTGGTATCCGACTCCGTACCGTCGCTGATCGGGAAGGCCTCGCAGTGTTTCGATTCGTCATCGACGGATCGGCCCACCCGATACCAGGGCACGGCTTGCCCACCGTTCGGCTCGACGAGCGAGATCATCACTTGATCGTAACCGCCGACTTGCAAGGCGACCCGGCAGGCTTCGCGCAGCAACGGGTCGCGCTCACGGATTCTCACTACGGCAGCATTGATACCGCTCTGCATCTGGAACATCCGCGTGAGACGCAGAATCCGCTCATGCTGTTGTTTGCGCTCGGTAATATCCCGATGAGTACCGCGATAACCGGAAATCTGCCCCTCGGTACCGACGAGCGCCAGAAGGTTGCCTTCCAGCCAACGAAACTCCCCGCCGGCGTGCATCCAGCGGCTCACGACCCCCGTGACCGTCCGATGGCTGGCATCGAGGCCATCCAACGCCGCGGTGAACGCGTCGCGGTCAGCTTCGTGAAGAATCGAATCGTAGGACTTCCCCAGAATCTCCTGGACACTGACCCCGAGGATTCCGCGAGCTGCTTCACTGCTGAAGACGAACCGCCGCTGCGAGTCGAGCTCCCAGATCCAATCCTGAGAGGTGTGCACGATGTCGCGCAGCCGCTGCTCATTTTCATGGATCTGCCGCTCGGCCAAGCGCCGCCGGGCCCGTTCACTGACCTCGCGCAAAGCGCGTCGTACTGCCGGGACCAGCCGTGCCGGATTCGACTTCAACACGTAATCAACGGCGCCGCGCCGCAGCGCATCGATCGCGCGCTCCTCGCCGATGGTGCCGGAGAGAAAAATGAAAGGCGTGTCGGGCGCTTCATCCGTAGCAATCTTCAGGGCCGCCAGCCCATCGAAGCCCGGAAGCGAGAAATCGGAAAGGATGATGTGCGGCTTGAACCGGGTGAGCGCCGCACGGAAGCTCGGCTCCGAGTCCGCTCTGTAATGAACACAGCGGATGCCGCCCCGGGCGAGCTGATGAATAGCCAGATCGGCGTCGACATTGACGTCCTCGACGATCAGCACACGCAGGCCGTGCAGCTCCAAGTTGCGCGACACTCCTGTCTAACACTGGATGTATGGGGTGCAGGTAGCCGGCACCGCCGCATTCAGGGGCGGTTACATGAGCCTGACAGGCCTGCCTTCGGGTTGTACTTGTTAGGCCTACTGCGGGCAGGGGCGTGAATATCTCAGCCCCGCAAACAAAATTTCAGTCTTCGCTGATATTGCGGAAATCGACCCCGAGCGAGCGCAGCTTGCGGTACAGGTGCGTTCGCTCCATACCGACCCGCTTGGCGAGTTGCCCGACTTTGCCGTTACATAAGAGCAGCTGCTGCTGCAGGTAGGCGCGCTCGAACTGCTCGCGGGCCTCCCGCAGAGGCAAAGCCAACAGATCCTGCTTCACCAGGGGCTCTCCGGGGGGCGCCTGGATCGCCAGCTCACGCTCGACCTCCTCCAGGCGGATCTCCTCGGCCCCGCCCTGGATCAGCAGCCGGTGCACCAGATTCTTCAGCTCGCGCACATTGTCCGGCCACGGGTAATTACGCAGGCGGTTCTGGGCGGCGACGCTGAAGCGCCGGAACTGCAATCCTTCCGTATCCACCACGCGATCCACGTAATGGCGCAGAAGCTCGGGCACGTCCTCTGCGTAGTCCCGCAGCGGGGGAATCCGTACGATGAGCATATTGAGGTGGGCCAGCAGATCCCGCCGGAAGCCTTCCGACCCCGCCCGGTTTTCGATGCCCGGCTGAGCGGAGGACAGCACGCGGGCCGTGAATCGAACCGGCTCCGTCCCCCCGATCCGCATGAACTGACCCGATTCGAGCACACCGACCAGGAGTCGCTGGGCCGCTGGGGGCAAGTCCTCCACCTCGTGAATGAACAGGGTCCCTTCGGCCGCTTCTTCCAGCAACCCCGTCTGCCGCGGCTCATCCCTACCGAACAACCGGCTCTCCGCATCGGCTTCACGGAGGCTGCTCGCAATTAGCGTCACGAAGGGATGACCCGAACGCGGGCTGCGCTCATGGAGATAACGGGAAAAGGCCTCGCGCCCGGAGCCAGGCTCGCCGATCAACAGCACCGCCGACGGGTTCGGCGCAATCTGCTGCAACTCCGTCCGCAGCTGCTGCATCTGCTTGCTCTTGCCCACCGGCACCATCAGGCCGGGCGTGAGCAATTTTCCTGACTGCCTACGACGCTTGCCAGCATCCAGGGCACGCTCCACGGTGCGAAGGAGCTTTGCCAGGGAAAGCGGCTTCTCCACGAAGTCGAATGCACCCAGGCGCGTTGCTTCGACGGCGGTCTCGACGGTACCGTGACCTGACATCATGACGACGGGGCACCCGTCGGTTGTCGATGCAGACCATTCCCGCAATAGGCTGATCCCGTCAACGTCCGGCATCCAGATATCTAGAAGAACGAGATCAGGCGTCTGGCGCGCGCGTGAGGCGCGTGCCTGCACAGCATTGGCGGCGACATCCACCTCATAGCCTTCCTCAGAGAGGATCTCTTTCAGAAGCCCCCGGATATCGGCCTCGTCGTCGACAACGAGGATGTGCGGAATAGTCATGCCCTTTCCCTCCTCAACTGCTCACGCCGGTCGCGAGCACCCCCAGTTGCAGCACGTGTGCTGTCTTTTACAGGAAGGACGACGCGCACACGTGCGCCGCCCTCGGGACGGTTGTCCGCATCAATGCGACCACCGTGCTCTTCCACAATCTTCTTCACGATGGCGAGCCCCAGCCCCGTCCCCTTCGGTTTGCTCGTAACATACGGGTCGAAGACCCGCCCGAGCAGCTCGCGCTGAAACCCTGGACCATTGTCACATACGGTAAGCACGGCGTACGAAGCATCGCCACCTAATTCGAGTCTGCTGGTGATCTCGAGCGTCGGGGCGGGAACACCCTCCAGCGACTCGAGGGCATTCGTGACCAGATTGTTCAGTATCTGCCTGATCCGCCCGCGATCCGCCTCGATCCCCTCTATATTCTCATCCAGATCCAGGCGAATGGTGGCACGCGGATCCTGTGAACGGTATAGGTCGGCGACCTCGGTCACCAGCTGATTGAGGCTGAAGCGGGTGATCTTCATCTCGGGTGCCCGCGCATACTCGCTGAACGCATTCACCATCTGCTGCATGGCTTCGACTTGGGACACGATCGTGCGAGTCGAACGATCGAGTATCTCGGCATCGGTAGGCGTCATGCTTGCGAGGAAACGACGACGCATGCGTTCTGCGGACAGCTGAATGGGCGTTAGCGGATTCTTGATCTCGTGTGCAAGCCGTCGCGCAACTTCGCCCCATGCAGCATCCCTTTGAGCTTGCAGGAGGGTGGTGATGTCATCGAACACAATGACATAGCCCATGTCCGTTCCTTCCAGCTGGCTTGTAACCGGAGGTAAGGAAGCCGGGGAGCTGGAGACAGCTGCTGTGTTTGGGACTTCACCCGGCATCGGAGTACAGGCGCACATCAATGTCCGGCGACCCGCTGCTCCGTCGAGATCGAGCTGCTCACGCCACTCGTCCCGACCCGCGGCAAAGCGGACCGCGACAGCCGCAACAAACTGCCCAAGGCGCTCGTTACCAGCCGCCAACTCAGGCAGAGAATGACCCGTCGCGGCCGAAAGATCTGTGCCGAGAATGGCTCCTGCTGCCTGATTGGCCATTCTGAGCGTCAGCATGCGATCGACGGCAAGAACTCCTGTGGAGAGCCTCGCCAGAATGATCGATAGTCGTTCACGCTCACGCTCCACCGCCTGCTGACTTCGCGTCGCCTCCTCATGTGCGCGTCGCAAACGCTTGGTCATGTCGTTGAACGAATGGACCAGGAAACCCATCTCGTCCCGGGATGGCAACGGCAGGCGCGTGCCAAAATCGCCCTTGCCAACCGCCCGGGTTCCGGCGATCAGGTTCTGTACGGGACGTACCAATCTCTGTGCGAAGAAGATCGCGCCGTAGATGGCCGCCAGCATCGCCAGCAGCAACACCAGTGTCAGTGTCAGCCGGAATGTCGACTTCAGCGCTTCGCGTAGCGCAGCCAACTCGCCATACTGAGAATAGGAGCGCTGCACCGCTTCGGATAGCGCGGAGATCTGTGGGGGAACCTGGTAGATCGCAACGATATACCGGGCTTCCGACTTCGCCCCGGTGTCGTTCAGCGGCGCAGCCGTACGGATGTAATACTGGCCGTCCGCCTGTGGCTCGAGACTGACGTAGGTACGCCGCTCCCTGATCTGCCTGACGACATCCGACGGCGGGCGGGATGGCAGGGTTTCAAGGGGATTGTCACTGCTGGCTGCGAGGATACGCTCGTGCTCGCCGAACAGCACAATCTCAACACCACCGGTGGTCCTTCGCTCGGTGTCGATCCGCTCCTGGATCTCCGCGCCCGAGACCCCTGTCAGACTGCGGGCCAGCGCCTCGGTGCGCGCCGAATATTCCTTCATCCTCAGATTCAGCGCTGCGCCCGACAACACCAGCGCATCGCTCAGTCCTTGCTTCACCTCGACCTTGAACCAGCTGTCGATGCCGCGATTCAGGAAGTCGAGGGAGAACAGGTAGACGATCAGCAGAGGTGCGACGACCAGTGCACCAAAGATGCTCACGGTCCGAGCGGTCAAGCGAGAGCCGGGAACGTGGTCGCGATAATCGTGCACCAGCTGCCACAGCTTTCGGGCCAGCAGAATGATCAGCGCGATCACGCCGGTGATGTTGAGCAACAGAATCCACGGCTGAAGGCGATCGAACGCCGATGAGTTCTGTACGCTCTTGGCCAGCAGCAACAAGGCGCCAATGCCGATCGCAGCCCACAGGACCACCAGGGCACGACCTCCCCAGCGTCTGCCCTCTGTCTCGTCGTCGTTCACACTGGGAGTGACCATGAGTACCACTCACTGACACGCCGAAAGTCATCGGTCCAGAAGAATAACGCTCGCAGCGACGCCGGTAGCTTTCCGCGACGTACTCCGGCTCGCACACTGATGAGATAGTTACCGCCATTGAGCTGCGGCTCGACGAGTATGGGCCAACTGTCAATTCGCCCCAGGAAGCTCAACGCCTCTTCCAGGGTGGGGAAGTTGTCCTGCTTGCCTGTCTTCACATCGCGCACGACGTACCGGTCACTGACCGCGTGATACATGAGCTCACGCCTGAGCGTCAGGTCCACAACAGTCGCGTTGAACCACAATCTGCGCTCGCGCTCAACACGGGTATCGAGATCAAACGCAAGGGTCACCCCGTCGCGAAGCGCGTCCCGAATGGTTGGGTTGACCGGATACTCGACACGCGCGTGAAGCAGGAACACGCCGCTGTCGATGTTCACGTAGGCGGAGCGAACTTCCAGCACACCGTCCAGGGCATCGCCATAGACCACACCTGCCATCCAGGCCAGGAGTGCCAGCCAAAGCAATGACGAAGACTTGCGCACGGCAGCTCAGATTCCGGCCGTTGTCTTTTCGATACAAGCATAATAGAAGCCGTCGGTGCCCGCCCGCGAACCGGGAATCAATTGCATACCGACGTTTCTATTGACTGCTCCCGGCGCGAGCGTCTCCGCCGGAGGCATGGCCGCAACGCGTGAGGTGGGGTCAGAACCGAGCAGTCGCTGGACAACCTCTTCATTCTCCTGGGCCAGCAGGGAGCACGTGCAGTACACCAGACGCCCTCCGCTCTTCAGCATGCCGAAGGCGGCGGTCAGGATTTGCTCCTGGAGAGCAACGAAAGCAGGAACATCCGTCGGCCTGCGCAAGAGCTTGATATCCGGGTGACGACGGATGACGCCGGTCGAGGAACAAGGCGCATCCACCAGGATTCGATCGAAGGGGCGCCGGTCCCAGAATGCGTTGGACTCACGAACATCGGCCACGGCTACCTGTGCCTGGCGTCCCAGACGCCCCAGGTTCTCGTTGATCAGGCTCACACGCTCCGGATCCACATCAATTGCCCAAAGCTCCGACAGACCCGCCGTGTGTTCCAACAGATGCCCCGTCTTTCCACCGGGTGCTGCACAAGCATCCAGCACCCTCATTCCAGGTTGAGCATCCAGGAGCCGAGCGGCCAGCTGTGCTCCCGCATCCTGTACTGAGACACGTCCTTCCCGAAAACCGGGCAACAGAGACACGCCGACGGGACGATCGAGAAGCACCGCTGCGGGGGCCCACTCGACAGGGCTCGCGGCGATCTGCACCTGTGCGAGCTCCTCGATATAGGCCGCCCTGCTGGTGCGGGAGAGATCCACCCTCAGGATCATCGGGGGATGCTCATTGTTGGCCGTGAGAATGGTCTCGTGCAGCTCGGGCCACCCCTGCCCCAGCACCTTTACCAACCACGGCGGATGTGCCGTGCGCCCTGCAACAGTTCGGTCCACATTACCGAGAAGAGTCGCCCGTTCAGCAACAAATCGCCGCAGGACCGCGTTAACCAGCCCGCTCGTCTTCCCTTGGCCAAGGATCCGGGTTGCGTCCACGGCCGCATGCGCCGCCATCTGCGGTGCGTTGCGTGAGTACTCAATTTGGTGCGCGCTCACAGTCAGAAGCGCGCGCACTTCCTCCGGAACACCCTGCGGGCGGGGGAGAAGGCCCTCTATTGCGGGTGCGAGGCGGAGATACCAGCGCAGCGATCCCAGGGCGATCGCCATGACGGCGGCGCGCTGAGGCGATTCCTCGTAGGGACGCAAGGCTTCTTCGCTGGAGCGCCCTTCAAAGACCACGGATGAAATGACGCGTGCGGCGTCGGCAAGTGCGGCAGCCCCGGGTGCCCAGCGCGATCTCTCAGCCAAGACGACGCCCCAGCAGTTCAACTGTGTTGATCAAATCGCGTGCTGCCACGGGCCGGCGGCCGGGTCGCTGGATCTCGGTAAGCGCGAGCGAGCCGGATCCACAGGCTACGAGGATAGAATTGTCACGAATAGCGGCGATCGTGCCAGGTACCTGACCGATCTCGCCCTCCCCAGGCACCCATTTCGCACGGTGGATACGGAACTGCTCCCCCTCCAGCCGCGTCTCGGCGATCGGCCAAGGATTGAACGCCCGCACCTTGCGATCGATCTCCACCGCGGTCTGGCTCCAGTCGATGAGGGCCTCGCTCTTGTCGATCTTTGCAGCGTACGTGACGCCATCATCCGGTTGTGGCATCGATCTGGCAGTACCTGCCGCCAACTGATCCAGAACCTTCAGCAGGGCCAGCCCACCTTCGTGGGCGAGTCGGTCGTGCAGTGTACCGCCGGTATCCTCAGGCCCTACCGGCAAGACCGTTTCCAGGTACACGGGGCCGGTGTCCAGCCCCGCGTCCATTTTCATTATGCTGACGCCGGTTTTTTCATCGCCAGCCAGGATGGCACGCTGTATGGGTGCGGCGCCCCGCCAACGGGGCAGCAGGGAGGCGTGAATGTTCACACAACCCAAACGGGGCAGCTCCAATACGGCCTTGGGCAGAATGAGGCCATAGGCCACGACGACCAGAACATCGGGCTGCCACCCTGCGAGGTCGGCCCGATCGGCCTCCTGCTTGAGGCTGGCAGGCTGTGAAACCGGCACTCCCCGCTTCAGAGCGGCCAGCTTGACCGGGCTCGCCGCCACCTGGCGACCACGGCCCTTGGGTCGATCCGGCTGCGTGAGCACTCCCACGAGGCGATGCGGCGAGTGGATCAGTGCCTCAAAGGCGGGTAAGGCGAATTCGGGCGTTCCCGCGAAAGCGATGTGCAAACCTTGGACTCAGTACGTTTGCAGGCGGGGGCTGCCTTCCGGAGCGCGCGAAGCACGCTGCTTGCGCTCCTTCTCCAGCTTCTTGCGGATCCGCTGCCGTTTCAGGTCGGACAGATAGTCCACGAACAGCTTACCTTCGAGATGATCCATCTCGTGCTGGATGCACACGGCGAGAACCCCCTCACAGTCGCGCTCGAACACGGCGCCCGTCTTGTCCTGAGAGCGCACGCGAATCTTCGAAGCCCGCTTCACATCGTCGAAGATACCCGGCACGGATAGACAGCCTTCTTCGGTTTCCGCAGAACCCTCCCGGCTGAGGATTTCAGGATTGATCAGCACCAGAGGCTCGTTGTGAGCTTCCGAGATATCGATGACGATCAGGCGCTTATGGAAATCGACCTGAGTGGCGGCGAGGCCGATCCCGGGGGCGGCGTACATGGTCTCAAACATGTCCGCGATCAGCTGCCCGAGCTCGCTATTGAACTCGGTCACCGGCTGGGCTCGCGTGCGCAGCCTCGGATCGGGGAATTCCAGAATGGTTCGGATCGCCATAGGGACTCATTTCCAGTCGTTTATGAGAAAAATTCGCCTGCGGCGCTTTTTCGGACATCGGCTTCGTTTCCGCCGGCAAAAGGCGCGACTTTTGCCGGCTGCCTAGGCCGTGATCCAGCGCACAAAGTTGACATTAAATCGTGTGCCACCCACCCGGCTCAAAGTATAACGCCGGGGATGTCCGCGGTCTGGAGACTGCACTTGCGTAAGAGAATTCCCTCGGCTCGCTTGGGCGCGGGCCTGCTCGTTATGGCGGCCGTGTCCGGCTGCTCCTGGTTTCACCATCGCAGCGAGCCCGCAGTGGCTGCGATGCCCTCTGCACCACAGACCCCCGACTCCGGGGAAGCACCTCCCATTGACGAGATGACCGCCACTGAGGCGGCCACCCGTGGTGCCGGCAGCGTCGCGAACGCCACCGAATCCGGCCCCGCCGCCCCGAGCGACTCCAGCGTCATCAATCCAAGTGCTCCCAAGAGCTATACAGTCAAGCGTGGCGATACGCTCTGGCACATCGCTTCGATGTTCCTGCGTGACCCTTGGTTATGGCCTGAGGTCTGGTATATCAATCCCCAGGTCGCCAACCCTCACTTGATTTACCCAGGCGATACGCTTGCCCTGGCCTATGGCCGTGATGGCAAGCCGATGATCCGCCTCGAACAAGGCGGCGCCGCGCGGCTGGACCCTCGCCTGCGCAGCTCACCCCTGGACGGCGCGATTCCTACAATCCCTTACTCGGCCATCTCGGCGTTCCTGTCCCGGCCTTCAGTTCTCACGAATGAACAGATCCGGGAGGCGCCGCACATCGTCGCGTTCCGGGATGAGCACGTGGTGGCAGGCAGTGGTCACGAAGTGTACATCGCCGATCTCAAGGCCGCGCAGAATGGGCGCTACAGCGTTGTGCACGTTGGCGATCCCCTCCGTGACCCCGACGACAACAAGGTCGTGGGCTACCAGGGTATCTACACCGGCACCGCGTTGATTTCGCAGCCCGGCAGTCCAGCCAAGGCCGTATTGATCGACACCGCTCGCGAAACTTTACAGGGCGACAAGGTTCTCTCTGCTGATACCGACGTTCCGCTCAACTTCATGTTGCGCGCGCCGCGCAATGACGTGCACGGCCGGATCATCTCGGTCATCGAGGGAACTCAGGCCATCGGCCAGTATCAGGTCGTCGTCATCAACCGTGGCAAACGCCACGGGATCGACGCGGGACACGTGTTGGCGGTCGACACAGCGGGACGAACGGTCTCTGACGTATACGGCAAGCAATCGACGATGAGTCACTATCTCGGTGGCTCAGGTACCGCCTTCGCGCCGAAAGTAAAGCTTCCGGATGAGCGAGTCGGCACGCTGCTGGTTTTCAAGTCCTTCGATCGGGTCAGCTACGCTTTGGTCGTCGGCGCTCTGGACGTCATCCACGTGAATGACGTCATTCATAATCCGTAGTTTCTCCCCGATTCTCCAGGCTGCCTGCCGTCCATCGCCTCACTAACATGAGGCGATGGACAGGCAATCGGCATGCGCACTGTTGGCTCGAGCGCCCAGCTTGCGCGCCCATCACCTCAGCGAGCTGTTCGCCGCCGCCCACGGCGAGCTCGAACACTGCCTCGAGCCGGAAATCCTCAGCCGCTCTGCCGTTCCTCCGGCAGCGCGCCACCACCTGCTGAACGTCGACTCAACACAGTTGGCGGCGGATCTGCGCTGGATCGCCTCCAGCGGTGTGCGGTTGCTTGCCAGCACGGAGCCTGACTATCCACAGCAACTGCTTCAGTTACGGGATGCACCGTCTGTGTTGTTCGTGCTCGGAGACCCCGCACTACTCAGCAGCCCACAGCTGGCCATGGTGGGTGCACGTAAAGCATCGGCTGGGGGCCGTCGAACAGCCTGGCAGTACGCACATTATTTCGTGCAGGCAGGACTGACTGTCACGAGCGGCCTGGCGCTCGGAATCGACGCAGCCAGTCACGAAGGTGCACTGCACGGCGGCGGCTCGACCATTGCCGTGTGTGCGACCGGGCTGGACATAATCTATCCAACCCGACACCGCGCACTCGCCGGACGCATCCGTGCCAGTGGCGCGCTGATCTCGGAATTCCCACCCGGCACAGCACCGCAACAGGTTAACTTCCCGCAACGGAACCGCCTGATCAGCGCGCTTTCCCTGGGCACTCTCGTAGTGGAAGCCGCGCTTCAAAGCGGCTCTCTGAGCACCGCCCGGCGGTCACAGCAATTGCAACGCAAGGTGTTTGCAATCCCCGGTTGCGTGCGCGAGCCGTTGAGCCGCGGCTGCCACCAGTTGATCCGGGAGGGGGCCACCCTGGTGGAGCGCCCTTGCGAAGTGCTGCTGAGGCTTGAAATTTCCCTGCCGGATAAAGGAGTTACAGGGGACAACAGACCCCCTGGGGACGCTGAGGTAATGGACAAGGGGTATGAAATGCTGTTAGATGCCCTCGGCTTTGAGCCGGCAACGCTCGATATGCTCGCCGTTCGCACCGGTCTTCCGGGCGAAGCGATTGCATCGATGTTGCTGACTCTCGAGCTCGAGGGGCACATCGCACCCTACCCTGGCGGCCGTTTTGGTCGCATACCCTGATGATGACTGGCACTGTTCTCGACATTCTGATTTACGTATTCGACCGGTACATGCTCGATGAGGTACCGGAGGTACCCGAGCGTGAGCATCTCGCGCGCGATCTGGAACGCGTGGGCTTTGCGCATGCGAATGTCGAGCGCGCGCTCGATTGGCTCGCCGACCTCGCCTCCGAGCGGGACCGGCCACCGTTGGCGATCGGGCCGCTGGCCACCGGCGCGCTGCGCATCTACTCCGATGGCGAGCTCGCCAGACTGTCGACCGAGTGCCGCGGATTTCTCGTTACCCTCGAGCGGCTCGGCATCCTTTCGCCGCAGCAGCGCGAGATCGTGATCGATCGGATGCTCGCGCTGGATGCCGACGAGCTGGATACGGAGCAGTTGAAGTGGGTGGTGCTCATGGTGCTCTCGAGCCAACCCGGGCAGGAGCAGGCATTCGAGCGACTGGAAGATCTGGTGTCTGATGTACATCCCAACACATCGCATTAATCGCCTTGTTTATTGGCGCAATTTGCTCCCGGCAATTTGCGCAGACATCGGGCTCGACCGCCGGCAAAAAGCGTCGTTTTTGCCGGCTGCGCATGTGGGGGCGCCGGACGGCGCTCATGACGAATAATTAATGGCGGAAAATCTCGTCATCGTCGAGTCGCCTGCCAAGGCGAAGACGATCAAGAAATATCTTGGCAAGGACTTCGAGGTACTCGCATCGTACGGGCACGTGCGCGATCTCGTTCCAAAGGAAGGCGCGGTCGATCCCGATCATGGCTTCGCCATGAAATACCGGGTGCTCGAAAAGAACGAGCGCCACGTCCAGGCCATCGCAAAAAGCCTCACCAAGTCGAAGGCCCTGTACCTGGCGACCGACCCGGATCGTGAGGGCGAGGCCATCGCCTGGCACCTCAAGGAAATTCTCGACGAGCGCGGCGATCTGGACGGCAAGACCGTGCATCGCGTCGTGTTTTATGAAATCACGCGCAATGCGATCCGGGACGCAGTCGCTCAACCGCGGACTCTTTCCTTCGAGCTCGTCAACGCCCAACAGGCGCGCCGCGCGCTCGATTATTTGGTGGGGTTCAACCTCTCGCCACTGCTGTGGAAGAAAGTGCGCCAGGGACTCTCGGCCGGACGGGTACAGAGTCCTGCGCTGCGCATGATCTGCGAGCGGGAAGCCGAGATTGCAGCCTTCGTTTCCCAGGAATACTGGACCATCGACGGCGAAGGCTCACACACCTCGCAGTCCTTCCCGCTGAAGCTGATCGAGTACCGTGGACAGAAGGTCGAGCAGTTCAGCTTCGTGAATGAGGCGCAGGCACGCGAGGCCGAGAAAGCCATCGAAGCCGCGGCCCGCGGCGCCGCCCGTCCCGGTACGCAAGGCCTTGGCGAGCTGCATGTCATCGCGATCGACCGCAAGCAGCGCCGCCGCAATCCAGCACCCCCTTTCACGACTTCCACGTTGCAACAGGAAGCCGCGCGCAAGTTGAATTTCAACGCGCGCCGTACCATGCGCCTCGCTCAACAACTGTATGAAGGCGTGGATATCGGCGAGGGCAGTGTTGGTCTGATCACCTACATGCGTACGGACTCGGTGTCGCTCGCTGCGGAGGCGGTCACTGAGATACGCGAAGTTGCTGCGCGTCTGTACGGCAAGGACGAGGTTGCGGAAGAGCCTCGGGTCTACAAGACCAAGTCCAAGAACGCGCAGGAAGCTCACGAAGCGATCCGCCCGACATCCGCGAGCATCATCCCCGCGCAGCTCGAGGGCAAGGTCGATCCCGATCTGTACAGGTTGTACTCATTGATCTGGAAGCGCGCGGTCGCTTCACAGATGAGCCATGCTGTCTTCGATACGGTCGCCGTTGACATGGTGGCCGGTCCTGATGGACCGGAACGTCACCTGCTGCGTGCGAATGGCTCGACGCTCGTGAAGCCGGGCTTCATCGCGGTGTACCAGGAGGGTACCGACGACACGAAGTCCGATGACTCCGATCACATCCTGCCGGCGATGAACGAGGGCGACATCGTGTCGCTCATGACACTGGGCGCCGAGCAACATTTCACAGAGCCGCCGCCGCGGTACACGGAAGCGTCGCTGGTGAAGGCGCTCGAAGAGTACGGTATCGGCCGCCCTTCGACTTACGCCACGATCATCTCGACACTGCAGGATCGTGAGTACGTGGAAATGGACGCGCGCCGGTTCATTCCGACGGACATCGGCAAGATCGTCAACCGATTCCTGACAGACCACTTCCATAGATACGTCGAGTACGGCTTCACCGCGGCGATGGAAGATGAGCTCGATGCGGTCTCACGCGGCGAGGAAGAATGGACGACGCCGCTCGAGAAATTCTGGAAGCCCTTCATCGATCAGGTCGAGACGATCGAGAAGAATGTGACGCGCGAGCAGGTTGCGCAGGCACGCGAGTTGGGCAAAGACCCCGTGACCGGCAAGCCCATCACCGTTCGCATGGGACGCTTCGGACCGTTTGTACAGATCGGTACCAAGGACGACGAGGAGAAGCCCAAGTTTGCGGGCCTGCGTCCGGGTCAGAAGATGGATTCGCTGACACTTGCGGATGCCATGGAGCTCTTCAAGTTACCGCGAACGTTGGGTCAGACAGCTGCAGGCGAAACCGTAGTTGCCAACGTCGGTCGCTTCGGGCCGTACGTCAAGTACGGCAGCAAGTACGTATCGTTGAAAGAGGACGATCCCTACACGGTGACTCTCGAGCGCGCGCTCGAGGTAATCCGGTTGAAGCAGGAAGCCGACGCAAACCGCACGATCACCGATTTTGGTGTGGACGGGATCCAGGTGTTGAACGGCCGGTACGGGCCGTATGTCACCGATGGCAAGAAGAACGCCAAGATCCCCAAAGATCGCGATCCAAAGACACTGACGCTGGACGAGTGCCGGGTGTTGATTGAACAGGCCCCCGCGCGAGGTTCGCGATTTGGGCGCGGCAAGCGGGGTGCACCCGGAAAGCAGGCGGCCGCAAAGGCGAAGGGCAGTGCTTCTTCGGAAGCAGCTGCGAACGCCCCAGCTACCGGCTCGGAAGCGGCAGTCTCAAAGCGAGGCGCTGGAGCCAAGCGACGGGCAGTCAATGGCAAGGATGGCGCAGCCGGAAGCGGAGCGCATACCGGGACCGGTGACGCACATGCCGCGGAGGGAGCGAAGTCGAAGAGACCTCGTCCTGCGGCTCCTGCGGAGACGCGCGCTGCGGGTAAGACGGCAGCCGCTAAATCAACCGCAGCATCCGGCAGTCCGTCCAAGCCGGCTAAGTCAGCCGGCACTGCAAAAACCGTCGTGGCCGCTGGAAAGGGTGCAACGGCCGCACCCAAGGCGAAGCGGCCGGCCTCGAAAAAAACCGGCCTGAGCAAGACATCGAGCCCCGCCAAAGGCAGCAAGTCACCCGCCAGCCGCGCACGCGGGATCAAATAGTCCCCGCCCTCGCTAATGAAGTATCGCCACAGTTTCCATGCAGGAAACTTCGCGGACATTCACAAGCACGTCACGCTGCTGTCTCTGCTGTCCGCGCTGAAACGTAAAGAGAAGGGCTTCGCCTATTTCGAAACGCATGCCGGGCGCGGCGGCTACAACCTGCAGGGAACTGCAGAGTCGGCCGGAGGGGCCGACCGGTTGGGCGAAAGCGAATGGCATGCGGAAGAGTTGCGAAGCTTCGCGGATCTCGTCGAGCGTTTCCGGGCGGCCAGACATCAGCCACACGCCTATCCCGGCTCTCCCCTGATTGCCGCACAAGCGCTGCGAGCCCAGGACAGAGCCATTCTGAGCGAGCTCGTACCCACTGAAGCACGCCTGCTGGAACGTGAGCTGGAGGACTATCCACGGATGCGGGTCGAGCGTGCCAACGGCTTCGAGCAGTTGCGCGCGTGGTTGCCGCCCAAGGAACGTCGAGGACTGATTCTGATAGATCCCCCTTACGAGGAGACCCGCCAGGACTTCCAGCGGGTGATCGCCTCGATCGCTGACGCCCTGCAGCGATTCCCCACGGGTATCTGTGCCGCGTGGTATCCGATCAAGGACGATCGTGAGGTGCGTGCCTGGCACGAAGCCTTTGCGCGCGCCATCAGCACCGAAACGCTCATCAGCGAGCTGTGGCTGTTTCCGCGTGATTCGAAAGTCGCACTCAACGGGTCCGGCATGCTGATCGTGAACCCGCCGTACAGGTTGGCCGAGCGGATGCAGACCTGGCTGCCGGAACTGCAGAGCCGCCTCGATGTTGGGCACGCCGGCGGGAGCGATCTCAGGATGTTGACCCATCCGGGGTGACCTCGAGGTTCACTCAGGGCACAATCACTGCATGACGGACAGATACGGCGTCGTAGGCCACCCGGTAGCCCACAGCTGGTCGCCGTTCATTCATGGCCTGTTTGCACGCGAGAGCGGCCAGGACATCGCCTATCGACTGTTCGATTTCACGAGCGAGGAGTTCGAGCCGCGCGTGCGTGATTTCTTCACGCTCGGCGGACGCGGCCTGAACGTAACCGTGCCGCACAAAATTGCCGCTGTGCGGATTGCGTCCCAACTGACCACCCGAGCCACCCATGCCGGGGCAGTCAACACGCTCGCGATGCAGGAAGGAGGCACCATTCTCGGTGACAACACCGACGGAGCGGGCCTGATCCGGGATCTGTGTGACAATCTCGGACTCGTCGTCATCCGCAGGCGGGTGCTGATCGTGGGTGCCGGCGGAGCAACCCGGGGGGTGATCGCCCCGCTGCTGGCCCTCGAACCGGAGCAACTCGTCATCGCGAACCGGACAGCCGAGCGTGCCCATGACATGGCGCGTACCTTTGCCCGGCTGGGTCCGGTGCGCGGCGCAGGCATTCAGGACGTTGAAGGCGCGCCGTTCGACCTCATCATCAATGCAACATCGGCAAGTTTGAGCGGCGAAGTGCCCGCTCTGCCGAGCTCCGTGATCGGCCCTGACACGGCCTGCTATGACATGGCGTACGGCAAAACCGACACTCCCTTCATGCAATGGGCAGCCGGGAATGGATGTACCCGCGCCTATCAGGGACTGGGAATGCTGGTGGAACAGGCTGCCGAGTCGTTTCGGATCTGGCGCGGCGTCAAACCCAGCACGGCTGCGGTGTTGACGGCGCTGAAGGATCGCATGGCCGCCGGCTGATGTGCTCCTAACGCATCGTAACGAGCTCTTCCGAGCTCGTCGGATGGATCGCCACGGTGTCGTCGAAGTCCCGTTTTGTCGCTCCCATCCGTACGGCGACGGCAAATCCCTGGATCATCTCGTCCGCGCCGGGACCGATGACGTGCACTCCCACGACGCGCTTCTCCGGTCCGACCGTGACCAACTTCATCTCGGAACGGGGCTTGCGCGTGGTCAACGCGTGATACATCGGTACGAAGCCTGAGCGGAACACGGTGACAGCTTCATCACCGTACTCAGCCCGAGCCTCATCCTCGGTCAGACCGACTGTACCGATGGGGGGATGCCCAAAGACCACAGTGGGGATGTTGGTATACTCCAGATGCCGGTCGTGCTGGCCGCCAAACAGTCGGTCGCTGAGACGCCGGCCTGCTGCAATTGCGACTGGGGTCAGCTGAGCCTGCCCGGTCACATCACCGACGGCGTAGACCCCTTCACGCGTGGTGACCTGGTACTTGTCGGTTTTGATGAAGCCATAAGAATTGAGCTCGACACCGGCGCGCTCCAGGCCGAGCCCTTCAACAGCCGGAACCCGCCCGATTGCCCAGATGACTGAATCAAACGGCGTCAGGCGTCGCCCGTCCCGGACCTCGAGATCGAGTACTCCGGTCGCAGTCCGCTCGAGAGCATGAGGCCACGCATTCGTGGCAACCTCGATTCCCTCGTCCCGCATGATCTTCAACATAGCCTCGCCCAGCATGGAATCGAAGTCCTTGAGGGCCCGATGTCCGCGCAGCACGAGGGTCGCTTTGGCACCCAACGAAGCGAGGATCCCTGTGAGCTCGATGGCGATGTATCCGCTGCCGACGATGGCGATCCGGTCCGGTCTCTTCTCGAGCTCGAAGAATCCGTCCGAGGTAATCCCCAGCTCAGCGCCTGCAATGGCAGGAAGCATGGGTCGGCCGCCGACGGCAATGAGAATGTGGGGTGCGGTCAGCGTCCTGCCGGCGGCTTCCACCCTGCTGCCGTCGATGAAGCTCGCCCGCCCTCGCACGACTTCGATGTGGCGCTTGGCCAGATTGGCCTCGTAGATCCCATTGAGTCGCTGTACATAGGCGTCTCGCTTGCTTTTCAGCAGGGCCCAGTCGTGAGGCTCGGCGGCCCCTATACGAAACCCGTAGTCGGCAGCATCCTCGAGGCCGTCCGCTATGTCGGCGGCATTCCACATAACCTTTTTGGGTACGCAGCCCACATTGACGCAGGTGCCGCCCAAAGGCGCCGACTCCACGATGGCGACCTTGGCGCCATATTCGGCAGCCCGCTGAGCGGAAGCCAGCCCGCCGCTGCCCGCGCCAATGACGACGTAATCGAACTTATCTGCCATCAGGGAGTTCCGAAATCATTCCGAACCCTCATTCTTACATGGGAGCCAAGGAAGGTTCTTGCAACTACCCCTTCGCCACCCAAAGTCACGCCTTTGGGCGGCGCGCCAATAGAGCTGGGCGTTGTTCGCGCAAAATCCCGCAGGGAATCTTGCGCCAAGTAGAATAGCGACTATCCCACTGGCGAGAACCGCATGGAAAACCCCCTCCTGGGCCAGGAGCCCCTACCCCCTTTTGCACGCATTCGCCCTGAACACGTAGAGCCCGGCGTACGTGAGCTGCTGCAGCGAAGTCGAGCCCGCATCGAGCAGCTCGCCTCCCTGGAGCGCCCGACTTTCGCAAACGTAATCGAGCCGCTGGAGGAACTGCAGCATCGCGTCTCGCGAACGTGGTCACCGGTGAGCCACCTGAACGCGGTGCTCAACTCGGACGCTCTGCGGACCAGCTACAACGCCTGCCTGCCGCTGTTGTCTGCGTACCAGACGGATCTCGCCCAGAGCGAGCCGCTGTACCGCGCGTATCGGACGATTGCCGAACAGGAAGGCTCGGCACTGGGGCCGGTACAGAAGCAGGTGATCGATCACGCCCTGCGCGATTTCCGCCTCGCGGGAGTTGGCCTGGACCCGCAGCGCAAGGAACGTTTCAAGAACGTAATGCTGGAACTGACCCAGCTCCAAGCGAAGTTCGAGGAGAACGTGCTGGATGCCACAAACGGGTGGAGCTATCACGTTTCCGACGAAGCGGAACTGCGGGGCCTGAATGCCACGCTGATCGAGCAAGCGCGCAAACGGGGCCACGACCAACGGGTCGAGGGCTGGATCCTGACTCTGGATCAACCCACTTACGTTGCAGTCGTGACGGACGCGGAATCAGAGACTCTGAGGCGCGCCTTCTACGAGGCTTGGACCACACGTGCCTCCGATCAGGGACCGAATGCGCAGCGCTGGGACAACTCGAGTGTCATGGAGGAGATCCTGCGTCTTCGTCATGAGGCCGCTCAGTTGCTCGACTTTCACGACTACGCCGAATACGCCCTTTCGACACGGATGGCTCACAGCATCGAGGAGGTCATGCAGTTTCTGCTGGAGCTGGCGCGCACGGCCCGTCCTGCTGCCCTCAAGGAATTCGAGGAGCTCGAGACATTTGCGGGGCGGAAGCTGGCTGCATGGGATGTCGGTTTTTATGCCGAGCGCCTGCAACGCAGCCGGTACTCGGTCTCTCAGGAAGAGATGCGTCCCTACTTCCCGTTGCCACACGTCCTGACCGGGCTCTTCGAAGTGGCCTCACGGCTTTTCGACGTGCGCATCAATGAGAAGCATGACGTGCCCATGTGGCACTCTGACGTACGCTTTTTCGAGATTCATTCGGCCACAGGTCAACCGATCGGCAGCTTCTACTTGGATGCTTATGCACGATCCAACAAGCGCAGCGGCGCCTGGATGGATGAGTGCGTCGGCCGCAAGCGCCTGAACTCAGGCTCAGCGCTGCCCGTCGCGTATCTCGTATGCAATTTCCTGCCACCCAGCGCGGGTCGGCCAGCGCTGCTCACTCACGATGACGTACTCACACTGTTTCACGAGTTCGGCCACGGGTTGCATCACCTGCTGACTCGCGTGGACTACCCCAGCATCGCGGGTATCAATGGTGTGGCCTGGGATGCGGTTGAGCTGCCGAGTCAGTTCCTGGAGAACTACGCCTGGCATCCCGAGGTGCTGCGCAGAATTTCCTGTCACGTCGAGACCAAGGCCTCGCTGCCGCCTGAAACTCAGGCCCGCCTCATCGCCACGCGCAGCTTCCAGGCTGGCCTGCAGATGATGCGGCAACTCGAATTCGCGCTCTTCGATTTCCGCCTGCATGCGGAATACGATTCGTCCAGAGGCGCCCGGGTCATGGAGATGCTTCGCGAGGTCCGCAACGAAGTCGCAGTCGTTCCTGTGCCGGAGTGGAATCGCTTTCCCAACAGCTTCGGACACATCTTCGCGGGCGGCTACGCCGCGGGCTACTACAGCTACAAGTGGGCCGAGGTTCTTGCCGCGGATGCCTTCGCCGCCTTCGAGGAGCAGGGCGTGTTCGATCGTCGGACGGCACACCGCTTTCTGGATGCGATCCTGACCCGCGGTGGCAGCCGTGATGCCCTCGAAGCATTCATCGAGTTCCGTGGCCGGCGCCCTGATGTTCGCGCGTTGCTCAAACAGCACGGCATCCTGGCCACGGGTGAATTGGCAGCATGAAGGGCCAGGGCGCGCCGCTCTGGTTGCTGACATTCGCTTTGGCCGTGCCGGCAGCTCACGCCGACGCCGTTTATGTCATCGAGCAGCTGGTCGTGGGCGTGGCGAGCTCTCCGGAAGCCGACGCGGAGCGCATCGGGCAGGTCAAAAGCGGCGACAAGCTGGAGCTGCTCGAGCGTCAGGGTGACGAAGCCCACGTACGGCTCCCCAACGGCAAGGAAGGTTGGCTCAAGGCTTCCTATGTCACTGCCGAAGAACCGTTGACGCAGCGCCTGACTGAGCGCACGGCGGAGCTCGAGAAGCTCAAACAGGAGAGCGCGAAGCTCAAAGAGGATGTCAGCCGGTTGCAATCGCAATTGGCTGCAAAGCCGAGAGCGGTGGCGCCCGCCACGGCGCCCTCCTCGAGCACTTCGACCAAGACAGAGACGCTCTCACCCCCAGCGCCGGTTCCCGCACGGGAAACGGTGTTCCTGCGCGAGCCCGACAGGCCGGGACAAACATCGTGGACATCCCTCCTCGGTCTTGCCGTAGTGATGTTGCTGATAGGGTTCGTGCTCGGGTGGGTAACACTGGACCGGCGGATCCGGCGCAAATACGGCGGATTACGTATTTATTGATTTGGCGGAAATTGCTCGGGGGCGCCGAGCCCCGGCAATTTCCGCGGACATTACTTCGTCGTCCGCCGCCTACGCGGCCCGGCCAAAAAGCGTGGTTTTTGTCGGCTACGCAAGTAGAAGGCGCCTCCGGCGCACGCGCAGGCAGCGTGCTTTGACATAGATATGCGCGAGCGCAGCATGGAGCTCATCTCGAGGCAAATCATGTGGTTAGGGACTACGCACCACGGCCGGCACCCATAGGGGTGCGATACCTCAAAAGTGTGCGGTGTGTCGCTGGTACTACCCTCAAAGGGTGGCCTAGACTGCCGACGATCGAAGTACGATCATCGGGGACGGCGTCAAGAGCCGCGCGGACAACACGTAATGAGAAGCGTTCGGCGCAGCGATTTTGATGTAACTAACACCGTGCAGGTGAGCTCCCCGGACGCGGTCCTCGCTGCTATCAAGACTCTGTTCAAGCCGACTTGGCCCACGCTCTCGTTCAAGCCGTTGGAAGACGCCTTCCAGCACTTCGAACGACTGTTCGCCGGCGAGGTGCCCGGCTACATGGGAGTCGACACGGTTTATCACGATCGGCAGCACACTCTCGACATCACTCTGGCGCTCGCTCGCTTACTGGTCGGGTACGAAAGGCAGCACGACGAGAAAGCCCGATTGGGTGGCGACCGCGCGCTGATGGGTCTGCTCACCGGCCTCTTTCACGACGTTGGCTATCTGCGTCGGATGGATGACCGGGAGATCCACAACGGGGCTGAATTCACACGCACGCACGTATCACGTGGCGCGCGGTTCCTGGAGGAATACCTCCCCGTATTGGGCTTGGCCGATGCGGTACCGGTCGCCACTGAGATCATCCACTTCACCGGGTACGAAGTGCCGTTCTCACAGATCAAGGTGACGGACCCGCGGGACATCAAAGTGGGACACCTGCTCGGCACCGCCGACATGATCGCCCAGATGGCCGACCGCTGTTACCTGGAGAAATGCCGCGACCGTCTGTACGCCGAATTCGTGCTCGGTGGCGTGGCGCTGCCCATTGCGGCCAATGGCGGCCGGCAGGTGAAGTACGCATCAGGGCTCGACCTGCTACGGCAAACGCCCGAGTTCGTGGCCGAAGTCCGCACGAAACGGCTCGATGGCGAATTCCACGCGGCCTACCGCCACCTCGAGATCCTCTACCACGGACGCAATCCGTACATGGAGGCGATCGATCGGAACGTGGAATACCTGAGGCAGATTCTGCGCAGTGAGAACTGGCGGCTGCTCCGACGCAATCCACCGATTTTCGCCGCGTCCGCGGATCCAATGTCCACCATGCGTGGGCTGATGCTCGGTTATATCAAACGCGTCTGGGCCGGCAAGTCAGCGGGTTGACCCCCGGGGCCGTCGACGGCCAGCACGTAGCGTTCGTACAACTCGGGTAACCGCTCCAACACGGTGTCGCGACCGGGCATGCCGGCCCCGGCGAGCGCCTCACGCAACACTTCCAAACTCAACACTTCGAGTGCCTGCACCGAGACAGGCGCGTAGCTCAGGTGCCAGGGCTCGGGTCGCACACCGCCCCGGTAGGTCGCGTACGGGCGGAAGAACCCGAACCGCCCCATGTTGGAATCCAGCCAGTCGTTCAGGCGCTCGAAGCAGCCGCCGGGGGCGAATTCCGTGGGCACCAGCTGCGGCCTGCCGGCAGGGAGCACCGCGGCCGCATCGATCACATCGAGATCGCTGCCCCAGTGGTGACGGCTCGCCCCGGGCAGGGCAGACCAGGTCAGAATTGCGTCGATCAATTCATATTCATATAAATCTGAATGTTTCAGCGGCTCACCCGCGGCATCCAGCAGCGGCCGCCGCCCGCTGAATTTGGCGTTCCAGATGGCCATCTGGTGATTGAAATCGCGGAACCCCGAAACGATATTCAGCTCTATTCCTGCAGTACGGGCCGCGTTTCGCATCCCGAGCAGCGCGGCCGCCGTCTGCGGGTGCGCCCGGCACAGCGGCTCAGCCACATCGCGGACGTGGGTTGCGGCGCGTCCCGTCACTTCAAAGATATTCATTGCTCGAACATTTCACCGCAATGCCCCGGTAGCCCGAGGAACGTACGGCGGGTAAACTCGGTGAGGAAATCATAATTTGTGCGGGAAGTCCTGGAAATCCAGCCGGAACATACGTGACAGCGCTCAGCCTCAAGTTGAAATATGCCAGCGCGGCCTTTCTGGTCGTGCTGCTGGCGGTCGCGGTCGTGACCGGCCTGCTCGCCTGGCAACATGATGTTGGCACGCGACTGCTGGGCAATGTGGCTGAAAATACAGCGCGCGATCGTGTGGCGGTCGAGCTACGGGCACGGGTCGCCGCAACCGCAGCTCATGCGGCAGAGTCCATCGCGATCGCGGTCCAGCTCCGGGATACCGAGGCCATCGCGCGGCACTTGCAGCCCTTTTCGGATGATTCGACGGTCAGCTCCATAACAGTGACCGACTCCGAAGGCAACGCCCTGTATCGCTGGCGGCGACCGACTCAGCATCCGGGTGCCCTGCAATTCGATGCGACCGAGCCCGTGCGCGCGCTGATCGAGAGCATTCCCGGGGTGCAGACGCCGAAGACCTTCGGTCAGATCAGCATCACGATCGAACAGGTCTTTCCAGCCTCGGCGAGCAGCTTGCAGCGGCGGCTGGCCGCGGCGGATGCCGACCAGGTGCGCCGCGCGCTGTTGATGGCGGGCGGATTGGCTCTGGGCGGCGGCGCGCTCGGCGCCGCACTGGCCTGGCGGGCGGGACGCAAGCTCGAGCAGCCGATCAGCGCCATGATCAAGGGCGCCGAGCGGATCGGTCAGGGCGATTACACGCGGCCGGTGGACGTCCGGCGGCGTGACGAGTTGGGTGAGCTGCAGCAGGCCCTCGAGCGCATGCGCGGTAGGCTGCGGCAGTCAACCGTGAACAAAAACTACCTGCACAGCGTGCTCAACAGCATGACGGACGCGGTGTTCGTCACCTCGCCGGACGGAGTGGTCAAGGTCGCCAACTCGGCTGCCTGCAAGCTCCTCGGCTATGCGGAAGAAGAGATACTGGGGCGCGGCATCGTCGCTGTGTTGGACGACCGGGAGCGGGAAGGCTTCGATCTCCAGCAGGCATCGCAGCAGACCCGCGAAACCGTGGTGCGCACGCGCACCGGCCAGACCATCCCGGTGTCCCTGACCGGCTCGCGAATCGAGACCGACGACCCGCAGTTCCAGGGCAACATCTTCGTCGCCCGCAACATCACCGAGCGCAAGCGCGCCGAGCGCCGCATCCGCTACCTGGCCCGTTATGATGCGCTGACGAAGATCCCGAACCGGATGCAGTTCCATCACCTGCTGCAGCAGACCATTGCGCGCGCTCTGCGCAGCGGCCAGGTCGTCGCACTGTTGTATCTGGACATGGATCGATTCAAGGAGATCAACGACACTTTCGGGCACGCCTCGGGGGACCGGTTGCTGGAAGTCCTCGCCGAAAGGCTGACGCGCGCCCTGCCGAAGGATACGGTCATCGGCCGCCTCGCCGGAGACGAGTTCGCGCTGTTCGTGGACGGCCTGCCCTCCGATGCCGACAATCGCGGACCGATTGCCCACCTGGCGCGCTCCATACTGACTGAGGTGAGCCGTGCCTTTCAGCTGAATCAGCAGGAAGTGTTCTTGACGGCGAGCATCGGCGTGGCCTTCTGCCCACGCGATGCCGAGAACGTGATCGACCTGATCCGTAACGCCGATGCGGCGATGTACTACTCGAAGCAGAACGGTGGCAACACCTTCGCCTTCTACTCCCCGGAAATGAATGCGGCAGCCGTCGAGCGGCTGATGCTGAAGAGCAAACTGCGCCGCGCCGTCGAGCGCGACGAGCTCGTGATCCGCTACCAGCCCAAGATCGATGTGCGCAACGGACGGATCATCGGCGCGGAGGCCCTGTTGCGCTGGCGCCTGCCCGGCCATGGTGATATCCCGCCCTCGATGTTCATCCCGCTCGCAGAGGAATCCAACCTCATCCTGGACATCGGCGAATGGGTGCTCAACCGGACGTGCATGGATTACCGCCACATGCAGACCGAAGGGGCCAACCCCGGGCGGGTCTCACTCAATCTGTCACTGAAGCAGCTGCGTCAGGCGAGCTTCATCCTGCGCTGCCGTGCCGTATTCCGCCGCCACTCGGTCTCGCCGACCTCCTTCGAGCTGGAGATCACCGAAACAACCCTGATGGCGGATGCCAAGCGCACGGTACGCCTGCTCGATGAGCTGTATGCCATGGGCCTGCATCTGTCCATCGATGATTTCGGAACGGGTTATTCCTCGCTGTCGGCCCTGCAACAATTCCCAATCGGCACCCTCAAGATCGACCAGTCCTTCGTGCGTGACGTGAGCGAGGACGCTGGAGACGCCACGATCGTGAAGACCATCATCGAAATGGGGCGTAGTCTCGGAATGGAAGTCGTCGCGGAAGGAGTTGAGTCACTGCGGCACCTCGACTTCCTGCGCCGGCATTCCTGCCATTACGCCCAAGGTAAGCTGTTCGGCGAGCCCTGCACCGCAGAGGACCTGCTGGCGCTGCTCATGCGGCAGGCGGCCGGCACCGCGCCGTTCGCACATCTGCTCCACAACGCCGACGAACTGGCCAGCCGCTCGGCCTGACGGGTCTGACAGGACGGACCTCTCCACAAACAACAGCCCCGTAGCCAGAACTCAACGCATGCCGTTCACCTCGACGATGCGCGACGTGCAAGCTACACGTCGCTCGCGCGTGTGGAGGCGGACTATTCTCTGCACATTGGTGGCTCTCTGGATTGCCACTGCTTACTGGCAAACGAACAAATCCTTACCACCGGGCGTTCACGTTGACTCGCAGTGGTTTCCCATTAGAGCCGGGGATGCGAGCTTCATTGCGGATATCACTTCGGCGGATGCTTATGGGCGGCAGAATTCGAGCCAGGCGATCTTCGACGAGGTCCTGGGCGTCATCCACTCCGCGCACGACTTCGTCGTGCTCGATTATTTCCTGTTCAACTCGCAGCTCGGAATACCGGAAGGTGCAAGCGCTCCCTTACGTGGCATCTCCGGCGAGCTGCGCGATGCGTTGATCGAGCGGAAGCGGGCGCTGCCGCAGCTGCAGGTATTGTTCATCACCGATCCCATAAACGAAGTGTACGGTGGCGTGAGCTCACGCGATCTGCGTCTGCTGCGGGCAGCGGGCGTGGACGTAGCGGTCACAAATCTCGATGAGCTCCGCGATTCTAACTTCCTGTACTCCAGCCTGTGGCGGCTGGGTATCCGCTGGTGGAGCGGCGGCAGCACCCACAGCCTCGAGGAGACACCGACCGGCGGCTGGCTGCCGAACCCGCTCGATGAAAGCGATCAGCCGATCTCCTTCGGTGCCTGGGCGCGGCTGCTCAATTTCAAGGCGAACCACCGGAAGCTCATCATCGCGGACGACGGCGGCGGCGGACTCGTTGCGATCGTAGGCTCGGCGAACGTACACGATGCCAGCAGCGCTCATTCCAACACCGCGCTGAAGATCAGAGGCCCGGTGATCGTGCCGCTGCTGCACAGCGAGTTGGATATTGCGCGCTTCTCGGGATGGCGCAACCACCTGGAGCCCCCGCCGCAGAGCCCGGACCCGCCCAGTGCGGCCTCCGGGCCGGAGACGGCGCGCGCCAAAGTGGTGACTGAAGGCGCGATCCGCAGCGAATTGCTCGAGCGCCTGGATTCCACCGTGCGGGGCGACAACGTCGATATCGCGATGTTCTACGTTTCAGACCGGGGCATCGTGCAAGCGCTGCTCGCCGCCAGTCACCGCGGCGTGAACGTGCGCCTCATTCTGGATCCCAACAAGGATGCCTTCGGGCATGCGAAGACCGGGATCCCAAACCAGCCCGTTGCGAGCGAGCTGGTCGCCTCGAGCGATGGCGCCATTCACGTGCGTTGGTACCGGACCCACGGCGAGCAGTTCCACACCAAGCTCGCGATGGTCTACGGTTCCGGACGCCTCTGGTTGACCACCGGCTCGGCCAATCTGACCCGCCGCAACCTGGCCGACTACAACCTCGAGGCCAACCTGGCCGTCGAGGTACCGCGCAGCTCGCAGCTTGCGCAACAGGCCATCGATTATTTCGAGACGCTGTGGAGCAACCGCGCCGGGCTGGGAATCGAGTACACCGCGGATTTCGGCTACTACGCCGATCCGTCACAGCTGCACTACTGGCTCTATCGCGTGATGGAGGGCACGGGCGCCGCCACTTTCTGAGTTGCCTGTACGGCCTGCGCGGTGTGTGCAGCGATCTCACCGAGGGCCTTGTTGGAAGCATCCTCGAAAGCCGCAACGACCTCGGTGAGTCGATTGGCCGCAGCAACCGCCGAGCCCTCCGCGACGAAGCTGGCCACGATCTCGCGCCCTGTACGCCTGCCCACCGTGCAATCGAGTACGACGTGAACCTCGGGAGGTCCGGAGCCTCCCGAGTAGTCCGCCTCGAAGCGGCGGATCACGATCTGCAACAGATAGTCCGAGGAGAAGGCGCCGTTGGAGTCCTGCACCGTCGACCATGAACCGCTCGCGCGCAAAACATCCACGGCGAGCGTTTCCACCACACTGGGCAGATCGGCCGGCCAGCGGCTCGCCACGTAAAAGTTCATTCGATGACCGGACTGCACGAGCAGGATGTGGTCCGACGCAAGCCCCGGGCCTGCGATGGGACGGCCGACATGTAAGGAAACATTGGACCGTGGGGGATCGAGATGAGGGGGCGTCGCTGCCCGCAGCACATAGACCTGAGTGGCCGGACTATCGCTGTGGAATCCTCCCGAGCAGCCCGATGAGCCGGCGAAGCCGAGCGCGGCGAGGCCGACCAGCATGACCCGGGCGCTCAGGACCGAAAGGCGGCTCAACGCGGGATCTCCACGCCCACCTGCCGCGGCTGGTAGATCAACTGCGAGGGGTTCTCGCGCAGGCTGCCCGACAGCCCGCGAATCTCTTCAGCCGCCGCGCGACCGTCACGCAGCAGGCGCTCGAGCTCCGGCAGTCCGTCGCGGGTGAATGCGCGCAGATCCTGACGATTGTCGTTTACGAGCTTCTGGATCTGATCGGTTGCGTTGGCGAGGTTGTCGGCCACGACGTGTACCCTCTTCAATGCCGCGACAATTTCGGGACCCGACTCATCCACAATCTGCCGCGCGCCATGTGCCGAGGCGGCCAGGTCAGCCGTTACGCCGCGAAGCTCCCCTACCAGAGTGTTGACATCACGCAGCGTCTGCGGCAACCCTGCGCTTGCCTTGTCGATGTTGTTCAACGAGCGCGTGATCGAAGCAATGTTCTGATCGCTCAGGGCACGTGAGGCTCGATCCACGAGCTCGCCCGCGGAGGCCAGTACATCGGGCAGACGCGCCAGGAACACATCGAAACGCGATCGGGCAGAACGGATCACCGGGTATTCGATCCCTTGCACGATGGGCGGCAGCGACACGTCGGACCTGATCTGCTGCAGGTCGATATACAACAATCCCGTGACCCCCTGCAGCTGCAGCTCCGCCAGTGTCCGGTCCGAGATGGGCGTCGAGGAGTCGAGGTCCACGATGACCTGGACTCTGCCTGCGTCGCGTGGATCGATACGCATCTGGTGAACGCGGCCGACGCCCACCCCGAGATAGCGCACCGCGGCGCCCCGCTCGAGTCCACTCACACTGCCGTCGAAGTAGATCTCATAGCGACGGAAAACCTTGTGCTCGCGAGTGTCGGAATACCAATAGACAAACAGCGCGCCGACCAATGCCACCAGCAGCACGAAGGCCCCCACAGCGGCATAATTGGCTTCACGTTCCATCAGCCGACCCGTTCCGCGTCTCGTCGGTACTCATTGAGCCGGGCCAATCCGCGCTGGCCGTGGAAGTAGGCCTGAATCCACGGATTGGGATTCTTGACGATGCCATCCAGTGTATCGATTTGCATCTGGCGATCGACGATCACCCCGACACGATTGCAGGTTCGAAAAATGGAGTCCAGATCGTGCGTGATCATCACCACGGTAAGCCGCAGTTGCTTTTGCAGATACAGTATCAGCTCATCGAACTCCGCAGCACTGATGGGATCGAGCCCTGACGTCGGCTCATCGAGAAACAGCAGGCGCGGATCCAGAGCGAGCGCGCGGGCAAGAGCGGCCCGCTTGACCATTCCTCCGGAGAGCTGGGCAGGAAACTTGTGTGCGGCATCAGCGGGCAAACCTGCCAGCAGCACCTTCAGCATGGCCAGCTCATCTCGCTCGGCGGGCGGCAGATGCAGGTGTTCCAGCATGGGCAGCTGCACGTTCTGCAACACAGTGAGCGCCGAGAACAGGGCTCCCTGTTGAAAAGTCACACCATAGCGCGCCTTGACGGTGCGCAACTGGGCCGCCGACATCTGGGTGATATCACGTCCTTCGATGCGAATCGTGCCGGCCTGCGGGCGCTGTAGACCCAGAATGCTCCTGAGCAGCACCGACTTACCGGTACCCGATCCTCCGACGATCCCGAACACCTCATCCTCGCGGACCTGCATGTTGAGACCGTTGTGCACGATCTGGCTGCCGAAGCGGTTGACCAGCCCCTGCACCTCGAGCACCGGATAGATCAAATCTTCAGCTCCAGGAACAACACAGCGAACAGTGCATCCGCAAGGATAACCAGAAAGATGGCCTGCACAACGGCGACTGTGGTCAGCCTGCCCAGCTCCCGCGAAGAATCGCGCACCTGCAGGCCGCGATACGTACCCGCCATCCCGATCAGCAATGCGAACACCGGTGCCTTCACCAGCCCGACCCAGAAGGTAGCCGGTGCAATGGCTTCATTCGCCCGCGTCAGGTACTGCGTGATCGGTATGTCGAGCAGATACCGGCACAAGAGCGCGCCTCCCATGAGGCCGATGAGATCCGCCACGATGGTCAATAACGGGAGCGCGATCATCAGCCCCAGCAACCGCGGCAGTATCAGCACCTCGAAGGGCTCCACGCCGACTGCGTAAAGCGCGTCGACCTCTTCATTGAGCTTCATTGCGCCGATCTCGGCCGCGAACGCGCTGCCGGAGCGGCCCGCGACGATGATCGAGGTGAGCAGCACGCCCATCTCGCGGAGCACGCCGATCGTGACCAGATCGACCACGAAGATCTCGGCACCAAACCTTCGCAGCTCCTGCGCGCCGAGGTACGCGATGATCACACTGATCAGGAAGGCGATCAGGGCAGTTATCGGCATCGCAGTGATGCCGGTTTCATAGATATGGCGCGTTATGGAGATGGGACGCAGCCGCTTCACACTGCTCGCAGCCCGGGCGACGGTGGCAAACACACGTCCGAGAAAGGCCATCGCGGCCATGACGTCGCGCCATTCCCGTACCGAGTACAAGCCGATTTCAACCAGGCCGGCTTCGGTCAGTGGAGCGATTCCATACTCTTCCTGTTCGCGACACGGAGGCACGGGAGCCTCGCCCTTCAGGGTCGTGTCGATGAGCCGCAGCTGATCCGGGGTCGTGCCCCGGAATTGCACGTCGGCACCCGTTTGCCGCACCTGGTTGAGGAACTCGCGCAGACGCCAGGCACCGGAGAGATCGAGCGCCTTGAGTGATTGCGTATTGATGAAAACGTGGCGCGCGTCAGCGAGCTCGACTCCGCCCAGCGCGGCATCGATCCGCGGCAGCTCGAGTGCCCGCCACTCCCCGGTCAAACTGACCTCGAGGCTCTGCTCGGAGCGGCGCACCTCGATCATCAGTCAGACAGTCTCCTTGTCATGGCGACTTCAGGTGTCGTCGCGGTAACGGCGGATCCTGATGGCCGCGAAAACGAAAGCCGCGGCGACGGCCACACCGAGCCACAGGTCGGGATTCGCAAAGGCGCTGCTCATGGACACATTGTCGAAGACCTCGGCCAGCGACACAATCTTTCCGTGCCCGACGTTGTCGGGCGAGAGCCGCCCGAAGACGGCCGCCCAGAAACCGGTCCAGCTCCGGTACTCCAACAATCCGACGAAGTACCGCGTGCCGAAGAGGACCTTTTCCACCAACCCGGCCATCACGGGCAGCAGGGTCGCCCAGAGAAACACGCTTCTGCGCGCCCAGGCGGAGATGAGCAGCAGGAAGGCCGCAAAGGGCGAGAACCAGAGCATCGCGACAATCAGCCCATACAGCATCAGGGCCTGCACCTTGAGCCAGGCGACAGTGTCCCAACTGAGCGCAATATCCGGCAGGGCTCCGGTGGCCGCGCGGATGTTCCAGACCACCTGGAAAACGACACCGCTCACCAGGGCAACCAGATAAACCCCCAGCGGGACGATCACCAGGCCCACCAGGAGCTTTGAAAGGACGGTCGTCGCATCGGATACCGGCAGGGACTTCCAGAACAGGATGCTGCGATCCTTCCGCTCGACATAGAGGCAGTCCAACAGATAGAAGCTGAGGACGATCGACATCACGAGGTAGTGCGGGATCGTCTGCAGCCAGACCATGAACATGAAGATATTGCGACGCGGACCTGCGTTGACCATCTCCCGCGGGTCCAGATCGATACCGATCGTCGCGTGCCCGATGTGCAGCGGGAAGGCGCTCAATACCATGACGGCTGCAACGATCAGCGGCGTGATCCACAGAGCGCGATGCTCCCAGAGCTCGCGCCTCGTCAGCGTGATGTAGGTTTGCAGCATCGACTGGTTTGCAAGGGCACTCGCTGGCGGCGTCAACGCCGGCGCCGTGTCCGCGCCCGAAAGGTCTGTTCCGGGTGTGCTCATGCCGCAGCTCCTGTTCGAGCATCGGCCCGCTCAGTGCCAGGCGCTCCCTGCATCTTGGCCACAAAGAGATCGGCGACCGAAGGGGTTCGCACCTCGCCCGCTCCCTGGGAAACGCTGCTGAGCTCTGCCGCTGTCCGTCCCTCGAAGAACATCGCGACGCGTCCAAAGACTTCGCGTTCGTAGAACGGATTGAGCTGTCGCGCACGAGCCGCCTGCTCGCTATTGACCGTGAGCTGCAGGTAGCGCTCGGACAAACTATCCACCGAGCTATCCAGGACGACGTGGCCCCGGTTGATGAAAATGACATCGGTCAGCAGATTCTCGATCTCCTCCACCTGGTGGGTGGTGAGGACGATCGTACGCTCCTTGTTGAAATAGTCATTCAACAGGGCGTCATAGAATTGCCGGCGAAACAATAGGTCGAGACCGAGGGTGGGCTCATCCAGCACCAGCAACCGCGCATCGATCGCCAGAATGAGCGCGAGATGCAGCTGGGTCACCATGCCTTTGGAGAGCTCGCGCACGCGGCTTCTCATTCTGATATCGGTCTTACGCAAGAAATCGAGGGCGCGCGAGCGATCGAACCGCGGGTGTACACCGGCGACCAGATCGAGTGCCTGGCTGACGCGCAGCCAGCGCGGCAGGACGGCGACATCGGCGATGAAGCAGACTTCTTTCATGAGCTCGTTGCGATCGGAACGCGGATCGCGCCCGAGGACACGCAGCTCACCTTCAAACTGGGTCAGGCCGAGAATGGCCTTGAAAAGGCTCGTCTTGCCGGCGCCATTGGGCCCGATGAGCCCGACGATGCGGCCCGAGTGAATGTCGAAGTTGACCGAGTCCACGGCGCGCGTGGCTCCGTAGCTCTTCTTTACTCCGCGGGCTTTAATTACTGCTGTCATCTTTGACGGCTCCGGGCGTGGACGGCCAAGGCGTGCTGGGTGCGGCGGCGCCACCCTGGAGAAGCTCGCTGGCTGACAGTCCCAGCCGCTGAATCGTGGCGTAGACCTTGGGCCATTCCTCATCGAGAAATCGCTGGCGCTCGTCCTTCATCAGCGCTTTGCTGGCCCCGGCGCTCACGAACATGCCCAATCCGCGGCGTTTCTCGACCAGCTGCTCATCGACGAGCTGCTGGTAACCCTTCAGAACCGTGAGGGGGTTGAGCCTGAATTCCGCAGCGACGCTGCGGACCGAGGGTAGCGGGTCGCCCTCTTTGAGGGCACCTTCCAGAATCATGGCTACCACCCGGTCCCGCAGTTGCCGATAAATCGGCACGCTGTCGTCCCACTGCGGATCCATTAGTGCTCCGGGGCTCATGGCCGTAACGGAAGATTAGCCGACTAATCTACCAAAACAGCTGGCTGAGACTGCCCGAACCACACATGGCGCTGCTGGATCGTGAGCTTGGCCACCTGCGCCGTGGGTGTGGCACCGGGAGCAGTGGCGGTTGACTCGACGAAGCTCCAGCTCATCACGGCCGTGATCGCCAGGGCACCCATACCGCAGGCCAGAGTCTTCAGGCTGGTTTGAAGCGCGTTCATGATCGTTCTCCTCTTGATCTGGGCAGTGTGTCTGCCCTACCGGACGCCGTGATCTGCCCTATGCATTTCATCGTCGTCTTGGTGTTATATATGACTACATCACTACACTAGTGTCAAGGCCCACCACTAAATAATTTCCAGAGGGGGTCTTTTGGGGGGTCTCGAGCGCTTGTGTCGCTCCCTTGGAGACGGGGAAAGCGGAAATGGTTGGAAAATGGGGTGAAGCTAGGGAGGGCTGGTATGGGCGTGTCCGGCAGGTAAAGGGCCACCCGCCTTGGCCGAGGCCGGAGCCTGCGCGTACAGTAGCGACCGATGGCCCCGGACGATGATGGCGAACTCATGCTGCGCTACGCGCGCGGCGACCTGCGTGCCTTCGAGGTTCTCTACAGCCGCCATCGCGCAGCCCTGTACCGCTATCTCGCCCGTCAGATGCGCAACGCCGAATCGGCGAACGACCTGTTCCAGGAGGTCTGGAGCAAAGTCATCGCAAGCCGCGAGCGATATGAACCGCGGGCGCAGTTCCGAACGTTTCTCTATCGGATTGCCCGGAATTGCGTGATTGACTACTCCCGGCGGTCCTCGGTGCGTAACGAGCACAGCGGCGCGGAGGATGGTTGGGAGAACAACGTACCGGGCGCGGCTCAGGACCAGCCGGAGGCGATGGCCGAACAGGCACAGATGCTCGCGCGATATCGCGCGGCGCTGTCGGCGCTGCCAGCCGAGCAGCGAGATGTGTTTCTGTTGTATGAGTCAGGATTGTCATTGGAGGAAATCGCTACGATCAGTGCAGTTGGAGCCGAGACGGCCAAGAGCCGCCTGCGTTACGCAGTGGCGAAACTGCGCGCCAGCCTCGATCCGCCCGGCGGTGCATACCCCGCGAAACCCGCGCTGATTCAGGAGCCCGGCACATGAGCGCTGCCGATCGCGACGCGGAATTTGCAGCGTTTCTCGAGCGCCGCACAGTGTTGCCCGATACTCCCGACCGGCTCGAGCCGCCGGCAAATCTCGATGAGCTCATTCTGACCGAGGCACGGCAGGCCATTCAGGCCCAACGACGGCCGGTGCGCACCGGCCGTTGGGCGCGGCCGATGGCGCTCGCGGCGACCATCCTGTTGTGTTTGTCGATTGTGTTGAATGTTGCACTCAACAAGAGACGGCCCGTCGTGAACGAGTCGGGCGTCACCGTTGCCAGTGCCGGCAGGTCTGCGGGATCCGCGCCGGTACCTGCGCCGGCGGCTCCCTTGCCGGACGCAGCGGGTGCAGATGCGTCCTCGCAAGCGCCCAGCTCACCCTTGACCGCGGCTGCGGCACCAGAGCTCGAATCCGGCAATCGGACGTTAAACGCCCCCGCACAATCGACCGCCAGCAGGCTCCTCGCCAAGGCAGATCGCCCAGCGTCGAGTGAACCCCCACCGCCGCCGCACCCCAAGGACCCGAAGGTCTGGCTGCAGCGGATCGAAGCCTTGCGTGCGCAGGGCAGGACAGCGCAGGCAGACGCCGAAATGCAACGCTTTAGGGCCGCTTTCCCCACGTATCCGGCCAAACCTACCGCTTCCGGGACACGCTGAAATCAAAGCGCGCACCACTTCGCCCCGCGATTTCAGCGGGGCAAACCGGTAAAATCGGCGGCCCTTTCGTTGGAAAAAAGCACCCGCTCATGAAGCCAGCCCTGAACGTCGCGATCACCGGCGCCGCCGGCCAGATCGGTTATGCCCTCGCCTTCCGTGTCGCCTCCGGACAAATGCTCGGAGCCGACCAGCCCGTCAACCTTCACCTGCTGGAGATCACGCCGGCATTGCCAGCCCTGCAAGGTGTTGTGATGGAGCTTGCTGACTGTGCCTTCCCGACATTGAACAAGATCGTCGCGACTGACGATGCCAAGGTCGCGTTCCGCGACTGCCACGCAGCGATGCTCGTCGGTGCCCGCCCACGGGGTCCAGGCATGGAACGTAAGGACCTACTCCTCGCCAACGCGCAGATCTTCTCGGCCCAAGGCAAGGCGTTGAATGAAGTTGCGAACCGCAACGTGAAAGTGCTGGTCGTCGGCAATCCAGCCAACACTAACGCGCTGATTGCGCGAGCGAATGCGCGAGATCTCAATCCTCGCAACTTCACGGCGATGACGCGATTGGACCACAACCGCGCGCTCTCGCAGCTGGCCGAGAAAACCGGCACGCACGTGACCGACATACGCAAGATGACGATTTGGGGTAATCACTCGGCGACGCAGTATCCTGACATCAGCCACACCCTGGTAAGCGGCAAATCAGCCAAGTCGCTCGTAGACCAGAAGTGGCTCGAAGAGACCTTCATACCCGTCGTTCAACAGCGCGGCGCGGCGATCATCAAAGCGCGCGGCGCATCCTCAGCGGCCTCCGCAGCCTCCGCCGCGCTCGACCACATTCACGACTGGTTCCACGGCACGCCGGCCGGTGACTGGGTCAGCATGGGGATACCTTCTGACGGCAGCTACGGGATCAAGGAAGGAGTCATCTATTCCTATCCGGTAACGATCCAGGACGGCGAGTACCAGATCGTGCAGGGTTTGTCGGTCGATGAGTTCAGCCGGAAGCGCATGGATGCGACGGAAAAGGAGTTGCGCGAGGAGCGCGACGGCGTCAAAGAGCTCCTGTGAGCGCCTGACTTCGGCATGGACGCCGCGCGCGGGCCACAATAGCGCTACTCTTCGCGGGTCGCTTTCAGCGGCCCGCTTAGACGGAGGTCTTACGCTGGCGCCGCTCGTACCGGCTCGCGACCCTCCGGTCCTCGTTTGAGGCCACCTTGGCGGCCGTAGGCCATAAGGAGATTCTGATGCTCGGCGCGATCATTACCCTTCTGCTCGTCGCAGCCGCTGCCTACGCCGTCACTCAGGTCGGCGGAGTCATCACGCTGCTGTTCATTGCCGCAGTGCTTTTCCTGGCTTATCGCCGACTGTCGCTGCTCGCATTCACTGCCACCTTCACCGTCCTGCTGATTGCCTACACCCTGCTCGGCGCCCAAGGCGCGCCGGCGGGTATCTGGAAGGGCTTCCTGTGGGTATTACTGGCTGGACTGTGGCTGCTCAACGTGCGCCCGTTGCGCAAGGCCGTCATCACGCGGCCCTTCATGAAGGCCTACCTGAAATTGCTGCCGCCGATGTCGCAAACGGAGCGCGAAGCACTCGAAGCCGGCACGGTCTGGTGGGATGGTGAGCTGTTCACCGGGGCGCCCAAATGGCCGAAGCTGCTGTCGGCCAAGCCGCCGGTGCTGTCCGGGGAAGAACAAGCTTTCCTGGAGGGTCCGTGCGAAGAGCTGTGCCGCATGCTCGATGACTGGAACATCACGCATGAGCGCGGCGACATGCCGCCGCATGTCTGGGAATACCTCAAGGCGAAAGGTTTTTTCGCCATGATCATTCCCAAGAAGTACGGCGGTCTGGAGTTCTCGGCGTACGCCCATTCGTGCGTGCTGGTGAAGATTGCAAGCCGCAGCACCACCGCATCGTCGACGGTGGCCGTACCCAACTCGTTGGGACCCGCGGAGCTGTTGAACCACTACGGTACGGAGGAACAGAAAGACTACTACCTGCCACGACTGGCACGCGGTGAGGAAGTGCCGTGCTTTGCGTTGACGGGTCCGAGAGCCGGCTCGGACGCCGCATCGATCCCGGATACGGGAGTCGTGTGCCGCGGCATGTGGCAGGGTCGCGAGATCGTCGGGCTCAAACTCAACTTCACCAAGCGTTACATTACACTCGCGCCGGTAGCAACGGTCGTGGGCCTTGCATTCCGGATGTTCGACCCGGACAAGCTTCTCGGCGACAAAGCGGATATCGGCATCACCTGCGCGCTCATCCCGCGCAACACGCCCGGGGTCACGATCGGGCGCCGCCATTTCCCGATCAACATCCCGTTTCAGAACGGGCCCATCCAGGGCAAGGATGTGTTCGTACCGCTGGATTTCATCATCGGCGGCACCAGGATGGCCGGCTCGGGGTGGCGCATGCTCGTGGAGCAGCTTTCGGTGGGGCGCTGTATTTCGCTGCCTTCGAATGCCACCGGCGGCTCCAAGGCGGGAGTCTGGGCGACGGGTGCCTACGCGCGCATACGCCGCCAATTCAACATGCCGGTCGGCAGATTCGAGGGTGTCGAATCAGTGATCGCGCGAATGGTCGGCCTGACCTACACGATGGACGCCGCGCGCTCCGTCACCGCCGGCGCGATCGACGGGGGCGAGAAGCCGTCCGTACCCTCCGCAATGTTGAAATATCACGTCACGGAGATGGGACGCCAGGTCGCCAACGACGCCCTCGATGTTCACGGCGGCAAGGGCATCTGCCTGGGCCCGAAGAACTATCTCGCACGCGGCTACGAGTCGGTCCCGGTCGCAATTACGGTCGAGGGCGCGAATCTGCTCACCCGCAGCCTGATCATCTTCGGGCAGGGCGCCGTACGCTGCCATCCGTTCGTGCTGCGCGAAATGACCGCCGCGCGTAATCCTGACCGTTCGAAAGGTGTTGATGATTTCGATCGCGCGCTGTTCGGCCACATCGGCTTCACCCTCTCGAATGCGGTTCGCTCACTGATCATGGCGCTGACTCACGCGCGCTTCACCCGGGTACCGGTCGAGGGTGAGACCGCCCGCTATTTCCAACACATCGTGCGCTTCAGCTCCTCGTTCGCCTTCGCCGTGGATGTCGCGATGCTCACCCTCGGCGGCTACCTGAAGAAGAAGGAAAATCTCTCCGCGCGGCTCGGCGATGTGCTCTCCTGCCTGTATCTCGCCTCCATGGTTCTCAAACATCACGAGAATCAGGGGCGGCAGCGCGAAGATCTGCCGATCGTCGAATGGGCCTGCCGTAATCTGCTCTACCATGCACAGGAACAGATGCACGGTTTCCTGCGTAACTTCCCGAATCAGACACTGGCGGGGGCGATGCGCTTCTTCATCTTTCCGCGCGGCCGGACCTACTCCGCCCCCGGGGATCGCCTCGGGCGAACCGTCGCGGCGCTCGTCACGAACGCGACAGAATCACGCGAGCGTCTGTGCCAGCAGATCTACTGGACTCTCGAGCCGACGAACGCGCTCGGGCTCCTCCAGGAAGCCCTGTTGCTGGCACAGACGGTCGAGCCGATCGAGAAGCGCATCCGCATCGAGGGTGTCAAAACCGGCCAGATCAGCGCGCTGGACCTGCCCGGACAGATTCAACAAGCGCTGGCTGCCGGCATCATCTCGGAGAACGAGGCGGTCACGTTGCGGCAGTACGATCGCAAGGTGATGGACCTGATCAGTGTTGATGACTTTGCTCCACACGAGCTCGGCACGAAGGCCGAGCCTGTCGCTGCTGAGCCGGTCCAGGCCACGACGAGACCGACGGTGCATGTCGCCTGAGCAGGGAACACTGCCAACCACCACTGCGCTCGCGGTCGAGCCCGCGAGCAATGCCTACAGTGTTTACTCCGGTTGAGCAAGCCTGTCGCCGACAACCAACAATGGAGCGGGACAACGTGTTGCTGACATGGTGTTAAGCTTGGTGGCGGCCAACAGTCGGCCGTCCAACCCCAGATCACGGAGAGTTTCGCCATGCGTATGCTTGCAGTTACAGCCGCGCTCGTCCTTGCGGCCACAGTAGTCTCGGCCCAGGACCGCACGCCTTCGGCGGCCGGCGCGGAGGTCTACATCATCACTCCCAAGGACGGTGCGAAAGTCTCGAGCCCATTCGTGGTGCAATTCGGCCTCAAAGGCATGGGAATCGCGCCGGCCGGCATCAAATTCGACAACACGGGCCACCACCATCTGCTGATCGACACGGATACGCCGGTGGATCTCGGCTCACCGCTACCCTCATCCGAGAAAGTGGTGCACTTCGGCAAGGGCCAGACGGAGACCACGTTGAAACTGGCGCCGGGAAAGCACACGCTGCAACTGGTACTCGGCGACTACAGCCACGTGCCTCACAACCCGCCGGTCGTCTCGAAGAAGGTGACGGTGATTGTGACGCAGTAACACTGGCGCTCAGGCGCCATAGATCCATGTGGGGGTCGGCCCTCGAGGCGACCCCCTGGCCTGAAGTCCTTGCGCGCAATACTTCATGTTGACATGGATGCGTTCTACGCATCCGTCGAGCAGCGCGACAATCCCGAAATCGCGGGAAAACCCGTCATCGTCGGGGGCATCAATGGCCGCGGTGTCGTCGCCGCGGCAAGCTACGAGGTCCGGAAATTCGGCGTCCATTCGGCGATGCCCATGAGCACAGCCCTGCGGCTGTGCCCCCACGCCGTCTGCGTGCGGCCCCGCATGGCGCGTTACAGCGAGGTTTCCCGACAGATATTCGCTATTTTTCACGAGGTGACCCCGCTCGTTCAGGGGCTATCCCTCGATGAAGCTTTCCTGGACGTCACCGACAGCACGGCTCTCTTCGGGGACGCCATAGCCATTGCACAGCGCATCAAGAGCCGGATCGTGACCGACACGCGGTTAACGGCGTCGGTGGGGGTCGCGCCGAACAAGCTGATCGCCAAAATCGCCTCGGATCTCCACAAGCCGGACGGCCTGACCGTCGTGCCACCGGATCAAGTGCAGCCGATCCTGGACCCTCTCTCGATCCGACGCTTGCCGGGGCTTGGCCGCAAAAGCGGCGCCAAGGTCGAGCTGCGAGGTATCCATACGTTCGGCGAGCTTCGCTCTGCCTCCGACGCGGTGCTCTGGCCGTTGTTCGGGAAATACATGCACCGGATTCGGGAGCGTGCAGCCGGCATAGACGACCGCCCGGTACATCCGGATCGCGAGGAAAAGTCGATCAGCGCGGAGGACACCTTCGAGCGGGATCTCGGCGATCCGCGCGAGCTGCACGTACAGCTGTCCCGACTGGCGGATCGGGCGAGCCAGCGGCTGCGCAGCAGCGATCTCATGGCGCGCTGCGTCGGAATCAAGATCCGCCGGGCGGATTTCACCACGTTCACGCGCCGCAGAGTCGTCGCGCCGCCGACACACGATGGGCGTACTATTGCGCAAGTAGCGAACGAGCTGCTGGCACGCTGGCTGACCGAAAATCCGGGACAGAAACTTCGGCTGCTGGGGGTGGTCTTGAGTGACCTGAGCGTCGCATCTCAGCTCGGCTTGTTCGAAGAAACGCTGACCTCCTCGAGTCGTCTGGATGCCGCGCTGGATGAGGCGCGGGCCCGCTTCGGAGCCAGAGCGCTGCGGCGTGGAAATACGATCAAGTAACATTGGCGCATGTATCTTTCCTTTTTCGGCCTGAACGAGAAGCCGTTCGCGATCACACCGGATCCGCGCTATCTCTATTTGAGCGAGCGTCACGCTGAAGCCCTGGCTCATCTGCTCTACGGCATCAATGAGGCGGGCGGCTTCGTGCAGCTGACCGGCGAAGTCGGCACGGGCAAAACCACCATCGTTCGCTCATTACTGGCGCAGACGCCGAAGAACGCCGAGATTGCACTCATCCTCAACCCGAAGATGACGGCACCGGAGTTCCTGCTGACCATCTGCGAGGAGCTGGGCATCGGCGTACCCGACTCGGCGATGGACAGCCTGAAGGACCTGGTGGACATACTCAGCGGCTACCTGCTCAGGGCGCATGCGGGCGGCCGGCGCGTGGTGGTGGTGGTCGATGAGGCGCAGAACCTGGCGCCGACCGTGCTCGAGCAAGTCCGCTTGCTGACCAACCTCGAAACCAACACACGCAAGCTCCTGCAGATCATCCTCATCGGCCAGCCGGAGCTGCGCGAGCTGTTGGCACGCAACGAGTTGCGACAGCTCGCACAACGCATCACCGGCCGCTACCACCTCAATCCACTGACACCCGCCGAAACGGCCGCATATGTCAGGCATCGACTGCGCGTGGCAGGAGCGACCAGTGACATCTTTTCTCCGGCAGCGCTCTCGGAAGTACACCGTCTTGCCACTGGCGTGCCACGTGTGATCAATGTGGTGTGTGATCGGGCGTTGCTCGGCGCGTACTCGACGGACCGGCATCGTCTAACAGCCAACCTGGTCAGGCACGCGGCTCAGGAAGTGTTCGGCAAGCGCTTCACCCCGCGTTGGATACCCTGGGTGGGCACGGCAGCTGCGGTCTTGCTGTTGATGACAACGACTGCCCTCGTATGGAAGCTGCGCTCCGGGAATACGGCGCACGCCGGATCTGTGGTCAGTGCCCAACAGGCCGGGACACCTCGCAACGCTGCCTCTGGAATCGATCGGTCGGCAACCGCTGCCGCAGCTACAGCTCCAGCCCCGGCCGGGAGTACCGCTGCGGTGAAGGCCGCGGCCAATCCGAAGGCGGCACTGACCGGGCATGAGCTGATGCAATTGATCGCGGCCCACGGCACCGAGACCGATACCGACAGTGCCTTTACGAAGTTATTCGGGTTATGGCGTATCCGGTATGTGCCGGCCACTGTGGATCCGTGCAGCCAGGCCTCGACCCAGGGGCTGGAGTGCCTGAATCAGCGCGGCTCCTTCGGGCAGCTGCGACTGTATAACCGGCCAGCCATCCTGATTCTCAACGATGATGCAGGTGTGAGTCATCAGGTGGTGCTGACGGCGCTCGACGACGATCATGCGAGCATTCAGCTCGGCGGAACGCCCCACGAGGTCAGTATCGGCGAGCTGTCCCGCTATTGGTTCGGAGATTTTGTAATGTTGTGGCGGCCGGGCACGAGTCAGGTAAAGTCGCTGTCGCAGGGCATGCGGGGCGATGATGTCCGTTGGCTCCGGCAGAGCCTGCAACGCGTGGAAGGCACACACAGTGATGGACCGGTGAGCGATCTGTTCGATGCCGATCTGGGTAAGCTGGTACGTGACTTCCAGCGGCAGCACCGCCTGACTGTGGATGGGATCGCCGGCGTGCAGACACAGATCGTGCTGGCCAGCGCCGTCGCTCCCGAGGGTGCGCCGTCTCTCTATCTGGCCGACGCTCATGGCAGTTGAACGATGTCGATCATTCTCGATGCACTGAAGAAATCCGAGAGCGATCAGCAGCGCCAGTCGGGCCCCGCCCTGTTTGAAGTCAGGGTGGCGCCGCCGAAGGCGCGCTTCCCCGTGTGGGCGATCGCGATCGTCGCGCTGCTCGTGATCAACATGTTGATCGTCGGATACCTGTTGCTGCGTCGGACCTCGCATGGCGACGAAAGCGCGGCCGCCAATCCGGGCTCCGGCCAATTCAATGGTCAGAACGGTGCAGCCTTCAACAACGGGGCCGGCGGCGGTAGCTACAACGGCGCCAACCGCGGCGCCGGCTATCCCAACGGCTTCAACGGCAACGGCATGGCGCCCAACGGCGGCCAGGGAGTCAACACAACGGGCACGCCCTACGGTGCAAACGCCTCAGGTGGGCCGAACGGCGGCGGCAACTGGGCTCAGAACCAGGGCGCAGGCTCCAATGGGCCTCAAGGCCAGGGTGGCGGGGCATACCAGGGCATGGGACCCAACTCGTTCGCAGGTCAGGGCCAGGGGCGCAACGGGTTCGGCGGCCAGGGCGGCGCCAACTGGGGCGCAGCTCAGGGTGGTCCCAACGGCGGCGGCCCGATGGAATCCAACGGCTCGGGCAATATGGGCGGGCAGGCGGGCAACATCAATGCCCCAGGCGCGGTCGAACCGACATTGGCAAACCGCGCGCGCCAGGCCATGGGGGCGGAAAGCGGGCAAACAGGCAACCCGGACGACTACGCGCCGGCGAACGACCCGCAGTCCCCGCTGTTCAAGGGGCATGTGAAGCGTGGCACCGACAGTGGCGTGCCGTTGTATCAGGACATGGCCGTGGTGCCGGGCGTCAGCCTCCCAGAGCTGCGGCTCGATCTGCACGTATATGCGGCCAATCCGGCGGACCGCTTCGCGCTGATCAACATGAAGAAGATGCACGAGGGCGACTCACCCGCGCAGGGTGTGCGTGTCGAGAGCATCACACCCGATGGGGTGATCCTGTCGCAGAACGGCTCGAAATTCCTATTGCCCCGCGAGTAGGTCTACTCGGCGATGTACCAGTGCCGGTCCACCTGCTCCAGGCTGAATGCCTCGTACGGCAGACCCTGACCGGCAAGGTCATAGACAGCACGTTGACTTTCATTCTCGTACCGAGGCTGCAGCCCGCGCACGATATGCAGGGTGGACAGCAGCAGCTGTCGCGTCCCCATGCTGTTCTGACAACTGGCCACGAGCGCCTGCAGCGCCTTCTTGCCGGTGACCCGCCGGAAGTGGGGACTCATCTTCTGGTCGTAGTACTCCTGACACCGCCCCTCGTTCAATGATTTTTCGGCACTGCTGAGCAGCTCGACGATAGCGGGAAGTGCCGCTGCGCTGGCTGCTTGCGGCGGCGCTGCAGCTCCCAACGGCAAAAGCGCCACGGCGATGTGACGCCCCTCGAGGAGGTCATCGATCTGAGCCTCGATCTCGCTTGGCAGGGCCGCCTTCCAGTCCTTCCCGTATCGTTTCAACGTGACGAGGCTGACGACCTGCACCTTGCCGTGATCTTTGGGTTGCCGGCCCCGGACGACGACCTGGACACGCTCCCCTTGCTCAACAATGGCGGCCACTCCTTCGAGCTCCGAAAACTCCCGCCCGGCCAGGTAGAGCTTATAGGCTAAAGTCGCATAGAAGGTCGTGCTGGTGAGTCGCTCCAGGTCCTCCAGCGGCATGCCGGGACCGAACAAGCGTGAGCGGAGGGTCCCGTCGCCGCGTTTCGCTTCTTCCCTGAGCAGCCCCAACAGGCGCAGCCGCAGAGCCTCCAGATCGTCGGGGTGGATAGCAGAGGCCACCGCCTGGGGATCACCGCTGGCAACGGCCGAGAGGAACTCCAGGGCGGCGGCTTTCTGGCCTGGCGACACTTTGTCCACCACAGGGGGTGCCGCCAGGGCGGCGGACCCCAGGCACAGCCCCAGGACCCAGCCCAGCACCGGGGCCCTTCCCCAGCGCGCAACCCATTGCCTGAGAAACTCCAAGATCATGAACCGATTCACAAAATCCGTAGTCGCCTAGCGACAAATGTCCAACGCCTGGGTCATCGTCATTCCGCTTGCGCGCACCGGCCGATGGCGCGCGTGGCACCGAAGAACCTCCGAGCAGCCAACGTGCAAGATATCGCGGGAACGCCGGTCGTGAGCGCCATGCCACGGGAACGGGTACCGACCGGCGAGAGCCTGGTCGTGTTGACCCGCGACGCCGCATTGGTGGAGACGCTCAAGGTCCTCGGCTCCGAGCATAGTATCCTGACGGTCCGGGGCGAGCCCGACCTGGCCGGTGAGCTTCTGTCAAAGCAGACCGGCGTCGCCATCATCGACGCGAACGCGGCCTCCACCCCCGTCGAGCGGCTCACGGAGCGCCTCAAGGCCCAGTTCCCGGATCTGGTGCTCATCGTGGCTGGCCACTCCGAGGATCAGAGCTCGCTGGCTGCCCAGATCACCAGCGGGACGGTTTATCGTTTTCTGCACAAGCCGGTGTCCGATCAGCGCGTCAAGCTGTTCGTCGACGCGGCCTGGCGCCGGCACGGCGAAGAGCTGTCAGGAACAGATACGTTCACGCGCACCGGCGTACTGCGCGAGCAGCCCGCACCGGTGGCACGCAATACGCTCTGGATTGCCGTAGCCGGCCTGCTCGTGCTGGCCATCGCCGGCGGTTGGTTCATGACCCGCAAACCAACTTCCGTTCCAACCACCACGCCGCGCGCGGCGGTGCTGACACCGCGCGACGAACAACTCGAAGCGCTGTTAGCCAGGGCCGACGCGGCCCTCGCAGCCGGCGCCCTGACAGCACCCGCCGGCGCAAGCGCAACCGACCTGTACAAACAGGCTCTACGGCACAATGCAACGGATCCGCGCGCCGCCGCCGGCATCGAGAAGGTCATCGGCAAATTGCTCTCGGCGGCTGAAACGGAGCTCGCGGCCCAGCATCTGGAAGCAGCCCAGAAGCTCACCGAGCAGGCGCGTGCGATCAAGCCCGACGATGTCCGGGTTGCCTTCCTGACCACCCAGATCGGCAAGGAACGCGAGCGCTCGGTCCTGACTCAGGCACGCCAGGCGGCTGCCGGCGGCAACATCGAGCAGGCGATCGCCGTGTTGGATGGTGCCGCGGGCGACGGCAAGCACTCACAGCTGGTCGCGGAAGCCCGCCAGCAGCTCGAGCAGCGCAAGCTCGATGATCGGGTCGGCGACTATCTCGCCAAGGCCGCCGAGCGGATGCGCAACGGTCAGCTGGTCGAACCGGCGGAGGATAACGCGCGCTTTTTCATCGAGTCCGCGCGCGCCGTGGCGCCCGATGAGCCGCAGGTGCAACACGCCCAGCGGCAGCTGCTCGACACCCTGGTGGGTGAAGCGCGCAAAGCGCTGGCAGCGGGCAACGTGGAGAACGCCCAACACTGGATCAACGCCGCAGCCGATTCCGGTGTCAGCCGCGATGAGATAACCGCGCTCACCCGGGAGAGTCAGCGGGTTCAGACCACTGCTAAGGCAGACGCACTGGCCCGCCTGGCGGTGCTCTTCAACCAACGTCTGGCACAGGGGCACATCATCGACCCGCCCACCGACAGCGCCAAATTCTATCTCGCCGGGCTGCTGCAGTCCGATGCTGCACATCCATCCACGGTGTTGGCCCGGCAGGCGCTTGCCAATCGCACCCTGGAGGAGGCGCAGGCCGCGGTACGTCGTCAGGACTACACCGGTGCCCGCCGCTGGCTTGCCGAAGCCCATGAGGCCGGCGGCGACGAGGCGACGATCACAGTCATCGAACATGACATAACGCTCGCGCTCGACAATGCCAGGCGCGATGCCGAATACGTGAATGCCGGCAGCCTCGAGCTGGCGCACTACTCGGCTCCCACCTTTCCGCTCAGCGCGCGCGAACGCGGCGTGAGCGGTTGGGTCGATCTGCAGTTTATTGTCAAGTCGGACGGCCTGGTCGCGGACGTAACCATCATGGGTGCCGAACCAGTTGGCATCTTTGAGCAGGCCGCCGTCGATGCCGTGAAGAAGTGGCGGTATAAACCCATGCAGCGCGACGGACACGCCGTCGATCAACGTGCGCGTTTGCGGATGAAATTCGCACTGAACAAATGATGGCCAAGACAATGCCCGCCAGATTGCTGGTGATCGATCAGGACACTCGCTACGGTGAGTGGCTCAAACATCACCTGGGTGTGATCTGCCCCGAGTCCCCCATCGGGCTCATGCAGCTGAGCGACTTCCATCGCTGGAGCGAGGAGCTCGCGGGCCGTGACTGCGACGTGCTCATGCTGGCCGCCTCATTCGGCTCGAGCCCCGAGGACCCGCAGGCGCAGGGCCTGGAGTTGTTGCGCCGCCTGCGTGACAAACAGCATTTTCCGGCGGTCATTGCGGTGGCGGAGGAAGGCAACGAGCTGACAGCCGTGCGTGCCCTTCAACTGGGCGCCGTAGACTACCTCCCGAAGCGACTGCTGACACCGGAGAGGCTGAAAACCTCCGTCAGGCTCGCCTTGCGCATGATCGAGAAGCGCGTTGCACGGCGAATTGCCAGCCTGGCCTACACGAGTGACGCTGACCCAAGAGGCCTATCCACCGAGACGCGATCCGTCAGTGTCGAGATCAAGTCCAGCACCGGAACCAGGGCGGCATTGGCGGCTCGCGCCGCCAGCATCGCGGCCTCCATCAACGACAGCTCAACCAACATCAGGCCGCCCGACAGCGGCTTGCAGAACGGCGGCAGCCCTACCGTCCCCGGCTCGCCCGCTGGTGCATTACCGAGCGGTGAGAGCTCAACCAACATCAGGCCGGCCAGCGGCCCTCGACAGGTCACCGGCAGCGGCGCTTCGGTGCCGGCGGCGCGTGCTCCGGGTGGGGAGTTCATGCCGGCCAATTTCATACCCGGCTACACGATACACGCCACGATCGGTGAGTCCGAGAAGGCTGCTGTGTATGTCGCTACACACGATGTCCGCGGTGAAAACGTCGCACTCAAGGTCAGCAAGACCCTGCGGGATGAAGTCGCCGGACGGCAGTTCCTGGAGCGCGAATACACTGCCATCGTTGCCATTCGCGACCCTTCGGTGGTGCAGATCTTCGACTACGGAGTGCATGCCGGCTACGAATATCTGGTGATGGAGTATCTGCCGCGCGGCGATCTCAAGGCACGCATGCAGCAGGGGCTCACGGAACAGGAGGCCGTGCGTTACGTGGTGCAGATCGCAGCGGCGCTGCGGGTGGTGCACCGTGTGGGCCTGCTGCACAGGGATCTGAAGCCACCCAACGTCATGTTGCGCGAGAATGGCGAAGTTGCACTGATCGATTTCGGGCTCGCTCGCGCGCTCGACGGCAGCACCCCAAGCACCCGCACCGGTGTGTTGCGGGGCTCGCCTTATTACATGAGTCCGGAACAGGCGCTCGGCGAGGTGCTCGACGCGCGTTCCGACTTCTACAGCCTGGGCATCATCTTCTACGAGATGTTGACGGGTAAGAAACCGTATATGGGCGGATCGGCAATGGACGTTTTGCAGCAGCACGTCAATGCGCCGGTACCCATGCTCCCCACGCCGCTGGCCCATTACGAGCCCGTGCTGCTCAAACTCATGGCCAAGTCGCGCGAAGACCGTTTCGCCAGTGCTGATGAGGTTCTGGCCGCTCTCGGGCCACAGACCGAGCCATTGCCCGAGGGCACGGCAGGCGACAGCGTACAGATGGAATCCAGCGCGGCATGATCCGTTCGCGAGTCAGACGGGCTTCGCGGTCTGTCTGACTCGCGGGTTGAATTGCGGTGACATCGCGTCCGGTGTGCTGAAGGCCACCCCCTGTCTTTCACGTGGCTTTCCCTCCAAGTGGCCATTGTCATGCAGGCCGGCCGTTCGTACCATCATTCCATGAGAGCCGGGATTTTGACGTCAGCTGCGCCCGCGAGCCGATCGGCTTTCGCTCTCGAAGTAGTGATCGCCGCGGCCGTGTATTTCGCGACTGCGCGACTCGCTCTGGAGTTGGCCGTCGTCGCGCGACAGGTTTCGGTCATCTGGCCGGCAACGGGGCTGGCGCTGGCGCTGCTGGTGATGCGCGGGCGCCAGCTCTGGCCCGCGATTCTGCTCGGTGCATTCTGCGCGAACGTGGTGAACGCAACGCCCGTCCTCGCCTCCCTGGGAATAGCGCTCGGCAACACCCTCGAGGCGCTCGTCGGCGCAACTCTCCTGCAGCGCGTCGGCTTCCAACCCTCGATGCGCCGCCTACACGATGTTGCCTCGTTGTTCCTGCTCGCAGCCTGCCTCAGCACCATTGTGAGCGCCACGCTCGGCGTGGCGAGCTTGTGTCTCAGCGGCACAGCGGCCTGGAGCTCCTTCACATCGTTGTGGTCAACGTGGTGGATAGGGGATTCGATCGGCAATCTGGTCACGGCACCGTTCGTGTTTGTCTGGGCCGATCAGGTGCGCAACCGCCAGCGCCTGCAACGCTTGCCCGAAGCGGGCCTGCTCGCCTGTTCCATGCTTCTGCTGAGCCTGGCGGTGTTTGTTGACCATGGCTCGACCGTGCCGTATCCCGTGCACTACCTGATATTCCCGGCAGTGATCTGGGCGGCTTTACGCCTCGGCCAACATGCGACGGCGACCCTCGTATTCGGGTCGCTGGCCGTGACGATCGTGGCGACCCTGGCGGGCCGCGGACCGTTCGTGACGACGGCCATCGCGACCAGTCTTCTACAGGTTGCGCTTTTCATGGCTGTCGTCGCCGTCACCGGGCTGTTCCTCGGAGCTGCCACCGCGGAGCGCAACCGCGCTGAGCGGCGCAGGAGCGAAGACTACGCACGACTGCGCCTCAGTGAGGAGCGGCTCGCACGTCAGGCTGAAGAGCTTGCCGCGGCGGACCGGCGCAAAGACGAGTTTCTGGCAGTGCTCGGCCATGAGTTGCGCAACCCCCTTGCTCCACTGCAGAACGGTCTCGAGCTGCTGACACTCGGAAGTCATGACCCGGCATTGGTCACCCATGCGCGACAGGTCATGGAACGTCAGCTGCGGCACCTGGTGAGACTCGTCGACGATCTCCTCGATGTGGCGCGAATCCGTTCCGGGAAAATCGTGTTGGAGCCCGAGCGGGTGGAAGTGTCCGCCATGGTCGCGAGCGCCGTCGAGTTGGCGCGCCCGGTCATCGACGCACGCGGCCATGAATTGCAGGTGATACTTCCCCCGGACAGCCTCTGGACGGATGCCGACCGGATCCGCCTGCCGCAATTGTTGGCCAATCTGCTCCACAATGCGGCGAAGTACACGGACGAAGGCGGCAGGATCACGCTCAGCGTCGCCGGGCTGGAAACCGATGTTGTGATCAATGTGCGCGATACGGGAATCGGCATGGATCGGGAGGCGCTCGAGAATGTCTTCGAGCTGTTCGCCCAGGCAGCCGGACCTGCCCACACGGTCCAGGGTGGACTCGGTGTTGGACTGACCCTGGCGCGCAGCATTGCCGAGTTGCACGGGGGCGTTCTGACAGCCCATAGCGAAGGCCCCGGCAAGGGAAGCCAGTTCGTGCTGCGGCTGCCGGCGGCGACGGCTCCACAGTCCTATCCGAGCAGAACGCCGATCCTCGAAGAGCCGGGGCTTCGACACCGCATTCTCGTGGTCGACGACAATGTCGATGCCGCCGAAAGTCTGGGTACGATGCTGGCCTACTCAGGACACGATGTGCGAGTAGCCCACGGAGGCGCGGAAGCTCTGACTGCTGCGCGTGAGTTCTCACCCAATGTCATGATTCTCGATCTTGGAATGCCGGAGATGGATGGCTACGCTGTCGCGCGCGCCGTGCGCGCGGACCCGAAAATTGCTGCGACTCGCCTCATCGCCCTGTCCGGCTACGGTCAGCCGGAGGACCGCCGGCGAACGGCCGATGTCGGTTTCGACGAGCACCTGGTAAAACCCGTCGAGCACGATGTACTGAATGCCGCGTTGGGCTGATTGCTCCCGCGGGTATCCAGCTTGACACTGCCAGCTCATAAAGGGTGCAATGCGGGCCCGGAGCTTGCTGGCAATCCAAGGGTCGCAAGACGTCCTTTGAACCCGATGCATCTCGTCGATACGACCCTGTTCTATTCACCGACCAGCGGCGGCGTCAAACGGTATCTGGACGCCAAGCATGCGTGGCTATCGGCGCATACCTCCTGGGAGCACACCATGGTGGTTCCCGGTCCCGAAGACCGGATCGACCGGGGTGGCGTGTGCACGCTGGGCGGCTTCGTGGTGCCCGGTACTTTCAACTACCGTCTGCCGCTCAATCCAGAACGCTGGACTGATCTTCTCAATGCCCTCGAGCCGAGTCTCATCGAAGCGGGCGACGCCTTCCATCCGGCGTGGTGCGCCGCTCATGTGGCCCGGCAGCGCGGCATACCCGTCGCGGCTTTCTATCATTCCAATTTGCCGCAGATCATCGGTCGGCGCGCCGGGGGATTCAGCGAGCGCATGGTCCAGCGCTACATCCGCGCTCTTTACGAGCGATTCGATGTCGTTTTCGCACCCAGCCGGCTGATGTGCGCGTACCTGCATGACATCGGGGTTCCGCACGCGGTCTACCAGCCCCTGGGGGTGGATGCCAACGTATTCAGGCCGGAGTGTCGCTCAACTGACTTGCGCGAAAAGCTGGGGCTGGCGCCCGAAACGCGCGTGCTCGTGTATGCCGGACGCTTCGCCGGCGAAAAGAATCTGCCCGTGCTGCTACAGGCATTTGCCCGTCTCGGACATCCCTATCATCTGCTGATGATCGGCGGCGACCACCAGGCGCATCCGGCAAACAATGTCAGCATACTGCCGTATCGTCGCGACAGCCGCGAGCTCGCGCAATGGTTCGCCTCCGCGGATGCACTGGTACATGCCGGAACGAAGGAAACTTTCGGGCTGGTGATCCTGGAATCGATGGCCTGCGGCCGACCCGTGGTGGCCGTCAATGCCGGCGCCATTCCGGAGTTCGTGGACGACAGTGTCGGAATCCTCGCGACTCCCAACAGCCCCGCCAGTATGGCTGAGGCGATCGCGACACTCTATGAGCGGGATCTGGGTCAAATGGGCGCCGCAGCCCGCGCACGAGTCCTGCAGCACTACACCTGGGATCACGCCTTCCACGCGCAGACTCTGGCTTACTCGTCGATGCTCGGCTCGCGCCGCCCAACGATGGCGGCTCGCGAAGTGATCGAGCTGGTCCCTGCGTCACCGCACGATCAGCAATGAGGCCTCTCTAACGCCGGCGCAAGGCCAGGAGCAACCGCTTGCCGACCGGACTGGCAGCCATTGCCAGTACGACACGCCAGAAGAGCCGTTTGTTCCACGGCACCAGCCGCGGCGCGATCGCTCGGTAGAATGGGGTCGACACTTCGCGGTGCAGGTGAACAGAACGAGCTGAGACGAACCACTCCCGCCGCCCACTCCAGATCCGATAGCGGCCCCCGCCGACCTGCTCCACCGTTGCATCTTCCAACGCCTCCGGCAAGTTAGGGGGAGCACTACCCACGAATGCGAGTGTTGCTATTTCATCCGGGCATTCGACGGCACGCCCTATCAGCGTGAGAGCGAGCGGCCCTTCATCACGCCGGCAGCTGACACCACCGCGAAATCTGATGATCCGCCTGGCCTCCTCCATTGCGTTACTCGCGCCTTCGCCCCACGCGCAGGGCGAGGGGCCAGGTCACAGTGCGATGACTCTCCGAATCCGGCCAAAGGGGTGCGAGTCGCTGTTCGAGCGCTGCAACCGGATCAACTTGCTTGTCATCCACGTATCGTGCCGTCGCTGACCACGTACGCATATACCCGAGAAGGTGCTCGCGCTTCCACCGTTCCTCCATGTTGAATGAGGGCGTCGAAAGTTCCGCGAAAGGGAAGGGCAGCTCCCGGTAGCCCTCCTCCACCAGCCGGCGCTCCGCTGGCCAGTACGGACCCACGACGTCGTAATAGAACTCCTGCACGAGTGCATCAGTTTCGGCACCTTCAACATGGAGCACGCCGTAGGTCCATACAGCCAGGACCCCTGAAGATTTGAGCACGCGTTGGACTTCCTCGTAGAACGCGTCCAGGTTGAACCAGTGAAGCGCCTGGGCCACCGTCACGAGATCGAGCGAGCTCGATTCGATGCCACTGTGCTCGGCGGGCGCGACGCGATATGTCACGTTGGTACGAGCAGGGGCTGCGGCCACCTGCTGCTGACTCGCGTCAGTGGCAATTACATTCTCGAAGCGCTCGGCGAGAGCAGCCGTCGCCTGCCCACTCCCACAAGCGCAATCCCAGACCCGCTGTCGTTGGGGGCAGGATCGGGCCAGATAGTCAAAGAGTGACGCCGGGTAGGACGGGCGATAAGCCAAGTACCTGGCAGCCAGCCCTGAGAAGTGATCCTTGAAGCTCATGATCGCATTCTACGGTACCCTGAGCGCACCGCATTGCAACTCCCTGAAGATTCGACCGACGTGAACTCTGCCACCCTTTCGCCCCGCCGGGGACTGACACTCGTCCATGCAACCTCTCTGGTGGTCGGCATCACCATCGGCACGGGTATTTTTCTGAAAGCGGCCGTCATGGCGCAGGCCGTCGGCACACCGGCACTGCTGCTCGGGGCCTGGGTGGTGGCGGGGCTGATCGCCCTCTTCGGGGCTCTGTGCTTTGCGGAGCTCGGGGCATTACTGCCGGAGGCCGGCGGCGAATACGTCTATTTACGCGCCGCCTTCGGCGAAGTTCCGGGATTTCTGTACGTGTTCAACAGCTTCCTCGTCGGCGGGGCGAGCATCTCCGCGTACGGTGCTGCGGTCGCGATCTTTCTCGGTGATATCTACAAATTCGACAGTGTCTGGTACGAGCGTACGCTGCATGTCTTCGGCAGTACCTACACCTTCCAATGGGGATTGCGCCAGGTCATCGCAGTGGGGGTCATTGCGCTGTTCGCACTCATCAACTGCGCCGGAGTGCTGCTCGGCGGCCGGGTACAGACACTGCTCACCGGCGCCAAGGTTCTCTCCATCCTGGCGGTGGCCGCCGGTGTGTTCTTCTTCAGCGGCTCGGCGGATTGGTCCAATCTGTCCGCGGCGCCGGGTACCGGCTCCGGTCTGAGCGGCTTCGGCGCCGCGCTGTTCGCAGCCCTGTGGGCCTACAGCGGCTGGCAGTTCCTGCCCATGGCCGCCAGCGAAGTGCAGCAGCCGGAAACCAACCTGCCGCGCGCGATCGTCGGCGGCACATTGCTCGTCCTGGCCATCTATCTGCTGGTAAATGTTGCCTATCTGTACGCGTTGCCCCTGTGGGAAGTGGCGAGCTCCAACTCCACCGCCTATCCGGATGCCCCTTCGGTCGCGGCAAAAACAGTACAAACGTTCCTGGGCGCCCGGGCCGCGCCCATCGCTGCTCTGATCTTTCTCGTCTCCTGCGTGGGCGCACTCAACGGCACCATCCTGGCGCGCGCGCGCGTACCGTACGCAGCCGCGCGTGATGGCCTGTTCTTCGAGAGTTTCGGCCGGCTCAACCCGCGGACGCGCGTTCCTGTCATCTCGATCGTGTTGGTCAGCGCCTGGGCCGCGCTGCTCGCGGCCTCGGGTACGTTCGACCAGCTCACCAACATGGCCGTGCTGTCCTACGCGATATTCTGGACGCCGGTGGTGCTCGGCGTGATCGTCCTGCGACGCAAGCTCCCGGATGCACCCCGGCCATATCGAGTCTGGGGCTATCCGTACGTGCCCCTGGTGTTCGCAATCGTGATGGTCTGGATCGTAATCAATGCTCTGGTGACGCGACCCGTGGAGTCGGCAGCCACCGTCGTGCTGATTCTCCTGGGTCTGCCGGCCTATCCCCTGTTCCGCAGACGCCGCACCACGGCGATCCCCCAGGTAACGGGTGTCTCAGAGTGACTCCAGATCCCAGACGGTGAACGGCGCGCCCTTGCGCAGCCAGAAACCGCACCCGGACTCACGAAAGTTCACGCGCAAGCGAGAGCGGTACCACTGTGCGCTCCGCAGGTACACATCGGAATCCGTACGGCTGCGATCGCAGTTGAAGTCCCAATCCAGGCGCGTGAGCGCGGTGAAATAGAGGACACCACGGCAGAGCTTGCCCAAGTTCGTAATCGCGCGTGTCGCGCTCTCCGGGTCGAGGTATTGCATGACGTCGTAACAGACCACGACATCGAAAGGCCCCGGCGCCTTGTACGTCTCGATCTGGGCTCGCTGCCAGCCGAAGCGCCGGCACAGGTACTCGCTGGTCTCGATCCCCGTATAGGTCGCACGGGGCAGATATCGCTTGAACCAGGACTTGAGCAGCCCCGTCCCACAGCCGGCATCGAGTATTTTCTTCACGGGCAAGCCCGTGTGCTGGGCATACGCGGCGATCAGCCGAGCCCTGGCCTGCATTTCCCTCTTGTTCGTGACTGCCGTTTTCGGATCAAAGTAATAGCGTTCGTAATAATCTTCGTCAAAATTCATCGGTCATCGCAGGTTAAGCCACGCCTGGGGATTCGGTATCGGTCAGGCCCAATTCGGCCAGGAGCCGTTCCGGATCGAGCGGTTTCGGGAGACAGGCGTCCGCTCCCGCGGACATTATGCGCTCGATGTTCTCGGGGCTGGGGAATCCCGTCATGGCAACGATCCGCACGTGGTTCAGTGTGGGGCGATCTCTCAGCCTGCGGCACACCTCGAAGCCGTCCATCCCGGGCATCATCAGATCGAGCAGCAGTACGTGCGGACGGAACGACTCGACTTTGGCGCCAGCCTCGAAACCGTCGCGGGCGATCTCGATCTGCATCCGTGGCTCGCGCGATTTGATGACCTCGGCGACATACAGTCCAAGCTGAGTGTCGTCGTCAACAATCAACACCCGCTCGGGACGCCCCGCTTGGCGGGCGACGGGGGCGGAACCCCGGCTGCGGGCGAATTCCTCGACATCACTGATCAGGAAACGGCGGTGACCGCCCGGGGTCGTCAGAGACCGCAGCAGACCGCGCGCGGCCCACTGGCGTACGGTGACAGGATTGACCATCAGCAACTCGGCAACCTCGTTGGGGGTCAAGTGCGTCTTGCGCTTCGATTTCTTCATGAGTTTTATTTCCCATCCCTCCCCGATGGGGCCGCCTCCGGCAGCCCTCGTCCTGTTGAATGGCAAGCGTCGTACTCCGGGGAAACGCGTGCCATCGTGCGATCGGTGCGTCGCCATGTTTTGAGCGGTTAAATCGATTTGTTCGATTTGTTATTGGCGTTGTAGTATCGGAAATCACTGATTTGACAGAATATCAGACGCGACGTGCGGAGCGCCGGTGTCACCGGTGCGCCGTGCCGCCTTTAGTCACCGTCGGACCAAAGTCCCCATGCGAGCCCTCGCCAGTGTTGGTACGCGACGCAGCGACGATCGTCAATACCGCAAAGCGTCAGAAGTTGGATTGCGCTACAACATCAAGATCGATCGTGCGCAATAGCCGCGCTGTGGCCATCGTGGTGTTGTGGCCGAGGGGTTCTACCTGAGGCAAACTCGTCCACGTCCGACATTGATTTGTGCGGAGCAGCACGACTGACTACGATTGGCCTCATCTCCGATACCCATGGGCTGCTCCGACCTGAGGCAGTGCGGGCACTGTCCGGGGTTCAGCGGATCGTCCATGCGGGGGACATCGGCAAACCCGAGATCCTCGAAGAGCTGCGGACCCTTGCACCGGTGGATGCGGTCCGTGGCAATAACGACAAAGGGCGGTGGGCAACGGGCATCCCTACTTCCGTGACGCTCAATCTGGAGGGCGTCCGCATTTACGTCATTCACGACGTGAAGGAACTGAAACTGGATCCGCGGAAAAAAGGTTTCGATGTCGTCATTTCCGGACACTCGCACAAGCCCGGAGTGACCGAGCGTGATGGCGTGCAATTCATCAATCCCGGCAGTGCGGGTCCGCGGCGATTCTCGCTTCCCGTGACGGTGGCCTATCTCGAAATCGGCGGCAGAGTCACCGCGGCCGCCCGGATCCTGAAGATACTGTGACCCGCTCCCCGAACCCCCCGGAAGGCCGGTGTTCCCTATTGCCGCCCACCGCGGACCGGGGGTAGATTCACGCGCCGTGACAGTAGAAACCCCAGACTTGATGCACTCCGTACAGGGCGATCGCCGACCGGCGATCTGGCCTTGGCTGGTCATGCCGCTGATCGCGCTGACCGCCTTCTATTGCCTGGAGAGGCTCAGAGAGGTGTGGGGGCAGGAAGACCTGCCACCAGGCCCCGCGGCCATTCACGCTGAGGCTGCCGCCCAGGCAGCCACCGAAGACGGTAAATAACCCGCCCAGCCCGTACTGGATGCCGGCTTGCCCTTGAAGGCGGCTGGGTAGGCACGATTTTGGGGGGAACCCACGCGACCCGGATGCTAGCATCGCCGCCCTCATGGCCCGCCCTGCAAAGACCCCTAAGTCACCCCGTATCCCGAAGATCGGCTTCGTGAGCCTCGGCTGCCCCAAGGCACTGGTGGACTCCGAACGCATCCTCACGCACCTGCGCGCTGAGGGTTACGAGGTCTCACCAACTTACGACTCCGCTGATGTCGTCGTAGTCAACACCTGTGGCTTCATTGACGCCGCGGTGGATGAATCGCTCGATGCAATTGGCGAGGCAATAGAGCAGAACGGTCGCGTCATCGTTACCGGCTGTCTGGGCGCTAGACCTGAGCGCATCCTGGAACGACATCCTCGCGTGCTGAAAGTCACGGGACCGCACGCCTATGAGGAGGTCGTTGGTGCGGTTCACGAACATCTGCCACCGCTCCACGACCCGTTTTCTGACCTGGTTCCACCCCAGGGCGTACGGCTGACGCCACGTCACTATGCATACTTGAAGATTTCGGAGGGCTGCAACAACAAATGCACCTTCTGCATCATTCCGGATATGCGCGGTCGTCTGGTCAGCCGCCGCATCGATGAGGTACTGCGTGAGGGCGAGCGGCTCGTGAGAGCCGGGGTGAAGGAGCTGCTCGTTATCTCGCAGGATACGAGCGCTTATGGCTCGGATATCAAGTATGTGTCCGCCTCGTGGCGCGATGAGTCGTACGAAACGCGGTTTATCGACCTGGCACGTGGGTTGGGATCGCTTGGAGCCTGGGTCCGCCTGCACTACGTTTACCCTTACCCTCACGTAGACGAGGTGATTCCGTTGATGGCGGAGCGACGCGTGCTGCCTTATCTGGACATCCCCTTCCAACACGGCAGTCCTACCGTGTTGAAGCGAATGCGCCGACCTGCTCACGGCCAGGACACGCTCGCGCGCATACGACGCTGGCGGAAAGAATGTCCCGACCTGGTTCTGCGCAGCACGTTCATCGTCGGCTTTCCCGGTGAGACCGAGGCAGAGTTCGAGGAGCTGTTGCATTGGCTGGATGAAGCCCAGCTGGATCGCGTAGGCTGTTTCAAATACTCACCGGTGGAGGGCGCGACAGCGAATGCTCTTCCCGATCACGTCGCGCCGGAGATCCAGGAAGATCGCTACGGGCGATTCATGGAGCGCGCAGCGAGGATCAGTGAGCAACGCCTTGCCGCCCGTGTGGGCAGGAAGATGCGGGTGTTGATCGATACCATCGAGAAAACCACGGCGATCGCACGAAGCGAAGCGGACGCTCCTGAGATCGATGGAGTGGTGCGTATTCCTCGGGCGGGCAAGTTGAAGCCCGGCGACTGGGCCGATGTGGAGATCGTAGGCGCAGACGCATACGACCTCGAAGGTCGGCTGATCACCTGAGATCCCGTACCGATGGCGCACCTTGATCTCGACTCGTACTTCCGGCGCATCGGCTACTCAGGCGATGACCGCGCACCGACACTCGAGACCCTGAAGGCGCTGCATCTACATCACGCCCAGACGATCGCCTTTGACGCTCTGGACCCTTTCATCGGCCGGCCGGTGAAACTCGATCTGCCCTCTCTCGAGGGCAAGCTCGTGCACGGTGGCCGGGGTGGGTACTGCTTCGAGCAGAACCAGCTGTTCAGCCATGTCCTGCAGGCAGTCGGATTTGCAGTGCAGGGGCTCGTCGCGCGAGTGTTGTGGAACGCGCCTGAAAGCTCGGTCCGCATGCGCAGCCACATGGTGCTGCTCATCGAGCTCGCAGGCGAACGTCATATCGCTGATGTTGGTTTTGGCGGCCTGACGCTGACAGCGCCGCTGCGCCTGGTGACCGGCATCGAGCAACCCACGCCGCACGAGACATTCAGGCTGATCGACCAGCAGGGTGACTTCCTGGTGCAGGCGCGCGTGCGCGATGTCTGGAAGCCTCTGTATCAGTTCGATCTGCAACGCCAGCACCCGGTGGACTACGAAGTCCCCAACTGGTACATGTCCACTCACCCCGAATCGAAATTCGTCGCCAACCTGGTGGCCGCCCGACCGGCACCGGGCTGTCGCTATGCGCTGGCCAATCGCTCGTTTACCGTGCATGAGCTCGGCGGTGACAGCGAGCATCGGATGCTCGGCAGCGTCACCGAGATGCGCGGGGTGCTCGAGGAGTATTTCGGCCTGTGGCTGCCGGCGCAGGACGTGGAAATCGAAGCAGCCCTGGCGCGGGCGCTCAGGGTCTGACCAGGCTGCGGATCTGCTTCACGGCGTACTCGACCTTGAGATCAAAGAATTTCTTTCCCAGCTCCGCGTTCGAACGGCGCGCGTCGCCGGTTATGCCGTTATGCGGGCTGTTCGATCCAACCTGCGCCTTGCCGTTGACTACAGGATCACCCAGCGCAGTCGGCAGCGCAGACCTGCGCACCCAGCTGTTGTCCTCGTCCAGGTAGATCATTTCCGACGTGTCGGACACACCGCCGTGCAGGTCCGGCGGGTAGCCCTTCTCAGCCATGAAGCGCTCGATGGAATCATTCGCAGCCGTATAGACCTGATCGCAATAGTAAACATGGATGTTCCGCGGCGCATATCGGTCATTCAACTTCGTGGCGACCTGCTGGTAGACCTCCGGCTGGCCGCCGCCGTGATCGCCCATGAGGATGACATTCCGGAAACCGTTGACGATGGATTGCTCGGCAATGCGCTCCAGCAGCGCGGCCAGCAACTCATTGGTGATACCGAGGGTGCCCGGCAGCTCCGGGTTGGCCTCATTCGGTGTATAGGGCAACACGGGCATGAAGACCGCGTTGCCCAGTTTCTCGGCAATGGCGCGCACCGTCGCGTGGGCCATCAGATTGTGGCCGCCATTGGCATTCTGCGGACCCCGCTGTTCCACTCCGCCGGTGTAGATCAGGGCCGTAGTTTTGCCCGCCGCGATCGCGTCCTTCACTTCCACCCACGTCATCTTCTCGAACTCGATGCCGGCTGTCTTGCCGGTTCCCGCGGCGCGAACGGGTGTCGCCGCCCAGGAGCTGATCACGATCAGCGCCATTGCCGAGGCTACCGAAATCTTGAGCATGTGACCCTTCCGCGTGTGGCAGGATATGATCGAGCTACGGCGATAATATCCCTAGACGGGGACCACGAGCCGGCCATCACGGGAGAAAGTAACAGTGAATGAGTTACCTCGTAGAGCCGTGCTCCGCCGCGCTCTGCAAGTCACCCTGCTGGCGCTCTCCATGCGGGCAACCGCCGACGATCAGGACACGATCGACTACCGTCAACATGTCATGAAGACACTCGGTGAGCAGCTTGCCGCAGTGAACATGATTCTGAGCGGAAAGGCGCCTCCGCAGAGCTTCGCGACCCATCTGCAGGTGCTGGCCACGGCGGCCGGCCAGGCGAGGAAGGCGTTCGAGCCCAGGATCCCCGGTGGCAAGTCAAAGCCGGAAGTGTGGTCCAGCTGGCCGGACTTCGCCCAACGCCTCGATGCGCTGACTGCCGCGAGCGGTGATCTGGCCAAAGCGGCCGGCAGCGGTCCAACTACGCTGGGACCCCGAATCAAGGCCTCGCTGGACTGCGAGGGCTGCCACAGGATCTACATGCTTCCGGGCAAACCGCAGTGAGTCTGGAGAGCTGATCAACGCAGCCGCTGTACATCCCGCAGAGTGACAGGCGCTGCATGGTTTGACCAGCTGCCGCGCACGAAGTTGCTGACAGCGACGATCTCCCGGTCGCTCAGGACGTTTCCGTAGGCGGACATCGTCTCCCACGCGCCATATGACATGCCACGGGGCGTTGTTGGACCGTACACGATGATGTTGATGAGCGATGCCGGATCCTCTCCCTGGACGATGGCACTACCGGCGAGCGGCGGTCCGCTGAAGAAACCGCCTCGACCCGATGTACCGTGACACTTTTCGCAGCGCTCCTTGTAGAGCGTCGCGCCTTCGGCGACCAGGTCCGGGGGCACGGGATCCGCTTCATTCTGTTTCGGCTGCAGACTCTTCACGTACACGGCCATTGCATGTACGTCAGCAGGGGTGAGCAGCTTCAGGCTGCTCATGATCACCGCGTTCATCGGCCCGAACGTACCGGCCCGCGGGCTCATGCCGGTGTGCAGATATTTCTCCAGCTCGGCAACGGACCACGAGCCCAGCCCGTGTGTAGCGGATGTCAGATTGACGGCGAACCAGCGGCCGACGCGCCCCCGGCTCACTTCATCCCGGATGACACCACCGCTGTAAGCTCTATCCGGCAGTTCCGCGAGAAAGGCGTTCCGGGGGGAATGACAGGCACCACAATGCCCCAACCCCTCGACGAGATAGGCCCCCCGATTCCACTCGGCCGATTTCGCAGGATCGGGAACAAACCGTCCCGCGGTGAAGAACCACCTGTTCCAGAGCGCCAGTGGCCAGCGCATTTTGAACAGCAACCCACTCGCAGGTGGCGTGTAACGCACCGCCGGCAAGGTACGCAGATACGCGTAAAGATCCGCCACGTCAGCATCAGTTACTTTTGTAAAGGACGGATAGGGGAATGCAGGAACCAGATGCGTGCCATCCCGCGCTATACCCTCGTGCATCGCGGTCCGCAGATCGGCTTCTGTCCAGCGTCCAATGCCCGTTTCAGGCTCCGGTGTGATGTTGGTGGAGTACAGGGCTCCGAGGGGCGTTTCGAACGGCACTCCACCCGAGAATGCGGCACCACCGGGACGGGTATGACAGGTCAGGCAATTGCCGGCCGTGGCGAGATATCTGCCGCGCTCAACGGCTGAGCTCGCCGCCGCCGCGGTTTCGGGTTGCTGCGCAAGGCCGACGCCTGCCGCCCACAGGAGGGCCGTCGCACCGAGCGCGGCGTGTAGGACTCGAACGCCCGGCAACTTGATAAAACGGAACGCCACTCGCGCTGTCGCTACTTCTGTGGCTTTTCCTTGCGATAGGTGTCGTGGCAGCCCTTGCAGCTCAACGCCTCGACCACGTTGGCCAGGCCGGCCTCCTTGCCCTGCTCATGCGCTGTTCGGGCCATGTCCCCCGTCATCCGGGCGAATTCGTTCATTCGCTTGGAGAAGTCGGCCCAGTTTGACCACACCTCGGCCTTCGCCTCCCCGCCCGGAACCTTGGGCGTGAACGCCCGCAGCGCGGTGGAAGCCGTGAGCGCGATGGCATCGAGGTGCGAGATCACATTGTCATCAGGCACCGCCGCGGACAGGATCTCACCCAGGGCGCCGGCCTGCTCATTCAGAGTGTTCATGATGTGCTCGCGATACTCGATCACATCCTTGTCATCCGCGTGAGCCGCCGGCAGACAGCTCAGCGCCGCGAGCATCGCAAGGCTCCACTGGCGTATCGAACGTCTCATGGCACGCTCATCAATTGGCCGGCGAAGGCGCCATCATAACCACCTTGCTGTTGTTTTCGGCAGTCTCCTCCGCGATCGTCCGCGGGAAAGGAGGTCCCGCGTAAGGCACCTCGGGTGGCTGCAACGCGAAGCTAGCGAGCTCGGCCTGTGAAGCGGGGACAATGACAACCTGCGTAAACTTCGCCAGCAGCGCGGAAGAGATCGCGGTGTTGGCTCCGGTCCCGGGATCGGGATACGCATCTGCAAGACGCCGCAGCGCCTTGTAAATGGACGGCGCCGCAGACTGGCCGTAGCTTTGATGATGGGTCGAGTAAGACCTCATCAGTTGGGAATACCAGGTCTCGATATCCGAGTAGCCACCGAGCACGCCCTCGGCCAGGGTAGGAGTCAGCTTGAGCCTGAAACGCGCCGCATGCATGAACTCGTCCGTCGGTATGAAGAATACCGCCCACGGGTAGACGAGGTCCGCCGGATCGGTGGTCAACACGCCGTCCCTGATCCTGCCATGCAACTTCTGGATGAACCGGGCACCGAAATGAGTGTCGACGCGCTGTGAGCCGCCGGGAATGGCGTTTTTTCCGGTGGCATCGAGGAGTATCGCGTCTCGACCCCGATAAAACATGACCTGCACGTCATCATCGTTGACCAGGCTGTCTACATTGGAGAGCTGGATGATGATCCGGTTGTAGGGGTCCTTCTGGACCTCATCGTTGTCGAAGCCTTGGATCGCTCCTTCGGGCGGGCGGTAGTTGCGGATACATCCCAGAACCCGATAGAGCTGGTTATCGATGCCCTGCTCGCCCTCCGGAGCGGTGAAATCGTGCGGGCCCACTTGGCCATCGAGGTTGAGGCCATACGCGGTTGGACCGCCGGCTTCCTTGAATTCGAACTGCTCGGGTGCCGTGGTTGGATACCAGCCATCGACCTCGCGGCGCAACTGTGTCTCGAGCAGCGTTCGCGCCGACCCGTTCTCCGGGAACAACTTCTTGAACTGTTCGCGATTACCCTCGTTGAAACCCGTGGGGCACTCGGCCTTGCCGTCCGGACTCTCGTAGACGCCCCAATGCAGTTCCGTCAGAACGTAAGCGATCGTTCCGTTCTTTGGAACAGCCGGGTCGGCGGCGAGCGCGACACCGGAGGCAAACAGGATCAATGTCAGAATGAAGTCAGCCCGCACGCCCATTGAAGTCATCCCGCACCCAATATGCCCTGAAGCCCTCGCGTTCGCCCCTGAACTCACCGAGCCCGTCAGCGTTCGTATCGCCGGGACGACGATCCCCGGCGTAGGTGTAAACAGGGCGGCCCCTGTAAGCCCACACGTGTAACACGGCAGGCTGACCATGAGTGGCGAGGCGTCCTGTTTTCGGATCGATATCGATCACGCTCCATGCGCGACTCCTACTTCGCGCACCCTTCGGTGCGAGAACGTACGGGAAGGTACGCAAACACCTGTCGGGATCGCCCGCTCCGCACATCGCAAGCCGATAAGCCTGAGTTTCGGTCGGGTGATCACACCCCAACTGGTCTACTGCATCGTCACCACAGAAGTAGATGTAGAGGGTCCGGCCGTTCTCATCGGCGACGACCTGGCCCGACGTCGTATCCTGGACGGTAAACCCCTGCGGCAGGGGCGGTGCCCGTTGCGTGAACACATTGTGCCAACCGGGTACATCACTGCCTTCAAAGCTGTGCGCGTACGAATCCAGCGCGTAACGGTACAGCGGCTTCTTGCGAAACACCCACTGCCTCACCCCGGGAGAGCGCTCGACGATCGACCAGTCGCCATGCGGATGCGCCGACTCGGGTGCCAGCATCGGAATCCAGGTCCTGGCACATTCGGCGTCGCAGCTCGACTTGTTGGGTCCGTCAGCATCCGAGCTGTAGATCGAGAAGCTCCGTACGTTCAGGAGCATCCGGCCGAGCCGAGTGGTTGCCACAGCGAATCCAGGGGGCAGGTCCGGTGCCGGCTGTATCGGCACGCGCACCGCGGGATCGTCTCCCCGATGCTCGTAGCTGTCAGCTCCGAGAACATCGCCCGGCCGCCGATCGAGAATCGATGTGTAGAGGGCGGCGCCGTCATAGGCCCACTGCTTGGTTCCGTCCTTGCGCGTAATGATTGTCCATTTGCCCACTGATTGCGCGTTCGCCGGAGCAAGCGCTGGGGGCCATTCGCGGGTGCAAGCCGGGCGGCTCTCCAGGTCCGGAAGGGTAAGTCCCCCGGGGTACGGACTCATGTAACCTGAGTTGGTAGTGCTCTTGAGGTCCGTGCAGTTGGACACGCCCTTCGGGTCGCCCGTTGTGCCCACCCGCAGATTCGCAAACGGCCACCGATACAGGGTATGGCCTTTTTCATCCGCGTACACCGGGCCATCGAGCTCGGTGGCCTCGACACGAAAGTGTGGAGGCATCGGCTCGCGCACGTAGGGCTCAGTGTCATGCCGTCCGAACGCCCGGCAATCGGTACCGGCCGCAAGCCAGCAGAGACACACTCCCGCTAACACTCGGACTGTCAATCGCACGGTGCCCTCGTCGCTCAAGTCAGGATTTCACCCAGCTCCTTCGACGTATTGTTGCTCTTGGTACCCCAGGATGGGGTGTCCACACCCAAAACCTTCAGGATGGTATAACCCAGGCGGGCCGCGGCAGCTCCGCCGCCATCGATGTGCAGACCCGTCTGTACTTGGCCGCCGGCACGACCGGCCGTAAACATGGGGATTCCGTCCAAAGAGTGTATTCGCGCCCAGGCAGTGTCGGTAGTCGAATAGATGAGAACGTTGTCGAGCAGCGTCCCGTCACCTTCCCTGACCTTGCTGAACGCCTCGACAAAATACGCCCATGACTCCATCGAACGCCGCAGAAACCAGGACGCGGTAGGCTGGTAGCCGAGAGCTTGATCGACAGGCTCCTCGTGGGTACAGGTGTGATGTGGTTTCTCGTAGCCCGCCTTGATGGTGGAAGCAAACGCCGCGGAATACGCCATGTTGAACACCCGAGTCTGATCGCAGGCGACCGCCATGACCATGAGATCCGTCATCATCCGATGGCGAAGCGCCACGACTTCCGAGTCAACCGTGGTGCGAGGATCCTCCGTGGGCGCGGTCACCGGGTGACAAGCGGCGATGGGTTCAGGCTTGGTCAATTGATGGTCGAACTGCCGTTCGAGATCGCGCAGATCGGTGTAATACTGCTCGAGCCGAGCCCGATCCTCCGCGCCAACCATCTTCGACAGCTGTTGCGTCTGATCCATGACACCCGACAGCACGCTCTTGCGAGCCATGATGCGCGGATTCGGAGTAAACGTACTGGCGTTCGGATCCTGGTAATCGGTGCCGAACAGTTGCTTGTAGAAGTTGAGGGGTGAAGCCTCCGATGCGCTGATCGAGTTGGCGTTCTCGTAGCTGAAACCGGTACGAACGTCGCCGTTCGCAGTTGCAGTGATTGTCTGGAAACGCGTCATGCGCCCTATTACACGCGCAATGGTGACATCGATCGTCTCACCGGGACGGTCCTCCGGTCCGATCGGGGCAGAGCCCGTGCGCAGGATGATCCATCCCGAGTAGTGACACAGATTGGGCGCGGAATCCCGCATTGCGTTGAAGTTGGTGTAGACGTTGATGTGCTGGCGCACTCCCGCCAAAGCGGCCAGCTCCTCGGGCAGCTCGAATCCCGGCCCGACCTTGCTGGGCACGAACACCCTGGCGTTCATCCCCAAGCCCCAAAACCAGGTTCCGAAGCGCACCGGCAGCGGGGCACCATTCGCCAGCGCCGTGCCATTGTCGTTCAGGAAGCAGTCGAGCAGCGGCAAGCCGAGTGTCACCACGCCACCATTCAACATGCCCCGCAGGAAGCGGCGTCTACCCAACCTCTCGAGGCGACTCAACGTCTTCACTATCGTGCTCCCGTCGTCAGGGCCGCCGATCTGTTGGATGGCACAACCGTGGCTTGCGACACATGTGAGAAGCTGTGGCTGAGCGCAATGGTTTGCAGCAAATCGGGGAAGCGGAATTGCCCGGCCGCAAACCGACCGCTGAGGTAAGTCAGCTCCGGCTTGTCGTCCGCCTTCACAGGGCCGCCGGTCCCGTAAGCATAGGCGCGCTTGACCACGCAGGCGGTCAATGCCGGGTCGTCGTGCACAGTTCGGGCAAGTCCCACCGGATCGGAAAAGCTCTTTCCATCCAGGCTGCCGCTGGCATCGATCGGTGCGCCCCGCTCGGTCTCGCGGTATTGGCCGGCGCCGTCGAAATTCTCCAGCGCGAGCCCGATCGGGTCGGTGAGCCTGTGACAACCGGCGCAAACCGGATTGGCCCGGTGGGCGGCGAGGCGCTCGCGCGCTGTCCGCAACGTGGACTTCGGGTCCTCGATCAATGAGAAGTCCACATTCGGCGGCGGCCGGGGCACGGCCTGGCACAGAAGCAGCTCCCTCAGCGCCTTGCCGCGCAGTGTTGGCGAGCTTCGCCCCGGGTGGGCATGGGAGGCGAGAAAAGCTATCTGGGTGAGCAGCCCGACCCGATTGCTGTCCCCAGGTATCTCATAGGGTGTCCATCCCGGCGGTGTCGGCACCGCATAGAGCGTGGCGAGTGAGGGAGTCAGGAAGGTATGTCGCGTCGTAAACAGGTCGCGGTAGTCGAGCTTTCTGACAATCAGGTGGTCGATCACGGTGCGCAGCGTCTGCTCGCGCGCATCCTGCACGGTATCGCCGACGAAAGCGGGATAGATACCGGGGTCCTTGGCGAGCACCGCAAAATCATCGAACCCCAACATATCGTCGAAGAATGCGCGCACACCTGTTTCCAACCGGGGGCTGGCCAACAGGTAGTCAACGGCGTGCGCCTGTCCTCGAGGGGTCTGCAGCTCACCCCGCTCGGCCATCCTCAACAGCTCATCGTCGGGTGCGGAGTTCCAGAAGAAGAAACTCAGCCGGCTGGCCAGCGAAAAGGCATCCAGGCGGCGCTGGCCAGGGCTGCTCGGATCGGGTTCCGAGCGATCGATGACGAACAACACCTCGGGGGAGAGCAGGATGCCCTCGAGGGCCACGGCCAGTCCGCCGTAGAAATCCTTGAGGTGGTTGGCGGTGTCACTGGCCTGAGTGACCAGTCTCGCGCGCTCCTCCTTGGTCAGGGGGCGGCGGTAGAGCAGACGGCCCACGGAGCTGAGAAACTTCGCCGCACAGCCTGGGTCGGCGGACTTCTCGTGCGCGGGCGCGCAGGGAATCAGGAAATTGCGGCGCTCCGGACTGACAACCCGATCGGCCAGCGCTCCCGCGGTACGTTGAAACTCCTGCATCTGGCCAGCGGTGACCCCGGTTGCGGCGGCTCCGCTCGCGAGCAAACCATCGTTGCGCCGGAACGGCGCGAAATGGGCCGACACGGTGATATCCGGGCCGAAGACATAGGCCAGGGTATTGAAATACTGCTCCTGGGAAATGAGGCGGACACGCGCCGGCGAGGTTGCATCAGGCGGTTCGGTGACACCGTCCGGCTGGACATCGGACTGCGCTGCCCGCGCCGGGTCGGCCGCGGGCTGTGTGATCGCCGAATCGGCAGCGCAAGCTGTGGCGATGCTGAAAAACAGGCCCAGCCCCAGAGCGAATGCCCTCATCACGGATGACAGCCTTCTCTTTGATGCCCCTCAATCTTCTACAAACGAGGGGCGCGGTCAACCTCGACGAGGTCGCGTGACTACTCCACCGTTACGCTCTTGGCGAGATTGCGCGGCTGATCGACGTCCGTGCCCTTCAGGATCGCAACGTGGTAGGCGAGCAGCTGCAGGGGGATGGTGTAGACGGCCGGAGCCTGGAAGTAGCTGACGTGCTTCGGCATCTCGATCACGGTGACACCGTCGCTCGGATGGATGCCGGATTCCGGATCGGCGAACACGATCAGCTCGCCGCCGCGCGCCCGCACTTCCATCAGATTTGATTTCAACTTCTCGAGCAGGTCGTTGTTGGGAGCGACCGTGATGACCGGCATGTCATTGTCCACGAGTGCCAGCGGGCCGTGTTTGAGCTCGCCGGCCGGGTAGCCTTCGGCGTGGATGTACGAGATTTCCTTCAGCTTGAGCGCCCCCTCGAGCGCGATCGGATAGAGCGCGCCGCGCCCGAGGAACAGCGCGTGACGCTTGTCCGCGAAACGCTCGGCGAGCTTGTGAATGACGGGATCGAGCTCGAGCGTTCTTTCCAGCAGCGCCGGCAGCTCGATCAGCCGCATGACCAGACTCCGTTCCCGTTCCGCATCAGAGCCGTTGTGCCGGGCAAGCGCAATGACCAACATGCCGAGAGCCGCAAGTTGGGTGGTGAACGCCTTGGTGGAGGCAACACCGATCTCGGGACCCGCACGCGTCAACATCACCAGCTCCGACTCGCGCACCAGGGAGCTTTCCGGAACGTTGCAGATGGAGAGCGAGGACAAGTAGCCCGACTGTTTGGCCAGGCGCAACGCGGCCAGTGTGTCTGCAGTTTCGCCGGATTGGGAGATCGTCACGAACAGGGAATTGGCCGGCACGAGCGGACTGCGATAGCGATACTCGCTCGCAATATCGACTGAGCACGGCACCTTGCAGATCTGTTCGATGAAATAACGCGCGGTGGTAGCCGCGTGATAACTGGTCCCGCACGCAACGATGTGAACGTTCTGCGTCCGCTTGAAAACTGCTGTGGCCGCCGGACCGAAGGCAGCCTCGAGGAGGCGGCCGTTGGCGACGCGCTCCTGGAGGGTGTTCGCGATCGCCAGGGGTTGCTCATGGATCTCCTTGAGCATGTAGTGCCGGTAAGGGCCCTTTTCAGCCGCATCTGCGGAGAGCTCACTTTCGCGAACCGCACGTTCGACCGTATTACCGTTCCGATCGATGATCCGGATCGACTTGCGGCGGATTTCGGCTACGTCGCCTTCCTCCAGAAACATGAATCGCCGGGTGACGGGCAACAGGGCGGCCACATCGGATGCAACGAAGTTCTCTTCGACACCCAGCCCGATCACCACCGGGCAACCCTCGCGGGCGAGGATCAGCCGGTCAGGATCGTCCTCGCTCACTACAGCCAAGGCATAGGCACCTTCGAGCTCCGCCACCGTGGCGCGCACCGCTTTGAATAGATCGGTGACTGTTTGCAGGTGCTTGTGAATGCGATGCGCAATCACCTCGGTGTCCGTTTCTGAAGCGAACACGTAACCTGCGCGCTTCAGCTCTTCCCGCAGCTCCTCGTGGTTTTCGATGATGCCGTTGTGGACAACGGCGACCCCGCCCTGGGAGATGTGGGGGTGCGCGTTGCGTTCACTGGGCACCCCATGTGTGGCCCACCTGGTGTGAGCGATGCCGACCTTTCCAGAGGTAGGGGCCTGCTCAAGAGCTTGATCCAGCATGCGAACCTTGCCGACCGTACGGAGCCGCTTCAGATGCTGCGTTCCGTTGAGCACCGCGATGCCAGCAGAGTCGTAGCCCCGGTACTCCAGCCGGTGTAATCCTTCCATGAGAATCGGCACTACGTTCCGCTCAGCAATAGCTCCGACGATTCCACACATAGCCCGGATGTGCCTCCGTTTAGCTGCCCCAGGTTCGAGGGGGCGAAAAAGGTCTTAAAGTGTGCCTCAAACGGGGCCGAAGTGGCTAATTATGATTTTACATAACTCAATACTAATCAGCCCGTTCCGGGCGGCAAGCCCGCAAGCACGGACCGGGCTTCGTCGGAGCCGTCGAAATCAGCTGACCCGGTCAGGGCGCTCTCGAGGTCGCTGCGCGCCTGATCGGTCATTCCGAGCCGCAACTCGGTCATCGCCAGATGGAAGCGGATCAGTCTCGAGTCCGGGGAACGCTCGCTGGCGCGTTGCAGAACCGGTAAGGCATCGCGATATTCGCCCCGCTTGAAGCGTACCCAGCCGCTGGTGTCCAGCAGCGAGCCATTGTCCGAAGAAGCGAAACGGGCCGACAGATTCTGAGCCTGGTCCAGGCTGACGCGGTCGGTTTTATGAGTCGCGAGCAGCACGGCCAGATTGTTGGCCGCGATCTGCTGTGCCTGGCCGTTACCGGCGTACAGGGCCCGGTAGGCCGAGATCGCCTCGTCGATACGACCGTGCTTCTCCAGATATAACGCCGCTTCGACTACCAGAGGTGCCTCGAGCGGCGCACTCTTGAGGGCCGCCTCGTATGCCTTCATCGCGCCCTCCGGATCGGAGACGGCCTGCCGCGTCAGCGCGAGATTGCGTTCGGGTATCCACCACGTCGGGCTGAGCGAACCGGCGTGGGTGAACGCTTCGGCTGCGCGCTGATAGTCCTTCGCGTTGAGGAACAGCTCACCCAGGAGATTCAGTAACTGCGGACTGGGCGCGCCATGATCAAGTGCTGACTGAACGCGAGCCACGGCTGCCGCCGCTTTGCCGCGCGCCTGTTCCACATGCACGAGCGCCTGAAGTGTATCGAACGCTTCCGGCTTCAACACGAGCGCGTGCTCGAGTTGCTGCGTGCTCTCATCGAGGTGTCCCTGCTGCAGGGCTACGATGCCAGCCAGGTAGTAGCCGACCGGTGATTCCGGATACCCGGTCATCAGATCCTGTGCCGCCTTCGATGCACCGGGTAGATCCCGCTTGGAGAGGTAAGCACCGATGAGTGCCTGATGCAGAGGTATTGTTGGTGTGCGCCGGACTCCTTCCTGGAGTAAGGCAACCGCTTCATTGGCGCGCGAGGTCTCTGACAGGTTCTGCGCAAGCTCCACTCTGGTTGGAGCATCGTCGGGCGCGGCGTCCAGTGCGGCACGCAGTGCTACCTCAGCAAGGGCCGGCTCGCCCTTCTGCACATACGCCCGCGCGAGCGCCCGCTGCAGGCCGACGGAATTGGGCTGATCGCGCAACACGGCCCGCAGGTCGGAGATCGCTCCCGCAGGGTCGTTCGTCTGCAACTCGATATCGGCACGCAGAATCAGCGCGTCGCTGTCGCGCGGATTCCTACCGAGCACCTCGGAAATCAACTTGCGGGCCGGCTCGAGCTGTCCCTGCGTCACTCGAATCGCCGCGACACGGTTCCGGGCCATCAGCGCGTGCACTCCTGTCCCGTCCTGCCGGATGACTTCGTCGTAGACGGAGGCCGCCTCGTTCTGCTGCCCATTTTTCTGCAGCAGCGCGCCCAGACCCAGTCGCAGGTCGAGGTCGGCCGGCTCCTGCGCAACGAACGCACGGAGTGTTTTTTCACCCTGCTCGTGGGAGCGCTGCGTCCAAACGAAATCCGCCAAAGTCAGTTTGGCCTGGTCCGCTTTCGCCAGATCCGGGCCCTTCGAGAAGTCCTGCACGGCTTTCTCGAGAACGGCCTGCGCCTGCTCCAGCTTGTGAGAACGCAGCAGGTGAATGGCGAGCTGGCTTCTGGGACCCAGATCATCCGGCTCGATCTCGATGATCCGATGCATCTGCTCCTCGGCCTCGTCCGGCTGGCCGCTGCTCAAGTACAGATTCGTCAGGATCCCGCGTAGCTCGATGGACTTGGGGACGCGCTGCACAGCGTCGTTGACTACGGCGATAGCGCGACCGTTTTCACCTTTCCCGTTGTATACGGCTGCGAGGACGGCAACTGCGTTTTCGTTGGACGGAGCTATTTCATGTGCTCTCTCGGCATCCGCGAGAGCATGCACATCGTCCTTCTGCTGCTGGCGGACCGCGGCACGGACAGCCAGCAGGTCTGGATCGTTCGGGTACTTCGCGAGCCCGGGTCCAATCGTATCGAGCGCCCGCTGGGTCATCGAGGCAAACACATACAGTTTGCCCAGACTCGCCCGTGCCGCGGGGAAGTCGGTTCGGAGCTCGATCGCTCCCAGGTACTGGCCTACGGCCTCGCGGATGTTGCCGCGGCGCTCGGATACACGTCCGTTGTAGTAAAGAGCCTCTGCGTTCTTCGGCTCTATCTGCGCCGCATTACGGAACTCCACACTGGCCTTGTCGAGATTGCCGCTGGCAAAGTACGCCTGCCCTTTATGCAAGTGATTGACGAAACGGGCGTGGCCACCGCCACACCCGGTCAGGGCGCACGCCAGGATCCCCGCGCAGAGGGTATTCCGCAGCCCGACGGCGCGCGCAGATTTCATCAATCGATCCCGTCTTGCACGTTTCGACAACGGGCTCGAAAGGATATCGACTCGTCGTGACGATCCGGTTACACGCTTCCGACCCCCTCGCTATGGGCACTCGCACGCATTGTTGGTCGTCGCTGAGCAGCTCAGCAAAGATCCGGTACCGCCGTCCAGGACGGGGGTAACCACGTTATTGCAGGAGTTGGCGCGCAACACCGCGTGCCAGGCCAGTGAATCGTAAATGTTGATTCCCACGCGCGGGCTCTGGTTTCCGCAGGCAGGCGTCGGCGGCGTTCCGGATATGTCGCTGATGACATTGCCGAAGATCAACGGGCTCTCGATGACGTCCCAATTCGAAGGCGCGGGCCCCTCGTACCAGACATTGGCGAGATCTATGGCGCCGCCCTTGAAACCATCGGCCTGGGTGATGGAGTTGTGCGCGATGATGGCTCCATAGCCTGCGACCGGGGGCGGAAAGCCGCTCGTGGGGGATGCTCCATAATACAACTGTATGCCGGACCAGCTGCAGGCGGACTGCCAGTTGTACTCATGGTCTATCGTGTTAGCTCGTACTTCGACGAACGTATGGAACCGGGTTTGCGCAACGGTGTTGAGCGTGGAGTCAGTGACCACGTAGGTATGATTCAGCGAGATGCCGTTGGTATCGTGCTGGACGTTTCCTTCGATCGTCGAGTCGGCCGTCTGGGAGTAGTAGCTGATGATACCCCCGGACGGCTTGTTGGGATTGCTTTTCTGACACAGTGGCTGCCGTTGATCGACCGTGTTGTCGACGATCGCGGACTGCCAGACCTGACGCGCAACGACGATCACGCTGCCGGCCTGTGGAACTACATCCCAGGCGGGCGAGACGGTGATGGTCAGGGGCGAGCCGCTCATATAGCTCACGATCCTCCTCACCTGGCCCAGGCCCGGACCTTGTGCAACCTGAACCCAATGCTCGGTGAAGTAGTCCGCGGGAAGCGTCAAACCTTCGAACTGCGTAACGAAGGATCCTGATACGGTAACCGTATTCGCCGTGGCCGCGAGAACCGCCTGGGCTGCACTGAAGCCCGCGGCGTTGTGGTTGTTGTCGAAGACGATCGCCTCGCCATCACCGCCCTTGTCTCCCGTACAGGTCGCGACATTCTGGGAAATCAGGATCTCTTCCTCGTTGTTGCGCAGAGTCCAGAAGAACGCCGCGCGCCAACCCTTGGCATCGGTGGCGGGATTGTAGAGGTACTGTGTCGAGGTGCCGTCGGCCAGGTTGCCGCTGAAATCCACTCGCCGGCCGGCGCCGATCTGGCTTGCGATCGTGCCCTGGCCGTAAGTCGCATCGACGTAGCTGCCCGGCTTGAAGGTGTTGAAATCCACGACGGAATCGTCGATATGGAATCGGGTCGAGGGATAACCGCCCGGAGCGAGGCCGGTCACGTAGGCGCCGAACTCATTGTAAGTGACGAACAGGTGATCCACCGGCAGTCCGGCATCGGCAATGCCCCACATGTTCTTGTCGAAGATATTGCGTGTGATGACAACATGACTCGTGACTGAAGGACCCTTCGCCCCATAGGCATTCACGCGATCATTCCTGACACCCAATCGCAGGTACGAGGCTGCCGAGGGCGACTGGCCGGAGGCGACCTGGTAGATGCGGCCTTCCGAGAACCTGAACCCTGAAATGGAATTGCTGCCCTGAGCTGTGAAAGCCGGCGTTTGCAGATCCCAGGTCGAATCACGTTGCACGGTCGTATACTGCGCGCCGGCTCCCATCAGACTGACACCGACCGGTAACAGGATCCCGTCGTATGTCACGCCGGAAGTGCTGCTGTTACTGAGATTCCACAGGCCGGCAGAGAAAGTGACGAGCCCTCCCCCGTTCGCCTTTGCAGCCGCGATTGCACTGACGATGCAGGGCGTATCGTCCACACCGTCATCCGGAACACACCCGCCGTAGGCGCCGACGGAAAACACGTTCGGCTGAACGGGATCCGCGAGAACCGACAAAGTCTGACCGCTCAAGCCAACCCAGCTCACACCGTCGCGACTGACCTGCACGGTGTAATTACCCTGCTGCATTCCGCTGGGCAGTGTCACGATCGCAGCGTACCTTTCAATGGCTGTAGATGGGTCACCATCGTCCGCGGCCGAGAGAGTGTAGGTGAGAGGGCCGGTCAGCCTCACTTGGGTGGCAACGCCGGCCGCGGCCTGCAGGTTACGACCGACTACCTTCAGGTTGCGCGGCAGGTTTGCCAGAGTAGCAGTGGTGTAGGCCGTATCCGGAGAGATCCACAGCGGGCGTGCGTCGTTGATCAGGACACCATTGCTCCATTCCCCGCTCTGGTTCCGAACCCACAACGCATAGGACTGACCACTTCGCATGACGGACGGCAGCATCACACTCAGTGAATGCGGGACGTTCAGGGTGCTGACGACGGGCGCGACGCCGCTGTCAGCGGTCGAATCGGCTTGAATCGTCGAAGGCGCTGCCAGCGGCTGGGTCGTGTCGCCGAGAGACTGGTAAACAACGATATCCGTTGTGGCGAATCCGTACCCCGGCAGTATCAGAAGGTCGCCGGGATCGCCTTGGACGGGACTTTGGTAGGCCGCCTGACCATAGACTATAGGCGCGGTCGCGCCGGCTGTGTTGGTTCCAAGGCTGATGACAGTGACAAAAACAAAACAGACACGATTGATGAGACCCACTTTTTCTCCATGCACCGAAAATCGGTTGACCCGATAGACCCGGTGACATGGGGCCACTGTGGCATGACGATCATATGAATCCGCGTCGTTTAGTTCTCAAAATACGGTCGCGGGGCATTGTGTCCGCATGGCGGTGAGCTGGGGAGCTATCGTCTCTAACATGGCGAGCCATTGCTCCACCGCATGTTCGCTTGTGTACCCCGAGAGAACCAGTTCACGCGCACGGAGAGCCATCGCGTGAACGCGTTCGGGATCATCACTTAGTGCACGCAGCTCCGCGGCGAGTTGCGTGCACTGCCCCACCTGCAAGGCGAGGCCACACCCCTGCTCCTGGACCAAGGTAGCAACATCGCCGTCAGGATCGCCAACGAATACAGCGGGGCGGCCGGCAGCGAGGATTCCGTAGATCTTGCTCGGCACGATCAGTCCTTCCAGAGCGGGCAACAAGCTCACGAAATGCACGTCGGCCGCGGCCAGACTGTCGCTCAGGAGCTCAGGGGGCTGATAATCCTGAAACACGACGTTGGCCAGTCCCTCCGATTGCACCGACTCCTGCAGCGCCGCAGCCTTCGCACCCCCGCCGGTGATCAGGAATGCGATGTCAGGATCCGATCGGAGCAGACGGGCTGCGCCCAGCAGCGTCTCAAACTCATGGGCACGACCCAGATTGCCGGAATAGCCGACAACAAAGCATCCCTCCAGACCGAGGCGGCTGCGTGTCCGGCTCTGTCTGACTGAAAGCGGAACGATCTCCACGACGTCAGCCCAGTTGGCAATGACCCGCACGTGTGCGCTGGCGATCCCGCGGGCCTGCAGCCGTGCGCGCATGCGCTCGCCGAGCACAACATTCATAGCGGCTACGCGGAGCGAGCGATCACGCGCAGCGGTCAACATCCGCTCGAGCCACTTCGGCAAGCTGTCAGGCACCAATGCAGAGGCGACTTCGGGAAACAGATCCTGCAGCCAATTGACCAGCGTTGCGCCTCGCCAGGACGCCGCACTGGCAACTGCTATGGAGATGAGGGGCGGGTCCGTCTTTGCGACCACGACATCGCCTGGAGACAGAATTCGCAGCAGCTCGAAAGCCGCGGCTATATGGAAGCTGGCGTAGTCCAGTGCGCGCCCCAAGAGCCGTGAGCGGCCGCGGGTTGCCGTAGATACCCGATACACTGTTACGCCTCGAATCAATTCACGCCTGGGGAGCGCCGCCTTGGGGTCTGAGTAGAGTTGCCGTGACGTGACGACGCAGACGGACAATCCCCGTTCGGCCAGACGAAAGGCTAGGTCCGAGAGCATCCGACTCGTGGCCGACTCGTCCGGTGAGAAGTACCGGTTGACGAAGACGATCCGGTGCGAGTGGGTTGACCCGCGACCGATGAGCTCACTCACCATGATGAAACCACTTCCGCTCGGAAGGAATCAGCGTGGGCGCAGGTTACGCCGCCGGAGAAGGCGTGCCGGGTTGCCAGCCACGATGTTGAAAGGATCCACATCCTTGCACACCACGGACCGGGCGCCGACGACAGCGCCCTGCCCAACAGTCACTCCCGGTCCGATGAAGGCGTCTGTTCCAATCCAGACGCCGTCCTCGATACAGACAGGCGGTTTCAGTAAGGGCAACGCGGGATCCTCCAGATCGTGCGACCCAGCGCATACGTGCGAGCGATACGACAGCGTCGCGTTCTTTCCGATTCGAACCTTCCCCAAACTGTAGATCAGCACGTCGTCGCCAAGCGCCGTCCAATCGCCGATCTCCACGTTCCACGGCATGTACAAATGAGCGGAGGGATAGATATGAACGTGCGCGCCGATCTTCGCTCCGAAGAGGCGCAGGACTCCGCGACGCCAGGCAAAGCAGGGCCGCGGACTGAGGCGCACGAGCCATCGGCCGAAGCTCCAACCTACCCTGCGCAGCTGCTCCGTCCGCGAGTATTTGCGCGCGGCACGATTCGCGTGGGAGTCGAGGGGTAATGTAACTGTCGGCTCGTTCACGCCATTCACACCGGAAGCCCGCGCCGGCGGCGTTCCAACTCCACGGATTTGCAGACGATCATGTATTCATAGAATGCCTGCAGGCTCGCATAGCTGAGACCGGCACGACCATCCAGAAAGCCGCGCCGCCAGCAGTAGTAATACAGGAACTTCAGAGCCGGGCGGGCCGGCAGGCGGAAGAAGATGTCCTTCAGGGCGCGGCGGCGCTCGTTCGGATCGCGCGTCCACAGCTCGCTGCTGCCGGCAGCGGCAGTGCGCACCTTGGCCGCCTCGAGCGCCTCCATGTCGGAATAGCGGTTGTGCCGCGCAATCCAATGGGAGATCCCATGACTGAAGGGGTAATGGATGATGTGTCCGTTCAACATGCCGATCGGGCCATCGACCACGGCAACCGGGTTGACCAGGCGCTCGTAGCGGATGCGGGCAGGCCGGAACAGGCGCACGAACCAGGTTGGATATAACTGCGCGTGCTTCAGCCAGCGGCCCATGAAGTAGTCCTTACGCCGAATCCGGAAGGCCGCTTCCGGGGCCCCGGGCGCGGCCCGCGCCAGGACCTCATCGCGCAGCTCGGGAGAGCAGCGCTCATCGGCATCCAGGTACAGCACCCATGGGTGGCGGAACTCGATCTGGTTCACTGCCCAGTTCTGATGGGCCGACCAGTTGTCGAAAGCCCGGCTCACGGTGCGGGCGCCGCGGCTCGCCGCAATCCGGCAGGTCGCATCAGTGCTGAGCGAATCGAGCACCACGATGTCATCGGACCACGAGAGCGTGTCGAGGCAGGCGGCGATGTTGCTTTCCTCGTTGAGTGTCAGAATGAGAACGGAAACACTCATACTCTACGCGCCGTGACGACCATAGCGGGGTGCGATCGTTGTTCAAGGTGCCGCCCATGTTAAACGGTGAATGTGAACGTTAAAGGTATGTAACCAAACCGTCTCATTGGCTGCTTAGCATGTAGGGTCCGCATCAAAAGAGTGCGCATTTCCATGTCGTCGCAGGTGCAGCTACGCTCCGCCGTTCCGGGCTACGGACTCCTCGCGTTGGCACTTCTCGCAGCGACCCTGCTGTTTGCTCAAGCCATTCAGCAGCTGTACGCGATCTGGAACGCACAACCTGAATACAGCTACGGCATTCTGATCCCTGTCCTGTCGATCATTCTGATCTGGCGGGAGCGGCGCACGCTGGCGCAGCTGCCGCTGACCGGCTCCTGGTACGGGCTGCCGCTGATCGCAGTAGGGCTGCTGCTGCGTCTCATCGGCCAGCTCGGCACGCTGCCGAGCATCGTGCACTACGCCCTGCTGTTGGTTCTATACGGGCTGGTGCTCGCGCTGACCGGACCGGCTGTGTTCCGGCGGCTTCTGATGCCGCTCTCGATCCTGATCTTCATGGTGCCGCTGCCGCCGTTCTTCAGCGAGCGATTGTCGCTCGACCTGCAGCTGCTGTCCTCACAGCTCGGTGTCTGGATCATTCGGGCCGCCGGAATCAGTGTGTATCTGCAGGGAAATGTGCTCGACCTCGGCAGCTATCAGCTGGAAGTCGCGGAAGCCTGCAGCGGCCTGCGTTACCTGTTTCCCCTGATGACACTGGCCTTTCTCATGGGGTACCTGTTCCGCGGCCCCTTATGGAAGCGGGCGGTGGTGTTCATCGCGAGCATACCGATCACCGTGTTGATGAACAGCCTGCGGATCGGCCTCATCGGTATCACCGTCGAACATTGGGGTACGCGCATGGCCGAAGGTCTGCTGCACGAGTTCGAGGGGTGGGCGGTCTTCATGTTGAGCAGCGCTGCGTTGGCAGGGTTGGCGATTGCGCTCAGCAGATTTCACGGGCGCGTCTCTGTTGCGGCAGCCGCGAACGCGTCCCCCCGAGAGTCAATGCCACGGACAACCTCAGCCCGCACGTTTCTGGAGAGCGTCCCGCGATCCTTTGTGGCCGCAACCGCAATCGTCGCGGCGGGGGCTCTGCTCGAATTTGCTCTGCCCGAGCGCCCGGAAGTCTTTCCTTCGCGGCAGCAATTTACCGATTTTCCGCTGCGCCTCGGGGAGTGGGTTGGACAGAAGTCAGCGCTCGAGCCCACCATCCTCGATCTGCTGAGGCTCGATGACTACCTGCTGGCGGACTACCAGAGTCCGGACGGGATACCGATCAACCTCTATGTCGCTTTCTATCTGTCGCAGCGTAATGGCATGTCGATCCATTCGCCTGCGCGCTGCCTGCCTGCGGGTGGATGGCAGATCCGCAGCTTCGAGCGCTACATGCTGCGTGCAAACCCGGCAGCTTGGCCGGTCAATCGCGTCCTGATCGAGCAGGGTGACCAGAGGGCGCTCGTGTATTACTGGTTCCAGGAGCGGGGACGACGGCTGACGAGCGAATACGAAGCCCGTTGGTACCTGTTCTGGGACTCCCTCACGGTCCATCACACCGATGGAGCCCTCGTCCGCCTGGTGATACCCGTGCCGAAGGGCGCGGACGTTGCAGCTTTCGACGCGAGGTTGAAGCGATTCGCATCGACGGCCGAAACGCAGCTGACTCACTTCGTACCCGACTGAACGTCTCCAGTCTCAGGCATCCGGCTGAGTGAAGTGCCCTCCGGAAGCGACCCAGTGGATGACTGATTTCCAGAAATCCACGAAAGGGAAGGTGTTGACGTGAAAGCCGTCGAACAGACCGGTGCCCGTCGCCATGTTGATTCCGATCAGCAGGATTGCGGCATTACGGACACCGACGGGGGCTGCAGTTTTACCGTAATGCCGGTGGACGACCGTCATCGACACAAACGAGCTGAATGCGGCCAGCGCATACCAGCGATAGATGTCCCATCCCAGGAATTGCATCAACAGCGGGGATAGACCGGCGGTGAGGACGGCTGCCTGAAGCAGAAAACGCTGGGATGGGGGCTCGTTTTTGCCGATGAGGTCGAGCGCAATCCACAGGAACAGGGCCGCGGTCGGCATGAAGGTCACGAACGCGTTGCATTGCGCGAGCCACCACAGGCCGTTGGACATCGTACCCGACATGACGGTCACATTGTCCGCGGCCGACCGGGTCAGAACAGGAAAGAAATCATCCCGGGTGCGAAAGTCGACTGCCGCGGCCATTGAGGCCTGCATTCCGCCGGCATCGTGTGGGGTCAACGGATGTCCCAACGCGACGCTCAGAAGAGCGATGGCAATTGCTCCAACAACGGCAGCGATCGACAGCAAAGCAGGCCTGTCACGACCCGCAAGTGCAGCCAGTAAAGGCGGCAGTAGTGTCATGGGCAGGAATGTCAGCACATAGCTCTCGTGGATCAGCACACCGAAGCAACCCGCGATGAAGATTGCAGGCAAGCGCGCTCTGGATGTGCCGATCGACATCGCCAGCAACGCCACGATGGCCAGCGGGATTTCCAGGTAACCGATCAGGTGAGTCAGATAGGTCAGCGCGAAGCTGGCACCGAATACGGCGACCATCATTCCGTTTTCGAGTCGCAGCGCGCCACTGCGGACCACCCACCAGCCCAGCACAGTCAGCATCATGAGCAGCAAAACGCCGCTGACGATTACGAACACGTCGTAATGGCCGATCGCAACACCCAGACTGTGGGCCAACTGGCCGAACAGACCCCTCTTTACGAAGCCGTGGTGGTAGTCCAAATTGGCCTGAGTTGCGGCCCAGAGGCTCGGCGGCCGTAATCCCTTGAGGACGGAAACAACTGCAAAGACAACGGCGGCTGCGCGCCAGAAGCGATTGTCGTCACCCACACCGACGCTCATCTTCACGGTATCGTGTAGACAGCCAACATCTCTTGGGTCGAATACAGCGAGCGATGCAACGTCCAGCCGACGAACGGCACGCTGGTTTCGAATACGCGGATCGAATGGGACTCGGGCGGATCCGCGGAGATGAAATAGCGCGCACCCTGGGCTTTCGCCCAATGGTACGTGGCGGCCGAATTGCCGAAGTACTCGATCACCGAGCGATCGGTGATGCCACCGAGATCGACCAGCGGATGGCGGCTCTCAAAGGCGATTTGCCCGATGGCGAGCACGGCAACGGGGTCCCCGGGCGCAATTCGCTCGCGCATATAGGAGGAGATGTCCGACAACGCCCGGCTGTAGGTCTCCTTGTTGAGCACGTGGGGCACTACGACCCAGCAGATCACCGCAATACCGCTCAACACCATCGTCGCAGCAACTCCTGCAAACAGCTTCGGGCGGCGCGCCGTCCCGAGCAGCCACAGCACGGCAATGCTCATGGCGGGCATCGACAGCAACGAGTAGCGCGTTTGCACGACCGTATGGTTAGCCAGATAGAAGGCCATGCAGACCAAAGGCCAGAGCAGCAGTACGGACACCGCCAGAGGCACGTGCCAGCTCTTCAGGCGGGTCACGGTCAGATACGGCATGAGCAACAGGGTTACCGGAAAGCCCACGGCGTAAACCAACAGAAGGTGCGGCGCAAGCTCCGCAATGGTTCTCCCCTGTTTGGCCAGATTGGTGTTTGGAACGACTGCGCCGAAGGTACTCAGCGCATATCCGGCCCAGACGGCCACCGGTAGAACGAGGGTGGCCGCCAGAATCGAGGTGCCCAGCAGCCGGTGCGGATGGGCCTGGGTAGAGCGCGCCCGCCACCACCGCAGCAGCAGCCCCGGCCCCAGGATCGCCGAAAATAACAATAACTCGGGACGAAACAGGGGAGCCAGGCCGAGCAGCCCCGCGGCCGCGAGGCAGCGCAGGAAGTGGGGATTGCCCAGCAGGGCCAGCCGGACGGCCCAGAAGCTCAACCCCAGCGCGCTGACCGCTTCCATGCCGGAAAATGACCAATGCACGAAGAAAGGATTGACGACTGTGACCAGGACGGCGGCGGCCGGAAACCACCTCTGCAGCGAGCGCCCGTGGGCCAGGTCGCGCGCCAGACAGGCGGTACCGGCGACCGCCACGACGAACCCGGCCGCACAGGCCAACTTGGCACACAGGATCCAACCGCAACCCAAGGCATGCAGGGCTGCGAGCAGCAGCGGCCAGATCGGTGCCGTGTCGCCGTTGCTGACGACTCCGTTGAACGTGAACCCGAGCCCTTCCGACAGACTCCGTGCAAACACGAGGTGGATGAACGCATCGTCCTCGATGTATCCGTAGCTGAAGAAAAACCAGAAGAGGGCCCCGACAGCCACCGCCAGAGCACACACAACATTCAACGGCGTCGCCATGGTGGCCGTCGGGGTTGAACCTGCAGCGGCCGGCAACGACGCAGCCGGCACGTATTCTTCCAGAGGTGAAGTGCTCATCGCAGCACTTCCTGTGTTGTGTTCAACACAGTCTGGACTTCGATCCGGGATATTCCCCGCGGCTCATAGATCACGCGGTGGCTGCTCCCGTAAGGGAACCATTGACGCGGTCTATTGTATTGACCGAACAGCGCGATACACGGCGTACCCTGACTCGAGGCAAGGTGCATCGGACCGCTGTCATGACATATCAGGGCGTCACACCCAGCCAACACGGCTGCCGACTCCCGAGGGGTCAGCAACCCACAGAGATTGAGCTGAGGTCCGGCCCAGCTGGCGGACAAACGCCGTACCAGAGCACGCTCGTCCGGCGCACCCACGAAAACGAGCGCCAGGCGGGAGACAGCGGCACCCAAACGCTCGATGAGCTGTGCCCACTTCGTCTCTCCCCAGTCCTTCGCAGGGACCTTCGCGCCGGGACACAGTGCGAGCACGGGAGAGTCGGGAGGGAGCTGCGCGAGATGCGCGGCAGCGGTCGCCTGCTCCGCGGCTGACAGGCACAGGCTCCAGTTGGGGCGGGATAGATCGACCGGGATGGTCTCGCCCAGAATCCGCGCCAGGCGCTCCGCCTCGAATTCGAGCTCGCCGGTGGACGCATCCACACGCAATTTGCGCTTCGTCGCATCCAACGGCGCGCCAATGATCTTGCGCACTCCCGCCGCCCTGAAGAACACAACGTCTCGCAGTACCGGCCACGTGCGGAAGCGCGGTGTGAGATACACAGCAGTCGTCGCACGAAGCTGCCGCAGACGTCGAGCCAGAAGCAGTGTGTGTCCGAGCTTGGCCAGACCAAGCGGGAAGTGCACGCTCTCGTGAATGAGGCCGCTTCCTTCGAGCACCAATTGCGCCGAGGCCGCGCGAGCCGTGTCCGCGATATTGGTCAGCAGGACCCGGCGGTGTTCCGGATAAGCGCGTGCCACGGCATGCAGACACGGAAGAGCGACCACTGAGTCGCCGATACTACCGATGCGAAAGATCAGCAGATTCGGCTGTTGCTTTTGTACGAGCATAGCCGGCGCAAGGATGATCGTTATGGATGACAGAGAGGTTACGCGTCAGTGCCGTGACATCTGGGCGCCATCTGATGGTGGCAGTGTGTGCGTTTTCGAGGCTGGAAACGATTGATTTGGCAGTACTGAAGGACCTCAGGAGCGGGTACCCACGCCTCGTTGCCTTGCTCGCTTTGACGACTTGCCAGGGACTGAGCCACGCGGAGCCCCCCTTCGTTCTACACACCCGAAGCTACCAAGCACCCGTGCAAGGGGGACCGGGCGATCTCCTGATGATCGCCGGCGATGGGCTCGAGCACACCGACCGTGTCGTCTATCAAGCTGTGCCAGCGGGTGGGCGCTCGAAGGACCCTCCCAGCACAGTACCGGACCGGTCGGATGCATCCCTCGGTATTGCACCTATCGTACAGATCGGGAACTTGCCTCAGTCGGTCACGATACGACTGCCGGACATGTTGAACCCTCACGCGATCTATCGTCTCTGGGTCGTCAACGCGGCCGGACAATGGAGCGAGCCGATTCTGATCAACGATCCCCGTCCACTGTGGATCACGCCCAGCTACGCCTATGCCAGTGGGGACTTCGCGGGCCTCGGCCGACGTCTGCGAGTCATAGGCCGCAATCTCGCGCCGGTGGCGAACGTCCCCGTTCAGATCGAGCTGTTGGGCCCGCGAACTTACACACTCGTAAGCGACCGGGCACCCACCGGCAACGACCCACTGCAGCCGTATGTCGCGGAGGCAACGCTGCCCACGCATATGCTTCCCGGGATGTATTCCGTTCGCTTGAATGTTGATGGGCACAGATGGGCTCGGGTAGAAGAACAGCAGTTGGAGGTAAGACCCGACAAGGCCGCGCTCCCACGGTTCGATCTCAGCGAGGCTCGATTCGGCGGTTGTCATCCTGACGATGGGAGCGATGATTCCGAGTGCCTGAAGCGTGCCCTCACAGCGGCTCAGAGCGGCGGCGCGGTCGTGATTCCCCATGGAGTCTGGGACGTTCAGCAGACTTTTGTCGTGCCACCACACGTTGACCTGCTGGGCAGCCCTGACCACTCGAGCACTCTCGTTCGACACGGTTCCAAAGGTATTGAAGCCCTCCTGACTCTGACGGGCAACAACACAGTGACCGGCATGACCTTCGCGGAATCCGACCGCATCGAGTCCTACCGGGACGTTCGGCCGATCATTCAGCTCGGTGTGATCAGCAACGGCAGAACGGATCCCACCGCGGGCACTGCCATTACCAACGTCATCATTTCCGGAAACCGGTTCCGCCGCGTGGGGCGCGCCGTCGTGGACAGCGGACACCCGATTTCGCGCCTGTTCATCACCCGCAATGACTTCGGCGCGTACCAGGGCGCGCTGCAACTGCAGGGAAGCCGTTTCAATCCGGCCGCGCGCTATGGCATCACCGACTCGGTGGTGCGCGAAAATCGCTTCGTCCCGGGCAGCTACCTGGACATGAGCGCGCGTCAGGGCTCACTTGCGAGTGAGCTCGGCGCCTCGCTGAGAGTCGATTTCAGCGCCAACGTGGCCGACGGTGCCAGCACTGAAGGCCTGCAGGATCCCGCTGACCCCAAGGGATGGCGTGCCGCCTTCTTCTGGGACATGAACGGCAATCACGAGTACCTGCTCGTTTCGCGCAACCGGATCAGTTGCTCGGGTGACAAGGCCGGCGATGGCGAAGCGATTGCCTTTGACGGGAGCGGCGACACGTTCGCATTCAACGGGGCACAGGCAGTCGAGTCAGCGGATCGGGACACAGTGGTGGTGAGCGGAACGTTGTCAGGTTTTCAAAATGGCCAAACCATCGATCTGGGCAGCTACTACCGGGGACATTGGGTGCAGATCGTCGCAGGGTCGGGAATCGGCCAGGCAAGAAGAATCACCGGATATACAACCGACGCGGCCCGCGGCAGGGTCACTTTCCGGGTAACGCCGTCCTGGGATGTGCTGCCCTCCAGCCGCGACAGCCGGCTCATCGTCGGACGCAAGTACTGGCAGGTCTATACCCTCGCGAATGAGATCGATCACAGGAGCCCGCCGTGCGGAAAATCCAACATGACCGATCGCTCGGGCGGTGGCATCGTCATGTGGGCTCCCAGCGCGGACTCCGTGATTGCGGCCAATCGACAGCTGGATGCCAACGGCATCACGTTCCAGCAGCAATACAGTGCAGTGGCCTCCTCCTGCCCGACCTGTGACAACACCTCGGCTATTGAATCCGGCCTGGAAATCCGCGGTAACTACATCGAGGGCGAATATGACTGGTCTTCCGACTGCAGCCCCTCGGGGATCACGGGGTCCTTCGCGGCTTCGCCCACTCCCGAATCTCCGCCACCCACACTGGGGTTCGGCATTACGATCGCCGACAACTTCATCTCTCATGCGGATGGCTTTCGCGGCGGCGCCATCGACATCGCCTCGACCTGGCATCGCGGGCCTCCTCCGGGTCACTGGCCTCTGGTGCAGGGACTGATGATCTATCGCAACACGATCCAGGACATCAGTGGCTCAGCGCCGAGACCCAACTGCCACTATGACCAGCGGCGGCGCATTGGGATTCGCCTGGACGGGCAGGAGAATGTGGTCAACTCCGTATTGTCACAAAACAAATGCGAGCGTGTGGATACGCTGCTGCAGGATGCGGGCCGGGCAACGGTCCGCTTGTGCTCCGCACCGCAGCCCGCCTCGTGCGAGTGTCCGATTCGTTAGAGCATGTTGGGGAACCGTGGGAGTGCCGCCACAGCATTCGGCGCCGTGCCTGCCTGCGCGGAGGGCACCAACACGGCCGGACGGTTGAACAGCAGGTGTAGCAGCCCGATAGCGGCCAAAGAGCGTATCCAGACGACGTAAGTCACGGCTACGCTGGATTCGAACTGCAGACAAAGCGTGCCCACTGTGGCCAGCAGGACCAGCAACCGGGTCGCCGAAACACGTTCGGCGAGGCTCGTCTTCGCGCCGATGCAACCGAGCAGCAGACCGATCAGCAGCATGCCGCAGAAGACACCTGCCCAGCCGAAATTCCAATAGAGCTCGCCCAGGTGTGAAGGCGAAATGAACGTGTCGCCGATGCCGCGAATGACCTCCTTGTTGAACAACTGCCCCGTAGCCACACTGGGCTTGTCGGGCCAGAGGATGCGAGGTACGAAGGCCAGCACCACTTCGACCAGCGTGCGGCCGTCCTGAAAGGGCGTATCGACGCCAATTCGCTGAAAGATCAGTTCGACGTTACCCTTGGTCGAGGCTCGTTCGAAGATCGTCTGTGCCCGCTCCCGGCCATTGTTGACCCGTTCCTTCGCAGCGAGGGCAAGCTCGAGAACCTTGCCGATATCTTGTGCGGCGTGCGCGCGATCGATGCCGCGCTCCCCAACCACTGCGGCGCGGTAGGCCTGGAACACCGGAAAGGCGAGAGCCACGGCCACGACAGCGCCGAGAATCCATCCGCGTGGCAGTCTGTTGTCGAGCAGCACCCTGGTGAGAACAACCAACATGACGGCCTGCAGCGGCAGGCCCTTCGTATCACCGAGAAAGCCCAATGCAACGTGCAGCAGCAACATGACCAGCACGAGCACATACCAGGGCAGAGTACGGTATTTGGCGTAGCCGTACGCGAGGATCAGCAGTCCGAGGGGACGAACGAGATGTCCCAGCATGACGATGAACGTCAGCCCGGCTCCCATCTGCATGAAAGCCTGCGTAGTGGCTTTGTTCGTGTTGACTGTCACTGCCACGAGATGGAAGTAGCCGAAAGCCACCATTCCCGCCACGCACGTAACCACTCCCACCAGCAGAATCGTCCTGCCCGACCAATCACCCGCGGTCACGGCACCCTTGGGTCTCTTGATCAGCGAGGCAGAGAGCGCGTAACCGCAGACTGCCAACACGGCCCCCGCGAGAATGCCCCATTCCGCATCCGTTACCGAGCTGGAAAGCGTCGAAAGAGGGCCGCCCGAGAGCAACGCCAGGAAATCGGCTGCGCCGAAATTGACAAAGTACATGGCCATGAAAATACCCAGCAGCACGTACCTGTCATTGAGCGCTTCGAGAAACAGCAGCGGCGAGGAGCACAGCGCAAACAGGGCAATCACATATACGGCCCGCGCTCCAGGAGCATCCGAGGCATCGACACCGTACGCTGCGAGAGCGATGTACACCAGATTGATCGCGACGTAGAGCCCTGTACGCAAACCGCGCGTCAGACGGCGCGACCGCGTCTCAGCTGCCGCCTCAGGCAACACGGACGGACTTCTCCACGACATTGAAGAGTTGCTGGAGTCGCTGCGTATAAGTGTGTTCGCGATGGGCTCTCTCCTGACCGCGCCGGGCGATATCGGCTGCCTGGTCCGGGTTGCGCAGGTAGTGTCGGATCTTCTCGAGCAGCTCGGCACTGGAAGAGAATGTCTCGATTTCGACGCCCGGCTCGAAGTGCTCCGCCAGCACCGGCTTGGATGTGCACAGCTGAAAAGCTCCGCAGCCCGCCAGCTCGAATGCGCGACAATTGAGGCCGTCGACTTCGGCGTAGTGCAGCGTATTCAGCGAGACGCGCGCGGCCCCGGCGGCCAGCGCTTTCTCGTCGCAAACGAGCTCACGCCCCATGTGAATACGGGGCAACCGATAGATGAGCCAGTCCGGTGTCCGGCCCCAGACCCGCAGGTCGAACTCACCGAGCAGCTGCAGAATTTCCTGACGGTAGTAATACAGGCTGCCCGCGATCATCACATCGCAGGCATAGTGTTCGCGCTGCTCGCTCGAAAGTGCCATGGGCCGGTGAACTTGCGGATTACAGGCTTCCGGCAGGTAGTGAAACACAGATGAGCCGATCATCCGGGAGAACAGGTCCTGGAGGTAGCGATCCTTGACGAACACGGCGTCATACTCCGCGCCGAGCAGATACTGCCGCCCCAGAGTGGTCATCTGATCCTGACACCAACACACGATCGGCGCACGAGTGTGCTGGCGCAGTCGTTCGATGGTCTTTGGCGACACCTGGTTTCCCATGATGACCAGGATGAGCGAGGGTGAGAACTCCTGTACCGCCCGCACCAGGGCTTTCTCAAAGGCACGCTCCGGTTCGCGCAGTGTGAGGCTGTGCAGCTTCTGCACCACTCGCCGCACCGTGCTGTGAGAACCTCCAAGGAGTGGTGCCGCGAGAAAGAACTGCACATCAACGCCCATCTCCTGGAGCGTGGCGCGTACATGCCACTCCATCGAATCGGGCGCGCAATATGAGCCTATCAGCAGGACGCGACTGGACAGTCCGGTTGCATTCACCGTTCTGTTTCCTCAGCTTTCGACAGAGCGCCCAGTGTGTGCATTACACGCAGCCAACGGATCGAGTAGGTGTGATCGCGTAGACATCGTGCGCGGGCAGCACTCCTGATCGCGGCCGCGCGTTGCGGATCGGCGAGCAGATCGAGAATGAGCCCGGCGCACTCGGTCTCATCCCGATAGGTCACAATCTCCCGGCCGATGTCAAAGACCAGCGCCAATTCGGGATTGTGCTGCGTCAGATACAGCGCACCGCTCATCGGGACCTCGAAATCCCGGCCCTTCAGGCACACGAGGTTGCGCGAGTGGCCGATACCGCCGAAACCGAGATTGATGCGGCTGCGAGCATAAATGCTGCGCATCTCATCGTTGCTGATGGAATCGTCCGGCCAACCCTTACCAAAACACCTGACGTGGACTCCGTGTTTGTGCAGTTCCTTGATGAAAGCCGGGCGCCAGCCGTAGCGCGCGCCGATGAATGACACGTCATACTCGAAGTCGAGGTCCAGCGGCCGATGCAGCTCGGGATCGGCCGCCTCCGGATGGAACATTGCGATACCACCGTGAGCAGCGTAGCGGATGAGGCCGTTCGGGTCGCTGGTGAGATTGAGATCGACGGCGTGTGCGATCGCGGCCGGGGAGGTATGGCGATCACCGAGGCGTGGACCGGGCCAATACACCTTGTCATCGAAACAGAAGTTGGTCACGACCGCGCCATCGGTGGCCATGGCGGTGAGCACTTCGGGAGCCACCGTTGCTCCCGAAACGTAAGCCACCACGACATCCACGGGAGCGACGGCTGAAGCAGCCCGGTACGCGGCCAACAGCGCACGATTCATCTCGTCCCGCCGAACCAGCCAATCGGGTGCTCGCTCATCGAAGCCGTGGGACCGCCATTCAAAGCTCGAGACGCGTCCGAAAGAAGCAAGCGTCTTCGGCAGGATCGCCTCCCAGTTGTGCAGGCCATAGACCAGAAACAGATGCAGCTCGCCCGGTTGCTTGGGCCAACCCAGGCGATCGGGCCGATCGCCCAAACGTCGGCGCAGGGCCTCCTGCACACTGGCTCCGGAGGCGATGGTGAGGTTGCGGCGGCGTGCCTCTTCCTCGTAGCGCCGGCGCGTACGTATGACATCGAGCTCCATGGCCCGTGCCTTGATTGCCGCATTGACGCCGGCCACGACCGGCCAGGTACGAAGTCGGGCTTTCAGTCCTTTCACCGCAGTCAACCCCAGCCCTCATAGGCAAACAGCCGGCACCCTTCCCGCGCGAAGGCGATATCGCACTGAACCAGCTCGTTGTCAGCCGGGCGCTGCACGAACGAACAGATGTCATAAACACGAAAGCCCTTCGCGCCCAGATGCCCGACGATGTCGTGCGCGAGCGGCGAGTGCTCATACAGCCTCCGGAAGCTCACCTCGATCAGCAGCACCTCACATAGCTCGAGGCAGCGCGTGGCTCCTCTGAGCACCTCGAGCTCGTAACCCTGCACATCGGCCTTGAGCAATGCGGGTGCCCGCAGGGAGCTCGTGTCGATGAACGAGTCCAGCGTGCGCAGCGGCACGACCCGGGGCGCGCCCGGAAAATCAGTGCTGCGCAGGAAGCTCGATTGATCGCCATGCGCCCATAACTGCAACTGCCCGGAGCGGCCGCCGAGCGCACCGTGCCAGACTTCAATGCGCGGATCGGATTGCGCCAGGCGCTCCAGGGCCGGGCGATTCTCCTCCAATGGGTCTACCAACAGGTAGCGCGCCTCCGGGAAGACCTGCATGCATTCGCGTGTCCATTGGCCATTCGAAGCACCCACATCGATGACCGTGGAGGGCGAGAACCCCTGCGCGTGCATCTTCTGCAGTGACGCGCGAAATCCGCGCGGTCCCCACCGCGAGTTGACCAACCTGACACCGAACATCCTGGCAACCGCATTCAGTGCTGTTCTGCTGCGTGAGCGCGCGACCGCCATCATTGACACGTATCGAACCCTCGAATTTCAAGCTACTACACGCTGCCGCCGGAGCGCGCAGATCAGGAAGACGGACGTGACCAGGCACTGCGCCACGAAGCTCAGGCAACTCGCACGCGCCGCCCCGATGATCCCGTAGCGAGGCACCAGGATCGTGCTCAACACCAGATTGGCGATGGCGCCCGCGGCCATCGGCACCAGGAGCTGTCCGGAGCGCCCCAGGGACAGCAGCCGGTTTTCCAGAACCTGCGTCAATCCATACATGCCGTAGCCGGCGGCGATCCACACCATGATATCGACTGCACCCTCCCGGTAGCTCTCGCTCAACAGGACATCAACGGCCCATTGCCCGAAGAGCGCGATTGCGAGAACGGCTGTGCAGGCGACCACCACGTTCACGCCCACCCAACTCCAGAATATCCGCTTGGCGCGCGCCTGTTGGTCCCGGTTCTCCGCATCGAACAGCACGGGGCGGAACAGGTCGTTCAGGGCGCTGTTGGTCAGGATCAGGGCACGGCTCGCGATGGAGAGCGGTGCGACGTATTGACCGGCCGCACCTGCCCCGAGCACGATGCCCAGAACATAACGATCAGCCAGGTTCGACAACCAGCCTGCTACAGCCAGGGGTGCGAATGGCAAACCGTACTGCTTGGCCGCGGTGCGAAACTGGATGGCAGCCGATGTCGGGCAGGCGGGCCTGGAAAACGGCCACGAGCTCACGCGCGCTAACAGAAGCACCAGTACGAGGGTAGCCGTGAGTTGACCGGCCATGAAGAAAACGGTACCTGCCGAGACAGCCAGGGCTGCGGCTGTCAACCCGCCTAACAGAACAGCCTCGATCACCATCAACGCCGCGTAGGCGACCCGACGTCGCTCCGCCTGGAGACGGCCCATCAGCACGTTGCGGGTGGCGGTCGCTATTATCCACCCCAGAGCCACAGCGCCGACTGCAGGTCCCAGACTGGCTCCTTTCACCGGCACGAGACAGGCTACGAAGGCGACGATTCCGAGCGCCGCGGCACCGCGCAGTGACCAGACCAGCGCATCGCGCGTAAAGGCATCCGCTGCACCCTGCTCCTGTGCTCTGGTGTGAAACCGCAATTGTGTGTTGGTGAAGGGCGCGATGAACAGTTGGACTCCCAAAGTCAGCATCGTCAGCAGGAGATTGGACTCGCCGAAGACGCTCCGGGGTGCGAGCTCGGTATACAGGCGCAGCGAGCCCATGCCGATCAAGGCGGTCGCGGCGTAACTCAGCAGAACGGCGCCCCCCTGGCTCATGGCTGAGCGCCAGCGCGGCACCGCCACGTCCTGCGCCAGGGACCCGATCCTGGGTACGCTCATGGCCTTCATGTTCCCGTCAAGGCGACGGGCCGCGCGTCTGGGGACACCTGGCCCAGAACGCGGAAATAGAGCTGCTCCATCTGCTGTACCAGGCCGTCCCAGCCGAACTGCTCACGCACCAGCTCCCGACCGCGGCGACCCATGTCGAGCCGGCCCGCCTCGTCTTGCAGAATTGCAGCAACCGCGGCTGCGAGCTCCGCGGGCTCGTTTCCGACCACGACACCGGCGCGTGCAGATTTCACTTGCGCGGCAATACCGACATCGGGCGTCACGACCACCGGGCAACCCATTGCCATCGCTTCCGCCACCACGATGCCGAAGTTTTCGGAATGCGAAGGCAGCAGGAATAACTGCGCCTGCTCGTACAACGCCCATTTGTGCTCGTCGGCGACCGGCCCTATGAACAACACCCGCTGACCGAGCCCGAGGGATCGCGCCAGCGCCAGGAGTCTAGGTTGGTATTGCTCCTCGTCATTGCCTGCGATGACGAGCGGCAGATCCGGCACCGCCCGCCACGCGGTGATCAGCCGATCCAACCCCTTTTTCCAATTGATCCGGCTCAGGAACAGCGCGTAGCGCGCGGGCAGGTCTGCATAGGGTGTCTGCCGCAACGGCCTGTAGCTGGACGGGCAATCGAGCCCGTTGAAAATGAGCGCCACGCTGTTGGATGGCACCAGGCGTTGCGAGAGCAACTCGAGGCTCTCGAGCTCCGCGGTGACCTGCACTGCAGCAGCTTGCGCCAGCGTCCTGCGCTCGATCAAGTTGATCCAGGCCTTCTTGACCCAGCGGCTCTTGCGGCGTATGGCCTCGCACATCAGCATGCCATGTGGGGTGACCACGTACGGAACGCCGGAACGCGCTGCCTCCCTGGCAGCGGCCCACATCGGCCAGAGATAGGTACCGTGTGTGTGAACCACATCGAAGTCTCTGACCGAATCGCGCAATGCCTGTCCAAGCAGGGGTGACCACACGATTCGCCGGAACTTCGGGACCGGAAAGTAGTGAACTTGCACGCCATCCATCGCGACGGGCTCGCCTACAGGCACATCGAGGTTGGACGGACCGTCCAGGTTAGTTGTATAGACGTGCACCTCGTGGCCACGACGTGCCAGCCACATGGCCAGGCCATGTACCGAGCGAACAGGCCCGCCGTAGCGAACCGCGGGGTAATACGAGGCAACAACCTGCAGGATACGCAGGCGGCGCGGAGTCTGCTGTGCGCGGTTAACCGTGGTCTCCATGCACGCCCCGTCAGCCGACTGACAGAGAGCTTCGATCGGCCTTGTAAGTCGCTTTGAGTTGCAACAACCCGCTGGCCGCACGATCCTGGACCAGTTGCTCGATTATGTCAGCCCCGACAACCGGTCGTTGCTCGGAAAACGCATACACCAGCGCTGTTTCGCACACCGTGTTGATCAAGCGCGGCACACCTCCCGTGCACGCGTGGATCAAGGGCAAGGCCTCCGGCACGAACAGGCCGCTGTGACCTCCTGCCACCTGCAGGCGGTGACGGATGTAGGCCACGGTTTCCTCCAGTTGCAGCGGCTCGAGGTGGTACTCGATCGCGATGCGCTGTGCGAACTGGCGTAGCTCATTCAAGCGCAACAGCTCGCGCAGCTCCGGCTGTCCAATCAGAATCGTCTGTAATACCAACTCTCGGCCGATGTTGAGATTCGACAGGACGCGCAGCTCCTCGAGCCCGCTCACGCCGAGATTCTGGGCTTCATCGATGACCAGCACGATGCGCTGTCCATCATCGTATTCGCACTTGGCGTGGCGCGCGAAGCGCCGGTACAGCTCACTCGGCGAAAGCTGTCCTGGCTCCAGGCCAAGGGATTCCACCACCCAGGGCAGCAGCGCGCCCATCCCGGGATGTGTATTGGTAATCAGTGCGACGCTGACCTTGCGGTCGAGGCGCTCGAGAAAGTGGCGGACCACGGTGGTCTTTCCACAGCCGACTTCGCCGGTGATCAGCGCGAAGCCGGACGCCTCGGCCAACACATACTCGAGCATGGTCAACGCGTTCCGATGGCGTTTGGCCATGTACAGATAGGCGGGATCGGGTGTCAGCGAAAAGGGCTTTTCCCGCAGCTGATAGTACTTCTCATACATAGGTTCAGTACGCCCGGTTCTCGGACTCCGCCGAGCGATTGAGCACGGTGCCGATGACTCGCGTGCTGCCCAGTAGCTCAATGACCCGCGCAACATCCTCCCTTTTGGTACGCCGCTCATTCACCACCAGGACCACGGCATCCAGCAGAGGCGCGACCATGAGCGCATCGTCGCTCAACAGGACCGGCGGCAGGTCCACTATCAACAGCCGACCTGACTCGCGCCCTTTGAGCTCATTCAACAGGCGGCGCGTACCCAGCCCGGCAAGGGTTTCCGAGCTGCCCTGCACCGCAGCCAGGGTCGGCAGGACGTACAGCCGTTCGACACCTTCCAGGGCGTAGCAGACTTTCTTCGTCGGATCCTCACGACCGAACCAGGTCTCCAGGCCGAACTCGGGTGCCAACCCCAAGGTGCGTGCGATGGAGGGCCGCCGCAGGTCGAGGTCGATCAGCAAGACCGTTTGATTGGGCTCCGCGGCGAGACTCAGCGCCAGGTTGATAGCCGTGAGCGTTTTGCCCTCGCCGTTGATCGCACTAACGACGCCGACGGTGTTCAGCCCATGCGCACGGGCCCGCTGAAGCACCTGGGTCCTCAGCATGCGATACGCCTGACCTGCAGGCTGCAAATCGTCGCAGGCGAGTACGCGGCGCTCCCGTAGCGCCGACCAGTCAAGCGACAGTTTGGCCGCGTGGTCCACGGGAGCCACAGCGAACTCGCGATATAGCGTCGTGCGCTCGAGGCGTGAGTCCTCAGCCGACTCGTGAGGACGCTGGGCCCTCGCAAGCTCGAGTGCTCGTTGAATTCTCTCCATGTCGTCTATCCGCCTCTAAAATCCCATGCGCCGGGCGAAGGTGAACCACAAAACATCGAGCGGCCGATAAAAGAAATGTGCCAGCGCGACCGCAATGCACAGGCTGGCCATCGCACTGCTGACAGCAAGGCGCATGCGGCGCCGGCTGGCCAGACGTTCGGCCTCGGTACCAATATGGGGAACCAGCGCAAGCGGCGGCACCCCTGTCAGGTTGAGCAGATCGAGGCGGCCGCGCACGCTGCTATCGAGCGTCTCGAGCAACCAAAGAACTCCCGCAGCCAACGCGATGCTGAGTATGAAACCGCCGATGACAATCAGCTTGCGGTTGGGACTGACGGGCTCCTCGGGCGGCAGCGGCGGATCGATCAGCGTGAAGCGCTCCCCCTTGCGGTCTGCTTCGAGGTTCTGCGCCGTTTTGGCTTCGGCCTGCTTGGAACGGATCTCCTGATACTTGATACGCGTATTGTCGTAGTCGCGCATCAACTCGCGATACTCGCGCTCCACCTGAGGTGAGAGGCTGACATTCCTCTGATACTCCAGTGAACGCGCGCGCAGCTTGGTTATCTCTCCTTCCAGAGCCGTCAGCTCGTTGACGGTGCCCGCGAGCTGCGCCTGAATCTGCACGTAGGCCGGATTGTCCGCTTCCTTCGGTGTCAGCTTGGGCTGCGGCGCGGAAGGCGGAGCCGCGCTCAATTGGTCCTGCAATGAGTCCACCTCGCGTTGCAGCCGCACTCTGTCGGGATGCTCGGGACCGTAGCGTCCGACTGCCTCGGCCAGCTTGGCGCGGGCTTCTTCGAGCCTGCGCTGCAGGTCGGCGTTGTCGGTGGCCGTGGGCAGAGTTGAAGCTGTACCCGCTTGTGAAGCGGCGATCTCCTTTTCCAGACCGCTGACCTGCCGCTGGAGCCGTATGACGTCCGGATGGTCCGGCCCGTAGACCGCCCTGGCGCTGTCCAGCTGCGAGCGGGCGGCCTTCAACCGATCTGTGGAGGACAGGATCCGCTCGCCCGTGTCCGTGAAGAGAGTTGAATTGGGCTTCAGCTGTGCCAGTTGGGCTTCCAGGTAGACGCGCTGCTGCTCGAGCGCGGATTTCCGGGCGTCCTCGCCGCGCAGCTCCTCGTCCGTATGATCCAGGAGCTGCATGTTGAGCTGGGTCAGCTCGGGCAGCTGGTGGAAGTGCTTGTCCTTGAAGGTCGCGAGCTGCGCCTCGAGCTCTCCGATCCGGTGGTTGAGGCGGTCGCCCTCCGCTTCGAGGAAGCTCGCGGCATCGCGAGCCAGTTGGGTCCGGTTGTTGAGATTTTCGTTCAGATACAGAGTGGTGAGCTCATTGGCCACTTTGGCGGCGACGTCAGGATTGACGCTCGTGTAGGAAACCTCGAAGGCAATGGTGGCGGAAGTTGGATGCCCGCTTCGCGGGTCGATGACATCCGCACTGATCATCCGCAGCCCGATGTCCTTCTGCATCTGCTTCAAAAGTGCTTCACGGGTCCAGCTGGATCGTTCACTCGGATACAGGTCGTAGCGGTGGATGATATTCAGCAGTGTCTCGGTGGTCATCACACGCTTGCTGATGACCTGAACACGTTCGTCCGCGTACGACGTCACCGTAGAGCGCACCAGCTCCTGAGGCATTTCCTGCTGCTCGATCAGAATGGTGCCCGCAGAACGGAATTTCGAAGGCAGCAGCACCGCAAGTGCACCGGTCAAGACCAGACCAAACACGAACGCCGCTATCAACCAGGAGCGGCGGTGGCGTGCGGCGGCCAGGTAGACGACCAGTCCTGGTGGCTTATCGATAACGGCAGCGTTCATGTAGAACTCACCAGGAGCGGGATTTGGGGAAAGGTGACCATGTAATCGAGACGGAGCTGCGCCACCGGTTCACGGGCTTCGCGAAACGTTCAGCCGTCTGCGTCCAACTTCTCTCGACCACGGCGCCCACCGACCATGTTTCGGCGGGGTGCCAGCTCATTCCGCCGGATAGGTCGCTGTAGTCGCGCCGGTCCAGACCGAGCAGCACGGCCGTCTCATTGTTCTGAATCCGGTAAAAGGACACCGTGCCATCCCAGTACGCACTCAGCGGCCGCGTCAGGTTGAACGTGAACTGTTGCTGTTCGACGAGAAAACCAAATCCGTAGGGCACGAGGCTACGCTTGTAGCCCACGTTCAACTTGCCGGAAACCAGCGAATGATCCAACGAGAGGGCCGCATCCGTGCCACGGCTGCTCTGCCCTGCCAGCACGCGTGTGCTCTTGCCCAGCGAGCCGTCGATCCGGGTCCGCTCCGAGATCGAATAGACGATCTCGGCCTGCAAACCGGTTTCGCGACTGGAATTGCCCTGAGTGTCGCTGCGCAGTTTGCTGCCGAAAGCGCTCAGGGTCAGGCTGCCGCGTTCGTTGAATAGAAACTGCTCGCCCAGTGAGCCCGTGGGGTAACGGTAGCCCGGCAACAGCCTGCTGGCGCTGCCATAGTAGCTGACATCCAGATAGTTGAATTGCGCGACCAGCGCGCGGCGCTCGGTCTGATTCCAATTCCAGGAAGCGCCCGCTTGCGACTGCCGACGATGGGTGTTGGCGTCGACGAGCCCCGTCTCGAGCTGCTCCGTTGTCAGGGTGCTCTGATCGAAATAGGACGCTGTCAGGTTCGTCACGGTCCGTTCGCCCGACCACAGTGCCCCGGCGGCAATCGTGCGATCATCCCCATTCCCCAACGACGCATCCGAGAAGCGCCGCAGCGCATATCGCGGCTCGAGAGTGAGCTCCAGGTCTTCCAGCGCCCGCTTGAATTTCAGATCGATCGCGAGAACAGTGGCCTCACTTCCTTTCCCTTCGGCCGCCAGCCGGCGATTGCTGTCGTAGTCGACCGAGCTGCTGTAGCTCGGCGTGATGGACCATTCCGCGGCGCGCAGCGCTGAGGTGCTCGCGCCCAGCACACAGCTACCGAGGGCAGCCGGATATGCAATGTGTCTCATGCGACGAATACCTGCCCCGAGGAGACTCACGGCTCACGGAACGACCACGGTATCGCCGCTTTGCAGCTGAATGTTCTGTGACAGATTGCGGCCACGTGCGACATCCGAATAATGAAAGCCCAAGGCTTGTTGGCGGCCATTCTGCCTACGCAGGATGACGATATCGTTGACTGCCGCGAACGGCGTGACACCGCCGGCGAGACTGATTGCCTGCATGACATCGAGTGGGTTGGTCAACGGAAAGTCGCCGGCGTGCACGACTTTGCCCACCACGTAGACGCGGTTGCCACCGATTTGCTTGACGGCGACCGTGACGACGGGAGTCGGAACGTACTTCTGCAACCGTTCAACCAGAATCGAACGCACGTTATCGACCGACTTGCCGCGCGCATCGACCTCGCCCGCCAAAGGAAAAGTGAAACTGCCGTCGGGTCGGATCAGCACTTCGCGCTGCAGATCCGTTTCTTTCCAAACAGAGATTTCGAGGATATCACCCGCCTGCAGGCGATAAGTCTCAGGCGCGGCCGCTCCCCGATCCGTCGCTTTCCCCACCTCGGCAGCTGCGACCGAAGCCGCACCGCCCAGGCCGGCAACACAGAACAACAGCCATACCCGGATGACCCGCCATGAGCCCATTTTGATTTTCGACTTTCAAGGAGAGTGAATCGGCGCGCGACCCCTCGCCGCGCGCCAGTGTTATACGAATGTCATACTAAGCGGGATACATGACGCTTTCGTTTCGTGGGGCTCGCAACGTGCTGCGTAGGGCGAATACCACGAAGATACCGATCAGCAGCAGCCCGGCGGCAGCAGGCAGAGGCACGGGCGCGAAGCTCAGATTGACTGAATAAACCCCCAGGTTCAGGGCGCTGGCCCCCGCGGCTGCCGTGACATGGGCAAAATAGGTGCCGGCCCCATCAACCTGGAATGTTTCTACCTGCGGCCCTGACATGGAGGTCGTCGCCCAGGATGCCAGGGTATTGGCTTGATTCGTGACACTGAAGCTCAGAGAAGCGAGCGGTGTCGGAAACGGAAGCGTCGTGATCATCGCGGTCACAGTACCCGCGGAATCCGTAGTGAAGGAAATGGTGTCCGAGGCCGACTTATAGAACATCCGGGGTTCGTTGCCTCCCAGGTACATGTCGGCACGAGCACCGGGGCTCGTTGCCAGGCCTACGCAGGCCAGCACGATGATCAGGGCGAACCGCCGCATGAGGCGCAGGCTGTTTGCTGTCGTCATCTCCATCTTCATCTTCGTACTCCTTCCGCTGCTTCCGGTTGATCCGAGGGGACCGCGGCGAGGTGGATGGACTGCTGAGCCCCCTCCACCGGGACCTGGCGGTATACGTATTTCGCGTAGAGATACTGGCGGAGTGATTCGGACAGCTCGGCCGGGTTCTGCCGCCGCCGCTCCGAGCGGTTCAGCTCACTCAGCTTCAGGGCCGCATACGGCTCCTGGCTGCCGGTCAAGGCGAGCAGTGCGATATCGTCGCGCTCGACGCGGCGGTCCGCTGCCACTCCGTTGTTGATGATGGCTTCGAGCTTGTGCGCGTCGATCTCGAAGAAACGCAGGACTTCGGCACCGGACTCGACGAAGACCGGCACGAGATTCCGTCCGCTGACCTCCGGGTCATAGAGCGGACCCAGCCTGGTCAACATCCCTTTGACCGCAAAGCGGATGACGTCCGAATCGCGGACCCCGAGCCGACCCGCGAGGCGTTTCACCTTCTTCACGTCGGCGGCGTTCATTCGAATCGAAACGGCTTGTTTGCGACCTTCAATCACGTTTACCCACCCTTGTGTGCGGATTGTTGTACTCCGTTGAATGGGACAGTAGTCGTGCTGTGTTGCAGTGTTTTGTCGCTTAGATGACGTTCGCACCGGCTCCGTAGACGCCGCAAACGACACAGTACGCGCGGCGCGGAGTGCGCCGACGTACGAGGAGGGGTGCTATGAGATTCGAACGTCGAATTTCGACGTTGCAGGCGGGCGGCAGCCCGCTACTTCACGATTTTCTGCGTCACGAGGCCCAGCTGGCTGATTTCCAGCCGCCCGAGCAGATCGAGAACGTCGACGACCTTCTGGTACTGAATCGTGGAGTCGGCCTTGATGATGACCGGCAGATCAGGCTTCGCTGCCTTGTACTGCCGCAGCAGATTCTCGAGCTCGGTCATCGAGACTGGGAAGGTGTCCAGGTAGATCGTGCCGTCAGCGGTGATGGTGATGGCCTTCGTTTTGTTCTCGGCGAGGCTGGGTTGGGCGCTGGCTTTGGGCAGATTCACCTTGATGCCCTGCACCGTAGCCGTCGTCAGGATGATGAAGATGATCAGGAGTACGTAGGCAAGATCGAGCATCGGAGTGATGTTGATCTCGTCGTAAACGTCCTTTTCGCCGCCACCCGAGCCTGCCATGCTGAGTCTTCCTGTGAGCTGCCGCGTTAAGAATAAGTCTCGGCGACCCGAGCCACGAATTCATCGGCGAACACGCGCATGTCCGCGACGATTTCCTTCACCCGCGTATTGAGGTAGTTGTAGCCGAACAGACAAGGTATGGCGACACCCAGACCGGCCACGGTCGCCACCAGAGCAGCGGCGGTTCCGGGCGCGATCGCATTGATATTGACGTCGCCAGAGGCAGCAATGGCTGCGAAGGTGATCATGACGCCCACGACCGTGCCCAGCAGACCCAGGAAGGGCCCACCGGAAATGGCGATCGTGAGCCAGACCATCTGGCCGTTGAGCCGCTGAGTCAGGCGCGTAACCGTGGCATCCAAGCCGGCCCGGATGGCCTCGATGGACTGTGGCGACAGCGTTCGCACGCGATCCGCTCCCGCGGGCTGCCCTTCGAGACGCTTCATCGTCTCGCGCATTCCGTGGTGATAGAGCGGCCACAAAGTCGAAATACCAAAGGCCTCCCCTTCAGGAATGCTCGCGCCGCTCTCGTCTGGCTCAGAGCTGCCGAGCCGCTTCTCCAACGCCGCCGGGTCCTCGGCCATCTTGTTGAATTCGACGAGAAACTTGCGATTGCCGCCCGCTACGCGTGCCAGGAAGACGGCCTTGGACAGCATGATGAGAACAGCGGCTGTGAACATAACCGCGAGAATACTGATGATCACCCAACCATCGACGGTTACGTTCCGCAGAGTGGTTACGAAATACGATTCACCACCACCCTCCTTCTGCGTATCGCCGCCGTATACGACCAGCGGTGCCACCATTCCCTGACTTCGTGCCGCCGCTTTGATCCAGTCCGCACTGCGAACCGTGTTGGACACTTCGAGTTCGTCCATTTCACCGCTGTAGAAATGACCACCTGCCGCGGCACCGCCGATCGTCAAGGCGCCACCAATCTCTTGCGCATCCACGTTGGCATGTGCGGCATCGTTTCCATCAACCAACAATGTGATGTGACCTTCGCCGATACGCATGGCAAGGTGATGCCATTCACCTGTCGTGAGCTGACCGGATTGCTGCACTGAAGTCGCCGCTCCAGTGCCGCTGGCGTAACGGGCATACGCAGCCGTTCCATTCAGTCCCAGAACGAGCTCTTTCCCCTGGTCGGCCAACTGGGCGACATAGGCATCAGACTGCGCGGCATCGAATCGCACCCACGCCGAGATTGTGAATCCCTTCCCCGCGGCGAGGTGCACAGCTCCATTGGCGGGGATTGAAATCACCTGTCCGCCGGAGAACTTCGCGCCCCCTCCAATCAGCGACGCGGGATTCACCTCCGCCGCGAACGCCTTGGGCTCGTTCTTATAGCCCGTCGAATCCTGCGGCGATCCTGACGGCGCGCCGAAGTGATAGACCAAAGCCTGATTCGCGTCATACGTGCCGGCTGGGTCAGCACCGCTGGTCGCTTTCTTGTTGCCGTAATAGAGGAAGATCTTGTCCGTCTTGGCGCCGCCCGTCAGGTGAGGCATGCGGACCCACACGAAGGCCATCTGAGCCTGGGGGTCGAAGCGCTCGATGTGAAACTTGAGAGGCGTCTTGTCATCGCTCGCGATGAACACGAAATCCGAACCGTCCGACTTCGCGTCCGCGAAATATTGGAAGTTGGCCAGACTGAGCCGGATGAGAACCGGCACATCCGCGGGTGCACCCGGAATGTCCGCACCCGCCGGCGACAGGTCGAACCCGATTTCCTTGCGGAATTCCCAATCGTTATTCCACCAGGCGCGCGCGTCCTGACCCCACTTTCCAGCACAGTGGGATCCGAAGCTTGGAATTCACGTGACTTGAAGTCGCGGCC
>JADMIO011227079.1_pt1 | contig 115165 bp, 88 predicted proteins | sample 8958161 | NCBI WGS metagenome assembly JADMIO01 (sample SAMN16585339, study PRJNA669376) | soil metagenome | isolation source: Crop rotation soil | place: USA: Cullars Rotation, Alabama | collected 2011 | reverse complement strand
GCCGCGACTTCAAGTCACGTGAATTCCAAGCTTCGGATCCCACTGTGCTGGAAAGATTCGGATTGGGCGGACCATACCGCACGCGTTGTCCAATGGCATTTCCCTTCGGGAAATATCGCTTTGCAAGTGCCTCGTTTACGATGAGCACCGGCAGTGACTCGGCGCGATCGGACTCGGCGAAGGCACGACCCTGCATGACAGGAATGGCAAGTGTTTTGAAATAGTCGTCGCTCACTCGGGCGGTGAGTGTAAATGGCGCGGGTTCATCAGGACCCCAGGGCGCCGATTCGATGAACAAGCCGTTGCTGTTCGTGACGTTTGTCGGCATCTGTGAGCTGATGGCAGCATCGCGAACACCGGGCAGCGCCTTCAACTGCTCCAGAAATTGCTGATGGAATTGGCTGCGTGCCGCAGACGTGGCGTACCGCGCGCCTGGCAATTGCACGTTGAAGGTGAGGAGATTGTCGGGATTGAAACCAGGCGCGGAGTTCGTCATTGACCAAAGACTGCGTGCGAGCAATCCCGCAGCAGCGAGCAGACTGACACACAGCGCGATCTGTCCCGCAACGAGCATCCCGCGCATGCGTCTTGAACGCACGCTTTCGCTCGCACCGCGAGTCTCGTCGCGCAGTGTGTGTTGCGGATCGGAGCGACCGACGGAGAGTGCAGGACCCACACCGAACACCAGGCCTGTCACGAGCGCGAGTGCAAAGGTCACCAGCACCGCGCCAGTATCCAGTGACAAGTTCGCGTAGGCGGGAAGTGCGTTCGTTGCGAGGCCGCGCACGAGACTCAACCCCGTAACGGCCAGCGTCAGTCCTGCGATTCCGCCAACCATTGCGAGCAGCACACTTTCCGTCAGCAATTGACGCACCAGACGCGCACGTCCTGCACCAAGTGATACTCGAACGGCGAACTCCTTCCGTCTGGAAATTGTCCGCGACAAAAGCGCGCCTGCGAGATTCGCGCACGTAATCAGCAGCACCAGTCCTGCGCTCGCCAACAACACAAGCAACGGAGTGCGTGTGTCGCCAACCATCGCATTGCGCAACGAGACCGCGCGTAATCCAATGCCGGCGTTGTCCTTTACGTAGAGTTTTTCGAGTTCGGCGCCGATGTTCCTGAGTTCTCGATTTGCTGCTTCCGCGGAGACGCCCGTTTTGAGGCGCCCCACTGCACCGAAATTATGCGAACCTCGCACTGCAATGGCATCGCGCGTGTGTGGTTGCATGGCGAGCGGAAAATAGAAGTCCGCTTCATTGTCGGTCGGCACGTAGCTTCGAGGCAGTACTCCGACGACCACTCGTTGAATCGCGTTTACGCGAATGGTGCGACCCACTATGGCCGTGTCACCGGCAAACAAGTCCTGCCACGTCGAGTGCGTCAGCAACACGACCTGCGAAGTATCACGAAGTCCATCTTCTTCGGAGTACAGCGAGCCGCGCACCGGTGAAACGCCCAACGTCCTGAACATTTCCGGTTCCGCCCACACGGCTTTCATCACGCGCGGTTGTTCGTCGCTGCTGAATACGACATCGCGCGGAGACAGGAAGGCGCCCATGCTCGCAAGCGAGTGCTGGCGCTCGCGAATATCGAGAATGGTTCCCGCGCTCAGCGCTCCAACCCCTTCCGGATTCTCCATGTGCGGTGAATCGACCCGAACAAGGCGCGCCGCGTCGCGATAGGGCAGTGCATTCAGCAGCACCGATTTCACGACTCCGAACACGGCAGCATTCGCGCCAATTCCCAGCGCCAGTGTTGTGATTGCAAGCAGCGAAAACATTGGAGCGCGAAGCGCTGAGCGCACGGCAAAGCGAAAGTCCTGCCGCAAATCATCCAGCCAATCCCGGCGCGCCGCCGCCTTGCGCTCTTCGACGAGCATGTTGGTGCACGTTTGACGCACGCCGTCGACGTCGCCAAATCTTGCAAGCGCAGCTTTCCGCGCATCGTCGGGCGTCATGCCGCGTTTGATGTTGTCCTGCACGCGACGTTCCAGATGGAAGGCGAGTTCATCCTCCACCTCGGCCGCAGGTTTCGGCGTGACAATTGGCTCGCCGCGTCCACGTTCGTATTTGTCAGTCATGATTGAGTGCCTGCCCACGTTGGTGCGACCTTGCTGGTAACGGCCTGGCTCACGGCGCGAGAGAAGCGCTCCCAGCCGGAAGTCTGCTGGCGAAACTGGCCGCGCCCTTCGGTGGTGAGGTGATAAAACTTCGCCCGGCGATTGTTTTCCGAGACGCCCCATTCCGCCTTGATCCATCCCTTCCGGGCCATGCGATAGAGCGCCGGGTAGAGGGAGCCTTCCTCGACGTGGAGCACATCGTCGGTGGCGCTCTCAATCCAGCTCGCGATGCCGTATCCGTGCATCGGGCCCCAGGAGAGAGTCTTGAGCACCAGCAATTCCACGGTGCCCTGCAGCAACCCTGATTCTTTATCGAACACCTGAGCTCCTTTGTGCGGCGGCAGGGGCGGAGACGAGCTGTTCGTTCAGCCTATACCGATCTAATGGAAGAGTACCCGTCTTCCTTAGATGTGCCTAGGGTGCAAAGGGTTTGCCCTGGTCCGGAACTGGGGCGCACTCCCCGTCTCCATGGCGCTGTGACAGGTTCATCGGGCGCGCCCGAAGTTTGTCCTGACGTCCATTCCTGACATGCGCGCGCGGCAGCGTCTCTATCCCATTCTTCGTGACCCCAACCGGACTGATTCCGGCAATCATACATCAGATGTGGAAGACCGGGACAATACCGGAACGTTTCAGCACATCTGCGGAGTCATGGCGGCGGTTTCATCCGGGCTGGCAATACCGCCTGTGGACCGACGAAACGATTGAAGCGTTCGTGCGCGAGAAATATCCGTCGGTGGTTCCGCTCTTTCTGAGTTATCCCGACCATATTCAGCGCGTCGACGCTGCGCGATACATGATTCTGTTTCATTTCGGCGGCGTGTACAGCGACCTGGATATTGAGTGTCTGCGTTCATTCGATGCGCTACGCGTTCATGAAGCAGTGTTGCCGAAAACACGGCCGGTCGGATACTCCAATGATCTGATGATGTGTGTGCCGGGACACGCGATGTTCGGCGAGCTCATTGATCGATTGTCCACGTCACAGCGGCGGTGGGGGCATTGGTTCATACCGCGGCACTTTCGGATAATGCTCACAGCGGGACCATTGCATCTCACCAACACGTTCCGGAGTTTCGGGGAGAAAAACCGCGTGCACGTGCTGGAAGAACAGCTCTATAGCTCACAGAATCGGGACGTCGCCTACGTGTATCACTGGCCGGGGAACACGTGGGCAAAGTGGGATACGCACTTGTTCGTCTTCATTCAACATCATTGGCGATTGGGACTGCTCTTTTTGGTGTTGCTGTTGTTTGGGCTCTTTCGGGGATAAGCGTCCTGGCCCTTTCGCGTTGCGCGTGATCGATGGCTGTTGGAAATCTGCGCTGTTCATTCTTTGGATTTCCTTCTATGCGTCATTCGAATGGATTCGCGCAGTCCGCTGAACAACAGCCTAACGCGGAGGTCACGGAGGTTGAACAGCGAGGCGCGGAGAACAGCAAAATGAAATTTTGAACAACTCGCGTACCTCAATTGCCGATGACGATCTCTGGTTTTCGTGTTGAGTTTTCCCTTATAGCAGTTCGCAGTTCTCCGCGCCTCGCAGTTCAAGCTCCGCGACCTCCGCGTTAAGGCTTTGTAGAAGTGGTCACGCGAAACCCAGGGAGTCGCGTCGCTGCGCACTCCTCACACGCTTGCGAACAACAGGTAGTCGAAATTTCCCGGCACCACCCCCATCGCCCGAAGTAACAGTGCCACCTGACCGCGATGATGAACCGCGTGCAGCGCCGCGTGCTGCATTAAATCACCGACCGTTGCAACAGTTGTAGGTCCGGGCCCGAATGCGTATTCGATTTTGCGCGCAAGGTCCTTGTCGGTGAGTTGAGACAGAAACTCACGCATGAATCCCTCGACGCGCTTCCATTCGTCTGTCAGCGACTGAAATGTCGGATACGCGTCCGCCTGCAGACGTTCACCACGCGGATGACCGCCACATCTCTCCAGCCACCCCCACTCGGCACTCAGTACATGCACGAGTGTGTTGCGAACAGAACCGTAACTTCCGGCTACTTCCTGCGTGAACTGCTCCGGTGTCAGTTGTGAAGCGGCGCCAAGCAGTTTGCTGTTCGCCCAATAGTTGTATTCATACAGGCGTCTGAGGTCGTCGACTTGCATGGTCTTCGCATCCGGCGGCGGTGGAGTTCAAGGTGCGCAGGGACGATAGCCTGTCCGGCGACAAGTCTCAAATAAACTCATCGCCGGCCGCTTTGCGGTCTGCGTCACAAATCTGCAAACTTGCGAGTCGAAGCAAGTGAGCAGCTCGTTGGAATCGGCGGTAGTTTATTGTCCCGAGCCGCCCAATACGCGCACATTGGCACCTTCCAGGAATCGTGAGGAACAATCATGGGTGACGAGTTCAAGCTGGATCCACGCCTCAGCGGCATTAAACCGGACGTCCTCCGTAACCGGAAGGACTCGCCTTTGCAGTTCTCCTCGCCCGCACTCGAATTCGCTGCGATTCAGCTCTCCGCCATCACGAGTCCAATTGGCCGTGCGCTGACGCCGACAGAACGGGCCATTATCGACGACATTTTTCAGACGTGCGTCGATGCTGGGCGAGTTCGCATTGTTGAAGCAAACATTCTGAATGCGCCAACTACGCTTGCCAATCAGATTCGTGTGCCGTACGGATGGGACTTCAACGGCCCGCGTCGCGCGGTGCTCGTTCATGAATTTGCGCATATCTGGCAGTATCAAACGCGCGGCACGACGTATATCACCGATTCCGTTTTTCACAACGCAAGTGGTCAGATTGCGACCGGCGACCGCAATGTCGCGTACATGAACTACCAACTGAAAAGCGGCTCGAGCATCAGCGACTTCTCGGCCGAAGAGCAGGCGACAATTGTCGGCGACTACTACGAAATCACACGCATCTGGGCAGGCGTCAAAAATCCGCCAGCGTGGGTCGGCGTTCGCAGTCCGGACTTGCCCATCTATGAAAAATTGATCGGTCAGGTACGGAATGCAGTGCCGCGCAGTGATACCAAGATCTATTCGGACAGCCTGATGTTTCAGCCGGACAAACGCATGCCCGATTGGAATAACCGACCGGGCGAAGGATTTACTCCGACGATGCCACTGCTCAAGTGGACGTTCTGACGCCACGCACTACCGCGACCCAAGATCCCTGACCGTCCTGCAGCACTCAATGAGTGTCTGCAGGACGTTGACTCTAGCTCGGACGTTTGCCGCTCGAGTTCCGCTATTCTGACTGCAGTGCGTCCGAAGGACTCAATCGTGCTGCGCGACTCGCGGGAATGGTTGTCGCAAGAACAGTGATCGTGGTGATCAACAACGTTGCGAGCGACAGAATCACCGGATCTGACGCGCTGATCGCATAGACGCGATTCGATATCACGCGCCCTGAGAAGTACGCGAGCCCAAGGCCGATTGTGGCGCCGACGACACCGAGCAAAGCGCCCTGACGCATGACCAGCAGAAAGACTGAGCCGGGTGTCGCGCCGAGTGCGAGTCGGGTGGCCATTTCGTCGCGTCTGAGTGAGCCGGCGTAAGAAACGACTCCATAAATGCCGACAGCGGCCAGCACGACTGCGATGCCACCAAACACGAGCATTAGCGTCATGCCCAGTTCCTGCCTGCGAAGCGTGCTTCCAACGAGTTCAGTTGCGAGCTGAAAATCGATTGGCATCGTAGGATTGAGCTTCCGCATCTCTGCGCGGATTGCCGTCTCGACCGCGCCAATGTCGTCCTGCGAAATCGAAACGACTGCCGTTGCACGACGAATCGGAGCCTGTGTCATCGACAGGTAGTACGCCGGCTCCGCAGCATCAGCCAGTGATTTCTGCCGCACGTCGTCGATAACGCCAATCACTGTTACTTCCTGCGTCGGATCGGGCGCGGGATATCCGGCAGAGAACTGCACGCCAATCGGATCGCGCCCCTTGAGATAGCGTTCGACGAACACCTTGTTCACAATTGCAACAGCGCCGTTCGCCGGAAGATCTGTTGTTGCGAAATCGCGCCCTTTGATAAGAGGCGTGCCCATCGCAGCAAAGAGTCCCGGATACGCGAAGCGCTGACGCGTGCCTGGTGGATTGGCGGTGTTGAACGGCTCACCGTGAAATTGTGCGAGCAGTGAACTCTCGAGCGTGCCACGCATTGGATACGCGGAGACTAGTCCTGCTGCGGCCACTCCTGGTACACTTCGCACTGCAGCGATGAGATCCGTGTGTGCTTGTGCGACGGATTGTCCCGTTTGGAAACGCTGACCGAGAAAGGCGACATCGAACAGCACGCGCTTCTCCGGCACAAAACCCGCGTCGGTGTTCCGCAGGTTCGAGAAACCGCGAACGAGCCACCCAGCTCCTGCCACGAGCATGATTGCCAGGGCGACTTCCGCAACGGTCATCGCCTTGAGCCACCGCGCAGTTCCGCGTCCAGCGCTTGCTGAGCGCGAACTGTCGTTCATCAGCGTGCGCATGTCGCTTCGTCTGAGGCGAATGGCAGGAGCAAGACCGATAATCGCGCCAACAATGACGAGAACGGCGAGTGAGAAGACCAGCACGCGGAAATCAAACGGCACTGACTCGAGTCGCGGTAGTTTCGAGGCACCGATGGTGAGCAGCGCGCGCAAGCCGAGTGCGCCAAGTCCAACCCCGACGATTGTACCCAGCGTGGCGAGCACCATCGACTCGGTCAGCAATTGTCCCGTGAGTCTGCCCCAACCGGCACCAAGCGCTGCACGCAGTGCCATTTCGCGTGCCCGTGCGGCACCACGAGCCAGGAGAAGGTTGGCAACGTTCACGCAGGCAAGCAGCAGTAACAATCCCGTCGCCGACATGACAATGATGAGAATCGGTCCGAGGTCACCGATGATCGATTCCACCAAAGGCTTCGTGACATAGATGCGATTGCGGTTCGCTCCCGGAAATTCCGTGGCGAGTCCGTTCATGATCGTCGTCATCTCGCTGAACGCGCGTTCGATGGTCGCTCCAGGGCGAAGGCGCATGAATGCCTCCTGCCCGTGATTGACATCGTTGGCCGGTGTTCGTTGCGCGAGGAACACGTCTGCATCGCGCGGAATTTCGAGGTCGCGCGGCGCAACGCCGGAGATGGTCGAGGTGAATTCAGCAAACCGAATTGTCTTCCCGACGATTGCGGGGTCGCTGTTGTAGCGCTCCTTCCACAAACGGTTTGAGATGACAATTGCCGGTGGCGGTCCCTGCTGCGGCGCCGCACCTGGCGGAGGCGGTTGGAATGGGGTGAAGTCGTCGTGTTTGAATCCACCAGTCGCCATTGGCAGCCCGAACAACTCGAAAAACCCTTCGGTTACTGCAGCAACACGGGTGCGCGATGGCGTTTCATCGTCCGCGAGCAGTGTGAGATCGCCGGGTTGATAGCCCGCTGCGCGCTCGATGGACAGCTTCGGGTCGTTGAGACGGAAGATCTCGCTTCCGGAAAGGAGACCGGTAGTCACCCGTCCGTCAGTGAGTGCGGTCCGCAGGTTGTAAAGCGTTTCCGGCTTGGGGTACGGAAGCGGCTTGAGCAACACCGCACTCAGCGTCGTGAAGATTGCGGTTGTGGCGCCGATGCCGAGCGCGAGAGTCGCAATGGCCGTGAGTGGGAATCCCGGCGAGCGACGGAAGTTGCGCAGCGTGAGCCGCACGTCCTGCAAGAAGTTTTCCATGAGAGCGCTCCTGATGGCCGCACTACGCTGTGGGGCCAATCGTGTTTCGTTAATGGCGAGATGATCTTAGCGCGGGTAAATGGCACCGCAACTCACGCGGGACGAGACGCCACCTTTTGGCCACTACCGACTGGCGCACCTGAAGCCGCGTGCTTATTCGTTGCTCGTCCCTCTTCATCGAAATCACTCTGCACCGAATCTGAATGCGACGCCGCTTTCTGCTCGTGCTAGCCGGATTCCTCGGTTCTCTTTCGCTGCCGGCGCAGCAACGCGGCACCGTTACGGCAACCATCCGGAATGAGCGGGGAGATTCGGTTCCGTTTGCGCGTGTGCGCACCGTTGCGGGTCGCGCAGACTCGACCACTGCCAACGTTCGCGGCGTCGCAGTGCTTACGCTCCCATATGGGCGCGCGCGCCTGATGATATCGGCCCTTGGGTATGAACCACTCGAGCGCGACATCGAAATTGATCGCGCGACGGTCCGCGCCGAAATTGTCGTGCGACGTTCAGCTCAGCAATTGAATCAGGTGAACGTGCGCGCCGCGTGGGTGGGAATTCGCGGCGGTATTGGTGATCAGGCCTCGCGCGAATCACTCAGAGGCGCCGTCATCTCGGTCGCGCGTCCGAAACTTCAAGTTGTAAGCGACAGTTTGGGGCGATTTGAAATTCCGCTGCCAGATCCCGGCCCTGTTGTGCTGCGACTTGAAAAGCCGGGTTACGTATCGAAGCCCGTGAGCGTGATGGTGCTCCCTGATCAGCCAACGGATGTGGTGTTTTTCATGAATCCAGGGAACGATCCGCGCGGCGCGAAACTCAGACTCGATGAACTCGCCCGGCGGCTTGCTGCCACGCAACTCTACGCGTTCACTGCGGATTACGAACAGTTGAGCAAAACCAAATCAAAGAGTCTGTACGATGCGTTGGTGTCGTCAGGACTTCTGATAAAGAACCATCTGAAAATGGGCAAATCGATTTGCCTGTTTGTCGATGGCATCGCGCGTCCCGGATTTCCCGTCAGCACCATCGATGTTGAAGACGTCCAATTTGTGGAGGTGTACAGCGGTGAAGTGACTCAAACACTATCGACAGAATGGCCGCGCGGTCAGCCCTGCACCTCACATGAAAACTTCTTCCCGACCTCGGGACTTGGACCGTTTGTGGGCATCGTTTCTGTGTGGATGAGAAAATGAAGTGTTGATGCGTTAGTCAGGACTCCGCGCGGTGAACGTGGAATTGTTTGTTTCACCGACTGGGCAGAGATGGAGCGCGCATTCCGAATTGCCTCGCAGCGAACGCCATGCCTTCGGCGGCCTTCTCCAGCCAGGCGTTCTCGCCGGCGTCACCCAAGTGGCCTCCGACATCGCCCACACGAATCAGAATTGGTTTGTTGCAGCTCTGTGCGGCCTGCAATGCGGCAACGAACTTGAACGAATTCCACGCCGGAGCGCGATCGTCATTGAGAACCGTGCTCACCAGCGTTGCCGGGTAACACGTACCGGGTTTCACCCTGTGCAATGGCGAATAGCGGTACAGATATTCGAATTGCGTCGAATCGCTGACATGGCCGAACTGCCCGCGATGCCTTCCACGATCGTACCGGAGATTGTCAGTTATTGGCACATCGGGAAGTGCAACTCCGAAGAGTTCCGGCCGCTGCGTAATAACCGCCGCGACAAGCTGTCCGCCGTTCGACGCGCCTCGGATGGCAAGTTTGTCCGGCTTTGTGTATCCCTGCTGAATAAGGAACTCTGCAGCAGCAATGAAGTCGTCAAATGTCTTCTGTTTGCGATCGAGAATTGCGGCCTCGTACCACTCGCGACCGAATTCACCGCCACCACGAAGCGAAGGCATCGCGAAAATCCCACCGGCTTCGAGCCACGCCAACACATCCTCAGAAAACTGCGGCACGGTCACCGTGCCTGAGGCGCCATAACCGTGCATCAGCGCTGCGTGCGATCCATCAAGTTTGATACCCTTGCGGTGAGTAATGAACATCGGGATGCGCGTTCCGTCTTTCGAGACAAACCATTCCATTGTCGTCTGATACGCCGCGGTATCGAACGTAGTCGTCAAGCGTTCGGCGATTTTCGATGCACCGGTCGGAATATCAAGCGTCGTGAAAGTCGGCGGCTGAATGAATGAACTCGTGCCAACGCTCAGCTCCATTGCTTTTTCGCCGCCGCTCAACTCCTGGACTGTCGTAAGCGGTGGCAGGGCAAACGTCTGTACCAGGCGGCCGTCGTCGTTGAATACCCTGATTTCTGGTTGCAACTCATTGAGATAAGTGCCAACGAAACGGTTGTTGATGCGCTGCATCGTGTGCAACACCAACCGGGCATCCTGCGGAATTACTTCACGCCACTGTGACGGAACGGTGTCGTGCACATTGATTGCGACAAGGCGCTTTCGTGGCGCATCGCGATCGGTCAACACGTAGAAATTCGGACCCTCCGAGCCTATGACGAGATATCCCGCAATCTTGTCCTTCATCAACGGTATCACCGGATTGCCGAGCGCGGGCGCAGGTGCTTCACCCAGATCGATCAGATGAAGCCGCTCGAGCACCCATGAAAACGATTCCCAGACAGCACCGGATCCCTCTGTGATTACGAGATACCGGCCGCGCGACGCGTAAGCAATTTGCAGAACTGATTCAACGCTCCCGACAGGCGTTGCAAATAAAACGCGGTCGGCTGACTGCGCGGTGCTGATGGTGTGATACCGCACCGAAGGCTCGATGAGCATGACACGTTCTGCATTGGTACCGCGCCGTTGGTGCACGTAAAACATTCCGCGGCTGTCACGAGACCAGAGAAACGAACCGCCGAGCATTCCACTGAGGACTTCTGGAAGGTCCTGGCCATCACTGACACGCCGAATGCGCGTTTCGACCCACTCTCCGCCACTATCCGAAATCGCGTACGCAACGTGTTTTCCGTCAGGAGACACTCGATAGCGCTGAATATTCTTCCTGGGCCCGAATACAAGCGGGTCGATGAAGAGTCGCGTTGTGTCTTTGCCACCAGCGTGCCTGATGCGGAGTTGCTTTACGGTGCTTTGCGGTTGAGACACCAGCTGAAATTCATTGCCGCCGACGATGTCGCTCGCTGCATCGTCCGGTAGTTGATCCCACGTTTTTGCGTGCAACAGCATGCGCTCGAGAAACCAGCCGCGCATGGAGTCATCCGCAACAGTCTTCGATGTGAATTCGTCCTGTGCTGTCGCCCACGCGCGAACCTCCGGCGCGTCGAGTTGCTCGAACCAGCGGTATGGGTCCGCGACTCGTGTCCCATGATAAACCTCGCTGACAGAATCGCGTTTGGTAGTTGGATATTTGAGTGACGCGCCTGCAGGACGCGATTGGTCAGCCGAGTTGCATGCTGCAGCGAACATCAGAAGTGCCACAGTCCTTTCGATGCGCATCACACATGGGAGTTCGGAGTTGACGACACACGTCCGTCTGCCGCGAGAGGTGTCGCGGATGCGTCGCCGATGACGGCTACATCACTTCGCCCGCACTTGGGTCAGCACCACATCGGCCGCGCCGGAAGAACGGTATACCAAAAGCGGGCCTTTGGCGAACGCCTTTGTAAAGACCCACGAGCCCGCGTCACCTTCGGTGAACAACACCGAATCACTTTCCGCGAATAACGTATCAATCGCTCCATCGCGCCCTCGCATGGTAAACTGGCTGCGATCGAGTCTTTGTACCTCCAGTGTGTCGATGTCCCCCAATGCGTACCGCCCAATCATCCGTTCCGCAACGACATCGCTCAATTGAATGCGGGCGCGAAACGGCACGGAATTCTCCGCTGCGCCTACAAGAAGCCACGTCCCATTGCGCCGAACGAATGTGTCGACCTTTCGAAACCGCTTGCCGGCCTGTTCCGCTTGTCCGGTATCCTGCACGAGCTGCACGTATGCAGCTTGCGCAACATTGTCCGACACGTACACGACGAGCTCGCGGATTTGCTGCGCGGCCGGTCGCAACAGTTGATTTGCTGCGATGGATCCCAGCACTTCCTTCGTCGTGGACACACGCAACGCGCCACCACTCCACAGGCATGAATCGGAAACCAGGCGATGCCATGCAGCTGTATCTCCCGCCAGTGCTGCGCGCAGTCGCTCATGCACGAGTTCGGCGACGTCGCTTGAGTCTTTCACGGACGCGCCCACGCCTCGCGCCGCGTTCCGCTCGCAGCCAGTGCCGAGGCACATCAACGAAATAATCAACGCCGCAGTATGCATTCGCCTCATGCTCGTTGCTCCGAGGACAAGTTGATCAACAGGTTGCGCAGCACATTGAGTGCGCATTCAGACTACGGGCGCGCCATCGCCCGCGAGATCTCAAGGAACGCCGGAAGAATGATGCTCTGGTTGTCCGCGCGCCATGCCGCGTCAATCCGCGTAACCGCCGACGGGGAATCAATTGGATAGTAGCGAACGCCACGCCATCCCATCTGCTGAACCGATGCAGGGACAATGGTCACGCCAAGCCCGGCTTCGACAAGACTGATGGTCGTGTACAACTCGCGGCTGGTCTGCACGATGCGCGGATGCACGCCGGCCTCTGCGCAAACGGCCAGTACGTGCGCATACAAACCCGGTGCAAGATCACGCGGAAACAGCACGAAGTCCTCGTTGCCCACGTCGATGAGTTTCAGTCGCTTGTGCTTCGCGAGTTCGTGACGTTTGCTGATAGCCAGCACGAGTCTTTCTTTCATCATCAGCTCCGTCACAATCTCAACATCGCGCGGCGGCTGACGAAGAAAGCCAATGTCCAGTTCGCCCGTGCGGAGGGCCGCTATCTGCGGGCCTGTCGGCAGCTCGCGCAGCTCGAGTCGCACGTGCGGGAACTGTTGCCGAAATGTCTGAATGATTCGCGGCAGCGCGAGGAACATGACCGACGCGGCAAACGCCACCGTCAGCGAGCCGGTTTCTCCTCGGGCAGCCCGGCGTGCTGCATCAGCCGCGCTTGTGAAATCAGCGATGAGGTGCCGGCTCTCCTCCAGCAACGTCCGTCCAGCCGCGGTGAGCTCGACCCGTCGATTGGTCCGCTCGAACAGTACGACGCCGAGGTTGGTCTCGAGGCGCTGGATCTGCAGGCTGAGCGGTGGCTGGGTGATCCCCAGTTTCCTGGCAGCTCGGCCGAAGTGAAGCTCTTCCGCGACCGCCACAAAGTACCGGAGGTGCCGGAGTTCGATGAGATCAATCATTCGGAATCATACCGAAAAGCTATCAATAATGCTCTCAAAATATATTGGACAACCAGAAGCCCGAAATTCAATAATGTGACAACTACCTCCCGCCTTCGGTCACCGGTGTCGTGTTGCGTTTGCCAGCTGTGAACTTGTCCTGAGCCGTTCGAGGACCAGTCGTTTCGTGGCAACGCCAGTTCCCTGCGCGTGATTTCTTCTGCCCCCGCGCTCGCGAGCGACATCCTCCCACCGAAAACGACACCAGCAGTCCTCAGGGCCGCAGTACGCGGCACTCCGTCGAACTCCACTCACACAGCTCGGAGTACAGGATGAGAATCGCACGATTCGCGCAGTCATTCCCCCGGATGCTTGCGGCGGGCGCCTTGTGCCTCGTCGGCACCGCAACTTGGGCGCAGGGCACCATTACCGGCCGCGTCACGGAGCAAGGCAACGCCCAGCCGCTTGTTGGGGCTCGCGTGCTGGCACTCGGTACCAACCTTGGCGCGAATACCGGTCAGGACGGCTCCTATTCAATGAGAGGGGTTCGCGCCGGCACCGTCGAAGTACAGGTGCTGCGCATTGGATATGAACCGCTCAAGAAAACCGTCACCGTAACGAACGGCGGCAGCGTCACGGCGGACTTCCAGCTCACTGCGACCGTCGTGCAACTCGCAGACGTCGTGACGACCGCGACTGGTCAACAGCGCCGCATCGAGCTTGGCAATTCCGTTGCCACTCTGGGCGATGTTTCGAAACGCGTCGAGCAAACCTCGATCACCAACATGAGTGACCTCTTGGTCGCGAAAGTACCGGGCATGGTTGTGCTTCCCGGTGCATTCACCAATGGTGCGCCGCTCATTCGCATTCGCGGACTGAACTCCATCTCGCTCAATAACGCGCCGATTTTTGTTGTCGACGGCGTGCGCATGAACACCGGTGGATCGGCGTCGAATGGCGGCAACCTCACGTCGCAGGTATCCGTGCTCAATGACATCGACCCGACAGCAATCGAAGACATTGAAATCGTGAAAGGCCCGTCGGCCGCGACGCTGTACGGAACGGACGCCGCCAATGGCGTCATCATGATTACGACGAAACGTGGAAAGGCGGGCAAGAACCGTTGGACGATCAATACCGAGCAGGGAAGCATCACCGATGAATCCAACTATCCGACGGCGCACATGATATGGGGGCATGCGCCCGGTGCGACGGTTGCGACGCGCTGTTTCACGTACACCATCGCTGCGGGAACATGTATTGCTGACAGTACGACGTCGCTCAACATCATGCGCGACAAAACCGGATTGTCACCACTGGCGAACGGCTATCGCAATCAGTGGAACATTCAGGCGAGTGGTGGCAGCGAGATGATGCGCTACTTCGTGAGCGGCGGTCTCGAGAACGAAACGGGTCCGATCAAGTTGCCGGGCTTTTCAAAGCAACGACTCGATTCCGTTGCGGGTGGTGTTCGCAAGGAGTGGGATCGCCCCGACCGATACAAGAAACTCAACTTCAACACGAATCTCTCGCTCGCATTGAGCCCGAAGTTCGATTTGAGTGTGACAGCGGCGTTCTCGAAAGTGGATCAGACGCTCCCGCAGTCGAACAACAACACGTTCAGTTCCACCTATCAATCAATGATGGGTCCTGGCTTCAAGACGGCAGGACCGGGATACACCGGTGTCGGCAGCCTCGGTGAAAAACTGAATGGGTACAACAGCTACGTGCCGTCCGAGGTCTTCCAGAACGTCAATCAGAATCAAAGTCAACGCCTCATTGGTACGTTGCAGGGTAACTGGCGACCGTTCACGTGGTTGCAGAATGACGCGAACATCGGCATGGACTGGAACAATCGCACCGGCATTTTCATCTGCCGGTTTGGTGAATGTCCCGCATCCGGTACGCTTCGACTGGGTTCGACGTCATCCAGCACATCCAACAATCGCAACTTCTCCGCCAAGGTCACAAGCACCGCAACGTGGCAACCCACGCAGTGGATGGGGCTCAAGACAACGGTTGGATCGGACTACACCAACATAGAAGCAGACGGTACCACCGCGAGTGGAACGAATCTGCCTCCTGGTGCGCAATCGGTTGGACAAGCCGCAACAACTGCAGCGAGCAACACGCTGTTCACTGCGACAAAGACGTGGGGCTACTATTTGCAGGAACAGGTTGCGTTGCGTGACCGGCTCTTCCTCACTGGAGCAATTCGCGCAGATCAGAACAGCGCATTTGGTACGAACTACGAACAGGTCGTCTATCCCAAGCTCAGCGTGTCATGGGTGATCACGGACGAACCGTTCTTCCCGAAAGTCAAAGGACTTGATCAGCTTCGGCTCCGCAGTGCATACGGAGCGTCAGGAGTCCAGCCGGGAGCAACGTCCGCACTCGTTACGTATGCATCCAACACGGTGAATCAGCCGACCGTCGTGGTGAATCAATCCGGAACGGATACACCAGGCCTTCGCCAGAGCGCACTCGGCAATCCGAATCTCAAGCCTGAATTGTCGGTGGAAACAGAAGTTGGTTTTGAAGCACGCATTCTCGGCAACCGCGCAAACATTGATGTGACGTACTACAGCAAGCAGACGCGTGATGCGCTGATCAGTCAGGTCATTGCACCATCGGCCGGTCCTGCGTCGACGACAGTGCTGCGCAATCTTGGATCGGTGAAGAACGCGGGCATCGAAGCAACCGTTCAGGCGCAACTTCTTGATACTCGGCAATTCGCGTGGGATGTAACGGTGAGTGGTTCCCACCTCGCAAACAAGTTGGTCAGCCTTGGAAAGGATGCCGCTGGCAACTGGAACAAGACAATTGGTACGGGAACGCTGCGTGATTCCGTCGGGTTGCCGATCAATGCATTCGTCTACCGGCGGTATCGGTACAACGACGCAAACAATGACGGATACCTTGTGCCGAGCGAAATTTCGGTGGATGCGAACTTCTCGTACATCGGTTATTCATCGCCGCGCGATGTCGCGTCCGTCTCCAACGGTTTCGATCTGTTCAATCGCCGCCTTCGTATCAACAGTTTGTTCGACTACAAGGGCGGTGGGAACCTGGTAAACACAAACCTCGCGTTCCAGTGTGCGAACACGCCGCGTTCGTGCGCGGATTTCTCGACGCTCAAAGCACCGTTGGAGTATCAGGCGGCCGCACTCGCGTCAGTCGGTCCGTTCCCTGCGGGCACGTCGACTACCGCGCTTGGTTATGCCGAACGACTGCAGTACTGGAGATTCCGCGAACTCTCCGCGTCAATCTCGCTGCCGCAAACTTTCATGAAGAAGTACCTACGGGCAGAGAGTGGAGCGCTGACTTTTGCGGGGCGCAACCTGCACACCTGGACCAAATTCCGCGGTATCGATGTGGAGGAGAACGGGATTCCGATTTTCGCGTTCAGCAATGACGTGCAGAACACGACGTTCAGTCAGGGATCACGCCGCTATTTCACCGGCAAACTCACTCTCCACTACTAAGAACCCTACGAGGATCACACGCATATGAAGTCCATGAATCGCGCGCGATTGACGGCCGTGGGTGTAGTGGCGCTGGTGCCGGCGTTGATCAGCAGTTGTGACCCGAAAGAAATACTTCTCTCTCCGCAGCAGCCAGGCGTGATTGGGCCGACGAGCGTCACGACACCGACCGGTGCTGAAGCGCTTCGTGTCGGAGCTCTCGGATCGTTCAAGACCTGGTTTGCAGGCGGTGGCGTCAACTTCTCCAATCTCCCCATGATGAGCGACTTGCTCACCGACGTATGGGGGAGCGGCGATACGCAAAGTCAGCACAACGAAACGGACGCACGCACGGTGCAAACCAGCAACGGCGTGCTCGCTGGAGCCTACACATCGGCACAGCAAGCACGCGGCTTTGCGTTGACGGCAATCGAGGCGCTCCGCAAGTACGTCACGCCACCTCCGCCCACGGCGATTGGTGAGCTGTACTTCGCGATGGGACTTGCAGAGCTGCAAATGTCGGAAGCGTTCTGCAACGGCGTTCCATTCGGTGCCATGGTGAATGGAGTGCCATCGTACACGCAGCCAATCACCAATGCGGACGGTTTCCGCCTCGCCAGCGCGCGTTTTGACACGGCGCTCACGTTGGTTACGGGAACGGATGCGGCCAGCATTGCGATCGCACGCGTGAACAAGATTGCGAAGGCGCGGGCACAGGTTGACCTGGGCAATTATGCAGCTGCTGCAGCCTTGGTGGCCGATGTGCCAACCAACTACCAGTATTTGCTGACGTTCTCGCTCACGACCACCAGCTCCGAACTCTACCTGCTCAACTTCACCCAGCCATCACGGTTCGTGGTGGGTGACAGCTTTGCGATAGTGAACGGCGCGCCAAGCGTCATCAAGAATGCGCTGCCGTTTGCGTCGGCAAACGATCCTCGCATTCCGGTGTCGGGGTCAACGACGAACACGCTCAAGGCGTTCGATGGCAGCACGCCCTGGGTTGGCCAGCGCCTGTATGGACAAACCGATCCGTTTCCAGTGCTCACTGGCATCGATGCGCGCCTGATCGAAGCGGAAGCCAAGATCAACGCCAATGACTTTGCGGGGATGCTTGCGACGCTCAACGCGTTGCGAACGACGCCGCAAACGATTGGCAACAAGACCATCGCCGCCATGCCCGCACTTCCGACCGTTCCCGCAACCAAGGACGCCGCGCTGACGCTGTTCTTCCGTGAGAAGGCGTTCTGGCAGTTCGGTCGCGGATTCCGTCTGAGTGATTTGCGCCGTCTCATTCGCCAGTACGGCCGCACGGCAGACAACGTGTTTCCGGGTGGTGCGTTCTTCAAGGGCGGAACCTACGGCTCTGACGTGAACCTTCCGATGGTTGATACAGAGCTCACGAACCCGAATTTCAAAGGCTGCATCGATCGTAACGCCTAGTTTCTTTTTTCGGAGCAGAACATGAACCTCGCAGTCCGTGCCGGCGCGTTTTCTGTCGTGTCCATCGTGCTTACACAAGCGGCCGGGGCGCAGTCCGACCCTGCGCTCAGGACACCGCCGCCGACTGCGCAAACCACGGTGGAGTCACTGGTATTTCCGACTCCACCGCGGGCCACGGTGAAAGACGGATTTGTCTACGCCCTACTCGGCGACATTTCCCAGGTGCGCCCCGTTACCGGACTTGGCGTCAAGGAATTCGAAGATGTGTTGCGCGTGGTGCGCGGTGCGGACTTCGTTCTTGCGAATCAGGAGGGACCTGCATTCCATCTGCAGACGAAACGCTTCGCTGTGAATGAAACGGGAGCGATGCTTCCGTCCGATTCCACGGCGCCCTACGACATCAAGAACATGGGCGTGCACATGCTGAGCCAGGCCAACAATCACGGCATGGATTACGGCGCGGATGCATTGACGGAAAATCTGCGACTGCTGAAGGCTGCGGGTGTGGCGTACGCTGGCGCTGGCAACAACATGCGCGAGGCGCGCGCCGCGACATTGTTCCCGACGCCAAAGGGTCGTGTTGCAGTGGTCGCAACGGCCGGCACGTTCAAATTCAATTTTGTCGCCGCTGACGGAAGGGGCGCGCTCGCCGAACGTCCGGGAATCAGCACCGTTCGCACGACGATGTTCCAGCAGGTCACCGCTGCCGAGATGAAGATGTTGCAGCAGCTCAAGGCAATGCGTTCCCCAGGAACACCCGTAGACGCAACGCCGCCGCAGCAATTGATGGTGCTCGATCAAATCTATCAGCTTGGCGACAAGCCTGGCTTGTCATTTCGCATGAATGCGTATGATCAGAAGGACATCATGCAGGCGGTGCGAAAGGCGAAGGAGAATTCTGATCTCACGATATTCACCATTCATGCGCATCAATCCGCAACGGGGGAGGACGACACCAATCCTGTTCCGGCAGACTACGAAGTGCAACTGTATCACAACGTCATTGACGCCGGCGCTGATGTGGTTGCGGGGCACGGCAATCATCTCATTCGCGGCATCGAGATTTACAAGGGCAAACCGATTTTCTACGGTCTTTCCAGCTTTGCGTTTTCCGGACAGCCTGCAGGAACGAACGTCGGGTTCGAATCGCGTTTGTTGTCGGCGCCGGGCCCGAGCGGACCACCAAGCGATCAGTCTATCCGTCAATTGGGTGGCGGGGTCACGCTGACGATGTGGGAGTGCTTCTTTGCAACGACCACGTGGGAAGCGGGGAAGCTGAAGGAAATTCGCATCTATCCGATCGACCTGAATGCTGCGGGCACCAAACCAAAAGGCGTTCCGTCGTTCGCCGCTCCGCCTCTTGCCAAGAAGATTCTCGATGAAATGAAAAGAATCTCGCAGCCGTTCGGCACGAACATTCTTATCGAGGGCAACGTCGGGATCATTCGGCCGTAGGTTGCAGACTGTCCGCGGAAGGGAGCAACACATGTTGATAGTGCGTCGTGCGGCCGTGGCGATGATCGCCAGCGCAATTTCCGTTGCGAATGTCGTCAGCGCCCAAGTCGAGCCGGAGCGCGCACCGGTTGTAACCCGTCACAGCATGGCAGTGAACGGACGTCCGCTGGCGTACACCGCAGAAGTCGGACGCGTTGCAATTCGCGACGTCGAAACCGGCGAACCTCACGCGTACATGTTTTACACCGCGTATCGCGTTGCTCCGACCAAGGGCAAACAGCGCCCCGTTTCCTTCATCTGGAACGGAGGGCCGGGATGGCCAGCCTTGCCCCTGCATTTCGAAGTTGCAGGTCCGTTGCGCGGAGAAGGTGATCGCCTCGTGCCCAATGCGGACACATGGCTGACGGAAAGTGATCTCGTATTCGTCGATCCCGTTGGCACCGGGTTCAGTCGCGCAACGAAGCCGGAGTACGTGAAGGAATTTGCGATCATCGTTGGCGACGTGATGGCGGAAGCGGAGTTCATCCGCAGTTGGCTTCTGCTGCACGACGCAGAAACATCGCCGGTGATCATCGCGGGCGAGAGTTATGGTTCGTCGCGCGCCGGGCGTGTAGGCTACGCGGTGCTCAAGCGCGGAATCAATGTGGCGGGCATCATGCACATTTCGGGAAACACCGACCTGCCGAAGTTCGAGAATTCGAACATTGTCGACTGGGCGATGCATGTTGCGGACATGGCGGTGGTCGGATTGCACCTCAAGAAGACGCCCCCCGAGCTGGGATCGACGCCAGAAGCCGTTCGTACTGTGACCGAGAAATGGGTGCGTGAGCGCTACCTGCCCGCGGTGCTTCGCGTGGACAGTTTGTCGAATGCAGAGCGCGAGCAAATTGCGAAGGAGATTACCGCGCACACTGGATACAACACCGACAACCTCGATCGGAAGACGCTGATACTGTCGTCGCAGGCCTGGTTTGGTGCGTTTCCCATCGACGGAAGGCGTGCACTCGTTGCAGACTATCGTCGTTCAGCACCCCTCGAGAAGCCGTGGATACCGGCAGCACTTCGGCATATTCGCCGTGAGCTGGGATATCGAACCGATTTGCCGTACATCGGCATGGATGGCGCGGAATCGCTGGAGCAGGGATTCGCACCATCAGGAAAATATCCCCAATCAATGAACGCACGATGGGTACACTCGGCCATCTACGACGCGACTCCTGAGCAATTTGCCAAAGCGCGCGAGGACTTTGCTAAAGCGGGAATGCTTGGCATTCCACAAGTTGGAACACTGCCATCTACTCCGGACGCAATACTGCTGAATCCGAAGCTCAAGGTGTTTGTCGCACAGGGTGCGTACGATCCGCTGGGTGGATGTTCGATCAACAACGAACGCGCCCGTCGATTGGCATCACCCTTCAAAGAGGCGGTGCAGTTCAAGTGCTACGATGGAGCACACCAGATGTATCTGGATGCGCCGGCTCGCACTCTGTTCAGCAACGACGTGAAGGCCCTCATGCGCGCGATCGGCGCACGCTGAATGAGCACGCCAGCACGAAAGGTTGTACTTGCGGCTGTGTTGTCGATTGCAAGTTCTGCGACTGCGCAGCAGCCGGCCGATCCACGTGCAACGCTTCGCGCCGGTTGGATGAACGCCGAGCGGGCCATTTGGAATCTCGAATTACTGTCTGCCACGCCTCGGCCCGCAGGATTCTTCAATCCGTCAAATCCAAACGATCTCTACACGATAAATTCCGATTTGGCCTTCAGCAAGAATTTCATCATACAGGGCAGTTTTCATGGTTTTCAGATTTGGGACGCTACCGACCCGAAAGCGCCGCGACTTCGCACTGCGTTCGTGTGTCCGGGTGGGCAGATGGATCCCACTGTTTATGGCAACTTGCTGTTCTTCGCTGCTGAAATGCCGAACGGCCGCATCGATTGCGGAACTCAGGGAGTGAAGGACTCTGTCAGTAAAGAACGGTTCAAAGGTGTTCGCATTTTTGACATCACTGACCCTGAGAATCCGAAGCAGGTAGCGGCAATTCAGACATGTCGCGGTGCGCATACGCAGACGCTCGTCATCGATCCGAAGGACAAGTCCAACGTGTATCTCTATGCGTCTGGTACCTTCGCTGTACGGTCTCCGAATGAACTCGCCGGTTGCTCAGCGAAAGCTGCGGAGGCGGACTCCGGTACATCCTTGTTTCGCATCGATGTAATCAAAGTGCCGCTCAAGGCGCCGCACACCGCGAGCATTGTGAGTTCGCCGCGAATCTTTGCAGACTCCGGACGTATTGCGGGACTGTGGAAAGGAGGAGATCACGGGGCGGGGACGCAAACGACGCAGATTACGGATCAGTGCCACGACATTACCGTGTATTCAGCGATTGGTCTCGCGGCGGGTGCGTGTTCGGGAAACGGAATTCTGATCGACATACGAAAGCCATCTGCACCACGGCGCGTCGCGGTCGCCTCGGACGTGAATTTTGCCTACTGGCATTCCGCGACGTTCAATAACGATGGCTCAACCGTTTTGTTCACCGACGAGTGGGGCGGAGGACATGCGCCTCGTTGTCGATCTACGGACAAACCGGAATGGGGCGCGAACGCAATCTACAAACGTTCGGGAAACACGCTCACCGCCGCGAGCTATTACAAGTTGCCCGTGGCGCAAACGAACGAAGAGAACTGCGTCGCGCACAATGGTTCGCTCATTCCGGTACCAGGTCGCGACATACTCGTTCAGGCATGGTATCAGGGCGGCATCTCTGTTGTGGATTTTACCGACGCAGCCCGCCCAAAGGAAATTGCGTACTTCGACCGCGGGCCGATGGACTCGACAAAGTTGATGCAATTTGCAGGTTCGTGGTCAGCGTATTGGTACAACGGACACATTGTAAGTTCTGAGATTGCGCGTGGGCTCGACATACTCACTCTCAAGCCCAGCGAACATCTATCTCAAAACGAAATCGATGCGGCGAGTCTCGTGCGCGTTGACGAATTCAACCCGCAGAACCAGCAGAAAATTGTGTGGCCGGCTGCGTTTCCCGTTGCCCGCTCGTATCTCGATCAACTGGCGCGAAACAACGGTCTCTCAAGAGATCGTCGTGAGAGTATCGAACGGGAGCTGCTCCGCGTGGAAGGGCTGCCGCCAAAGGAGAGACGGGCGCCAATGCAGAAGTTGGCGACAGACATTGAACGCGATGTCGCATCCTCCAGTGATGTCGCTCGCGTGCGCGCGCTTGCCGCCGCCGTCAAGGCAATCGCAAACGGCGGGCATTTGTAACGCGCGTCATCCAAACGTATCGAAACGACTGAAAACGCACCGAACCGGACACTTCGCCGATGCAATTCAAAACTCTCCTGACACTCACGCTATTTGGGAGCATCGCGGTGTCTCCCGCGATGGCACAACGCGGTCGTGGCGGACCTCCACCTGTGGTCGACGCGGGAGCGAGCGCGGAAATCACAGTGCGACCGGTGCGCAACGGTGCGGCCGACGTACAATACGCGGAAATTCGCGAAGTGTTCAAGCGTAGTCCGGGCACAACCAACGCCAGTTTTTCCGTGCAGGTGCCGGGTCCGCCACCGGGTGCTCCTCCCGCGGGACTCGAAGTTGTCGAAATGACGGACGCAAACGGTTCCGTTCCCGTCGTCACGGACACAGGTGGTGGTCGTCCATGGCGCGCGCAACGCGCGGTCACATACCCCGTGACGATTACCTTCAAGGCGCGCATGTGGCCGCCCGGAACGCGCACAAATCCGTCGCCAATGTTGCGTACATCAGAAGGTGCGGTGAGCGGGCAGGGAAGCGGAATGTTCGTTACGCCGGTCGATGGCGTGAACTATCCAACGCAGTTCCGTTGGGATTTGAGTGATCTCGCACCTGGATCAATTACGACTTCCGGGTTGACCGATGATAACGATGTGCGCGCACCAATACAGACACTGTCGCAGACATTTTTCATGGCGGGACCACTGCATCGCTATCCGGCAAAGGGTGATCGCGATGGATTCGTTGCGTACTGGCACGGCACGACCCGTTGGGACGGGGCACGTGACATGTCGTGGGTTGCATCAATGTACGAGTACATGCGGAAGTTTCACGGTGAGACCGGACCTCGGCGGTATCGTGTCATGGGACGCATGTTGCCCCCGCCAGCGTACGGCGGAACGGCGCTTGCCAATCATTTCATTTTCAACGCGCTGAACGCGCAGTACGACTCGAGTGATACTGGCCCGTTGATACTGCTTGCGCATGAAACCGGGCATCTGTTCATACGTGGGCTGCAGAACCCGGGCGGGGGCGGTCCGTCAAACAATTGGTTCAGCGAAGGCCTGAATGAATTCTACGCCATTTCACTCGCGCTGCGTTCCGGTCTTGCGACACCCAAGATGGTGTTGGATGAAATTAATCTTCAAACGCGCAACTATTTCACGAATCCGCGCAAGAACATGCCCGCCGACTCGGTCGCGATGAACAATCCGCTCACAGATGTCATGGCGCAGAACATCTCGTACGAACGCGGCACGTTGTTCTGGGCGGAAATGGACGCGCGTATTCGCGCGGCAAGCAAGGGAAAGCGCAGTCTCGACAACGTGATTGTTCCACTCATCACGCGCGCTCGCAATGCGGGCGATGATGGTTCTTTCACGACTCAGGCGCGTCCAGGATGGTTTACGCCAGCAGAGCTCGTGGACTCACTGGAAAAGGAAGCGGGGCCGGCTGCGCGCGCACTGTACGATTCGGTAGTCGTACGCGGAAAGGACATTGTGCCATCAAAAGGCGCGTTCGGTCCGTGTTTCGAACTTCGCCCTGCAAAGACGCAGGGCCGGTATCTCGGATCAAACGCAGCGCGACAGGCGGCCGTCGGATTGCCGCCAGCGCCAGACATCGATGTCTTTCTTTGGTTCCGCGTAGCTTCGGTTCCGGACAATCGATGCCAGAAGTGGTAATCGTGACCCGCAGGCTACATGCTACGCCAGGCGCTTCGTGACCTCGAGCAGACGATCGATATCCTCTGCGTTGTTAAAGAGTGCGATACTCGCGCGCACATGATCATCGCGGACGCTGACATCGATTTTCGCGGTGTTCATCGCGCTGGTAATTTCGGCTACGGGTCGTCTTGTGTAGAAACACAAAACCGAAGAGCGATTTCCGGACGGCGTGAACAATTTGTAGCCTTGAGCGACCAGTCCCGTCTCGAGACGCTGCGTCAGTCCGAGCGTATGCGCGAAAATACGTTCAACTCCAATCTTCTCGAGATAGCTGAGCGCAGCAGCCAACTGGTGGACTTCGGCAAACGGAAGCGAGGCGTAGTTGTATCTGCGCGCCGTCTTCTTGAGCTCAAAATGATAGTCCGGAAGATTGTTGCTGACCTGAAAGATGCCGAAGCGATCCATCGGCACGCGTTCAAGCAGCGATTGCCGGATGTAGAACGGCGCAACACCGAATCCGCCGAGGAGCCACTTGTAGGTGCCGGCGCACAGAAAGTCCATGTCATCGGCGCGCACGTCAATTGGAAACATTCCAACGGCCTGAATCGCATCGACGTGCAGCAGGGCGCCTTTTGCGTGCGCGAGGTCCGCCAGCGCCCGCACATTGTGACGCAGGCCGTTTACCGACGAGACATACGACACCGCTACCAGACGGGTACGGGCGTCAATCTGGCGCGCAAAGTCATCGGGAGTGATCTGCCCGTTTCGGTGCTTCACAATTCGCAACTGAATGCCGCGCCGTTTTTCGAGCTGCCGATAGGTGACCAGCGCTCCGTCGTAGTGCAGGTCATCAACGACGACATTGTCGCCCGGTTGCAGCGGCACGTTGTTCGCGACGGTGTTCTCCCCTTCGCTGGTGGCAAATACAAAGCCAACTTCTTCGGGGGCGGCGTGAATGAAGCGCGCAAACTGCGTGCACACTTCACCGGTTTTGGTCAACAGTTCGCCGACGGAAATTGGGCGCGTCGCTTTCGATTGATAGAAGGCAGCACCTGCGTCGCTGACCACGCGCGGGCTTGGCGTGATGTATGCAGCGTTGAGAAAGGTGCGACCGTTCTCGAGTATCGGAAAATCCGCGCGAACGCCAAGCGGGTCGTCGGCGAGCGACAGCAACCGCCTGGGTGCTTCTCCGAATCCGCGCGCGGGCACAGCAACCGCAGCGGCGGCGAGAGATGTCGCCGAAGCGACAAACGTGCGGCGATCAATCGACATCGTAACGTTCCCCAGTTTGAGACAACTACGGACCTCTAACATTATGCGAAACACATCGATGTTGCGCCAACTATTTTGTGGAGCGCTGGCGCTGTCAGCGTGCTGGACGTCCGCAGCCGTTGCGCAACGCTCGAATCAGCCGGTGGTTGTCGATCCAGGCGCGTCAATCGAAATCACCATACGACCAGTAAGGAACGGCTCAGCCGACGCGCAATACGCTGAAATTCGCGAAGTGATTACGCGTAGCGCGGGCGTCACAAATCCCTCATTCGTTGTGCAAGTGCCCGGTGGGCCACCAGGACCTCCGGCGGCTGGAATGGAAGTGTTGGAGATGAGCGACGCGCAAGGCTCGGTTCCGGTGCGGGCAGACAGCGGAAGCCGTCGCTGGAGCGCACAACGCGCCGTCACGTTTCCCGTCTCGCTGATGTTTCGCACGCGCATGTGGCCGCCGGGAACGCGCACGAATCCGTCGTACATGCTGCGTTCTTCCGAAGGCGCCGTAAGTGGGCAAGGGAGCGGCATTCTTGTCACTCCAATGGATGGCGTCGATTATCCAGCGCGCTTTCGATGGGACCTGAGCGATCTCGCGCCGGGATCAATCACAACGTCGGGAATCACCGATGAGAACGATGTGCGCGCACCGCTCTCTACGTTGTCGATGAATTTCTTCATGGCCGGACCGCTCAATCGGTATCCGGCGAAGGGCGACGCTGACGGATTTGCTGCGTACTGGCACGGTACGCCGCCGTGGGATGCAGCGAAGACAATGGGCTGGGTCGCGTCGATGTACGAATACATGCGGGCATTTCATGGTGAGAAATCGCCGCGTCGTTATCGCGTGATGGGTCGCATGTTTGAACCGCCCGCATATGGCGGCACCGCGTTGCCCGGACAATTCATTTTTAATGCACCGTCCGGACCGCGCGACACTGCGGACCTTGGACCACTCCTGCTGCTCACTCACGAAACCGGGCATCTCTTTATTTACGGATTGCAGAATCCTGGTGGTGGCGGGCCGTCCAACAACTGGTTCACTGAAGGACTGAACGAGTACTACGCGGTCACACTCGCGCTCAGGTCAGGACTCGCTCCCATCAATCTCGTGCTGCAGCAAATCAATTTGCAGACGAAGAACTACTACACGAATCCACGACGCTACATGCCGGCAGATTCGGTTGCACGCGCCAATCCCATGACCGATGGTCGCGCACAAAATGTATCGTACGAGCGCGGCATGATATTCTGGGCCGACATGGACGCGAAGATTCGGGCACAAAGCAAAGGAAAGCGCAATCTCGACAGCGTGATTGTCCCACTCATTACTCGCGCGCGAACGCAAGGTGGTGAGGCGGGCATGGGCAACATGGCGCGCCAAGGTGGGCAGCCCGGTTGGTTTACGCAGGCCGAGTTGGTGGATTCGCTGGTGAAAGCTGCAGGTCCCGCCGCGCGACTTGCATTCGATTCCGTGATTGTACGCGGAAGGCCAATGGTGCCTGCAACAAACGCGTTTGGACCGTGTTTCGTTCTCAAACCCACAAAGCTGCCCGATCGTTACAACGGTTCATCGGGCGTCGCGCCACCACCGGGAAGTCCGCCAGTTGGTGAAGTGGACGGCTATGTTTGGGAGCGCGTTCCCGCAGTGCCCGATTCGAGATGCAGGAGGTGGTGAGGCTTACCGAGTGAACTTTGCGCCGAAACCGCCAATTGTTCCAACCAGTGCTGCCAGGCAGGTGCCGAAGAAAGCAGTCGCCAACCAGAGATCGAACGTGATTCCGACAGGAACCTGTCCCGCTCCAATAACGGAGGACAGCGCCCAGCCAACGGACGTGTCCAGGATACCCGCAATTGCCGCGGCACTTGCCGCGCGCCTGATGGGCACGAGGGGTGATGCGCGTCCGGCGAGGAATCCAATTCCAACGTAGATGAAGAAAGACCCCACGCTTGCGTCGGCATAATTGAAGCCAAAGCGACGGGACGCAAAGGAAGCGAGTACGTCGAATACGATAACTGCGACGGCGCCGAAAACAACAACCTTGCGGTGAGTCAGCATGTGGGCGGGCGAACGGTTTCGTGAATGTTTCGCGCTCACCGTAACTTCGCAATCGAACACTGCCCACCGCAAATGGCGCTCACTCACCGCAGTATATCCGTGTTTATTCAGGTCGTCCCACCTATTCGCGAATTGGCGCCACCCTCACTCCAGCCGGAATTGTCCCACACGCAATGGTCGCCTTCCGGATGGAATGCCCGCCCGTTCCCGAATCATCCGCCCAGAACACGGGCTTCCGGTTGTTCACGCACTCGGCGTTCGTTGCGAAGGCGAACCCTTCGTTGTTGATATTCGGTAGCGTACCTGGATGATCAAACTGACGAGGCGCCAGGAAGCGGCCCAGCGTCGCCGCACCGGCCGTTGTGTTGATTTCGAGTACACTGTAGCGATTGTTGCACGTGTCGTCGCAGGTTGCCCACAGGTAGCCGCTTTCACTGTCGAATTCCAATCCCATCACTCCATTGAAACCGCTCGAGAATGATGTAATACGCTTGAACGTGTTGTTGCTGTGATTGAGCGCGTAGACGTAGATGTTGCCGTTGCCCTCGACACCCACAAAGAACAACCCGCTGCCATGATTCGGATATTCAGCCGGTACATATGTGTGATTCGCCGTTGAGTCGAAGAAGCTCTTTCCGACGAGATACGAATCGGGCACCCAGGTGATGGATTCGATACCGAGGTTTGGGCCAACCGTCGGCAGGTCTGCGGTGATGTTCCAGTCATTGGTTGCGGTGATAACCGCGCCCGCCTGATTTGGATCGAATCGCAGTATGCTGTTGCGGCTGATGGTGCTTGCGTCGTTGTTGCGTTCGGTCGCGACGTAGATTCCTGCAGTTGATCCGCCCTGCGCAAACGTGACACCTTCTGTGTCAGGATTTCCTGTGTTGTCGGTGTAACGCAGCGCCTTGCCGGCAGACCAGTTGTTTGCAGGATCGGGAGTCCAGATTCCACCACTGAAAATGAGGCGGTACAACGTGCCCGGGCCGTTCTTTACGGCCCACAACACGTTCGGTTGACCATTGGCAGCGGCCTCGTACGTCAACCCGCTCATGTTGTCACCAAACACTCCGGCGCCATCAACCGTCGCTACGTCGTCACTTCCAGGCCACGCACCAATGCCAGGGGTTACAGGCGTGCATACGTTTGACGCACCCTTCGTCGAGACCGTGGTTGGTGCAAATGCGCCCGTGCCATTTGGACAGCGACCATACGTGATCGCCGCATGTGCTGTCCACTCATACATGTCGACAATGACGCCTTGAGGACTGAACAATCGCGCTTGTTCTGCTGCACCAAGTCCATATCCGAGCTGTGCTTCTTCAATGACGAGGTAACCGCCCGCTGCAATCGATGTACCGGCGGGAAGAATCGTCGTATGTGTGTCGTCGTTGTCGCGAACAATGAATCCTGACAAGTCCGCAGCAGTTGTTCCGGGATTGTAGAGCTCAATCCAGTCACCCGGCGTGCCGCCATTCGATTCAACTTCGTTCACCTTGACCAGCACCGGGGCAACAACTGTGATGGTTTTCTGTCCGGACTTTCCGCCGGATGTCGCGATCACCTGTGTTGTGCCGGCGGAGACGCCCGTGACAACACCAGCAGTCGATACCGTTGCAATCGATGTCGACGCCGTGCTCCATGTTATGGCGCCGGTTGCAATTGATGCGCCGTTCTGATCAAAACCAGAAGCTGTAGCGGTGGTGGTTGCCCCAATCGCTATCGATGAAAGCGGGCTGCTGACCGTGATAGTGGTGAGAACAAGCGGCGCAGGCGTAACGGTGATCGTCGCCTGGCCGGTGATATTGCCCGCAGTAGCGAGCACGATGGCGGTGCCGGGTCCAACGCCTGTGATAATTCCAGTGGTAGAAACAATCGCAACATTCGGTGACGTGCTTGACCAGATGACATCACCGGTCGCGATCGAGGCACCGTATTGATCAACACCGGATGCAGTCGCTGTCGCGGTCAGTCCGGCCTGCATGGTCGGCGCCTGCAGCGAAACCGTTACAGTTGCAAGTTTCGCAGGCTGGACGGGGTCGGTGTCGTTGCAGGAAACCGTGAGTACCGCCGCCGATGCAACTATGAGGCGCGCGAATGTGCGCTTGTTGCAAACGGCCATGACTAGTCGGCGCATGATGCTGGAAGTGACTGAGCGTGAAGTAATGAAATGCCACGGGATCAGCAGAGACTCCCATGCCGTCGCTACAGTCAGTTGAAGAGTGCGTCACGAACGGGTAACCGATGCACCACGAGATGGACACACTGACCAACGCCTTCCAGCTTCAACGATCAATACGCGTGCGCTCCAGGCGGAATCCGTCCGCGAGGCTCCCTGACATCAAGTACACGACACCGCGCGGTCCGAATCCAGCGATCACTTTTCCCAGCGGTACTCGCACGCGCTCATGCAGTTCACCTTTTCCGTTCACGACATCGTAGACAAGTTCTCCATTTCTTGACGCAGACGATGTCGTCGGCAGAATCCACAGATTTCCGTCGAGATCGGCGCGCACTGCGCCGGAACGAATGGGTGGATAGTAGTCCGGGAGTTCGTTGGCCGAAACAAACATTGAACGCGCGCCGGGAACGAATCCGGGAGTGACTTCTGCGCCACCTCCCGCTCCGCCGCCACGACCATTACGCGCGGTTCCCATTGGAGGCGTCGTACTGCGCGTCGGTAAACCCGCCACTGTATTCGTACGACTTAGGCGATCAGTACTATCCCGCAGCCGCGCTGAATCGAGAATGCGCTGCTTTTCCGATGGTTCAATTTGCTTCCACGCGAATGGAAGTTTTGCAGCCGACCTGTGTTCACCACTCCGGGTGATGAAATCGATGTGATAGTCATGTCCGCGAACAATCGCCACCGTGCCGTCGGCCAGCATGGCCCACTCGTCGCCATTCTGGAGCGGATTACTGTACTGGACAATCGCTCGCATTCCGCTGCTCGAGTCAATCGCGACGCGTCGCGCATGAAAGTTCTTGAGTGCCGCAAGCGTGTCTGTCGTCCGTTCCTGCAGGTTGGCGCGAAGCAATGGCACGGAGTCGGCATTGGATTTGAGTCCGTCATCATCCATCGTCACCAGCAGCGGCGAACGACCGGCGCCACCAAGGCCGCTCCGGCCGACGCCGCGGTACGTTAAGCGCCCCAGCGGATCGACCCATGCTGCACTTCCCGCCATCGCACTGATCGCGCGCGCATCAGGAACGGCCATTGCGCGCGCGACTTGACCGTTGGGATCGATCAGAAGCAGCGTTCCTGCCTGAAAATCGAACGTGACCGTAGAATCGCCCACGTAGGCAATCAAAGGCGCGCCCCGCGCTCCATAGTAGTTCGGAGTGCCCGCCACCGAATCGAGCACGACACGCGTGACGCGGAGTGCGGAATCCAGCATCATAAGCCGTCGATGACCGGCATCGCTCAGCAGCACTCGCCCTCCGGCCACCGCACGCACGCTCAGTATCGCGCCAAACGATTCAACTGAAACGGCGGACGCCGGTGCCAACGATCGAACCGGAATTCTTTCCTGTGCGAGCGCCGCATGTACGCTCTCGAACGTGAACCAACCGATTACAGCAAGTGTTGCGAACCGCATGGGGACCTCGCTGCGCCCGAAGAGAGCAGATGGCGGACACTACCTCATGGTATGACGTCTTGGCAGTCGAAATCCCACGTCACCGAGCGCAGCACCAACAGCATCTGCCATAGCCGCACGCAGCCTCCAGTCCGTCGAGCACACGCCAGCTACTCCGTCAACCCGGACCAACCCACCGTTTCCCATCAAATTCGACAACCCGAATTCCGGGCTCGTTCGTTTCCCCGCCCCCCGTAATGACCATGCGGCCTCGGCCCGCGTCAAATGTCGAGACAGCTCCTACTAGCAGCGCAGCAGGTTGTGCAACTGATCGCGAAGTCCAACGACCAGCTGAATAGGTCCAGACATTGAGCACCTTCCCGTCGGCCAATCCGGCTCCAGCAATCATCAACTCGCCATTGTGGAACGCGAGAGATGGGCCTTCGGAATACGTGGGGCCCACACTGTCGGCCAACAACCATCGCTGACCATTCCAGCGCCACATATCTCTGAACTGCGTGGATGGAGAGAAGCCCCCGTACAACACCACCGAGCGCGATCCAGCATCCCACAGCATGGAATGTCCGATGCGCGCAGCCGGGCTCGCCGGCGCATTGATTTTGGTCCAGACTGCACCGGACCATTCCCATGTTTCGTCCTTGAATTGATTCGGGAACGCCCCTCCGAACAACACCACGCGTCCGCGCACCGAATCGAAAGCCATCGCGGAATGTTCGAGTGCGCCGGGATTGTTTGTAGACTCGATCCGTTTCCATCCTGCATTGCGACTCCATTCCCAGGTGTCTGCAAGAACGCGTTCATCGCGTCGTCCGCCATACAGAACCAACACGCCGCGTCTCGAATCGAACACCATTTGCGCATCCTCACGGGCGGATGGTCCACCAGTCGCGAGTGCGCTCCATTGTTGACCGTTCCACAGCCAAAGCGTGTCATCGGCAAGGACGTCGCGCCCACACACCCGCGCACCACCGAATATTGCGATGCCTCCGAGCGTTGATGCGTACGCGGCGGCATGACACGCGCGTGCACGTGGCGTCTTCTGAGCGTGCGGCGTTGCGTACAACGCATGCGTTGCCGCACGCTGATCCTCAATGGCGCGATTTGCGATTGAGTCGAATGGCACATCCGGTTTCATCGCGTCCAATTGACTCACGACACCAATCAACGCGACGATCGCGGTGGCTGCGATTCGATGGGCAAGTATTTGAGATGGCATGCACAAAAGCTGCCGATGTTTAACCATTGTTTGCAATAGGGTCGGGACAACCCGGAAGGTGGCGGTACTCGGCATATCATCAATCGATCCAAACCATCCCTGCAGAGCGAGACTGGTCCCTGTATGCTGGGGGCATCGGAGAACTATTGATAGCGTTCAAGCATGGCTCCCTCCTCCGTTCGCTCGTCGGCCATCGCGACGATCATCGTCCTTTCAGCCGCGCTGGTTTCACCCATTCATGCACAATCTGCGTTCTGGAGCGGTCTACGATCGGGTCCACACGCAATCGGCATGCGCATCGTCGACACGGTCGATGTCTCGCAAACTTTTCCATCCGCAACAGGACGCAGCAACGCGCGACCGATGCGATTGTATGTCTGGTATCCCGCACTGCGCGGTTCGACGTCGCGACACGTGACCTGGGGAGAAATCGTCGACGAAACGAAGCCGCTTCACGCAGCACCAAACGACGCGAAAGCGTACGCGCGGCAGGTGTTTCAACTCCTGAACGCAGACGAATTCAGGGGGACCGATTCATCATCACGTGCAGCTCGCGTTGATTCCATTTCACGAGTCTCAATGGCGTCGCGCTGGCGAGCAACGGCGGCTCCTGGTCGATATCCAGTCGTGCTGTTGACACCCGGCTCACCGGGTGGGTTCATGGTTGCCGCGGAGCTACTTGCAAGTCACGGCTTCGTCGTCATCAGTCTGGCGCAACGCAATCATGGCACCATCGAATCGATGGACTTCACGCCGAATGCAGCGAACATCGATGCCGAAGTGCGGGATATGGAATTTGCACTCGGAGCGGCGCGCGGTTGGCGCAATACTGATGCCGGGCGAGTCGGCGTGGTGGGCTTCAGCACCGGCAGTCTGAGCGCGCTGGCGTTTGCATTTCATTCGCGTGTTCCTTCAGCAGTCATCTCAATCGAGGGATGGGAAGGAACCGACGCAGGTGTGCCGATCATGCGCGCGTATCGACACTACGACGCGCTGGGCTTCAAGGCACCGTACCTGCTCATCGGCAAGCAGGCAGAAGACGCAGCGCCATTTCAGAAAACGTTGTCGTTTCTCGATTCGCTTCGCGCGGCCCCACGCTGGCGCGTTCTTTTTGACAGCGCCACACACGGCGATTTCCTCGGGCTTTCCCGCAGCAATCGGAAAATCTTTCGGCAAACGAATGAAACGGTGCTGTCATTCTTCAAGGCACAACTCGCTTCATCGTCACAGCCGAATGAGGATACAAACCAGAATGTGCACTGGGAGCCGCCCGGAAAAGTGAACATTCGCGCGCAAGCCTTTTCGCGTACGACGGCTCTCGCTGGCCGTGAAGAGTTCTTCCGACTTGCCGAAACCAATGCAGTCAAAGCGCTTGAGATGCTGCGGACTGCAAGGGAACGTGACGCAAACGCCCCTGCGCCGTTCGCCGAGTCTTCGCTTAATCGGCTCGCTAATCTGACTCGCGATCGTCGTCCGGAGGAGGCGCTCATCATCAACGAGATTGTTGCGCTCGGTTTTCCCGAATCTGCGCGCGCTCACGCGCGACTCAGCGACGCGTACTGGAACGCGCGCCAACTGGAGAATGCCCGCACCGCGGCCCGACGTGCATTGTTGCTCCTCGATCGGGACGCTGCAGTACCCGCGGACCAGCGTGCTACGCTCCGAACGCGACTCGAGGGGCGCCTTGGCAACTAGCCTCGAAGGCAGTCAGTGACTGGCCGGAATGTCTCTCCTTGACAACTTAGGGGAACGAAACCAAGCTTCTCCTAAGCCGCATAGGAGAAGAACATGACCGACGCCGCCACGCTCCTCCCGGGCACTCTCGATGTGCTCATTCTGAAAGCCGTCTCACTGGGCAAGTTGCACGGGTATGCCGTGCTGCTTCGCATTGAGCAGATTTCGGGAGGCGCGCTGCAAATTCAGCAAGGCGCATTGTACCCTGCGCTTTACCGCCTCGAACATCAGGGGTTGATCGACAGCGAATGGGGCACGTCCGAGAACAACCGGCGGGCGAAATATTATCGGCTGACAGCGTCAGGGAGAAAACGCCTCGGGCAGGAAACGGCAAGCTGGAACCGACTTGCTGCGGCAATTGCACTCGCGCTCTCGGCGACTCCGCAGGAAGTGACATGATTGGCCGGGTGTAGTCACGATTCCGTCCATTCGTCGATAGTGCGCGACGGATAACACCAAGTTCGTTTTTTGTTCGTAATCAATTCGCAATGAAGAAGTCATTAGACATTCAGGCAATGATGGCTTCTATTTCTTGATCCCTCCGGCGCCAGAGCTAAGCTATCGCGACGCGAGATGCGCGGCCGAATGCGCGCGAAGCATGACGCGCGTTCAAACAGCCTGGATACCTGCGAGGGATCATGCGCGATTTGATGACGAAGCTGTCACGGACTCTGGTAAGCGGTCTATTCCTGGCTTCAGGTACGCTTGCTGCGCAGTCCGCTATCAAGCCCGGCTCCGATGCTCCAGCGTGCGCTGAATGCTCACATCGCGCTGTGCTCGTAACGCAGCTTGGAGCCGACAATCCCGATGGTCCGGACTTCAGCATCTTTACACGAGTCAGCCGACAAAGCAGCGGTCGCTACATTGCCGGCCCGGTGAACGAAATGAAGGATATCGCCGTGTTCAGTGCGAACGGAAAGTTTGAGCGAATGCTTGGAAGACAGGGTGCCGGCCCAGGAGAATTTCGTTCCCCTGTCAACTGCGGCGTGACGCCAGGTGATTACACAACCGCACGCGCGAAGTTTCCCGGTAGCATGGCGTACGTTCTGGGCGACGGACACTTCTCCAGCATGACGTCGAACGATGATGGGATGGTGGCAATCAATGTGTGGAAGCTTTTGCCGAAGTAGCTCCGGGGCGGAGATGTGGCACCACGTGTATCTTGCAGTGTCCTTTTCCGGGAATTCGACTTGCGTGTACCTCAGATTGTCTGTGCGCTGGCGCTCAGCATCATTCCTCAATTGCAATTTGGCCAGCCATTGCCGCCGCGCTGGCGAAGCACAGTTGAGTTGACCATTGGCGGCAGCAACGCCGACGAACATTCCGAATTCGGCAGACTCACTGGAATTGCCGCAGACGCGAGTGGCCGAATCTTTATCGCCGACGCGGGAGATAACAACATTCGTGTGTTCGCGCCAGACGGAAAGTTTGTCAGCACCATTGGCCGGAAAGGTGCGGGACCGCTCGAGTTCGGGCGCCTCGCAGGAATGGCATTTGGCCCCGAACGTCTGCTCTGGACGCGTGATGAAGGCAATGGACGCTTTCTCGCACTCGATGTTGCAGCAGCACCCGCTCGCGTCGCGAAACAGGTACCGCTGCTGAATTTCACGAGCGGCAATCACACAGCGATTGTGTTCGATCCAGAAGGAATGATGGTCGACGAAGGTTCGTTCTACGACAAGGCGGCCGACACATTTCGGCCAATCCGTATTCGGCGGTCTCCGGCAGGAGTCACCGTGCAATCGGATACGCTTCCGCCCGTCGCACTGTCCGCGACGGAAAAGCAACGCGCGGACAGCAACGGACAAGGACGACCTCGAAAGTATTGTTCGACTGAAATTCCGTTGAAGGTGTGACCGGACGGAAGAGGCCTGTGCCGGGCCTTTTCCGCGAAGGGCTGTCGTCAGCGGCACGCGTGATTTGTAGATTGTCGATATGACAAATCACATTCGGTGGTACACACTCCCGCTGGTGTCCTGCCTGCTCGCTGCGTCTGCGGAGACGCAAACACCCGCAACGCCAGCGCCAGCGGTATCGCCGCCGCTCGCAAGTCTGCAAGAGCATCGAGTCGTCCCACTGCCGGCAAGCGTAACCGCCGCGTCGGCGCCGCCCTTCGTATTCGGCGGATCAACCAGGATCGTCGCGGACGGTTCGGCCGAGGTGGTGCGTTCGGCGGAGTTTCTGGCGCGAATTCTGAGAAAGTCGACTGCCTTCCCGTTGCCGGTGTCGCGACGGGGCGTTGCCAGCACGCGCAACTCCGGGCACGCGGTGTCGCCGGCAGATGCGGCCTCGCCACAAACGCCAGCGAATGTCGTGCTGTTGCGCATCGACACGAGCGCAGTGTCGGGCGATGAGGCATACAGCGTCGATATCACCGCTGACACACTGCGAGTCGTTGCACGGAAACCCGTCGGACTGTTTTACGGTATTGCAACAGTTCGTCAATTGCTCCCGTTCGGCATTGAAGCCGAGCAGAGTGCGTTGCGCCTTGCGACCTCGATTGCGATACCAGCCGGAAATATCACGGACAGTCCGCGTTTCGCGTGGCGCGGTTCAATGCTCGATGTGGCGCGGCACTTCTTTACGGTTGATGAGGTGAAGCAGCACATCGACTTTCTTGCGCTCTACAAGTTCAACACGCTGCATCTGCACCTGGCGGACGATCAGGGATGGCGCATTCAGATTGCGTCCTGGCCAAAGCTGACGCGTGTTGGCGGTTCGAGCGAAGTTGGAGGTGCATCGGGCGGTTTCTACACGAAAGCCGAATACACCGACATCGTGCAGTACGCGGCGGCTCGCTACATCACTATTGTTCCGGAAATTGATATGCCGGGGCACACCAATGCTGCGATTGCGGCCTATCCACAACTTGGCTGCAGTCGTGCGACACCGAGTATTTTCGGGCCGGGCACGCAACCTGCTGGAGTGTACACAGGCATTCGCGTCGGATGGAGCGCGCTCTGTGCGAACAAGGAAATCACGTATCAGTTTGTCGACGCGGTTGTTCGCGAGCTCGCCGCGATCACGCCGGGCAAGTACATCCACATTGGTGGAGACGAAGTTGAGGTACTGAAGGAGCCACAATACGCACGTTTTGTCGAACGAGCGCAGCGCATTGTAAACAAGTACGGCAAGACGATGGTCGGTTGGGAAGAGATTGGCAAAGCAAAACTGCGTCCAGGCTCAATCGCGCAATTCTGGCGGAGCGACACAGCGCTACTTGCCGTCAAACAGGGAAACAAGCTGATCATGTCGCCTGGACCGCGCACGTATGTCGACATGAAGTACACGCCGCAAACGGAAGTCGGATTGCGTTGGGCGGGTTACATCGAACTCCGCACCGCGTACGATTGGGATCCTGCGACATACGCGCCAGGACTCACCGAAGAGTCGCTTGTTGGTGTTGAAGCACCGCTCTGGAGCGAGACGGTGAAAAACCTGAATGCGGCGCAGTATCTGATGGTGCCGCGACTGCCCGCGATTGCTGAAGTGGGATGGAGCGCACAGTCAGCGCGCAGTTGGGACAGTTTCAGGAATCGCATTGCTGCCCATGCGCCGCGCTGGCGACTGTTGGGAATCAACTTCTATCCGTCACCGCAAGTCGATTGGGTGAAGTGATTGAAGAGTGCTGCCCGACTACTCCGCTGCTGCCAGTCGTTCGACGATATCGCGATACGCAGCGGCAACGAGTCCTTCGAGCGCCACTTCATTCAGTGCATCACCAAGTTCCAGTTTCACGTGCCGCATATGTTTGCCCGATCCCAGCAGCAGGCCGGCGGGGTCGGGCAATGAGCTACCGTGAAAGAAGCCGACATTCGCGTGTTGCCTGAAGACAGCGACATACGCAAACGGTGCATCTTCGACGCAGACCGTTGGAAATCCGTCATGCAGCAGTTCGCGAACATCGCTTCCTGCACCCCGCATGCAATCGAACCATCGTTGTGCAATGTTGCGGAGCGCTTCTGGTTGTTCCGTCAACCAACTGCTGATGGCTGGGGAGTGTTCCACTGCCCCGTTGAATCGGAGAAAAGCCGACACGGTGTGTTCGGGATTGGGTGAGGTCGTTGTGTCATCCCACGCCCGGGCGAATCTACTTGATCTCGACCCATTGCGCGCCATCCATCACCAGGGGTCTGTCCTCCGACCACCGACGTACGCTCCGGGAGAGGGCCGCGCTGTCATGGCGTGATCAAGGCGCGCGCCGGGACCGGCAGTGGCCGGCGCCATGGCCTCCATCGTATACAGGTCTGCTGAAATTCCATTTGCTTCCGGCGAGTTCTGCATATACGCGCGCGAAGCGCCATCACCGAAGAGTGCGGCCTTGAGGAAGTACAGCACATATGACGACATGACGTCGTACGTCGCGTGTTCCGTCGCCGCGCGTTCAGGTGTGACCGCTCGGCGATAGACAGAGAACTCAGGATGGCCGTCCTTCCTGAACCACAGGATGCGACGATCGGCAAACGACAGCGTCGCGAGCGCATTGCGAAACACCTGGGGCGCGTTGGCGTCCATGACACCGACGTCTCCCGGAACGAGCATGAACATCGGAGCGCGAAGTTTCGCAATGTTCTCAGGTGTGAGATCGGGCGGCAATGCGCTCCCCTGGAGAATGAGCGCCTTGAATGAAGCGTCGCGTGCCTGCAGCCGTATGGTCGGCAAGAGGCCGCCTGCGGTGCCAAGTGCAGCGACACGCATGGTATCCACATAGGACAGTTGTTTCACCTGCGACAGCAGAAACGCGAGATCGTCTGTCTTGATGCGTGCGCGTTCTGCTCCGTTCGCGGGTGCGGGTTGGTCAGCCACGGCTACGTCGCCCAAGTCAGGAATCGCCGCGACGACAAATCCCTGACTCGCGAGATATTCGAACATCACGCTATGAACTTCGCTTGGTCCGATAAAAAGTACGACCGGGAAACGCCCCTGTGACATCGTGGCGTTCTGTATCGCCGAAGTCATTGTCGACATCATTGCTGTGGCGCGCGAAGGCGGAAGATTGTCAGGGAAAAGACGTCGCCGCGAACTGTCGCCCGGGTAACCCCACATTGGACGGATGAACGCTGCAAATCCATTCAACGCTTCTGTCTCCTGCTCACGCGTCAACTGTTTCGCGGTTCGTTCAGTTTCCCGAAGCAGCACAAAGTCGCGAAAACGCATCGGTTCCGCGCCCACGGTCTTCGTTGCCGGATACCACATGCTGATTCGAATTGATCGTTCCGCGCGTGTCGCATCCTGCACTCGTTCAGTCTTGAACCCCACGCCATACGGTCCAGGGCGAAGGCTTCCCCACTGCGGAAACGCTGGCGGTTCGGAGGCGACCTGTGTCCAGTTCATGCCATAGAATTCCCATGTATCTCCGCGATCAGGTTGCGGAAAACCCGTGCGTCCTCCGAACAGCACGACGCGATCCCGCGAGGCATCGTACGCCATCGTGCTCAGGTAACGCTTCGACGGTCCACTGTTCGCCAATTTTGTCCAAGACATTCCATTCCATGACCAGGTATCGTTCTTGTTTCCGTACACGTAAAGCACGACCTGCGCGCGCTTCGAGTCATACGTCGCAGACAGGTTGATTCCGAGTTCCGGTGATACGGTTCTGATGATCGACCAGGCGCTTCCGTCATATTCCCAAGTTTCGGGAACGGGTGCGCGCGGGTCGGGTCCGAAACCGCCGAACAATACAGTACGACCACGTTTCTCGTCATACGACATCGCGATTCCCGTTGTGGGCTGCGGCATCGGACCGTCAACACGGCGCCAGGAAGAACCGTCGTATTCCCACGTATCGTTGAGCCGCTGATTCGTCGCGCCAATTCCGCCGAACAGCACGAGTTTGTCGCGGCGAATGTCGTAGATCATTGACGCATCAGTCGTCGGTCGCTCTGGAATTGCACCGATCACGCGCCATTGGCCGCCTTTCCATTCCAGAAGATCGGCAGATCGCCCACCATTCTCCTTGATGCAGGGGCAATAACCGCCGAACGCAACGATGCGCTTCCGCTTCGAGTCGAATGCGAGCGCCATTCCGGAGCGCTCCGTGCCGCGAGCGCTGGTCGAATGCCACGTATGTCCGTCAAAATTCCACACGTCGTCAAACGTCGAATAGGTCTTGCCCCCGTCAACGGACGTACTGCCCCCCACAAGCAGTACGCGTTTTGTGACAGCATCATAAACGGCCGAGCTGTGCGCGCGAGCTTGTGGCGCGGCTGACGAAGTGATGGCGCGTTGCGCATGAGCTGTTGCTTGAGCGGCTGTTGTTGAAGCGAAGCAGGCAACGGTGAACGCGACGCGGAGTTCCAGGAGTCTTTGCATGCGACGATTCTCACGCGTACGCTATCGGTCGTCAAAACGCGTGGGACAAACGTCGCGTGCCGAGTGACAAGCGCCCTGAATTGAGAAGGACGCGCCGCGTTTTGAATTCCAAGGTGGTTCACGCACGGCGTAGCTGACCTCCTGAAACACAAATGCGCCGCGCAATTGCGCGACGCATCGGCGAACTTCGTAGTACGATCTTGCGGAAGTGTCCGGTTACCCGAACAGCCTGAGACGGACTAGAACCACCAGAACATCGGATAGGTGAAACTCGGATCCTCGTCGAAGAACCCGCGCGGTGGCGGTTCTTCGCTGGGGAATTCGAATGCGCCAGCGCCACTTCCCGCGCCACCGCCACCTGCGCCGCCGGCGGTTGCGCCTGCCCCACGAATGGAAACTCCGGAGTTCCAGTCAGGCGGGTTGACTCCCATCAACCACCGCACGAAAAAGTCATTGCGACGTCGGGCGCCATCGGGGCCTGTCGCGCCGTGTCCGCCATTTGGTACGACGAGCAAATCGAAGTCCTTGCCCGCTGCAATCAACGCGTTCGCAACCTGCATGGTCGATGATGGATCGACGTTGGTGTCCATCTCGCCAACTGTCAGATACAGATGCCCTTTCAGGTTCTTCGCTGCGGTGACGTTTGAGTTCGATTCGTAATGCGGACCCATCTCACCCATCCACGCTTCGTTCCACCAGATCTTGTCCATGCGATTGTCATGGCAGCCGGAGTTCGCAACCGCGACATCGTAAAACTCGGGATGGAAGAACACCGCACCCGCTGCATTCTGGCCGCCTGCTGACGTGCCGTAGATGCCAACGCGTTCAATGTCGTACCACGGATATTTCTTGTTGACGGCCTTGTGCCACAGAATGCGATCGGGGAATCCTGCGTCGGCCACATTCTTCCACGCGACATCGTGGAACGCCTTCGAACGATTCGCCGTACCCATGCCGTCAATCTGCACCAGCACAAAACCGATTTCCGCGAGCGACATGAGTCCCTGTCCACCGCCCCACGTTTTCGGAACAAATGATCCGTGTGGTCCGGCGTAAATCTGTTCGATGACCGGATACTTCTTCTTGGGATCGAACGTGACCGGTCGCACGACGATGCCCCAGATATCGGTCTTTCCATCACGGGCTTTCGAAACAATTACTTCTGGCGGACGGAATCCCGCTTTCACTGCCGCCGACATATCACCCTTCTCGAGCGGCAGCGTGCGACGGTCACTCGCGCGCTTGAGTTCGACCACCGTTGGCAAATCGACGCGGGAATACGAATCGAGATAATACTTGTGGTCGGCCGACCATGTGATGGTGTGCGATCCGTCCGCTTCCGTGTACGCGACAAGTCCGGTGCCGTCGAAGTTGATGCGGTAGTAGTGGACGAAATACGGATCCTGTGCGGCATTCATTCCACCGGCGCGGAAATAAATCTGCCGGTTCTGAACGTCCACGCTGTCGACACCGCGAACGAGCCAATCTCCTTTCGTGATCTGATTCTTTACCTGTCCGGTTTTTCCATCCATCAGGTAGAGATGGTTCCATCCATCGCGTTCCGAGGCCCACACCAGTTCGCCACCGGAATACGTGTTGCACCCACCTCCCTGCGCGAGGCGGCAGTTTGCGCCAACATCGTACGCGAAGTTGTGTCCTGCATCGCTGTACATGAAGAAGCTCTTCGTCACTTCATCAATCATCGGACGCACTGCGCCAGTCGATGCATCAACTTCGAGCACGCGGTAAATCATGTGACCGCGCTGATTGTACTGGAACGAATATGCACCATTGTCTTTCCGCCACACGGGACGTGAGATCGCATACGGATTAGAGAACAACGCGCGATCGATGACAATCTGCCGCTTCGTCTCAACGTCGAAGATGGACGGTTGATTCGAATCAAGAATGTCTCCCGGCTTCCTGTACACGCCGCCACCAAAGTTTCCCGGCGCCTGGCCGTACGAAACCAGTTTCGGTTGTACCTGATCGGTCGGTGATGACTGGATGTAATACGGCACGCGGTTGTAGCCATTCTTCTGCCGATATGCGACCAGCTTCTTCGAATCGGGAGACCACTCGATGGAGTTCGCGAGGTATCCATCGCCTTCCGAACCATCGGTCGACAACATCGTGAAGTTCGTTGCCGCCGCACCTGCGCCCCCGCCGCCACCACCACGCCCACCGCGACCACCACCACCGGCAGCCGGCACAGGTGCCGGACGAATCGCAACGTTGTAATTCTGAATGAATGCAATGGTCTTGCAGTCGGGAGAGAATACTTCGGTCACACCCTGACCAGGTTGTGGCGTAGTTTGTCCCGCGCATCGCGGTGTGTTGCCTGCTTGTCCGCGACCACCACCGCCACCGCCTCCTCCTCCACGTCCGCCCTGGCCAGCGCCGGCAGCGGATGCGCCTACACGCGTGCACGCCGACGTTGCAATCGTGCAGCGATAACGTGAACCAGCAGCGTCCCCTTCAATTGCTGCGCCATTTTCAACGAGTGCGATGGATGGAAATGGAATCGTGATTTCGCTGTACGTCTGACCGGTTGCATCCGACAGGTTTTTTGCAACAGCGGCATGATCAAACGCCGGTTGTTTGGTCCACTGATCGGCGTCGACGCGCACGAATCGCGCACCACCTGCGACCGTAACGCGGTAGATCGCCTGGTTTGTCTGCCCTGCCCAGGCTTCGCCCGCAACGAGTCCCGTCGTCAGGTTCGCAAATCGCTGGTTGATGTTAGCCGCTCGGCGATAATCCTCAAGGGTGCCCTGCGCAGATGCCGCGACGGGGGCAAGAAGTAGGAGTGCGCCAAGTGTTGCGCGGGGGAGCGTGGTGTTCCGGTGGCGTGAGCTTGGCGAAGCGGGGCCGAGGGACTCCATCGTGCGATCCTCGTGTGGCGGGTGTGCGCGCAGGGCGCGGGGCAGGGCAGGAGGGGAGGATGCCCTAGTGGTGAGACGAGTTGAATATTGTATGCAATTGGCCGGGAAACGCAAAATGATGAGGTGCAAACCGTGAGCTGCGCTTGAGTATGCTTGCGGCCCATGAAAGGCCTACTTGCACTCGCGGCCCGACTCCCAACTGCCTTGGCCAATCGCTTGTACTGATTCGTCGCAAACGTCGCGCGACGCATTACTAGGCTCGGATCATTGGCGACTGCGATTCCACAACGCCTTCCAGTCTATTCGCGCGAACGGCGGCGAATGCAGTTTCTGATCGATTAACGAGACGGTATCACCAAGCTGAACCAAATAACGACGGCCGCTCGCAAGAAAAATGTTGCGATGACGGCCACTGGTGTCGCGGTCCTGAAAAGCAATAATCTCAGTGCCGTCGCGGTGCACGATTCTGATTTGGTGATACCGGACGCGGGGCAGTTTCAAGACGAATTCCTTCCGTGCGATGTGAAGGAAACTTTGTTGTGATTGCTTGCAGTACTCAGTGCGTCAACCGCACAAGCACGCGAACCTCAGCGCCGTCCGCCGGCGGCTCGACAGGACTCACCGCCACCGTCTCGAAATCGACACGGCTTGGCGGGTTCAGAGCGAACTCCTCGTCGCTCATGTCCCAGAAGTATTTCCCTTCGAAATTGTCGAGCATATCGAACTCCATACCGGCCGCTGGATAGTAGTCGTCCCGCTCGCTAAGCGTTTCCAGTCGATATGCAGCAACGACACTCAGCCGATCGAGGAGCGCATGATCCATCGCTTCCGGCCCGGCTTCGACTGTGACGATGTATTTGTATTCAGCCATGGGAGGTGTTCGACGTTGCGTGCGATGACGGCGACGACTTCACAAGAATGTATTGCCCGAACACTCAGGCGCGGGCAGATAAGCTCGAATTAATACTTAGGCCTTGACCTAAGTATTCGACGACACTACTATCCGTTCGTCAGAGCAGGTCACCCCACCAATCGCTGGTGCTGCCATGGTTCAAGCCGCCGTCACGGACGATGTGTTCTACGCCCTGTCCAACTCGACAAGGCGAAAAGTGCTGGAGCAATTGTCAGTCGGACCAGCGACAGTCAGCGAGCTGGCCGCGCCGTTCGACATGAAGCTCCCGTCGTTCGTGCAACACCTGTCCGTGCTGGAAGAGAGCCGTCTCGTGAAGTCCAGAAAACGCGGTAGAGTGCGCACCTACGAAATCGCACCGGAACGTTTCAGGATCGCCGAAGACTGGCTGGCGGAACGGCGTCAGGTGTGGGAAGACCGATTCAGCCGCTTCGATGAATACGTCAAACAACTCAAGGAAAAGGAATCAGAATCATGAGCACACACGCCGCAGCCGATCCGAAACTCGACATCGTGTTCGAGCGTTTCATCGACGCACCCAAGCGCCTCGTCTGGGAAGCGCTGACGAAGCCGGAGCACATCAAGGAATGGTGGATGCCGAAAGCGTGGGGACGCGTCCACAAGGCAGAACTCGACGTGCGTCCCGGTGGCATTTTCAGCATCGACATTGCTGTGGGCGATGGCCAGCCATTTCCCAATGTCGGTTGCTTTCTCGAAGCGGTTCCGCAGGAACGCCTCATCTGGACGTCGATGCTGTTTCCGGGATACCGCCCCGCAGTGTTCGACGATGTGCCGATCACCGCGATAGTAACGCTGCAAAGCGAGGGCACCGGCACTCGCTATGTGTTCACCGCGCTGCATCGCAACGAAGAGGACCTCGCGAAAAACAAGAACGACGGTTGGCAACAGGGCACTGAAATTGCCGTCGACCAACTTGTTTCAGTTGTGATGGCGATGAAGTAAGGCGGTACGTTCGCGGCAGCTGGGGCGCGAAATTCCTACCGGCCCAGACTCCGCAACTCCTGCGCGCGTGCGCGACTCACCGGCACGCGCGTTCCGTCGGTGAGTTCTGCTTCGAGATTGCCACGGACATCGCGTTTGAACGCGCGCACATGGTCGAGATTCACCACGTGCGCACGATGTACCTGCGTGAATTTTTTCGGATCAAGTCGGAGCGCGAGACTCGACAGCGACACATGAAGCAGGTGACGGCTGTTGCCGACATGTGCAATCACATAGTCACCATCCGCTTCAAGCCAGGAAACGCGGTCAACCGGTATCGGAACAAGCGCATTCCCGACACGCGCAAACAGTCGTGTAATCGGGCCGCTGCCCAGTGTGCCGCTCAATCGCTCAATTGCATCAACCGACGCCGGTTCTCCAATCGCGCTTCGTACTCGCTCCAGAGCAGCGCCGAGTCGCGCCGGACCAAACGGCTTCGTCAGGTAGTCTACTGCACCAAGTTCGAATGCGGTTACCGCGTGTTGCGAGTAGGCCGTCGTGAAAATGACGAATGGCCGATGCGTGATGTACCGAAGGACATCGGTGCCTAGAAGTCCGGGCATTTGCACGTCGAGAAAGACAAGTTCCGGCTTTTGCGTCTCGATCATTTGCACCGCCGACTTGCCGTCTGCTGCTTCGCCGATGATTTCAATCCAATCAAACGCTGCGAGCATGCCCTTGAGGCCGGCGCGCGCGATGGATTCGTCATCAACAACGAGCGCGGAGACCTTCACGCTTCACTCGATTGGTTGCGCGGAATGGTCAGCACTGCTTCATACCCTCCCGACGCAACGCCACGCGTGACAAGCGTTGCCTTTCCATTGTACAGAACAGAAAGTCGTTCGCGGAGACGCGCCAGTCCTGTGCCGGTTCCTGCGCCACTCATGCGTGCTGTGGTGACCGCGCTGTCATTGAGCTGTCCAGCAGTGTCGGTGGTGTTGCCTGTCGAAATGCCCGCGTGCGCATCTCCAGAATTCCGTACAGAGATCATCAGGTAAGCGTCCTGCTGCCATGCGCTGATCGCAATCTCCGTCGGCTCGACACGAGGCGCAACTCCATGTTGCACCGCGTTCTCCACCAGTGTCTGCAGCGCGAATGAGGGCACAGGCTCCGAAAGCAGACTCTGTGAGAGGTCGACGTGCGTCACGAGCCGCTCGCCAAAACGAATTTGCTCGATTGCCAGATATCGCGATACAAAACGCCACTCATCACCAAGCGGAACCTCATCGCGCTGCTCCTCGAGCGAACGGCGCAGCAATTCAGCCACCAATTCAGCAGCATCCGCAGCGCGTGGTGGGTCGATGTGAATCAACTGCACAACGGTGTGCAGCGCATTGAACAGGAAGTGCGGCTGTAACTGCGAACGCAGCGTAGCGAGTTGCGTCAGCGCGGCCACTGCTTCTGCCTGCGCTGCGCGCTGGGCACCGTGAGCCGAGTACGAGAGTCCTGCAATGACGACATAGAAAAAACTGCCAATAACCATCATGTCTTTCGACCGCTGCACGAAGCCAAGCTCAGGAACACCGCCAACCAGCGCCTCAATTGGTAGTGCAATCAGGAGCCATGCGGCTGCTGCGCTTGGCGCGGCCAGGATGTGAAATGCCACAAAGCGCCAAGTCATCGGACGCGGCCATGGCACACGAGGCACAAGCCGAAACACACCCACGGCAACTGCGCACCCCACCACCAGGTGCGCGAGCATGCTTTCCAGCTCGCCGGGGAGCCAAGTGGGGCGGTCGCGTCGGCTTTGGACTGCTGCGAGAAGTGCTAACAAGTGCGTGTAAGAGATATGGAAGCGAATGCTGACTTGCGGTCTCGCGAACGGTTGCCGGACTCCACGGTTGCCGGACTCCAGCCAATTCTCCCCGTTCCGGACCCTGGTTTCAGAATAACCGACCAGCTCCCTGATCCTCCCGCCACTCACCCCCCTCTCCGTACCATTCGGCGAATTTTCGCTCGCCTGACCTTTGTACGCCTTTTGTAAGAGTCCGAATCCGTTCCACGGCCACGCGTGCCGCAACTCGCGTCGCACGTAATTTTCATGCGTGAAGAAGTTGTCCGCGCGTGTCGCTGGCCTGACGCCGTCCATAACGGCGGGCCTCATTCTTTTCGCCGTCGGCCTGACGGCGTTGCTGGCCTATCGCGCCTTCGATGCGTCGCGCGCTCATCAGCAAACCATTGAGAATACGCTTCGCGACTACGCGAGCTTCGCGGCATTCCAGGTAAAAAATGCAACGATGACGCGTCTTAACGGACAGAGTCGCGGTGCATTCGATTCGCTTGTGCGCGTCATCAATGCTGAGGGCCCGATACCTCCGCTCGGCGCCGCGCGTGCAGCGAAAGTGATGGAGGCTAGGGGAACCCTGTGTCGCTGTCTCGACGGAGTGAGTTTTTTCTATCAGGTTACCATCGCCGACAGCAGTATCGACGCGACTGCATTCGAAGGTGCCACGCCTGAATACCTGAGTCGACTGCGCGATACGGTGATTGCACACGCCCGCGCCACTACTCGCGAGCCTCAATCTCCGCTCCTCGGCGGGCCACGTCCGCCCGGTGGTCCAATCACTCCGCAATACCTCGTCACAATCGTTTCAAATCTGGGCGATCGTCCTTACGTCTTCGCGCACGCGCTGAGTGTCGATCAAACGGGTACGCCGCTGGTTGCATACGGATTTGCCACGCCCGCCAACATCGTCCTCAGACGCACAGTACGAGCGGTCCTGAACGGGCAGCCGGTGCTCCCAAGCACGCTCATTCGAGGAAGAGCGGTCGACTCGATCGTCGCCGTCACAGTTTCAAATGTGTCCCGCAAGGTTGTGTTCGAGAGCAATCCCGCCGTCCCAGCGCGATTCGCCGCAACAGATTCCGTCGAGCCTAAGCTTGGTGGTCTTCGATTCCAGGTGGCGATCAATCCTGCAGCTGCCGGCCGATTGATCATTGGCGGACTGCCAAAATCTCGACTTCCTGAAGTGCTGGCGACGGCGTTCGTTTCAGTTGGGCTGCTCGGCTTGTTGCTGTTTCAATTCCGTCGTCAGGCGGAGCTTGGCCGATTGCGCGATGATTTTGTGTCGGGAGTTTCGCACGAGCTCAGAACACCATTGGCGCAAATTCGCCTGCTCGCCGAGTTGTTGCGTTTGGGAAAGGTGCCGACAGACGAACAGAAGGATCGTTCATTGCGAATCATCGATCAGGAAGCGCGACGCCTCTCCTTTCTCGTTGACAGCATTCTGAATTTCAGTCACGCGAAAAAAGGGCAGTTGTCGCCGGTCCGCACTGATGTCGCGACGGAGATTGACGAAATTGTTTCGGGATTTGAACCGCTCGCCGAAGCGCAAGGCGTTCAGCTCACCACGCAACTCGAACCTGGCATTATTGCCGATGTCGATCGAGGCGCACTTCGTCAGGTGTTGCTCAATCTGCTGGACAATGCGGTTCGCTACGGACCACCGCGCCAGAACGTGACCATCTCTTCGTCTTCCGCTGGCGACAACTGGATTCTGGAAGTGGCCGATGAGGGACCTGGCGTACCTGCGCAGGAACGCGACCGGATATTCGCTCCCTACTATCGCATGAAACGGGATGCTGGCGGCGCAGTCGGCGGAACCGGTATCGGCCTCGCTGTCGTTCGACGGCTGGTGGAAGAACATCGTGGACGCGTGCGTGTTGGCGGAGCAGATGGTGATGGTTCGAATGGAACACGTGTCGCTGGTGAGCGACAAGTCGGAGCACGGTTCATCGTCGAATTACCAATCGCTCTGTCGGACGTGAACTGACCATGGCGCGCATGCTCGTAGTTGAAGACAACGCGGATCTTGCGTTCGCAGTTGCCACGGCGCTGCAGAGTGAGGGATTTGATGTGGCGATTGCATCCACTGGCCCCGATGGCGTACAGCGCGCGCGCACGGGCGATGCAGATCTCATCATTCTCGATCTCATGCTTCCGGGCTTTGATGGGTTTCGCGTCATTCGCACGCTGCGTGATGAAGGAATCAAGACGCCCATCTTGATTCTCACTGCGCGTGGTGAAGAAGCGGATAAAGTGCGCGGACTTCGGTTGGGAGCAGACGACTACGTAACGAAGCCATTCGGTGCGATGGAGTTTCTCGCACGGGTCGACGCCCTGCTCCGTCGTTCACGCCTCTCGGCTCAGGCGCCTGCACTCGCACCTGTGCTCAGTCGTTTTGGTGACGTCGAAGTGAACCGCGCTGCGCGCACCGTGAAACGAAACGGAAGCGGCGTGTCCCTCACGCCGAAGGAATACGACCTGCTCATCGCGTTGATGGATCGTGCAGGCGCCGTCGTCCCACGTGGCGAATTGCTGAGTGCCGTGTGGGGCTATCAACAGGACATCAGCACGCGCACGGTTGATCTCCATGTGTCCGAACTCCGCGCGAAACTCGAGCCCAATCCGGCGCAGCCCGTCCACATCATCACTGTTCGAAAAACGGGTTATCGGTTCGAGCGATAGGCTGCGTCGAGACCGTTCTCACGCGATTCTCGACAAATCGGCAAAAGTTTCGCGAGTCGGGACAGGGCACTGTATGCGTAGTGTAAGTGATCCGTAAGCTTTGTTGGTTTGGTGCTGCCCGGAGTCGATCGGCCCCGTATGGTGACTCAACACCAACCCGAAACTCTCATGATCAACCGTCGCGAATTTCTTGGAATCACGGCCGGTGCGGGCGCCACGCTCGCCCTCACACCGGAATTGATTCGTGCACTGCAGCAGCCGGGCGGCAAGCTCATTCAGCGCGCCATTCCCTCGACCGGCGAGATGGTGCCCGTCATCAGTTACGGACCGCGGCCCACCGATGGTGCTGCAATCAAGGAAGTGCTCAAGACGCTCGCCGACAAAGGTGGCAAAGTCGTTGACGTGCTGCACGGCGGACCCGCTGGCGAAGAGGGCGCTCGTGCTGCAGCCGCAGAACTTGGCATTCAGAACAAGTTTTTCTGGACGACAAATCTTGCCGTCAACGTCCCGACGCTGCCAGGATACGCAGGTCCACCGCTCAAAGTGTCTCCCGAGATTATCAGAGCGGCAATGGAAGAAAAGTTCGCCAGGTTCAAGGTGTCGAAAATCGATTTGGCCATGGTCGGCGCCGGCGGCGACGCACTATCACTGATTGCGGTTCTCAAAGAGATGAAAAAAGAGGGACGCGTGCGCTACATCGGCGTGCATGATCTCGCGACTCCGCCGTATCCTCCTGCTGCTGCATTCGCGCGGCTTGAGTCGCTCATGCTGAACGAACCAATCGACTTCGTTGGCACTGACTATGCCGTGGGCTGGAGAGGTGCCGAAGAGCGGCTGCTGCCGCTCGCACTCGAACGGAAGATTGGGTTCCTCGCGTACTTTCCATTTGATCGTGCACGCTTCTTCAATCGCGCGAAAGAATTGCCATTGCCGGCGTGGGCTGCCGAGTTCGACGCGAAGACGTGGGCGCAATTTTGCCTCAAGTATGTGTTGAGTCATCCAGCCGTCATCATGGCGCGCACCGGAACGACGAAAGCCGAGCATATGCTCGACAACATTAGCGGCGGCATTGGTCGTTTGCCGAACGAAGCGCAGCGGAAACGCATGGCAGAGTTGGTGGATTCACTTCCGCCGACACCGCCTCCCGGACCACCCCAAGGACGTGGTGGGCAACCTCCCGCTGCAGCACCTCAGATTCCTCCATTTGCAGTTCCCGCAGAAGTACTCGACCGCTATGCCGGTGAATACGTGCACGTCGCTGCAAATCATCCCGTCATCATCCGCCGTGATGGCGAACGTCTGCTGCTCAAGTCCGGCAACTTCCCCGAGAGTCCCATCATCGCACGCTCGGCGACGCGCTTCGCACTTCCCTGGCCGGAATCGATCATCGAATTCAAGGTCGACGGACAGGGAAAGACGACCGGTGCGACCGTGGAGTTGTTCGGCGGCGCACAACGCGTGCCGCTTGAGCGAAAGTAGGCGGTTAGATGCCCGGTGGTTCGTGACCGCCCACGAGCCACCAACCACATATCAATAGCCACGAATTCATCATGATCGACCGTAAAAGGTTTCTTGGCCTCGCCGCCATCGCTGGCGCGACGCTTGCAATAACACCGTCGCTCGGCGCACAGTCATTGGGCGGAAAACTCATCGAACGCACAATTCCGTCATCGGGAGAAAAGCTTCCCGTTATCGGTCTCGCGTTCTCCAACCATCCGAGTTGCGCAGATCACGCAGCACTCAAGGCCGTCGTGAAAACATTTGCCGACAATGGCGGCAAGTATTACGACGCGACACTCGGCAACGCCGCCAATCAGCAGTTCCACATCAATGCGGCGAACGAACTTGGCGTATCGAACAAGCTGTTCTGGTCCACAACTTCGTTCGTGCCTGGCCCGAACAGCGGACCTGCAAACGTGAAACTGCAGATCGATTCCACACTCGCGCGTACCAAGGCCTCCAAAATCGATCTTGCATGGGTAACTGCTGCGGGCGATCCGGCAGTGCTGGCCGCGATCAAGGAAGAAAAGAAAGCAGGACGTGTGCGTTACATTGGCGTCATGACGATTTCGGTGAGCTATCAGGCGACGCAACTGGAAACGCTCATGCGGAACGAGCCAATCGATTTCATTGGTGTCGACTACGATCTTGGCAATCGCTTCGTCGAAGACAAGATCCTTCCTCTCGCTGTCGAGAAGAAAATTGGTGTCGTCGCGTTCATGCCCTTCGGCAACAACTTTGGGGCAAGTTGTGGGAGTGGAGGCAATCTCTTTGCGCGCGTGGGCACCAGCACCCCACTTCCTTCCTGGGCTGCTGAGTTCGAAGCCAAGTCGTGGGCGCAGTTCTTCATGAAGTATGTCATCAGCCATCCCGCAGTTGTTGTAGCGCGAGTTGGAACGAGCAAAACTCAGCACATGCTCGACGACATGGCGGGTGGTATTGGTCGTCTGCCAAACGAAGCGGCGCGGAAGCGCATGGCGGCCTTGATCGATTCATTCCCCAAACCCGCGCCGCCGAAACCGCCCGCGAATCCGGCAGCGGCACCAGGCATTGCGCTGACCGCTGCGGTGCTCGATCGATACGTTGGTGAGTGGAAACTCGCATCAGGAACGGTCGTGACATTCCGGCGAGAAGGAACAACGTTGTTCGTAAAGCCAGGCCAAAATCCTGAGACGCCACTCAATGCGCGGTCAGAAACGCGATTGCAAGATCCGCGTGGACCTGTGTTCGAGTTTCAGGTTGATGGCACAGGCGCGGTGACCGGACTCTTTCTCGAGCAGGGAAATCCGGTGCAGCGCGTTCCACTCACGCGCGTGCGCTGAAGAAACAATGCGCTCACTGCCGCTCGCATATTTCGCGCTGCTGATTTCGTGCGGCAGTGATGGTGTTACGCCGTCGGAGGCGTCTCTCGATCAGGACATTCCGATTACCGGCACTGCAGTACCGCGTATGGTGTCGTACGATCAGACAATTCGCGATTTGATGCGAAAACACGGCGTTCCCGGTGGTGCGGTGGCAGTACTCCGCGATGGCAAACTGCTCTACGCCCGCGGGTTTGGGTTTGCCGATGCCGAGAAAAAAACGCCAGTCCAACCTGATGCGCTGTTCCGTATTGCCAGCGTATCAAAGCCGATTACTGGCGTTGCGATCATGAAGCTTGTCGAAGATGGCAAACTCAAACTCGATGATCGCGTTGCTCCACTTATCGCGTACCTCGCACCTGCACCGGGTGCGACAGTCGATCCGCGCTGGGAGCAGATCACGATTCGGCAATTGCTCAATCACACTGCAGGATGGGACCGCGACAAGCCGGGTGGCTTCGACCCGATGTTTCGGCCGTCGATTGCAGCTGCGGCAGTTGGTGCGCCCGCGCCCGCGTCTGCAGAGACGGTGATCCGCTACATGAAGGGACTGCCGCTCGATTTCGATCCTGGCTCAAAACACGTGTACTCGAATTTTGGCTACGCCATTCTCGGTCGCGTAATCGAACGGGTAAGTGGCATGTCGTATGAAAACTTTGTGCGCACACGCGTGCTGCAGCCCGCGGGCGCTACGCGAACACGACTTGGCAAGACACGCTTTGCCGATGCACTCGCGGAAGAAGTGAAATACTACCTGCCTGGCGAACCCGGATTGGGGATGATCGCACCAAAAGTGCCATCCGTTTTCGCGAACGACGGCAATGTGCCAGTCAACTATGGCGGCTTCTATATCGAAGCAATGGATTCACACGGCGGCTGGGTCTCGTCGACGATTGATCTGCTGCGATTCATCACCAGTGTCGATGGTCGCGCCAATCGTCCGGATATTTTGAGTCCCGCGCTCATTTCCGAGATGACGAGCAACGGAGCGCCGGTGTGCAGTGGCAACGCGTGCACCTACGCGAGTGGTTGGATGATACGTCCCACGCTGGGTGACGCCAACTGGTGGCATGGGGGTTCACTTTCAGGCACCACGAGCATCATCGTACGTTCGTATAACAACTTCTCGTGGGTTGCGCTGTTCAATGCCCGCGGAAATTTCGACAATGAACTGGATACGCTCATGTGGAGTGCGCTGGCGGGAGTCACGTCGTTTCCGACGCACGACCTTTTCCCGACATTTCGCTGAGATCGGGGCGCCACTCAACCCCCTCAATCTGCTGTTCAGCGAATAGGCGCTGCCATTCGGAAACCAAGGCGCCGAGGTTGCGTTTGTGATTGCAACCTCAACATCCGGTGCCATGCAGCAAAACGCGCGATTCTCGTGGGCCAGCGGCCTCTCTCTCGACCTGAAGCTTGGCGGACGTATGCTCGCCAAATACCCGGGCATCACGCTCGTTGGCGGCATTGCGATGGCGTTTGCCATCTGGTTCGGCACCGTGGTATTCGAAATGCTCGGATTGTTTCTCTATCCGACGCTGCCGCTCCCGGGCGGCGATCGCATTGTGCAGGTCTTCAACTGGGACGCAGAGAAGAACACGCCCGAGAAGCGCACCACGCACGATTTCTTCACATGGCAAACTGACTTCCACTCCGTGAAGGACCTGGGTGCCTTCCGCGATGTTTCGCGAAACCTTGCAGTGCCTGGCGGTGAGACCAAGGAAGTTCTCGTCGCAGAGATGACTCCATCGGGATTCACGATTTCGTCGGCGAAGCCGTTGATGGGACGCACGCTGACCGCAAACGACGAAAAGGGTGATGCACCGCCCGTCGCGGTTATCGGCTACAAGGTCTGGAAGGAACGATTTGGCAGCGATCCGGCCATCCTCGGGAAGTCAGTCAAGATTGGCGATTCGTTTGTGTCCATCGTCGGTGTGATGAATGAGGGATATGCGTTTCCGATTGCGCACGAGGTGTGGATGCCGATGCACCTCGAACAGATGGATCGCTCACCGCGCGGTGGAGCGCCCATCGGTGTGTTCGGCCGCCTGGTCGATGGCGTGTCCATCGAAAAGGCACAGACGGAACTCAATCTGATCGGCGCGCGCGCAGCATCGCAGTTCAAGGAAACACACGAGCATCTCAAGCCGCGCGTACTCTCGTACGTGGCAGACGACGATCCGTCTGGAGATACGCTGCAAATGACCGTCGCAATCAACATGACGGTCGGGGCGCTCATGGTGCTCATTTGCGGAAACATCGCATTGCTGTTGTTTGCTCGCGCTGCTACGCGTGAAACAGAACTCACCGTGCGAAGTGCGTTGGGTGCGAATCGCGGACGAATCGTGATGCAGTTGTTCGCCGAGGCGCTTGTGCTGGGTGGCGTGGCCGCCGCCATTGGACTCATCGCGGCTGAGATCACGCTTCGTGTGTATGGCATGCACTACCTCGAAATCAACTATGGCACTATGCCATTCTGGTTCGATACAACGCTCTCGCCACTCACGGTGCTGTACGCGATTGGCCTGACATTCTTCTGCGCAGTTATCGTGGGTGTGTTGCCCGCGCTCAAGGTTACGCGCGGCATTTCGGCCAAGCTTCGCCAGGGCACTGCCGGCAGCGGGTTGCGTTTTGGCGGAGTCTGGACATTCGTGATTGTGGCGCAGGTTGCGGCGACGGTGTTGTTGCCCGCGATTGTCGCATTCGAGCAGAACGAGTTGTCGCACATCGAGACGTTCGATGTGGGATTTCCTTCGAAAGAATATCTGGGTGTGAAAGTGCAAATTGACGCACCACCCGACACGACCGCAGCGCGGCTCGAAGAGTGGAGGGTGCGCTCTGGCGCGACGCTCGAAGCGTTCAGGCAACGAGTGTCGAGCGAGCCCGGTGTCCAGGGCGTTTCCTTCGTGAGTGATCTCCCGTCAGCATCACACGGCGGCGGACGCGTACAACTCGCGGATTCTGCCGACTTTCCGCCGGCGATTCGTGTCGCGCATACTGCTCGCGTCGACTTGAACTATTTCAACGTGGTGGGAGCACCAATGTTGTCGGGCCGCGCCTTTCATAGTGGCGATCTTGCTCCCGGCACGCGGAACGCGATTGTCGACCTTGGCTTTGTGCAGAACGTGCTTGGCGGTGCGAATCCGCTTGGACGGCGCATTCGCGTAGGCAAGAACGCCACGGAATGGTTCGAAGTCGTCGGTGTTGTGAAAGACCTCGGCATGAATTCCCCCGTGGAAAAGAGTCTTCCGGCGGGCGTGTACATGGCCACGATGCCGGAGATGCTCAACTCCCGCTACATGCTGATTCATATGTCGGGCGATCCGTTGGCAATCTCGCCGAAGCTTCGCACAATTGCCGAGTCCATCGATCCGACCATGCGGCTCAATGAGTTTGTGCGCGTTGACAAGATGGCCGATCCGCTCGTGTGGTTCATGTCTCTGTGGCAGCAGATCACGATGATACTGACGGGAATTGCGGTGTTGCTGTCCCTCGCAGGCATCTATGCGGTGCTGTCAGTTACCGTGTCCAAGCGCACGCGCGAGATTGGTGTGCGCGTGGCTGTCGGGGCGAGTCCGCGACGCATTGTGACGACGATCTTCAAGCGTCCACTGACGCAGGTCAGTATCGGAATTGGTGTTGGTGCTTTTCTCGTGGGATTGGGCAGTGTGGTCGTGCGCAATCACAAACCGGATAGTGACATTGGCATGCATACACTCGCGGGTGGCATGTCGCTCAGCCAATTTGCAACACTCGTCACATACACGCTCTTGATGCTGGGCGTGTGTTTGCTCGCGTGCGTTGTGCCAACGCGCAGGGCGCTCGGCGTACAGCCTACAGAGGCGTTGCGGGCAGAGTAGGGAGTGCAGGGCATTTGTCGCGGTGATGCACTGTGCTCACCGCGACATCCGCTCCCCCATTCGCACCGCGCGCCCCGGCTGCCAATCCGCAGGAAACGCCGCACGTCCTTTCGGAAAAAGCATTACCACCGTCGACCCCAGAAGAAATCGCCCCATCTCGGCGCCTTTGACGAGTGATACATCGCCGGCTTTGTACTGCCATTCTCGCATCACGCCTGTGCGGTTCTCGTTGACAACACCGTGCCACACCGTTGCCATGCCGCCGACAATGGTTGCACCAACGAGCACCATCACAAACGGCCCCGCTTCACTCTCAAACACGCACACAAGGCGTTCGTTTCGCGCAAAGAGTCCCGGCACGTGCAGTGCTGTCATGGGATTCACTGAGAACAACGCGCCGGGAACGTAGATCATCCGCGTCAATTGTCCGTCGCACGGCATGTGTATGCGGTGATAGTCCTTCGGGCTCAAATATATTGTCGCGAAGTGTCCGCCAGCGAATTGCTCCGCAAGCGATGCGTCACCGCCAACCAATGTGGTTGTTGAATAGGTGTGCCCTTTCGCCTGCACAATCTCGCTGCCATTGAGTGGTGCGCACTGACTGATTGCACCGTCTACCGGACACACAAGCGAGGCCTGCGCGATTGGCCGCGCGCCGCTCTTGAGCGCTCTCGTAAAGAATTCGTTGAAACTGGTGTAGTGCGAAATTTCGGGGTCGGCCGCCTCGCTCATATCCACGCGATACTTGCCCACAAACCAGCGAATTACCGACGTGGTCAACGCGCCGGCTTTCGCTTCCGCGAATTTGCCGGCGAGTGTAGTGAGTACCTGCTTCGGGAGCAGATACTGGAGGAGAACTGGCGTTGGTTTCACGATGCGGGACTGGCGGACAGAACAAACGGCAAGCAGGCCTTCCGATGCAACTTATCGCGGTGCGATGCGGAGCCGCGCCCTGTGTTGCGCGCGGTCGAGCGTGATTTCGCTGATCAGGAAGGGAAACGGCACACCGGCTGCCGTTTTTGCCTGCGAGTGGGTCGCGGGATTCAACATCGTCACTGCGTTCCCGAACGCATCTTCCGCACGACCGCGATCGCCTCCTTCAAGCGCGGTGCGACGGAGCCCGTTGTCGTCGTCGGCTTCAATGAGGCTTATGCGGTACTGCCGGTCTGCCGTGATAAACGGATACAGCGGAATTTGTTCTGCAACGCGGTAGATGAGCACGCCGGTGCCTGGCGGTGCGCCGTCACTTGGTCCGGGCTCACGATATTCGATAAGCAGATATTCAGTTGCCGAAATCGGCACGCGCAACACAGTGCCATCGCCGCCATTGGTCAGCGACGTGAGCGTGTACATCGAATCAATGGTGACGCGCGCCTCAGGCGGCGTGATCCAACCGTTCTGTACGCGCGTCCAGGCGCCGAACGTGGCAGACTTCGTCGCGTTTGCGATGAATGCAGGTGTTCCGCTTCCGCATCCCCAGATGCTGCCGGCCGCCATGAGTTCCCAGCATCCGACAACCCAACGACGCGATTCCCAGATTTGTCCCAACCCGCCGACTGCGTGGTAGAGATCGGGAAGTCCAAAGAGCAAATGCCCTAACTCGTGCGCAAGCGTCGTGACATTTGGCGACTGACGATCGCAAGCCTGCGCGCTCAGTACCGTGTACCCGCCGACGGCGATGAATCCGCCACCGGTCCGCACGTCGCTGGTGTTGAACGGCTTTCCCGTGGCGTCGCGCCACAACAAGGTCGCATGCGGATGCGGTCCGCGTCCTGCGTCGGCATCGCAGTAAAAGTCGCGATCGGCATTCATCACGACGATGCCACCATCGACGAGACCATCATCATCGCCGCTGTTGGGAAATCCGTCCGGACCATCGTTGTCGAACTTGCCGAAATCAATCGTGCTTTCGGCCGCGCGAATGGCGCCGAGTACGTAGTCGCCCTCGCGTGTTGGTGAAATGAGACCGGGACTTGTCCCGAGCTCCACCGCTGCAACGGTTGATTGCGACCAGGCCGCAACTTCACCGCGCAGTGTGAACATGCGACGGGATGCCAGCGCATAACTCGACGCGATGCTGCCGCTCCCATTGCCGAAGTACAAATCGCGAATCGCCGTTGGGCTCACTGTCGGTGTTCCGCCGCCAGCAAATGATGCGGGGAGAATCAGGACGCGATTGATGCCCGTCGTGCGCACGCCGGAAGGAGTTCGGCGATACGGGTAGGGTCCTGCGTCGGAAATTGGCTCCGGCTCCGACACTGATCCGCACGCGGTGGTGAAGACGAACGCAAGCAACAGTGATGCACGCCACGGCATTTTCATGGCGCAGAATATACGCCCCGCCCTGAAGCCCAACAATCAGCGAGCGCGATGGATCTGCGTAGACACATCACGCGCAAGCGTTAAGTTTGCGGCACTCTGCAAGCTGCACGCCGCCCCACGCCTGTACCTCCTCCCAAGGTCCCCATGAGCGATTCGGATTCCACTCCACCGTCTGATATCTCGAGACGCCGGTTTCTCAAAATCTCCGGTGTCGCGGCCGCCGCAGCAGGACTTGCAGGCACCGCGTGCAACACGCCGCAAACTCCGGCAACGCCTGCTGCATCAACGGACAGCACCGCTCCGGAAAGTGCGCCGCACGGTGCTCCACTTTCTGTCGATGTCGTCGTCGTGGGCGCGGGCTTTGCCGGCCTTGCTGCCGCGCACGCCGTCAAGGCAACGGGCAAGACGGTGTTGGTACTCGAAGCGCGTGATCGTGTCGGTGGACGTACGTTGACGATCTCGCTTCCCGGGGGTGGCTGGGTCGACGAAGGAGGGCAGTGGGCCGGAGCCGGTCACGACCGCTTCTATCACTGGATCAAACAGACCGGAAAGACGACGTATCCGAGTCCGAATTTCGGTGAGTCCATCGTGTTCGGTCCGGCGCTCAAGAAATACACGCGTGTCGGTGATGATTGGTCGAAGCTGCCCGGCTACGCAAAAGTCGAAGCCATCAAGACGAAACTGCAGACGATGGCCGATTCGCTCGATCCCGCCGCGCCGTGGACACACGCACAAGCGCGCGCGTGGGATGGAATCACAATGGCGCAGTGGCTCGCGCAGAACGTCAAAGAGCAGAACATCCGCGAATTCCTTGTTGGCGACATGTCGTACGCCTGCGCGAGTCCGGAACAGATTTCGCTGCTGTCCTTTCTCTCGCTCGTCAAGCAGTGCGTGAGTTTCGACAAGCTGAACGGATTTGAAGATGCGGCACAGCAGGATCGCGTTATTGGTGGAACGCAACCGGTTGCGCAGGGCATGGCCGACATGCTCGGGGCCGCAAACATTCGGCTCAAGAGCCCGGTCCGTCGCGTTCGATGGAACGACACGGAAGCAACTGTCAGCACGGATGCAATCGATGTGAAGTGCCGTCATGTCATCTTTGCAGGTCCGCCGACATTGATGGGTGCGATTGAATTCGCGCCGTCATTGCCCGTTGCGCGCGCAAAAGTTACGCAGCACTGGCCGCAGGGACTCGTCATCAAGGTTGGCATGGTGTACAGCAGCCCCTTCTGGCGCGAACAGGGATTGAGCGGCGGTTCACTCGACTACTCGTCGATGATCTCCGAAACCGCGGACAGCAGCGCACCCGAAGGACATGGCACGCACGGCATTCTCACGGGCTTCATCTACACCGATCAGGCAGTCGCTGCGGCCATGATGCCCGCGCAGGAACGTCGTCAGAAAATTCTCGCTGAAATGGCGGCGCGTTTTGGCGACAAGGCGCTCACGCCGGAAAAGATTGTCGAGATGAACTGGACGACGCAGGTGTGGACGCGCGGTTGTTATGGCGGTTATCTCGCGCCGGGTGCAACAGCGTTGTACAAGTCGGCGATACGTGATCCCATTGGTCCGCTGCACTGGGCGGGTACGGAAACGTCGCCCATTTGGCCTACATTCATCGAGGGTGCAATTCGATCGGGCGAGCGGGCGGCGACGGAGATTGTGTGAGAGACGAACGGGGCGGTCGCGAATGATGCGATCGCCCCGTTCTGCAACTTCGGATCCCTTCGTCACCCCTCCGCACGCAACGCCTCCGTCGGGTCGACACGCAGTGCACGGCGAAGGGGTATTGCACACGCCGTAAGGCCGACAATCAACATGACACTGTCGGCAGCAATCAGCAGCAGAAATTGACGCATCGATCCAAAGCCCACCAGCGCAACAATTGCGGTGCCCAGGGCGAGCCCGATTCCGATTTGAACGAATGCACGCGAAAAGATTCCGCGAACGATGTGTGCAGTATTCGCGCCGAGCGCAGCACGAATGCCGATTTCACGTGTGCGACGGGTGACGGTGAACGACATCAGTGCGTGAATGCCGGTGGCCGAGAGTACGAGTACGATGAATGCAACAATCCAGGCTACGATGGTCAGCGTTCGAATGCGTCTCACCTCTTCTCCGCCGACTTTGTCCAGCGATTGGATATCGCTCAGGCGAATGGATGGATCAACATCGAGTGTCACGGCGCGCAGGCGACTCGCAAAAGCCAGCGGGTTGTTCGCGCGAATGACCATCTGTCCGGCGCTTCCCACAACCGGGCTGCTGGCACGGTACATCGCAGCCTGATCTTCGGGCTTCGGTAACTCCATGCCAAAGTCCTTCACGACGCCGACAATCTCATACCAGTCTTTGCTCTCGATACGCTCATCGTCGCCGGCACCAATGCGAATGCGTTGTCCAATGGGGTTCCGACCGCCCAATACGTGCTGGACGAACGACTGGTTCACCAGAAGCGTGTGGCCGTTGTCAATGTCGGATTGATTGAAATCACGACCGGATAGCAGTGCAGAACCAAAGGCGCCGAAGTACGAACGCGAAACATCCACCAGCGTGCTGCCACGTGTGCCGGTGTTGGGGAGGCCAGCAGTTGTATCCACCTCGATGTTGTAACGGTACGGATCTTCCACGGGCAAGCGATCAGCAAATGCCACACTCTGCACAGCGGGATCTGCCAACAGTCGTCGTTCCAGCTCTTCGATGCTCGAGCGAGCGCGCGTTGCAAAAGTGAGTGAATCAACACCGTATGATTCGCGGTCCATGTCGATGCGAGCCGCAAGATATCGGTCGGCTCCGAGAGCGACGGCGCGTTCGTTGAACCGGTTGGATGCAAAAAGTCCATTCGCAGCGAGTGGCAGCAACGCCACTGAGATTGCCACCTGCAGCACAATCACGGCGGTCCAGAATCCTCCAAACGCGAGCCCGGAACGTGCGGCTCCTTCGTTTCGGAGCGCGTCCTGCACATTGATGCGCGTAACTCGGAGCGCTGGAAGCACGCCTACAATGGCGGCACCAACAAACATCAGCAGCGTCGTATACAGAATGGTGGTCCACGACAAACTGTCGTTGGTCCAATAGGGGAGGAAATCGCTTGCCCAGAGAAACCTGATTCCAAACCGCATCGCGACCTTCGCGACAAACAAGCCGACAATTGCGGCGAGCGCTGTCAGCATCAGCGCTTCAATGAACAACTGCGAGATAATTCTTGCGCGACTCGCACCAAGCGCAGTGCGAACAGTGATCTCCCATCCTCTGGTCGCTGTGCGTGCAAAAACCAGCGTCGCGATGTTGACACTCACGACCGCCAGGAGCAAAACAAGCACGCCATTCACGATTTCGAGCAGGCGATTGAACCAACGCCACTGTGTGCCCTCACCAAATGGCTGTTCGTATGGCGTAACGCGAAGTCGCAGGTTCTTGTGCGATTCCGGAAGTTGTGCAGAGAGACGCGCGCCCATCACACCAAGCTCTGTCCGGGCATCCTCGATGGATGCATTCGGCGCCAGTCGTCCGAAAATTGAAACGCGCGGACCAGTGCGCGGTGCAACTGGGGACGCACTCAATCGGAGTTGCGTCCACAGATGATGGCTATACGGAAATCCGAATCCGTCGGGCATGACTCCGACAATCGTGGCAGCAACGCTTCCAAGCTTGACGCTCTGACCAATCACGCTCGACGCGCTGTCGAAACGCGCGGTCCACAACGCATGACTAATCACAACCACCGGCGATTCGGCGGGTTGTTCATCCTGCTCTATCAAGGTGCGGCCGAGTAGTGGCTTGATTCCAAGCATCTTGAACGCACTCGCACTCAACTCGGCACCATGGACCGATTCCACACGTCCGTCCGCGGTGGCGAGATTCCGGTCAAACGTGATTGCAGCGCCGACGTTGTCGACTGTCTTGAGTTCCTTGTGCCACGTCGCGAAGTCGGCGAGCAATCGTGGTTCTTCGCGGAACAGGTTCACGTCCCACGCGCGAATTGAGATCACGCGATCGGCCTGTGCTACCGGAAGCCGTGGATTCTTGAACTTGTTGATCGCCTCGAAATACGCCGTGCCCAGAGCAATCGCGACCGCCATCGCGAGCGTTCCGACAATGGTGAGGCCGGGATAACGCGCGAGCATTCGCAATCCGACTTTGAAGTCGAGCGCGGAGAACGGGGACGGACGCGTGCGCGAGGTGGGCTGGGGCTGCATTGGCCTTCTCGGGGGAGGGATCTGGTGATGAGAAGTACTTTATACTGCAAAGCGAAGCCCGGCAAGCGAGGGACTTCGACCGGCCTGCCGCAGTCCAACGCCAGAGAATACGAGGCTACTGTTTCGGCGCCGCAATCAGATACGTCGTCGCCCACGTCGCATAGTAGTGCGACCCGTCGTACCCCACCGCACCCATCAATGGGAATCCAGTTGCTGACTGCATCGCAGCCAGTCGATGCAACACCGGCACCCGGGCATCATTCGGCGGCAACGCGTTCGCCACCTCCGCCATGGACTTCGCGCGCACAAAGGCCAGACCGACAATGTGCGACTTTGATGCAATCGCGGCGGGATTGGCGACAAACTCCGGTCCAAGTCCCACCGTCAGCGGACGAAATTCCTTGCTGTAAAGCGGAGGAAGAAATGCGTCCAGCCACTTCACATACGCATCGCGCTCCATGAGTTGTCCCATGATGGATGCTTCCATCATGCAGGGCGACGCAAAATCACTTCCGCCGGGTTCAGCGGCGGTATTGCAGCGAATGTCGCGCCGGAAGAGGCGATCTGCCGACACGCGAATTGTCGAATCGAGCGCCGGATCGAACGCACGTGCATAACCCAGAGCGTTGTCCATCGCCATCGCCGTGTTCGGGTGCGCACCACTGCGATTCGCTTGCTGCAACCCCTTGAGATACGCCGCGAACTTTTCCGACATGAACGTCGCGAGTGGTTGCACATTCGCGGCCCATCGCTTTCCATCGGCGTCATCCCAGGAGCGCAATTCATACTGCAGCCGCAACAACCATGCGTAACCGTACGGCATCTCAAACGTGCCCGCGCCGCGCATGAATTCGAGATCGCCTGCAACGTTGGACGCAGCGAGGTGATCATTGAGCTTCTGCCGAATTGCTGGCGCAGTTGGCAGGTCCGGGAACATCTTGAGAATGCGAATGAGCGTCCACGTGGAATTCACCGCGGAATGCCAGTCGTAACATCCATAAAACGCGCGCGTTGTTTCGAAATCCGGCACCGGGGCAAATGTCGGCTGCCAAAGGTACGGCGCCGCCGTCGGTCGCGGGTGCGGATTGTCGAGACACGCGAGCGGCATGGTGCTCAGAAGCGTTGCGGTTGTTCGGTCGAACGGGCGCGCCTTCACGTTTGGCAACGACGCGTAGAACGACGCAAGATCAGTGTACTCACGCACAGGCGACTTCACCGCCACGCGGCGTTCCGCATTGTCCTGCGCATTCATCGCGCTGCCGGCACCTATTGCAGACAGCAGCACGATCAATCGTAGCGACGAACTGCGTTTCATCGGCTCTTCACGGCCTCATACATAAATGCCTGCGCAGGAAGCCAGGTCAATCCTGACGTATCCTCCTTCATCAACTGATAGCCACGTTCGCCGTGTATGTCCGCAAGCTGGCGCAAGACAGGTACACGTGGATCACGAGCTGGTAAGGCTTTCGCGATGCGCACCAACGACTGTGCGCGCGCAAACGAGAGACCGGCGAGACGCGCGCGTTCAGTGCGCGCTGCAGCATTGGCCGTCGCAACAGCACCTGTGTCGGCAGCAGATCCGCTGCCCGCGGTGAGCGTTGGAATTGAGATCGTGTCAGTGAGCGGAGCAAACCGCGCGGATTGGAGCGGCGGCAAGAAGCGGTTCAGCCACTTCGAATAGCTATCTGCATCGAGCACGCGTGCCATGAGCGCTGCTTCGGTCAGACACGGTGAGATCACCGCGTTCGCACCACCTCCGCCGGCCGGTGCTGCAGCTCCTCCACGTCCCGGAGCGCTCAAATCATTTGGAGGAAGCGGAGCGCGCGAGGCGCTGTCTGTTGCAGCACCGCGCGAATTCGGATTGTTGTTCGTGGTACCACCAGCGTTCGCACCGCGTCCACCAGCGCGACCGCCGCCTGCTCCAGCGAGCGGTGTGACACGTTCACTTTGCGTAGCGCACGTCGTATCGTGCGCAAAAAATCGTTGCGCCGTGCTGATCACAATGGGACGAAGCCTGGCATCTCCCACGGCATTCGCGTAATCCAGTGCCATCAACAGGTTGTGCGCGGTGTTGGTTTGCGCGCCGGTGCGAACCGGTTCCACAAGCTTGTTGAAGTAAGCGCCCAGTGAGTCTGCCATCCATCGGGCCAGTGGTGCGGTGTTGCCGGCCCACCGACGTGCTTGTGAATCGGGCCACGCACGCAGTTCTGCGTGAAGCGTGAGCAGCCATGCGAATCCATACGGCCGCTGGAACAATCCTCCCTGACTCGCCGAGGGAATCGGATTGATCGCGCGTGCCGTGGCTTTGAAGAATTCCAATTCTCCTTCGAGATTGGCGGCGCCCAAGTGTGCGTTCAACTTTTCGCGCGAGAGCGTTTCGAGCGCATTGTTTGGAAAGCGGCGCAGATGATGCACCACGGCCCACGTTGAAGCGACAGCGGATTGCCAATCGTTGCATCCCCAGAATGCGCGCGTGCGGCCGTGATCGGGCACAACGGAGTACGTTGGTACCCAGAAATAGCCAGCGCCGCTGTTGTTTGTGGGTGCCGGTGAGGCAATCGCGCTGGCGGCAGACGGCGGTGCACCGCGCGCGCGTCCTGCAGAGTCGCGCGCACTCGTTGAATCGCCTGCGGTGGGTGGTCGTGCCGGGCCTCGTCCACCGGGACGCGGTTGCATTCGATCGAGGCAGGCGAGCGGTAGTGCGCCGATGCTGAGCGCGCGACTCGCATCGAATGCGGGTGGTTTTGTTCCAGGTAACTTCGCGAGCAACTCATTCAAATCGCGATAGTCAGCGCGCGTTGAGCCCGAATCGCGGCGCGCCTCCGGCTGTTGCGCAGCGGACACGTGAGCGCCGCCAAGCACAGCGCCGCTCCACAACGCAATCACTGCAGTCTTGCGTGGATTCATGCGAAGGTTCGCAATCGGATATCGTGTATCATCGCGCACCAATCCGCGATCTACTGCTTCACCGATGCCGGCTTGAGATACTGGTCGAACCAGCGGCGTTCGTTCAGCATGCGATGCACCGCGTTCCACGATCCCGCAATGCCATGCGGCTGATCGGCGTACTGGATCATCTTCGTCGGCACGTTGTTCTTCTTGAGCGCCACGTAATACTGTTGATTCTCCGAATACGGCACGCGCTGATCAATCTCGCCGTTGATGAACAAGGTCGGGGCCTTCACGCGATTAGCGTAGGTCATTGGTGACTGCTTGATCATCGTTTCGCGCGCCTTCGCATCCCACGGTGCGCCCCAGAACTCCATTTCCTTTGTGACCGGAATGTCCGAGTTCGCATAGTCGCTCGTCCAGTTCACAATGCCGGCACCTGATGCGGCCGCTGCGAAACGATCGGGATACTGACCGATCAACCAGTTCGTCATGAAGCCGCCATACGAATGACCGATGCTCGCAACTTTGGATTTGTCGATGGGATATTTCGAAATGGCATAGTCGATTCCCGCCATGACGTCCTGGCCGTCCTTGGTGCCCCATGCACCCCACGTGGCCCAGAGGAATTTTTCGCCGTAGTTGGTGGAGCTCCGGAAATTCGTTTCGAGTACGAAGTAACCGTTGGCAGCGAAATACTGATTCTTGAAGTTGAATCCGTAGGTGGTCGCGGCGTGCGGTCCACCATGGCTGCTGACGATGAGCGGATATGGTCCGCCGTTCGGGCGATAGTTGTGCGGATAGAGAATCCACCCTTCCACCTCGGTGCCGTCCGCACTCTTGAACAACAGCCGGTCGGAGCGCGAGAGCGCCACTTCGTTCGTGAATGCTTCGTGCATGTTCGTCAACTGCTTCTCATCCGTTCCGTCGACATTCGCGATGTAGACGTCCGACGGTTTTTCGAACGTGCCGACTGTGTAGACAATCTTCGTGAATGCCTTGTTGAACGTGATGCCGCTGTGCGTACGCTGACCCTTCGTCAGTTGTTCAACCGCACCACCACTCGGCGAAACGCGAAACAATTGCGTCGTGCCTCCTACGCCCCCTTCGAAGTAGATGTATTTGCCGTCCGGACTCCACTGCACGTTTGATGGCAGGTAGTCCCACGTTTCGGTGAGGTTTGTTTCGCTGCTGCCGTTGGGAGACATCACGATGATGTCGACTGCACCGCCGTGGTTGAGTTTCTTTGCGATGACGTGATCGCGCGTCAATTGCCGTGTTGCGACGAGTGTCTTGCCGTCAGGCGAGAGACGCGCGCCGTTGTAGTCAAACTCGAGCTTCGGCGTGAGTCGCTTGACTGTTCCGTCGCGTGAAACGCTCCAGATGTCCGTCCGCCCGTAGGACAGTTCATCGCGATACGTCGAATCCGCGCTGAAGATCAATCCGCTGTTGTCCGGCAGCCACTGCATGCCCGTCGGCCGGAGTCCGAGTTTCGTAATCGCGTTCGCATTGCCACCTGTTTGCTGCAGGAAGATTTCCTGCGGCGGATTTATCTCGGGATCCTTGGCGTTCGGAGTTGGAAATGCTGCGCCGTCGCGGTGAAAATCCATCCAGTCAAACTGCACGCCCTTGAAACGCTGTTCGTGACGCTTTTCAAAGTCGGTCAGTGTTGGCTGTGTCCGTTTCGCGAAGTCGACATTCCGTACCGTTGCTGTCCACTGACCATCCGGGCTCGCAACCGGCGCATTCCCGCCACGTCCGCCACCGGCATTTCCCTGTCCGCCTCCATTCGGGGCGCCGCCGCGTCCGCCGCCCGTAGGACCATCAGCCGACACCTGCGCAGCCGGTTGTGAACCATCGGCGCGAACGCGCCATGACTCCGTGGAGTTGCCGTTGGTTTCCTCAACGCGTGTCGTGACCGTGAACGTCACCCACTGCTCATCAGGTGAAAAGCGCGGCGCACCGACCGTTTTGATGCGGTAGTAGTCCTCAATCTGGAGCGCACGTTTGGTCGACGACTGGGCCGACAATGCCACGGGAACGAACGCAACCAGAAACGCGGGGACGAACAGCAAACGACGCGTCATGAACGGGCTCCGGAAATGGTTTCGGGCGAGCCACAGAGATAACGTGCGAAGGTGTTCTGGTCGAGAGCCGCTGAACCTCGGCTTGCGAATCGCGGGTTCCGAATCGCGGAGTGCAAATCGGGCTCGCGACTCGCGGGACGACCTCAACGCATCAATCCTCCTTCCACGGATTGTTCGCAAACACCGCGAGCTCCGGCCACAACACCCGACGCGGCATTTCGAGCGCGGCAAAGATCGTCGCCGCGATATCGTCCGCGTACAGCTTGTTGGGATTGTTGCGACCGGTGCGTCCACCAAACTCTGTCTGTACCTCGGACGGACAAATGCAGACGACGCGGATGCCATGCGGGCGTAGTTCCGACTGCCAGCTCTGTGAAATTCCGCGCACGGCCCACTTGCTTGCGCCGTAGGACGTGCCGCCCGCGCCGCCTTTCATGCCCGACGTGGACGCAATGTTGATGATGTCCGCTGACCCCTGTTCTTTCATCATCGGCACTACGCGATTCGTGATGTCGACCAGGCCGAACACATTGACATCGAACATGGCGCGCATTGCTGCGAGGTCGAGCGCACCGATTTCCGCGCGGTACGCATATCCCGCGTTGTTCACGAGCACGTCAATGCCACCCATGCGTTCCACGCATGTCGCCACGGTGCGCGCGTTGTCGTCGCCGTTTGCGACATCGGCGGCAATGCCATGTGCACCGGTCGCCGCAGCGAGGCGTTGAATGCGATCGGCGTTGCGGCCGGTGAATACCACGTGGTGGCCGGCGTTGCGTGCGCGTTCGACCATTGCGGCGCCGATACCCTGACTGCCGCCGGTGATGAGATAGCGTTGTGGTTGCATGGTGTTGGTGAAGGAGGAGAGGCAATCAATTTGCTCCTCCGGACTGTTTTGGGTAACGCTCCTGGCGTTTTGGGCGGACAAGTTCCTCCAGTCCCGAATTGTCTCCGGCCCACAATCGTATTACCGTAATACGTATTACCTCATTACGTGTTGCGGAGGAGCGCATGCCCGTGTCAACCCTGACGTCCAAGTATCAGGCAACCATCCCGCGAGCAGTGCGCGAAGCGCTCGCAGTCGGAGCCGGCGATCGCATCGAATTCATCGTAAGCCCCGACGGAGTCGTGCTAAGGCGCGCGCCGGCAGCCGGACCGGAACTGCAGGCGCTCGAGGCGACCCTTGCTCCGGAGTGGAATTCTCCCGACGACGACGCAGCGTATGCCGACCTTTAAGCCAGGGGATGTTGTCGTTGTTCCATTCCCATTTTCGGATCGCGATTCCACGAAGCGTCGTCCGGCAGTTGTTTGCTCGTCAACGGCATTCAACAACGCCTCTCGCCATGTGGTGCTGTCCATGATTACATCTGCAACACAGCAGCAGTGGCCTGGAGATGTTGTGATTCGCGATCTCCGAAATGCAGGCCTTTCAGCGCCGTCTGTCGTACGATGGAAAATGTTCACGCTCGACACCGCGCTGGTGTTGCGGCGGGCGGGCACGTTGTCCGCGCGCGATCGTGCGTCCTGCCGCGCGCGGCAGCCAGTTGCGCTCTGAAACGCAACTGGCTGCTCAAGAAACACTCAGTCTCGCAACGTTATTTGTTGATCGCGGCCACGCCCGCAGCCGCCAGTGTTCTGCTCAACGCGGTACAGCTTCGTCATCAGCATCGCGTCTCAACGATGAGTAGCGAACCTGCACATGCGCACGCTCGCCAACGCTGCATCACGCCGCCCTATTGCACTCGTTACGGTTTGGTCCAACCGTACTTGTTCGACTACCATCCGGCGTTGCGTGCACGTTCAACGACTGCGGCACCGATCCCCTGACTGCCGCCGGTGATGAGATAGCGTTGTGGTTGCATGGTTGGTTGTGGAAGAAGATTCCGGGCCTGCTCCGGCACCGGATGTTAGCGCGAACCGCGTTCGGGTGATAGCATCGGGCATGCGTGCTCGGCGGACGATGCGCCGAGCGATTCCGGTTTCTGCGCTTTGCTGCCGTCCCGCCCTATGCCAATTCGACGAATCGCCGCCCTCGCACTTCCCATCAGCGTGCTGCTCCAGTCGGCAACTGGTTGTGATAGCAAAGCTGGCTCAGGCACCAACGGCGCTGGTGCCGCGCCTGCGGCGGACGTTCCGATCCGCACCGTCAAACCGACGCTCCGCACCGATGGTGGCGTCACCGTTCATTCGTTCGACAGTACCGCATTCGCCGCCACCACACAGTATGTCGTCGAATCAACGCCAATGGCCGTACTCGACAACACCGACGCCAACTCCGACTCCAGTGTCGCGCGGGTTGACCGCGCCGTCTTCCTGCGGGACCGCTCGTTCGTGGCCTACTCGCGCATGTCCACCCGCATGATCCTGTTTGACAGCGCCGCCAAACCAATTCGCATTCTCGCACGATTCGGCACAGTGCCCGGTGACCTGGGTCGCAATCAGACACTCGCGCGCACCCAGCACGACACGCTGGTGGTCACCGACTTCTCCAATCGTCGGGTCAACTACTACTCGTCGCAAAAGTTCGTGCGTCTGGCGCCACTCTCAAGTGTTGTCGACGAACGCGCGAATCAACTGGCGGGCGTCCTGCCGAATGGCACACTGGTGCTGCACAGCGGCGGCCGACTACCAGAACACTTTCCGAATGGACGGTCGAAACACGACGCAGTGCTCATGGTGATGAACCCGCAAGGGCTTTCGGGCCTCATTGGCGACATTCCCGACATCACGATCGCCACCATGCGAACCGGCTGGGACGGCGAACGCGCTCGCATGGCGCTTCCACTTCGCATGGGGCCGAGCGCGCAGGTCATCGTGTGGGACTCACTGATTGCGACGGGCAACGGTGAGTCATATCGCATAGATCTTCGAAACGTCGGCGGAAAAGTTGTTTCCGCCCTGGAGATCAACATGCCACCTCGACTCACGACCATACCCATGCGCGATGCCGATCTCGCATACCGTATTGCTGAACTCGAATACATCGATGGCAAGGACGCTGTGCGCGGAGAGAAGCTGCGGCTTCGGAAAGCATGGCCCGTAGCTGACACCATTCCGGCTTTTGGGGGATTCTTTGTCTCACCCAACAACACCCTCTGGATCACCAGCTTTCCGGTGCCGGGTGACACAACATGGCAGGCCACCGCGTTCAACACGCGTCTTGAAATGACGGGTCGTCTGACATTCACCGGACCGGGAGTGCCTATCGGCTTCGCTGACGACCGTCTGGTCGTTCGAATCGCCGGCGTAGACGAAGTTGCTACTCTTCGCGTTTTCAAATTCAGGCCGAAATAGTCCGCGCATATTCCGCTTCAGGGAAGAGCGGCAGCGGTGCCGCTCAGGAGCGGCGAAAATCGCTTGCCGTGCGGGCATTTGCGTTGTGTCAACGGGCGCCACGCCTAGTGCGCCAACGCCCAATCGCGTATCGTCCCAGTGCTCCCGTTCTCCTCGTGCATTCCCGCTCGCGGCATGAGCAAATCCACTTCCCGAGCACACGCGCCATGACTGCACCACGCCCGATCATCGCTCTCGCGGCTGTTTTCCTGATGGCCGTGGCCTCGTCGCGCATGCTTGCCCAGGGTGGCATGGATCACAACATGCACCGCATGGGCCCCGAAATTGTCATCCCGAAGGGCGCGCGTTATACGAAGGCGGACGTCGAGTTCATGCAGGGAATGATTGCGCACCACGCACAAGCCATTGTGATGTCGCAGATGGCGGAAAAAAACGGCGCCAATCCGCAGGTACTGAAACTCTCGCGGAAGATTGACCAGTCGCAGGTGCCCGAGATCATTCTCATGCAGGACTGGTTGCGCCGAAACAACCAATTCGCGCCGGACACGGCCTCGTGGCACAACATGCGGATGGATGGCATGCTGACCGACGACGAGCTCAAGGAAATGAGTGACGCGAAGGGCGTTGCGTTTGATCGGCTCTTCCTTGTCGGCATGATCAAGCATCACGCCGGTGCCATCAAGATGGTCGAGGATCTCTTCAAGTCGCCAGGCGCCGGCCAGGAAGTTGACACCAATGTATTCGCCAACGATGTCGTCACCGCCCAGACCGCGGAGATTGGCATCATGCGACGCTTGTTGTCGCAACTCCCTGCCAAATGAAGCACCCTGCTGCAGTTATCCACTCGTTATCACTGGAGTCTGTCCCGATGCGTGTCATGCGTGGCTTGACCCTTCTGTTTGCGACTGTCGTGGCGCCGACCCTGGTATCGGCACAAACGTACCCAAGCAGCAAGGACCCCCGAAGCACTCTCAAGCCCGGACGTTTCGACGCGGGCGTCGCGGTGAGCAACATGAAGGTCGTGTCGTTCTCACCGAAGCCTGCGCAATTCGACACGGCGCGCGGCTTGACGTTCATCAATTCCGACCTGGCTTTCGGCACGCACTATGTGTACCAGGCCAACTTTGCAGGATTCACAATCTGGGACATCACCGATCCTGCAAAGCCTGTCGTCGCGTCGGCGATACGGTGCACAACTTCGCAGGGTGATCCGACGATTTACGGCAACCTCTTGTTCCTGTCTGCTGAGGGCGCGGGCAACCGCAATGATTGCGGTGACGGCGGCGTAAAGGATCCGAAGGACCACATGGCTGGCGTGCGCATTTTCGACGTGTCAAATCCGAAGGCGCCCAAACTCGTCAAGAACGTGCAGACGTGCAAAGGTTCGCACACACACACGCTGGTGCCCAGCCCAACCGACAAACGAACCATCTACCTGTATGTCTCGGGACAACAGGCGGCGCGCCCCGAAACTGAACTCGCCGGGTGCAAGAACGGCACCGACCCGGCCGACCCAACGAACTCGCTGTTCCAACTCGACATCATCAAGGTGCCGCTCGATCGCCCTGAGCAATCCAAGGTGATTCCTGGTGCGCGCATCTTCACGGGTCTCGATGGGGGCGGGGAATGCAAGCAGTTCTGCGCCCCGACGGATCCGAGCCGCGCTGCAGCCGGCCGTGCTCGCCCGGCGCCCGATCCGGCGATGCCCACCGGCCCGCGCAATTGCCACGACGTGACGGCGTATCCCGCGATGAATCTGCTCGCGGCCGCGTGCTCAACGCACTCCATTCTCGTGGACATCTCGAACCCCGAGAAGCCGTTTCGCATTGACGCGCTCACCGATACGAACAACTACCAGGGCCGACACACGGCCGCGTTCAGCAACGACGGCAAGAAACTCATTCAGACCGACGAGTGGGGCGGTGGCACGAGCCCGATGTGCCAGGCCGGTAGCATGATCGAACTTGGCGGTAATACGGTTATCACGCTCGATGCGAAGAAAAAGCAGGCGCAGCGCGCGTACTTCAAGTTGCCGTCGGCGCAGTCGGCCGAGGAGAATTGCGTGTCGCATAACGGCGGCATCATTCCGGTGCCGGGGCGCGACTTGTACGTGCAGGGGTGGTATCAGGGCGGCGTGAACATCATGGATTTCACGGACCCGGACAAAGCCATCGAAATTGGTTATTTCGATCGCGGCTCCATCAATCCACCGCGGCCGGTTGATGTACCGTCGGCTGCTGCGGTCGAAGCAAGCGGAGTTCGTGGCGGCGGTAACACAATTGGCGGATCATGGGGCGCGTATTACTGGAACGGTCTCATCTTCTCGTCGGAACTCGATCGCGGCATGGACATTCTCGAGTTGACTCCAAGCGCGCAGTTGTCGGCGAATGAGATTGCTGCGGCGAAGCTGGTTGTCTTCAACGAGTACAACCCGCAGAGTCAGCCGAAGATGACGTGGCCCGCGGCGTTTGTCGTGGTGCGCTCATACCTCGACCAGCTCGTGCGGAACAACGGTCTCGCGTCCGATCGTACTACGGCAATTTCCGCTGCGCTTGATATAGCGGAGATGAAGAGTGGCGTCGCTCGTGCGACGGCACTCAACGCGCTTGCGCTGCAGGTGGACAAGGATGTTGCCGGGGCGAAAGACGGTGCGCGGGTGAAGACGATGGCGGGGGAGATAAGGCGGTTGGCGTTGGCGTCGAAGTAGGAGGTTGGTGTCGCGCTCGTTAAGGTGGAACTCAGCGAGCGCGAGTGCTGACCGAATGCTATCTCCCAATCCCTGCCACCCCCGCAGCCGTCAACATTCTGTTCAACGCCGCCAACTCCGTCGTCCGCATCGCGTTCCACCGCGCCATCACCCGCGCACCTTCCGCACGTGCTCTGCTGATTGCATTCAACTGCACCGTGGTTGGACGCACATCCGCACCCTGCAGCAGGTTCATCACGCCGCCGAGTGAGGTGCTGGCGCCCGAGAGTGTTTCGACTTGAGGGCCAGCAGGAACACCACCGCGGCCACCACCACCGCCGCCACCCCGTCCGCCACCTGCTGCGGCCGTCGCGCCTGCGAGTGAGTCGAGCTTCCGGCTGAACGCCGTGAGCGATGCCGCAGTCGCACCGGATGCCTGCGGTAACACTTTCGCAATCTGATCGCGCAACGCGCGCGCATCAGTTGCAGCAGCCCGTGTCGCAACCGCTTCGTCGTACGCAGCGCGCGACAGCGTGTAAATCTGCTGCATGTAAAGTGCCGGCGTCTTGACGCGCGGATCGGCCGCAACGGTAATCGGCTGCGTGTAACTCTTGCCATTCACGGTGAGTCGCACCGTGTATGTGCCCGGATTCGCCCACGGTGTGGTGGGCAATTGAATGGTGTTGTGTCCAATCGCAGCAATCGGAAGGGTCGGACCACCGAGACGCGTCGATCCATCGAGCGGCTGATAGTGGACATCCCATGTGAAGCGATGCATGCCGGCTTTCGCGGACAAGCCCTTGAGTTCGCGATACCAGTAGAGCGGCGTTGGACTCACCGCGGCATCAGGTTTGAACACTGAATCTTCGCTCGAGTATTTCCGCAACACGGTTTTGCCGTCGAGTATCTCGAGCGTCACCGGTCCGCTTGCGTCGTCCTTGAGGTAGTAGTTGATGATCGCACCTTCCGGCGGATTGGGTGCGGTTGGTTCATCGGGAGGAAGCGGCGTGTCGGTATTGGTATTCCATCGGACGCGCATTGCAGTCTGCGGCTTGAACAACACTGCAGCTTCGTTAGCGGTCGCCGTTGTGATCTGACGAAGCGGCGTGATGTCGTCGAGAATCCAGATGCCGCGACCATGCGTGCCGACGACGAGATCATCATCCTTGATGACGAGATCACGCACCGATGATGCCGCCATGTTGAGGCGAAGCGACTGCCAGTGATCACCATCGTCAATCGAGAAATACACCTGCGTTTCCGAACCCGCGAAGAGCAGGCCCTTTCGTTTCGGATCTTCGCGCACAACACTCACCGGTGCGCCGCCGGGAATTCCGTTCACAATCTTCTTCCACGTCTTGCCGCCGTCGTGCGTGCGGAAGATGTATGGATTCATGTCATCGAGCCGAAGCGTATTCACCGCCGCGTACGCCGTGAGAGCATCAAAACGTCCCGCGTCAATCGTGAACACCTTCATGAAATCGGTGATCTCAGGTGGCGTGACGTTTTTCCACGTGCTGCCACCATCTGCCGTCGTCGCAATTGTGCCGTCGTCGGTACCAATCCAGATGCGATTCAGATCCTTGTACGACGGGCCAATCGTGTAGATCACCTGCGCACCAATAGTGCCACGCGTTGTGTTCGTCACGCGCGGGGCATACGAGCCGACACTCTTTGGAACTGACCACGTTGCGCGCGTGAGATCGGGCGAGATCTGTTTCCAGTTCAATCCACCGTCGAGCGTCTTCCACAACACGTTGTTGCCGTAATACATCGTGCGATTGTCGACCTGTGAAAACACAACGGGCAACGTGCGCACACTGCGATACGACGGCGCGCCCGGCGCACCACCTCGACCACTCACGGGACCAACATCCGACACCTGCCCCGTGCGGCGATCATACCGCGTGACCTTGCCGCCGTAGATGATGTCGGGATCGAGTGGATCGGGCGCCGCGTATCCGTATTCCTCAACACCGACCGGATGCCACTCGCGCATCGTGATCTGTCCATCGTTGCCGCGGCTCGCAATGCAGATGGATCCACTGTCCTGCTGACCGCCACACACGCGATACGGAAACGCGTTGTCGGTCATGACGTGATAGAGTGCCGCAGTCGATTGATTGAACCATGAACTCCACGACTTGCCACCATTCAGTGTGACGACCGCGCCCTGATCGATCACGAGCAGCATGATGTCCGGGTTGTCGGGGTTCCACCAGATGTTCTGATTGTCATCACCGCCAGGCGCGCCCTTGAACGGCACATATGTCTTGCCGCCATCCGTCGACTTGAAGCTCACGATGTCCGTGATGATGAGCGTGTTCGGATCCTTGGGATGCGGATGCGGCACCACTTCATTGATGCGCGAGGTTGGACGCGTGTCCGTTGTCGCACGTGTCCAGTTCGCGCCGGCATCGTCCGATCGATACACGCCCGTTCCACCATTCCCCGCCTCGAGCGTAACAAACAACAAACTTGGCCGCGCTGGAGAAATTGCGAGTTCGGCGTTGATGATGCCTGCCGGCAAACCGCTCGTCAGTTGCGTCCACGTCGTGCCGCCATCAACCGATTTGAAGATGCCGCCATTCGTGCCATTCCATGCGGCGTTCTCCCACGGTCCCTGGCGTTGCTCCCACAACGTTGCGTACACGATGTTCGGATTCAGCGGATCGATATCAACATCCTTCGCACCCGTGTTCTCATTCCTGAACAACACGCGTTCGAAATTTTTTCCACCATCCGTCGAGCGAAACACACCGCGTTCCTGATTCGGTCCATACGGATGCCCAAGCGCCGCAACAAACAGTCGATCGGCATTTTTTGGATCGACCGCAATTTTTGGAATCTGCTGCGAATCGCGAAGCCCGAGATGCGTCCACGTCGCGCCTGCATCCGTTGATTTGTACACGCCATCGCCAACCGCCAGGTCCGGGCGCGGCAACCCTTCACCCGACCCGACGTAAATGACATTCGCGTCCGACGGCGCGACGCTCACCCACCCAATCGATCCCGTGGGCTGATCTTCAAAGATTGGTTTCCACGTGCGCCCGGCGTCGGTGGTTTTCCAGACGCCACCATTCACCATGCCGATGTAGAACGTGAACGGTTGGCTGGGGTGGCCGGCGGCGGCTTTCGTGCGTCCGGCGCGGTGGGGGCCGATGTTCCGCCACTGGAGCTCGCCGAAGACGGATGGCTGGACGAATGGGGCGGGTGCTTGCGCGGCAAGCGGCGCGGCGATGGCCGCGAGCCCTAGCAGCGAGAGGAGGGCGGAGCATTGAGAGGTCATGCGGGAATGATACGGATAACCCTCCAAACCAGCGACACTACGACCGCGACAGAATGCTCCAACTCGCATTCGCAGGATGACGGCTCTCCCAGGTCTGCCATACAGGTTCTGTTATGTGCCCCAGCACAGCCCACCCTAGCCGGACGGCGGCAACGCCAGGCGACAAGCACGCCAATTCGAAGATTGACATGTAATGCACATGCATTGCATGTTTAACACATGTCCAAGATGATCCAGATACGAAACGTCCCTGACGCTCTCCACAGTCGGTTGCGCACGCGTGCCGCTCTCGCGGGCATGTCGCTCTCTGACTACCTCCAGGCCGAACTCGCACGATTGGCTGACCAATTCAGTCCTGACGAGTTGCGGCAGCGCCTCGAGGCGCTGGAGCCGGTCGTGGTCTCTGAAAGCGCAGCCGACATCCTTCGGCGAGAGCGTGACGCGCGGTGATTATTGCCGCGAGAGAACTACGCGCAGTGATGGTTGTCGACGCTTCCGTGATCGTCGACGTGCTGTTGCGCGTACCCGGTGTCGACGCACTCGATGCCAGGATATTCAGCGGGAATGCGGAGCTGCATGCTCCGCATCTCCTGGATGTTGAAGTGGCGCATGTGCTGCGGAAGTACGCGAATCGAGGAGAAGTCTCGGCGGCGCGGGGAAAGGCCGCACTCGCACAGCTCGAGCGCTTTCCCATCACGCGCCACTCACACGACGCGCTGCTGCAGCGTATGTGGATGTTGCGACAGAATGTCTCAGCTTATGACGCCGCTTATGTAGCGCTTGCCGAAGGACTTGACGCCACGTTGTGCACACGTGACGCGTCACTCGCCAAAACCAGTGGCCACACGGCGCAAATTGAGTTGATGTAGCCGCGACGGAATTCGCCAGACCCGTCGCCAATTCCTCCGACTGTGCCGAGATAACGACCAGTTGAATCAAGCTGCACGATAAAGCTCTTCGCGACGTCCCACTTGCCGCGCCAATCCGAGAATGCTAGTGTATTAGCATGTGCACATACACTAGCATTCTGGCCTGGGCGCGTCGCGTACCGTCCCGATTCCTGATCGCCGCACTCACAGTTCAGGCAACGGCGGCCGTCGGACTAATGCCAACCGCAGCCGCGCAGGACACACCGGTCGCCCTCACGCACGTGTCTGTGGTCGATGTCGAACGCGGGACGGTTCAGCCCGACATGACCGTGTTGATTCGAAACAAACGCATTCAATCCGTCAAACCGTTCCGCACGGGAGACATTCCCCAAGGGACACGCGTCGAGAACCTGCAAGGCAAGTTTGTCATTCCCGGACTCTGGGACATGCACGTGCACATTCTCATGGAAGGACGAGAGTGGGCGCTTGCGCAGATGGTCAAACACGGCGTGACCGGCGTTCGTGAACTTGGAGGACAGTTCGAATCAGTCGACAGTCTTCGGCGAGCCATCGCTCAGGGACGAATCATTGGGCCGCGGATACTCGCATCAGGCCCACAAATCGAAAATGCGGATGCGTTTCGCGGCATTCTTGCTGATGCTACCGTTCGCGGTGACACACTCGCGCTGTATCGCAATCGCGTCCTGGTGGAAAATCCGGCGCAGGCGAAACGCGTAGTCGATTCGTTGGTGCGACTTGGCGTCGACATGATCAAGGCACGCAATGTGCCGGATGTCGCAACGTACTGGGCGATCGCAAATGCAGCACGAAAGGCCAATCGTCCGTTTGTTGCACATCCCCTCGCCAACATCGATCCGTTCGCGCTTGCCGATTCGGGGCAGCACAGCGTTGAGCATTGGATCTACCCGAATAACCTTGCCTCAATGCCACAGACGACGCGCGACAGTCTGATAGCCCTCTATGCGCGGAAGGGCACTGCGTTTGTTCCGACTCTTCGCGCGTGGAATCAGCACCGGCTCACGGTTGATACGCTGGAACGAGCACTCCGGGCAGCGAGTGCCGATAAGCGCGGCGGCGCCTCGCGCGAAAGTCTGTATCGTCAGTGGACGACTGATCTGAATTCCCGGCGTCGTGAGGTACAGGGGCGTCCGGCAACTGCCGCAGAGCTCACGGGTTGGGCTCGCGCGCTCGACAATCTGGCGTTGGAAATAGGAAGACTTCGGTCGGCCGGCGTCATTGTATTGCCTGGTTCGGATATGCCGTTCGCAACCTATCCCGGAGCTGCGCTGCTTGACGAGTTGACAGCGCTGGTGGTTGAAGCGGGTTTCACACCACACCAGGCGCTTTACGCCGCGACTATTGCTTCCGCAAAGTTTGTCGGGCTGGCGGATTCGGTTGGGACGATTGCCAACGGAAAAACTGCCGATCTCGTCATACTCGATGACAATCCACTGATTGACATCGCCCACGTGCGACGCGTTTCTTCCGTCATGCAGCAGGGACATTGGGTTTTCAGACGTGAAGCGACACCACCGGGAAAGAAACTGCGATGAACGCGATGAAACGCCGCCACGTGGCATGGGAGGAGTTGGGCGCACGTGAGCGCGAAATACTGGAAGCGCTTTTTGCGCGAGGGGAGGCGACCGCTGCGCAGGTGCAGGAAGCGCTCACCAGCCCCCCGAGTTATTCCGCAGTGCGCGGCATGCTGGCGTTGCTCGAGCAGAAGGGATATGTACGACATCGGCGCGACGGACTTCGGTATGTGTATTCGTCAGCGGTGAGCACAGAGTCCGCGCGAAATACGGCGATGCGAAAACTCGTGGACACGTTTTTTGGTGGGTCGTCCGCGAAAGCCGTGGCCGCGCTGCTCGAACTTCCGGCGGGAACTGCGGACGAAGTGTCAATGGCCGCGCTGCGTCGCGCCGTTCTCGCCGCTCGACAGGAAGGGCGATGAAACGCGTTTCGGCAGCACGGCGGCACCTCGCCATTACCGCTATCCTCGCTGCCGCTATTGTCGCACCAATCGCTCGGCTCTCCAACGCGCAGTTTGCAATAAAGGTTCCGTGGCTAAAGTCGGAGGAAGTGAACCGTCTGGCGAATGTCGAACGCGAATGGCAAGCGATTTCGTCGCCCGCGCCAGCAGATAACGGCCAGATTCAACATTGGTTGATGTGGGCATGGTTGATTGGCGCCGCTGTCACAGTCGGACGTTTCGGACGACAATCGATTGCAGTACGAGGAATTCGCAGGCGGGCCATCGCGGCACACGAGTCGGATTTTGCGTCTGCGATAGCGTGTGCGATAGCAGCTGCGCGCCATGCCGCCCGATTTCACAACTCGCTCGACATTCGCATTTCGAACGAAACGGATGTGCCGTTTGTGCACGGATTGGTGCACCCGGTTCTGGTACTGCCTAGTGAAGCCTCCGAATGGGGCGACGAAGTCCGGCATCATGTTCTCACGCATGAATTGGCACATCTGGCGCGCCATGATTTGTGGTCGCAGAAAATTGCAGCACTTGCCTGCGTCCTTCACTGGTTCAATCCCATCGTCTGGTTGCTCGCACGCGCCGCCAGTGAGCAGGCGGAGTTCGCAGCAGACGACGTTGCGTTGTCCGGCGGCATTCTGCCTTCGGGGTATGCCGACACGTTGTTGTCATTCGTTGATGCTCAGTCGTTTCGTAACGTGCCGGTTGCGGCAGTCACATTCAGAACTTCACAATCACTCGCGCCACGTATTCACGCATTGCTCGAGGCGCATCGATCACGACGGGCGGTAAGCGGCAAGGCGTTGGGCAGTTTCGTTAGTCTGGGTGCGCTAGTGGCTGTTGCGGTTTCATGTGTGCACCTCGAGCCTGGAGCATCCGTAGCGTCAGCATTGAAACAACCGTCACTCAGTCAACAAATCAGCTCGGCGCCAGCTGCACGATCAACCGAAGTACAGACCGACACAAGCAAGTCAGAAATTGGCAACGACGATTGGGTTGTCGCGGCAGTCGAGGGACTCGTTCGACTGCTCGACGATCCAAGTCCGCAGGTGCGCGCAACGGCGCTATCCTCGCTCAGGCGATTCAATCGAGGTGACGAGCGAAGTGTCGTGAATACAGCACTGACGAATGCCCACGTGTCGCCGGACGTTCTGTTTCGCACGCGAGACAAATCCCAGTGAAAAAACAAGGCGCTGTGGTTTCAATCGTTGCGGCTTTACTGGTTGCATCGGGAGCGTTTTCGGCAGCGTCCGCAGCGTTGATGCCGAACCGCCATCAGGAGAGCGAGTGCGGATGCACCGACGATCCTCCTTTTGTTCGAAACGCCGTCTCCGCCAGGCCAAAACCGGGTGATCAGCGTGAGCTTCTTGAGTTGCTCGCGAAGTCATCGCTCGCGAGCCCATCGCCGACGAATCACTCGTGTCGCGATGCGGCTATTACCGTGAGAAAACTTGCGATGCTGGCGGACGCGTCAGCAGTAACGCCGCTCATTCGCACACTCAAACACCCGGCGTGTCGTATTCGCGCAGCATCCGCCGAAGCGCTCGGGAGTTTTCGTGATCCTGGTATTGTTCCGCCACTGATGTTGGCCCTTCGCGATTCCGATCGTCGAGTGCGCTCGGGTGCGGCGTGGTCGTTGTCGAAGGTTGGGGACGCCAGGGCAGTGAATCAGCTCATCATTGCAATCGCGGACTCAAACGCGCAGGTGCGACAGGCCGCTGCTGCAGCGCTTGGACACATTGGCGATTCACGCGCAGCGCCAGCGCTGACCAAGGCACTCGGCGACACGGAGAAACACGTGCGCGAGGCGGCAGCAGAGGCTCTCGGGAAACTTAAACGACAGTGAATGAACGAAAGAGATGGCGCGCGCTCGGTTTTCCTTCACGTATCCAATTCTTGTTTTTCCAGTTGAGCCAACGCGTACTCCCCACGCTCGACAACTGATGCGTTTGCGTCATTCGCAAGAAGACGCGCGAATGGCTCGGCCTCATCACCCATCGAAGACAAGTTCCGATCCCTTCCAACAACCCAAGTCACTCGGCCATTGAACAGGAACCGAAACGCCTTGGCGCGAACCGTTGGCTGAATCGCATTGAATGCGAGTTCCTGAAGCCAGTGTTCGTTGGCAGGATGGCGGAGTGACTGTTCGAGCACTGCTGCAGCAGGGCCGGCAGTGGCATTGAGTATCATCGCCTTGAGCGAATGCGCCGCAGGTTCGAGACCAGTCAGTTGAAGCAGCACGTCGCGATCACTGTCGCGCATTCGCTGCCACGAACTTAGGTGCGGCAAGACAAGCCACAATGCACTCGCCACATGCTCTGCGTCTGACTCCGAAGTCATGCGCAACACATGTTCGCGGGCGGCAGCTCGCACCTCAGGTACCCAGTCGTTCAGCCGGCGAATCGCGAATGCAAGGAACCACGCATTTGGCACCGGCCCGCTCGCTGTGCGAAGAATCGCTTCGCGTTTCCATCCATCCCCGTTGCAGAGGTCCAGCCATGTCGCGAAACGATCCCGTTTCCGCCAGAACTTCCACGTGCCCGAGGACTCAGTGGCTTCGACGCGCTGGAGTTCGTTTCGGATGAGCCTTTCGTACAGCTCGAGGTTGCCGAGGGGTATGGAGTTGAGCGCAGATACAACGGCGGAGAGTGCCTCGGCGACTTTATCCGCGGGGGCGGAGAAGGAGCGGTGCAGAGCTTCGATTACGACGGGGTTGGGCAAGCTGTTCGCCATGCGTGAAGAAAACCGCGATCCTTCGTACGCTGCCAGAGGAAAATCATATTCACATGCGTTACTCTTATTCGCGGCTCCCGCCCCGCTGACTTCAGGCAACCGCAACGATGCGATTCCCGTTAGCCCTCGCGGGCACCTCCCTTCTCCTCGCACCTGCTGTACTCGCCGGCCAAAACGTACAGGGCAAGGTATTCGACACGTACACCCGAGGACCGCTCGCTGGTGTGTCGATCATGGCTGGACAATCCGCAGCCGTAATGTCCGGCAAGGACGGAAGTTTCTCGCTTCCGTGCACGCCCAACATGACCGTGGAATTCCGGGTGCTGGGTTACTCTGCGCATAAAACGCAGGTGGCGAGTTGCACGGCGCCGCTGCTAGTGGGACTTGCAGCCAGTACGCAAAACCTGAATGCGGTCAACGTTGTTGGGACGCGCGATGGCATGAGCGTCAGCCAGCCACTCTCGGTGGCGACCCTCTCGCGCACCGAGCTCGATCGCGGACCGGGCGTGTTTCTCGATGACGCGCTCAACGCAATTCCTGGTGTGCGTATGGAACGACGCACGATGTCCGGCGGACAACGCATCACGATTCGCGGTTACGGCAATCGCACAAACTTCGATGGCTCCGGATTCAAGGCGCTGCTGAACGGCGTTCCGATCACGGACGCAGAAGGCGTCACCATGATGGACGACATCGACTTCGCCACACTCGGTCAGGTTGATGTCATTCGTGGTCCGGCGTCCAGCATGTACGGTGCCGGCATTGCCGGTGTGGTGAATCTGTACACCATGCGTCCGAATCGCGCCGGTACATCGGTCGAGCAGGAGATCATGAGTGGTGCAGACGGACTGCTGCGATCAGATACGCGCATTGGCACCGTCGGCAATAACTCCACCCTGATGGTGAACTACGGACATCAGGATTACGACAGCTATCGCGTGCAAAGCGCGTCCACCAAGGACCACGCCATGTTCCTTGGCGATTTCCGCCCGTCGGAACGCCGCACAATTTCTGCGTTCCTGACGTACGCGAACTCATATGATCAACGCGCAGGGCAGCTCGACAGCGCGAGCTTCTTCGGCAAAAAGAATGTTGGTGAAACGCCATACTTGAACAACGACGGACACAACCGCATGGAGAGCGTGCGCGTAGGTGTCACGCACAGCTACAAGATGAACGAACGGTTCGAAAGCGTCACGACCGGATATTTCTCCGGCGTTGCTCGCGAAGATGTATTTGCGGTCGGCATCAATCCGCGTTCGAATCAGACGTTTGGTGGGCGCACGTCGATCAATTCTCGCTTTATCCCTGCTGGCCGGCCAATCAACGGCGTCACTGGTTTCGATTTCCAGCAGACGAATCAGTTCGCGAAGGGATATCCGCTGGCGAACAAAGTGCAGGGTGGAATCACGACCGATCTGGAAACGCGCACGATGCAGTACAGCGCGTTCACGCAGTGGGATTTCGCGCTGCCGGCTCAATTCATGCTCACCGCGGGCGCGAGTCTCAATTTCATCGAGTACTCGTTGGCCGATCGTTTGACGAATACCGCGAATCCGACGCATCGCGATCTCACCGGGCGCAAGACGTACGATCCCGTCATCATGCCACGTGTGGCGCTGCTTCGCATGTTTGGCGACAACAACTCGATTTACGCCAGCTTCAGTCAGGGCTTCACTCCGGCCACGTCAAGCGACGCCGTGATTCCATTCACCGGTGAGCCAAACGTTGGCCTCAAGCCGGAGCGTGCGAATCAGATTGAAGTCGGCACCAAGGGCAGCCTGCTCGATCAGCGCCTGTCGTACCAGCTCGCGTTGTTCCAGCTCAAGGTTTCGGACAAACTGACGTCGCAGTCGGTATTCAACAGCGCGGGCACGCAGCTGTATGCGTACACCGTGAATGCTGGAGATCAGGTGAACAATGGCCTCGAGTTGACGGCATCGTATTCCGCGCTACGTGCGCCTGTTGGCGTGCTTGCGTCATTCCGTCCGTTCCTGTCGTACGCATATTCTGATTTCACCTACGACAACTTCAAGAACAACAACAATAACAACGCCGGTACCATCAATTATGATGGCAAGTCGGTTGTTGGCGTTCCGAAGCAGGTGTACACCATCGGCACCGACATCGGATTCACTGGCGGTGTCTACGCGAACGCAACGGCCGAACATCGTGATGAGATGCCGCTTACGTACGATAACGTGCACAAGGCCCCTGCCTACACGCTGATCAACGCGCGCGGTGGCATTCGTCGCGCACTCGGCGCACACTTTGACGCGGATGCGTTTGTTGGTGCGCAGAATCTGACCGGTGAGTTGTATTACACCATGGCGTTCCTCAACGGCAATTACGCTGCGGCTTCGCCGGCCGTGTTCCTGCCGGGTCCGTACACGTCCAAGGTGTATGGTGGACTCAAGCTGAGCTTCCACCCGTGAGCGCCAGGCGCGTTCTGATGCTGTCGGCCGCACTAGTTGCGGCCACAGCCTGTGGGCGATTCGGCAACGCCGACAACAAGAAGGGAAACGCCGAGCGGATTGTGTCGGTGTCGAAGCAGTATACGGAAATTCTATATGCGCTTAACGCCACCGACAATCTCGTGGCAGTCGATGTTTCGAGTACGTATCCGCCAGAAGTGAAGAAGCTGCCGACGGTTGGATATCATCGTGCACTCAGCATTGAAGGAATGCTGGCCGCAAAACCGACACTGATTCTGTCGGGAGGTCCAGGCAACATGGGACCGGAGCCCATCGTCAAGCAGCTCGAGTCGCTCAAAATTCCCATGAAGTTCTGGGATGTGCCGAGTGGTATCGATGGGGCGAAGACGTTGATACGTGAGATGGGCAAGGACTTCGATCGTGTTGCGCGTGCGGATTCGGTCGTTGCGGAACTCGATGCAGATCTTGCGAAGGCTCTTGATAAATCGAAGGCAGTTGCAGACACGCCAAGCGTCGCAATTATTCATTACGGACAGGCAATGAACATCTACATGCTCATCTCCGGTCGTGGTGTTGCGGGCGACATGGTGCGGTGGGCGGGTGGGCGCATGGCGATCAACGATTCGGGTGGCATGACGCGCATGACGTCTCCGGAAATTCTCGCGAAAGCGAATCCCGATGTCATTCTGCTGACCGATTTCGGTTACGACCGTCTTGCGGGCAGGAAAGACATTCTCGCGTTGCCAGGTGTGGCAGCAACAAAAGCGGCGCGCGACGGACGCATTTTCCGCATTGAAGAACACGACATCATCTATTTCGGACCGCGCACCGGAAAGAACGTCGAGCTGATTCGCGGCTTGCTTCACCAGCCCGGCACAAAGGAGTGAGCGCTATTGATCGGCAGTACCGCGGGGTGATTCCTGCTCTCGCGGTGCTGCTGGTTGTCGTGACGCTGGCGTCGATACGTTGGGGCGCAGTGCCCATCACGCTGTCCGAAATGTTTGAGGCGATGGGCAAGGTGTTCTCAGGAGATGATGCGCTCTCGCTCAACGAGCGCATCTTCCTCGAGATCCGTTTGCCACGTGCGATACTCACGGTGTTTGTTGGTGCGAGTCTCGCGATTGGCGGCGCGTTGATGCAGGCGTTGTTTCGAAATCCCATTGTTGAACCGGGACTTGTGGGTACATCGAGCGGCGCTGCGTTTGGTGCCGCGTTGTACTTCGTGCTTGGTGCCGCGCTCAAGGTGCATACCGGCGAGTGGACGCTGCCGATTGCTGCCTGTCTGGGTGGTGCGCTGGCGACGTGGCTTGTGTTCTATCTGAGTGGCGCGCACATCGTTGGAAGAAGTTCTGTGGTGTCGCTGTTGCTCACCGGCATTGCCATCAATGCGTTGTTCATGAGTGGAGTGGGATTCCTGTCGTACATCGCGCGCGATCCGCAGGCGCGATCGATCACGTTCTGGAACCTCGGCACGCTCTCCGGTGCGAATTGGCATTCAGTCGTGATTGTCGGCGTGTCCACCGTGTCATGTCTTATCGCGGCGCTCAGGTACGCGCGGCCGCTCAACGCACTGATGCTCGGCGAGCAGGAAGCAGGCTACCTTGGTATCGATGTGCGGAAGCTCAAGGCGGCGGTCCTGCTTGTGAACGTCATCATTGTAGCAGTTGCGACGGCGTTCACGGGCGTGATTGCATTTGTCGGACTGGTGGTGCCGCATCTTCTCCGAATGCTTCGCGGCGCGGACAATCGCTTTCTCCTGCTCGCTGGCGCATTGCTTGGCGCGTTGTTGTTGAGCCTTGCCGACATGTTCGCGCGACTGATTATCACGCCTGCCGAGCTGCCGTTGGGGATTGTGACGAGTGTGGTGGGGGTACCGGTGTTTCTCGTGTTGCTGCGTCAGCGGCGCTACTACTTCTGATTGGTTTCGACACACATGCTTACAGGAACCAATCTCAAAGTCAGTGTGAACGGCGCGAAGTTGCTGGACGATGTTTCGGTGTCGTTTCAGCCGGGCAAGCTCAGTATGGTGATTGGACCGAACGGCGCGGGGAAATCGACACTTGTGAAGGCATTGTGTCGCCAGATTTCGCTGCAATCGGGCGAAGTGACGTACGGCGATCGCACGCTTGCCAAGTGGAGCGATCAGGAACTGGCGCGCGTGCGTGCGGTATTGTCGCAGAGTGTGGAGCTCGCGTTTCCGTTACGCGTGTGGGAAGTGGTGTTGATGGGGCGGTATCCGCATTTCACTGGTGCGCCGACCGCTGCAGACAACGAAGCGTGCACGGAGGCAATGCGTTATTTCGACGTGCTGGATTGGTCCGAGCGGGATTATCTCACGTTGAGTGGTGGTGAGCGTCAGCGAGTGCAGTTTGCGCGGGTGATGGCGCAGATCTGGTATCCGCCCAGCACGGGAACGAGGTGGTTGTTGCTGGATGAGCCGCTCACGTTTCTCGACATTCGGTATCAGTTTGATTTTCTGAAACGCGTGCGAGGATTGCTCGAAGGCGGAGATTTAGTGGTTGTGGGTGTGGTGCATGATCTCAATCTTGCGGCGCGGTTTGCGGATGAGATCGTGCTCATGGCGCATGGGCGGGTGGTGGCGGAGGGCAAACCCGCTGACGTCTTGAGTCCGGAATTGATTGAGGGGGCGTTTGGGATTCGGCCGGTGGCGCATACCGGGGTGGATGGGCGGGTGCATTTGGAGTTCATGTAACCACCGTGAAGCCTCCTCTATCGCGCCGCGCACGAAGTCGCCACAGACCGACATAGTTCCGCGACGCACGTCACACATTGATTGATTCAATCCTTGCGACTCGCACCCGATCGTCGTTCTTTAGGCGCTCACCTTTATGCGGGAGATTGCATGCGATACCTGAAAATGTCGACGGTCGCGATGCTGCTTCTGTCCGCCAGTGTGCAGCGCGGAGAGGCTCAGCAGACGACACTGTTCAGCACCAATCCGTTCCTCGGCACGACCGCGCTCACGACTCCAGGGCGCCAGGTCGTTGGAAACGAGCAACAGTTCGCATTCAATATCGCAACGGATGTGTTGGCGTTTGATCGCAGTGTGTTCAACATGGGCTCGACCATCAATTTCGCGAATGGTCTCGCGAGCGCCATACCGACGACGGGCATCAATGCGATTGTTCTGCGCTCTTTCGACAACGACGGGAATAGTGGGACGCCGTTCGGAGCTGGAAACGCCGCCGATCTTCTGGCTGCACAAATCACTTCGCCGGGCGCCGGAGTGTTCGTCTATTTCAACAGCAATCTCGGCCTTGCGCGTCTGGTGTACTCCACCGATTTGAGCGACAACACCGCAGATCTCAAAGTGTTGGCGCGATTCACTAATTTGTCGGGAACGAGTGGTCAGAATGCGTTTCCGTTGTTCGAGTCCGACAACTTCGCCGTGGTAACAACAGTCCCTGAGCCGTCGTCAATGTTGATGGCATCAGTGGGGCTCGCTGCTCTGTTCGGCGCCGCGCGTTTGCGGAGAAACCGGTCGCGCTGAGATTATCCCGTTGGATGATCGAAAATTGAACCCGCGCGGCCAAATCGTTTGAGATTCCGCGCGGATGCTTTGCGTGCTTCACCTTCACGGGTGCGGGGAGGTGCATTCGTGGAGAATGCGGTAACAAGTTCGCTGACACTTTGCGAGATCTCGTCGACAGCCCGGTTGAATGCAACTTCGTTCGCGCGCGACGGCTTGTTGGTGCCGCTCACCTTCCGCACGAATTGCAGCGCAGATGCGCGAATTTCCGCGTCACTTGAGGGAGGGTCGAAGTTGGTCAGAGTGCGGACGTTTCGGCACATGGCGGTCGGTGTGGAGCCTGTCAGCAGGCGTGATCATCGCAAGCTAATGGGCATGACGCCCGTCAAGGTCTTCTCATACCGACTCGGCGCCACACCAACCGTGCGACTGAAGGCGACGCTGAATGCACTCGTCGACGCATACCCGACGCGTGCCGCTATCTCCGACACATGCAGGCCCCCGGTCTGAAGCAGCGTGCGCGCAACTGTCATGCGCCACTGCATCAGATACTCCATTGGCGGGACACCGAGTGAGGCGCTGAACCTTTCGTAGAATGCAGATCGCGACATTGCGGCGCTTGATGCGAGCTGCGCGACCGTCCAGTCGCGGTCGATGCGCGCATGCATTTGCCTGAGCGCAATTGAGAGCTGCGGGTCGGCCAGACCGCGAAGCAGTCCCGGTGGCGCATCGTCACCAGGTTCGGCACGTAGCGCTTCGATGAGCAGTGCTTCGACGAGACGCGTGAGCAACAGGTCGCGCCCTGCTCGTTTCGTTCCTGACTCATCGCCGATCAACTTGACGAGCATTTGCAGGCGCTCGGCTCCGCGCAGGTGCACGAGCGTCGGCAGCAGGGAAACAAGTAGTTTCGAGTTTGGAGAATCGAACTCGAACCAGCCGCCCAGCATCACAACGTCTGGCTTGCCGCGCGCAGTGCCATGTCGGATTTCGCCCGCACCCGCGGCGCTCGACTGAGGACTCATCCGGACCGCCCGTACTGACTCGAAACCGGAGATGGTGAATTCCGGGGTGGCAGGCATGAGTACGAAGTCACCGGCTTCGATCGTGAGCGCGCGTTCGCCGTTCACCGCGAGCCGGCAGCGTCCTTCGAGTACGATACAAAAGCTCGGATTGCCGAATGGCGAGTAGGCGACCGCCCACGGCGCCTTGCCGCTGATGCGCCGACTGTGAACGGCGCGAGGTTGAAGCAGCGAGATGACTTCCGAGAGCGGGTCGATCATTCTGGACGATCTCTAAAGAAATGTGGACAATGCATGCTATTACGTCCGGCCAATAACAGCAATTCTGTCTGTGTCCGCAACGATGCGGCAAACACACAGAACCGGAGACTCTCTCATGCGCAATTCCCAGGAAGACCATACGAATCGTACGCAATCATCCAACACGCAGCACAAGACGGTGCTCATCACCGGTTGTTCGTCCGGATATGGGCTTGAAATTGCCCGCTACTTTCACGCACAAGGTTGGCACGTCATCGCCACCATGCGTACGCCGCGCGAAGGACTGTTGCCCGTTTCAGATCGTATCCGGGTGATCGCACTCGACGTAACGAAACCCGAAAGTATCAGGTCTCTCGTCGATGCGGCGGGCCCAATCGACGTACTCATCAACAATGCGGGTATTGGCGTCGTTGGCGCGTTCGAAGCAACGTCAGACAGCGTGATGCGCGAAGTCTTCGAGACCAACACGTTTGGCGTGATGGCGATGGTGCAGGCGTTCGTTCCGCAATTTCGTGCGCGGCGCGCTGGCGTTTTTGTCAACGTGACGTCGAGTGTGACGCTCGCACCAATGCCGTTGGCCGCCGTGTACACAGCAAGCAAAACCGCAATTGAGGGTTTCACTGCGTCGTTACGCCACGAGATGGAGCACTTCGGTGTGCGCGTAAAGCTGGTTGAGCCGGGCTACTGTCCCGATACCCAGTTCGCGAACAATGGTGGATCGCGCATGGCAGGGCTTATTCCGGAGCCGTATCAGCCGTTTGCCGCGCCGATATTCGAAGCCTTTGCAACGCCTGGCGCGGTGACGCATCCTGAAGATGTCGCAGCTGTCGCGTGGATGGCGGCGAATGACAGGTCGGAGCGGTTGCGGTTTGCGGCGGGACCGGATGCGGTGGCTTTGGTGGGGGCGTGGCCGGTGCGATAGGTCAGGCGCTCTTAACGCTTCGGCTCCAACGCCTGCAGGACATCAGCTGTCAAGAATTCCTTGACAACTCCGTTTGGTTCAAAGCAAGTGACAACTGTCAAGCAATCCTTGATCGTTCGATTTGTGGCGGCCGCACGCCAGTTACGAAGGAATTCTCGACAGCTCCTGGAACTCGTATGGGATGTGGTCCAGCACAAAATCAATCCACTGCGCGCGCACCTCGCATCAATCATCGACGCTGGCTGACAATGCTTTGCCGCAGTCAAGGGCAAGTGCGGTGCACGTCTGGAACGCGCGAGACATGCGCAATGAATTCCTGAGGGAGCTGAGCTGCAGTTGTTGGAGAGGGCCCACTACCGAATTAGATAGAACTTCTCCTGACGCGGCCTGAAGAACACGTATCCGGTATCGGTCAGGTGCGCGTCGTCTTCAAACATCACGAACACTTTCTTCCCGCCCCATTCGGGAACTGGCGTTGCGGCGTTGAGTTCGATGCTCTGATATGAACCTGGGCGAAGCCGAGCATTCTGCGCGAGTGTGTCGCTCCGAAGTGGACTCCGGAAGTCGATGGATGTGCCGAGTCCGTGGCCTTGATTGCCGATGGGATGTGAATAGATCATCGCTTCAATGCCGCGCGCTTTCATGTCAGCCATCGTGGCGTTGAAGACAGCACCACCAGACATGCCCGGTCGCGCGTGCGATTTCATCAGCGCGTCCTGCAGGGCGTTCGCGTTGGCCATCGCGGTCTTAAGTCCCGCAGGAGCATCACGCTCGCCTGTCTTCAATACGTACGCCATCTTCTGCCAATCTGTATCGAATCCCATGTAGCTGATACCAAAATCAATGTGAACCACGTCGCCGCGTTGAATGACCGTGGCTTCCGGAGCGACCGCGAGAAATCCTCGCGAGGTGGCCACGTCTCCTGATGCACGCTGCACGCGCAAGTCGGGCTGGAACCATGTGCGGACACCAGCGGCCCATAACATGTCGTAGAGCGCGCGTCGCACATCACCGACTGTTGTTTTTCCGGGAGTGATCACTGCGTTCGACAACGCGCGTTTCACAATCGCCTCGGTGACGGTGACCGCCGTGCGATAGTGTTCCATCTCGTCCGGCAACCGCGTGTCGAGATATTCCTGCACCAGATTCGACGCACCAACAAACGTGCTCTCGGCCGCCGGCCCAAGCGTTTCAGCGAGGAAGCGATACGTGTCGTGCGTCAGCGATCGCGTTTGACCGCGACTGCCGCGAATGCCAAGTCCAATCGATTTCGGGCGATACTGCTCGTGAAGCGCACGCAACGTTGCGGCAGGTGGACGCGGCTCAGTAGACGGCGCGTCGAAGAATCGTGTGAGGCTTTCTTCCGTGTAGCCAGTGATCGCAAACTTCTTGAGTCCCGCAGCGCCCGCATCGATGAACACAAAGAGGTCGCGATTGCCGGTGTAGGGTCGGGGCGGCGCGACGTATTGCACCAGCGGATCGTCATGAAACTCTTCGTTCGCGACAATCCACATGCTGATTCCGTGGCGTCGCATCATTGGCAATAACAGCTCGTGTCGCTTCGCGAGCCATTGCTCGCGAATGGCGATTTGTTCGGACCAGGGGAGGAGGGCGTTGGCTTCGGGGACGCGCATGGACGGTGCGCGCGATGCGGTGGCGGTGCCGATTGGGGTGCGTCGGGGGGTGTCCTGGGCGGTCGCAACGGCAGCAGAAACCGTTGCGGCGAGCGCGATGCAAATGGGGAATGCTCGAATCACAGATGCTCCTTGCTTTCAGTTAACAAGGGCGAACGTTGACTGAGCGAGCACGGATTGACGAGTACCGGAGCAGGATAATACTCTTATTACAGAGTTATCGGCAATAACATATAATTATAGCAGAGTTATCAGAGACTCCTTTCGCTACACCCACTTATCAGGCGCCGGCAGGTAGAAGCAGAACTAAGTCGGACGAACGGAGCACGATAAATCAGATTTATCGGCAGACCGCTACTATTAACACAGACTTGTCATGCATATTCGTCCAAAACAGCTGTAAATGCAGAAAAATCGGCGTCCAAGGGTCCCATCCCTGTGGCCAGATCTCGTCGTAAGTACAGCAGCAACAAGCGATGCAATTCGCCGAGCTGCTGACGCTGGCCAGCTCAAACCCCTGGAGCGCCCGTTCTACTCGTCGGCACTCGACGACGACCCATCGACCATCCTTCGCCGCAATGTCTGGAAAGTCGTAGCGGCGCTGGTGCCGGGAGCAGTCATCTCATTTCGAACTGCTTTGGAGGCAAGACCGGCGGAGGATGGCAGTGTCTTCCTGGTGAGTACTGGCCGGTATCATCGGGACCTGCCCGGTCTCAGGATTCGTGCTGTCCCAGGTCCCGGCCCTCAGGCGACTGACACGCCATTTATCGAGGGACTGCACCTCGCTTCGCGCCCGCGCGCCATGCTGGAATCGCTTCTGCCCTCGCGCGCTCGCGGTACGGTTGCGCGTGGCCTCACGGCTCAACAACTCGAGGCTTGGTTGGAGAAGGACTTTCAGACAGGTGGAGAGCGTGCGCTCAACGACCTGCGCGATGCGGCACGCGAGCTTACCGGCATTCTCAAAACCGACGGCGCATATGTCGAGCTGGACAGAATGATCGGTCAACTGCTGGGAACCCGAGCAGACGCACCGACTACGCCGAGCGCAGTGGCCCGCCTTGCGGGACGCCCCTATGACGTGGATCGTCTCGCGTTGTTCGAGACGTTATGCGCGGCGCTGCAGGACTACAGTGGAATTCAGCGTCGGTACAGCATGACGCAGCCGCAGACGTTCGCGACCATGGCATTCTTTGATGCGTATTTCTCGAACTTCATCGAAGGCACGGAATTCGAGGTAGAGGAAGCGCGAGCAATCGTTTTTGAGCAGAAAATTCCAACCGTCCGACCACTCGATGCGCACGATGTGCTGGGAACGTTTGCTGTGGTCGGTCAAGCTGTAACGATGAGACGCAGCATTCGCGACGACATCGACATTGAAGCTTTCGTTGCGCGTCTCAAGGCGCTGCATTTCAGAATTATGGAGCAACGCAAGGACAAACGGCCGGGCGAATTCAAAGCCGAGAGCAATCGCGTAGGTGACACGCGATTTGTTGCGCCGGAGATGGTGCTGGGAACACTCAAGTACGGATTTGAAATGAGTCGAGCGCTCGCAACACCTTTTCAGCGAGCGGTGGCCATCATGTTCGTGTTGTCAGAAATCCATCCGTTTGACGATGGAAACGGTCGCGTTGCGCGCGCGTTCATGAATGCGGAACTCGTGGCTGGTGATGAAGCGCGCATGATCATTCCAACGGTGTATCGGGACGACTATCTCACCGCGCTTCGAACGCTGAGTCGAGCGGGCGAGCCGCACCCGCTCATCATGGTGTTGGACTTCGCCCAGCGATGGGTCGCGGCGCTTGATTGGACCAGCATCGCGGCTGCGGAGGCCGCTATGGCCGGCACCAACGCGTTTGTTCGGCCGAGTGGTGGGGTGAAGCTCAAGATGCCGTAACGGAACTCCCCAAATTCTCGCACGCGCTGTTACTTGGTGCATTCCGTTCATTGAGAGCGGTGGATCACCCACGCACTCCGAACACCAGGCGCCACTGCGCGGGGGTTAGCTGCTGAGCCGATCCAAATTCCACGCGAACCGCATTCTACCTCCCTATGAGTTCCCCCGACCTCCCATACGACCTTCCAGGAAAACGCAAGCCGTCGGTCGTGCGCGAAGGGGATCTCGAGACGGCCTTCATCGAGACGCTTCGCGGTCTCAAGTACACGGTTCGCTCGGACATTCGTGACCGCGCCGCGCTCGAAAAGAACTTCCGCGAAAAATTTCAGGAACTGAATCGTGTCAATCTCACGGACAGCGAGTTCGCGCGCCTGCTGGACGAGATTGTCACTGCCGATGTCTTCACTGCGGCCAGGACTCTGCGGGAGATCAACGCGTTCACCCGCGACGACGGTACGCCGCTGAACTACTCGTTGGTGAACCTGAAAGACTGGTGCAAGAACACCTTCGAGGTCATCAACCAGCTCCGTATCAACACGGACAACAGTCACCACCGTTACGATGTTGTTCTGCTCATCAACGGCGTACCCTGTGTGCAGGTCGAGCTCAAGACGCTCCAGATAAGCCCGCGCCGCGCCATGGAGCAGATCGTCGACTACAAGAACGATCCCGGCAACGGCTACACCAAAACGCTGCTGTGCTTCCTGCAACTGTTCATCGTCAGCAACCGCAGTCGCACCTACTACTTCGCCAACAACAACACCCGTCACTTCGCCTTCAACGCCGAAGAACGTTTCCTGCCGATTTACGAGTATGCCGACGAGGCGAACAAGAAGATCACACACCTCGACGACTTCGCCGGCAGTTTCCTCCAGAAGTGCGCACTTGGGAAGACGATCAGCCGCTACATGGTGCTCATTCAGAGCGAGCAGAAGCTCATGATCATGCGGCCGTATCAGGTCTATGCAGTACAGCAAATTGTGCAGTGCATTGAGGACAACGCGGGCAACGGTTTTATCTGGCACACGACGGGCAGCGGGAAGACACTGACTTCGTTCAAGGCTTCCACGCTGCTCAAGCAGAACGAGCACATTCACAAGTGCCTGTTCGTTGTGGACCGCAAAGATCTCGACGGCCAGACGCGCGAGGAATTCAACCGCTTTCAGGAAGGGTGTGTCGAGGAAAACACCAACACCGCCGCCCTCGTTCGCCGTCTTCGCTCGGATGACTACGCCGACAAGGTCCTCGTTACCACCATTCAGAAACTCGGCATTGCGCTGGACGAAGACAGCAAGCGCAACCAGCAGCGAAAGCGGAATGACCAGCCCACGTACAAGGAGCTTTTGGAACCACTGCAGGACAAACGCATCGTTTTCATTTTCGACGAATGCCACCGTTCGCAGTTTGGCGAGAATCACAAGGCAATCAAGAACTTCTTCCCCAAAGCACAACTTTTTGGTTTCACGGGCACGCCCATCTTCGACGAGAACGCCAGGCTGCAGAAAATCGAAGACGATGCGGCATCCATGCGCACCACGGAAGACCTGTTTCAGAAACGATTGCACGCGTACACCATTACGCACGCCATCGAGGATGGAAACGTGCTGCGATTCCATGTGGACTACTTCAAGCCCAAGGAGGAAGCGGGCAAGAAGACACCGAAACCCGGTGAAGGAATCGCGAAAAAGGCAGTCATCGACGCCATTCTGGCCAAGCACGATGCCGCCACTGCGGGTCGCCGCTTCAATGCCGTACTCGCCACGGCGTCGATCAATGACGCCATCGAGTATTACGGCCTGTTCAAGACCATGCAGGCGGAGAAACACGCCGCTGACCCTGAGTTTCAGCCGCTCAACATCGCGTGCGTGTTTTCACCGCCCGCCGAGGGCGACCGGGACGTGCAGCAGATTCAGGAAGACCTGCCGCAGGAAAGGGCTGACAATCAGCAGGACCCCGAAGGAAAGAAAGCGGCGCTGAAAAACATTCTCGCCGAGTACAATGCGCGCTACGCGACAAATCACTCAATCAGCGAGTTCGACCTCTACTACAAGGACGTACAGAAGCGCATCAAGAGCCAGCAGTGGCCCAATACTGACGTCCCGCACGCGCAGAAGATTGACATCACCATTGTCGTGGACATGCTGCTCACGGGATTCGATTCCAAGTATCTCAACACGTTGTACGTCGACAAGAATCTGCGGCACCACGGGCTCATTCAGGCCTTCTCGCGCACCAATCGCGTACTAAATGGCACCAAGCCGTACGGAAACATCCTCGACTTCCGTCAGCAGCAGACTGAGGTCGATGCCGCCATCGCGTTGTTCTCGGGCGAGAAAACCGGGGAGCAGGCGCGGGAAATCTGGCTCGTGGACAAGGCACCTGTCGTCATCGAGAAGTTACAGGCCGCGGTGCTGCAGCTCGACAATTTCATGAAGTCGCAGGGGCTCGACACTGCACCCGACGCCGTGGCAAACCTCAAAGGTGATGCTGCGCGCGCCGGGTTCATCGAGCGTTTCAAGGAAGTGCAGCGGCTCAAGACGCAGCTTGACCAATACACCGACCTTACTGACGACGACAAAGCCGCCATCGAGGAGGTGTTGCCGAATGAAGAGCATCGCGGCTTCAAGGGCGCGTATCTGGAAACGGCACAGCGCCTGCGCGAGCAGCAGGGCAAAGCACGAGCCGACGACAAAGCTGACAACGCACCCGCCGACCAGATCGATTTCGAGTTCGTTCTCTTCGCCTCGGCCGTCATTGATTACGACTACATCATGAGCCTCATCGCCAGGTTCTCGGAGAAGGCGCCTGGCAAGTCGAAGATGACGCGCGAGCAGCTCATTGGTCTCATCAGCTCGGATGCGAAGTTCATGGACGAGCGCGAGGAGATTGCTGCGTACATCGCGACGCTCAAGGCGGGGGAAGGCTTGAGCGAAACTGCGATCCGCGAGGGCTACACGCGCTTCAAGAAGGCGAAGAACGCGGCGGAAGTTGCTGCCATTGCGAAGAAGAGCGGCCTTAGCGCTGATGCGCTGCAAACGTTTGTCGACGCGATTCTTGATCGCATGATTTTCGACGCTGAGCGGCTTGGTGATTTGTTTGCTGCGCTCGATCTTGGATGGAAGGCGCGCAAGGATGCCGAACTCTCGCTCATGGCGGGACTGTACCCGTTGCTCACGAAGCGTGCGCAGGGACGTGAGATTTCAGGGTTGAGTGCTTATGAGCAGTAAGAAGAAGACGAAGGATGCGATGGACGACAGCAAAGCGTCGTTGGTGCCGCGGCTGCGGTTTCCGGAGTTTCGGGCGGCTGAGAGGTGGACAACGGAAACACTCGGGTCGGTCGCCAAAATCAGCACAGAAAAAGTTGGTGATAAGACCGCCATCCCGATGAGCATCACATCTGGTGTTGGGTTAGTGAGCCAGATGGATAAGTTCGGGCGAATCATCGCGGGAAGCTCGTACTCCAACTATCTTCTGCTGAAGAAAAACGACTTCGCCTACAACAAGAGCGCCACAAAGGAGAATCCCGAAGGCTTCATCGCGTTGTACTCCGGAGACGAGTTGGCCGCAGTCCCGAACAGCATATTCACGTGCTTTCGTATCGTGGGCGATTCGCCCGTCCCGCAGTATCTCAATTACTTGTTCCTCGGCAATCTACATGGCCGGTGGCTGCGAAACTTTATTGAGGTCGGTGCTCGTGCGCACGGCTCGCTGAGCATCAACGAAGACGATTTGCTCGCACTACCCGTCCCGCTCCCGAGCGGCAGCAGGTCCCGCGCCGAACAACAAAAAATCGCCGAGTGCCTGAGTTCGGTGGACGAGGTGATCGCGGCGCAAGCGCGGAAAGTGGACGCGCTCAAGACCCATAAAAGAGGGCTGATGCAGCAGCTGTTCCCGCGCGAAGGGGAAACGCAGCCGCGGTTGCGGTTTCCGGAGTTTCGGAAGGACGGGGACTGGGAAGAGCAATCGATCGCTGATTTTGGGCAAGTGGTCACAGGCAGCACCCCAAGCACAGCGCAGCGTTCATTTTATGGTGGAGGTATTCCATTCGTCTCCCCCGCCGACATATCTGACCTCCGATTCATCGAACACACCAAGACGACGTTGACCGGACAAGGCTTTGAGGAAACCCGTCCTATCAAAGCCCGGAGCGTCCTTTTCGTGTGCATCGGCTCCACGATTGGAAAGGTTGCGCAGAACATCCGAGACTGCGCAACGAACCAGCAGATCAACGCAGTCGTTCCAAGCTCAACGCACTCCGATGGTTTCGTCTACTTCGCGCTCTCCAACGCGTCGGAGCGCATTGCATTACTCGCTGGAAAACAGGCCGTACCCATAATCAACAAGTCTTTGTTCTCCTCCTTGAAACTCCTTGTTCCTAAACTTCCTGAACAACAGCTCATCGCCACATGCTTGGGCAGCATCGACGGACTGATCGCCGCCGAGACGCAAAAGCTCGAAGCGCTCAAACACCACAAGCGCGGGCTCATGCAGCAGCTGTTTCCATCGCCCGAGAGTGTGGAGACATGAACAGGCAATATTCGTGGGCACTCGTCAAGCATTCCTTGACAACTCAGTTGGCTTCCAGGCAAGGAGCAACTGTCAAGCAATCATTGACAGTTCGATTTGAAGCCGGCCGCACTCAAACTACCGAGCATTCATCGGTAGCTCAGATGGCGCAGCCAGCAGCCGAAAACAAACCATGACCGAAACCAACCAAAAGCAACTCGGCAACACGCTCTGGAAAATCGCCGACGACCTGCGCGGCGCGATGGATGCGGACGACTTCCGCGACTACATGTTGTCCTTCCTGTTTCTGCGCTACCTGTCCGACAACTACGAAACGGCGGCGAAGAGGGAGCTGGGCAAGGATTATCCGGATACTCGCGGCGATGCACGAAAGGTTCCGCTCGCGCTGTGGTACGCGAACAACGTGGATGACATCCCGGAGTTCGAGAAACAGATGCGGCGCAAGGTGCATTACGTCATCAAGCCCGAGCACCTGTGGAACAGCATCGCGAATCTGGCCCGCACGCAGAACACCGATTTGCTGAACACGCTGCAACGCGGTTTCAATTACATCGAGACGGAATCGTTCGAGAGCACCTTTCAAGGATTGTTCTCGGAGATCGACCTGAGTTCGCCCAAGCTGGGCAAGACGTATACAGACCGAAACGCGAAGCTCTGTACGGTCATCCAAAAGATTGCCGACGGACTGAACGAGTTCTCGACTGATATCGACGCGCTGGGCGACGCCTATGAATATCTCATCGGCCAGTTTGCCGCCGGTTCGGGCAAAAAGGCGGGCGAGTTCTACACGCCGCAACAGATTTCAGACATTCTCTCGGCCATCGTCACGCTGGACAGCCAGGAACCGAAGACCGGCACGAAGAAGCGTCTTGAAAGCGTGATGGATTTTGCGTGCGGTTCTGGTTCGTTGCTACTGAATGTGCGAAAGCGCATGGGAAACGCGAAGGGAACCATCGGCAAGATCTATGGACAGGAGAAGAACATTACGACCTACAACCTCGCGCGCATGAACATGCTGCTGCACGGGGTGAAGGACACGGAGTTCGACATCTTCCACGGTGACACCCTGCTCAACGAATGGGAGATGTTGCGCGAGCTGAACCCGGCCAGGAAACCGCTGTTCGATGCTATCGTTGCCAATCCGCCATTCAGCTACCGCTGGGACGCGAGTGAGAGCATCGGCGACGACGTGCGTTTCAAGAGCCACGGAGTCGCGCCCAAATCTGCCGCCGACTTCGCGTTCCTTCTGCACGGCTTTCATTACCTCAAAGACGAAGGCGTGATGGCAATCATTTTGCCGCACGGCGTTTTGTTCAGAGGTGGTGCCGAGGAACGAATCCGCACCAAGTTGCTCAAGGATGGTCACATCGACACTGTGATCGGTCTGCCGGCGAATCTCTTTTACTCCACCGGAATTCCGGTTTGCGTTCTCGTAGTCAAGAAGTGCAAGAAGCCGGATGACGTGCTGTTCATCAATGCGGCTGAGCATTTTGAAAAGGGAAAGCGGCAGAATCAGCTCAAGCCGGAGCACATTGCGAAGATCATCGGCACATACAGAGAGCGTACGGAAGAGCCGCGATACTCGCGCCGGGTGGAGATGGCGGAGATTGAGAAGAACGATTTCAATCTGAACATCTCCCGCTACATCAGCACGGCGGTGGGGGAGGAGGAGATTGATCTGGTCGCGACAAATCAGGCACTGCAAAAGATCGAGAACGACATTCGGGACGCGCGGAATACACATAACAAATTCCTACACGATCTAGGACTGCCGCTCCTGCCAACTGGGGATGTCGACGCGTCGCAGGTATAGGTTGTGCAACCGCATCGTTAGGCAATCGTCAAAAGTTCGCGGCAACCACAGCGGATTGACTGCAACACCGCATCCGGTGATTGTGCATCGACGCAGTTGCTATTAACTGCTTGGCGTCGTCAATCCTAATGTCAAGAACAAAGCGCAACTTCATTCGCGAGCGTTCTTGCAATGTATGCCGCACGTAGGCGGTCCGCACTGATTAGTCGCTACGCCATTTATCGTTCTGCACAACTTGCAACAGAATTCTCGAGGGTTCGGCGGAACTGGCCACCCTCGATCCGCAACGATAAGCGGCGGTCGTTCCGTTTGACCCTGCAACATAGCGGCCTCGAGGTTCACGCCTGGGCTGGAGCGAGCGTTTCGAGTATCCACTACAAAATGGTGACCGGCCTCGCGAAAGAAGGTACCAACCTCCACCAGGTTGAATGCTGGTCGCGCGGTACCCTTGACGTAAGTGAAGACGCGATAGCCTTGTGCCTCCAGCGACGCTCGAACAATGGAAGCATACTTTGCGTCAGCTCGAGTGAACGAGACAAAGACGCGCTCGCTCGCCGATGCATTTGCCCACATACGTTTGAACGTAGAAGCGCTTTTGCTTGTCTGCGTTGCCATGCTCCGGTTCACAGCTATCAGAGATGCCTCGTGGGCAGCACCAACTCCTAGTTGATGCTGGATCTCAATCGCTTTCTTCAAGGCATCTGGCGAAACAGGGAACTGGCTCAGTTCTCCGAGATTAACCGTAAGCGCAGAAATCTTTTCGCTTGACTCGAGGGCTCCGAGCCGAACAGTTATCCCACGAGGCGCGAGCGAAGGAGCGAGTTGCGCGAGGACTGCATTCTGCAGCGCACGTATCGCACCGACCGCCGTTTTCGGGAAGACGAAGACCGAAAAACAAATAACTGCACAAATAGCTAGTAATCGATTCCGCTGCATGTGCCGCTTCCTCCATTGATCGAGATACTAATTTCGAATCCCAAAACACTGCGCGATTGGCTCCAGAAACGCAATAGATTCCACGAAATAAAGAACCTCACAGCTCCTGGGCGCAAATGGTTGAGCCCCAAAAGCCAAGCAGCTGGTGCAATCCAAAGCCGCGCATTTCCGCGTGAGTAGTGAGCAATCCGTTGCAACGGATTGCTCGCGAGTGCCAGACGATTCGAGCTTCGAAAAACATCCGGCGGGGTTGGTCCAGTCAATCGAATTTCGCTACTCCGCCCTCAACGCCTCCGTAGGACTAACCCGTCCCACCCTGACCGTAGGCACCCAACTAGCCAACGCAGCAGCCCCCAACAATCCAACCACTACGAGCACGTAAGTCGCCGGATCCAGCGGACTAATCTCGAACAGCAGACTCGACATCACCCGCGCAAGTCCCGCGGCGACAAGCACCCCCGCGCCCGCACCAATCCCCGCCAGCATCAGTCCCTTGCGCACAAACAAAAGCTGCACCGCAGCGCCCTGCGCGCCGAGAGCAATCCGAATCCCAATCTCCCGCGTCCGCTGCGCAACAGTATACGAAATGACCGCATACACACCAACGACCGCGAGCAACAACGCCATCCCACCACTGACGGCCAGCAATGTCAGCGTAAAAGCAGTCCGCGACATCGACTTGTCATACACCTCCTTCATGGTGCGAAGGTTCGTAATCGGAATCGCAGGACTCGCCGCCTGAACGGCCGCGCGCAGCTCGGTTGAATACGCCTGCGACGATACACGTGAACCGCGCACCATATACGTCAAACCACGCAGGCCACGCTCGGGCCAATACACAGTCGACGGCGCCGGCTTGTCTACGCCATCGGCGCGCACATCGGCGATGACACCAACCACTTCGCTCCACGGGTTGGTGGGATTCTGACGTATCTGCTTTCCAATTGCCGCCTGCGCCGAACCCCAATACTCACGCGCGAAGTTTTCACTGATCAGCACGACCTGGCGGTCCTGCTCAAGATCTTCCCACGTGTACTCGCGGCCAGCGACGATCTTGGTGCCGAGTGTGCGGAATGTGCCAGGCGCCGAGCGGACAAACCGACGGAGCGTTGGAATCTGCCCTTCCTTGTAACTGTGATCGCTCGCGAAAATGGGATCCTGCGATTGCCATTCGGTCATCGGCAAACCATCAATCATGCCGACAGACGAAACTCCCGCCACAGCCTGCAGGCGATCGATAATGTTCCGCTGCAATGCAAATGTCTTCGCCGCATCCGGTGCCACATCCTGCGGAATTGAAAGGCGCATTACCGTCAGCGTGGCCGGATCGCTGAAGCCAGGTTGCACTTTGCGAATGGATCCAAAGGTGCGCACCATGAGTCCCGACCCAACCAGCAACACGAGTGCCAACGCAACCTGCACAACAGTCAACGCACCGCGCGCGAAATTCTTCTCGCGCCCCGAACTCGCGTTCCGTCCTCCTGCGCGCAACGCCTCGGTGATCTTGATTCCGCCCTGCTTGAGCACGGGAATCGCACCCAGTGCCACACCGACGATCACACTCAGCACCAACGCCACCAGCAACGTCGTCGCATCCGCCGACACCTGATCAAGCCTCGGCAACTTCGCCGGTATCATCTTGAGCGTAAGCGTCAGCACCAGCGAGGCGAGCACGACGCCAACCGCGCCACCCATGAATGCGACGGCGAAACTCTCGACGAACTGTTCCCGGGCGATGCGAGCACGTCCGGCACCAAGCGCAACACGCACAGCGAGTTCACGCGAGCGGCCCTCGGTGCGCACAAGCAGAAGATTCGCAACATTCGCGCACGCGATGAGCAGCACCATCGCAATGGTCGCCATCACGACCCACAAACTCTTTCCGATATCTCCGAGAAAGTTTGCCTTGAGCGATCGCACGTTGGGCCCAAGTTTCGCTTCCTGCATTTGCTGGAGACTCATGCCATCAGGCGGCGGAAACGACGCGAGCTCGAGCGCGATCATCCGCGCCACGTCACGGTTGGCCGCGTCGATGGTGACACCGGGCTTGAGGCGCGCAACAGCCTGAAAGTTGTAACCGGCCAGGTGCACTTTCGCGCGATTGAATCGAAGCGGCGTCACGATGTCCAGTTGCACGTCCATCAACCAGAAGTTCTTCGGAAGCACACCAATGACTTCAACGGGTTTGCCATCCATCATCAATCGCTTTCCGACAATACTCGCGTCGCCGCCAAACTGTCGTTGCCAGTATCCGTATGCGAGCATTACGACTTCGGCACTGCCTTCCGCGTTCTCACTCTCGACAAACCCGCGGCCGAGTAGCGGTTGCACGCCGAGCATCGGCAACATGCGATGTGTAATCGCGGCCCCACTCACACGCTCGGCAGTTCCATTCTCGTTGATGATCGCGCCGGTGCCGGTCCACAAGCCGACATCAGCGAAGGTCTGCGAGTGCTCCTTGTACGTGACGAAGTCGGCGATCGACGCATTCAAGTCTTTGATGTTTACTCCGGGCGCTGACTGGAACACCGCGATGAGCTGGTCGGGCTCGCGATAAGGCAGCGGCTTGAGCAACACGCCGTAGACAACGCTGAACACGGCGACATTGGCGCCAATGCCGAGCGCGAGGGTCGCGATGGTGGCGGTGCTGAACATCGGGGTGCGCGCCAGACGGCGGAGCGCATGCTTGAGATCGCGCAGGAGTTCGGACATGTGGGGTTCCGGAGGGTAGTCCTCCCGTACGAGCCTGGGATGTTCGGGTTTCGGCAACAGGTACCGGAGCCGGTCCCGGACGCCGATCGCGCGTCAGGCCGAAATTTTTGCGATGCCTGCCGCCCGAATGGCGTGCTCAAACTGCTCTCGCGTCACGGACGGCGCTCCCTGGTTTGAGTCGACTCCACCATTGATTCACGCTCAGAGCGCGCAAATTCGCGATAAACATCTGCGCGTTCGGCAGGCGTGAGCACGCCAGTAAACGGTGTGACATGGCGCAGTTCGCGCGCCCATGGCGACGAGTCAGTCAAAACTGGCAAAAGCGCATCTACCGGCCGACGCAGCAGTACGCGCCACTCATCTAGCAGTTGACGGGCGCCCGGATGGATCGCGCGCATTCGATTGAGCGATTGGCGCGCGCGCGCGATCACGGGTTCCGGAGTTTCCTGCAGGCGCGCGGCGATGGCTTTGTGCAGGTAGAGAGATCTCCGGTCCTCGCGAGTAAGCGGCGGAAAGAACCGCACATCAACATGCGCGTGTGTGGCATCTGCCAGCCGCTCGAGGGTGCGCCATGTTGGACTCTTGGCACCGTTTTCGTATGCCGCCACCGCCGATTGGGAAGTGCGGGCAGCATCTGCGAGTTGCTGCTGCGTGAGACCAGCGACTTCGCGCAAAATTCGAACCGGATTCATATCGATAATATATCTGATCGGATATAAGGCCGCGACTCCCGTCGACGGGCGTCCGATCATCCGCGAAATTGACATCTCAGTATGTCTCTGACATACTAGACATATGCAACGCACCACCGTCCGCCTCTCCGACGACCTCCTCGAGCAGGCAAAGACCCACGCCCGCCGCACAGGCCGCACGTTCACGCAATTGCTTGAAGACGCGGTGAAATCGGAGCTCAGCCGAAAGAACTCGACTCTGCGCGTTGCCGAACCGCTGCCTGCGTATACGTCCCGTGCAAGGAATGCCGAAACGAACTCGTCACCCGAAGTCGAGCCTCCGACTGCAGCGCAGCGCGAGCGGTCCGCCAAGCAACTCATTGACCAAGTGCACGAGCTGCAGGTGTTTCTAAGCGCGCAACCAATTCTCGACTCTCGAACGCCAGACGAAATTCTCGGCTACAACTCCAAGGGACTGCCCGAGTAGTCGATGGTTATCGACACGTCGGCAATACTCGCGATTCTGCTCGGAGAGCCCGAAGCAATTCCGCTTGTACGTGCGATAAGCGCTGCACCGGTGCGCATGATCGGTGCGCCATCTCTCGTTGAAGCAAGCGCAGTACTGTTTGCCCGAAACGGACCCGGAGGCGACGTCGCGCTCGACGCACTGCTGCAGCGCCTCTCAATCATCACCATTGCAATGACGCCGGACGCTGCCGCTCACGCGCGCGATGCATTTCGGCGGTTCGGAAAGGGAACCGGCCAGCCCGCTGTGCTCAACTACGGCGATTGTCTCGCATATGGAATTGCTGTCGCGAACGGAAGTCCACTGTTGTTTAAAGGCAAAGACTTCGCGCGCACTGATGTCGAGGTCGCAGCGTACTGACTACGCCTTCCCCATCATCGCCACAAGATCCCCAAAATCAATCGGCTTGACGAGATGTCCGTCAAAACCCGCTTCCTTCGACTTCTGCCGGTCGGCCTCCTGCCCCCAACCGGTCAGCGCAATCATCGTGCAACGCGTAGCTGACTCCTGCTGACGAATTGCGCGGCACGCCTCGTATCCATTCATCAACGGCATGCCGATATCCAGCAACACGACATGCGGCTGATACACCTTCGCGCGCTCGACCGCCTCGGCACCATCATGCGCAATGCTGGTGTCATGGCCTCGCAATCTGAGCAATGTGGCCAGTGAATTAGCGGCGTCGCGATTGTCGTCGACTACCAGAATGCGACGCGCGTCCGGTGTTGTGGTGATCTCAGCGAAAGACGCGTTCGGCAGCACAATGTCATGCGAGCCATTCGAAGCGAGGTGGCGAGTTGGCGCCTGTGCTGCCTGAATGAGTGCCGGCAACCGCACAACAAATCGGGTACCACGCCCCAAGCCCTCACTCTCCGCACGCACGGAACCACCGTGCAGCGCGACCAGTTGCTTGACGAGACTGAGTCCAATTCCAAGGCCACCACGCGCGCGTTCGACAGAGTGATCGAGTTGCGTGAACGGCTCGAAGACGATCTCGAGCATCTCCTTCGCAATTCCAACCCCGTTATCTGCAACACATACCACGACATCATCACCTTCGTGCTCGGCGACAATCGTAATCGCGTCTCCCGGTTCGGAATACTTGCACGCGTTGGTGATCAGATTGCCAAATACCTGCGTGAGTCGCGGACCATCTCCATCCAGCATGACGGTTTCCGCGGGCATTTTCAATTCGACAGGATGAGACCCAAGATCTATCAGCGGACGACACGCCTCGATGGAGTGGCGCAGAATTGACGCCAAGTTCACTGGCGCCTTTCGCAATTGCAACTTGTTGCGCGTAATGCGGCCGACATCCATCAGATCATCAATGAGTCGAACCATCTGTTGCAACTGCCGGTCCATCATGGCGCACTGCTGCTGAATGAGCGCTGCATTGCCCTCGGCCCACTTGATGATCTCGAGCGCGTTTGCGATGGGAGCCAACGGATTACGCAATTCGTGTGCGAGAATTGCCAGGAAGTCATCCTTACGCCGGTCAGCATTGCGTAGCGCTTCTTCGGCTCTCTTTCGCTCGGTTATGTCGTGCGACACAACAACCGCCGCGTACACTTCACCGGATTCAGTGCGCAGCGGGACGCCGCGCGAGATGTACGACCGTCCATCTCGATCGTGTTCGTGCGAAAACGGCGATCCCGAAAGTGCTTTCCGAAAGTGCGGCTCGTGCGTCGCGATCATATCCGCGTCCAGTACTTGCTCAATTCTCTTGCCGACTACGTCTTCCGGACGCATTCCCGTCGCGTGTAATGCCTCACCGCCCGCAAGCGTATATCGAAGCTCGCGATCGACAACAAACGCAGCGCTGCCCGGGAGCACGTTGATCAGCGTGCGCGCCTGCTGCTCACTTCGGAACGCACGCGCATCAGCATCACGTTGTTCGGTGACGTCGCGGAAATAGATGGAAATACTGTTGTCATCTGTCGGGTGCACGCGGTTCACGTACCAACGCCCGCGGACGGGAGCCGTGTCTGCAATTTCGGTGACCACTCGCTCGGCCGCCGCTTTAAGCAGCGCACTCTGAAACGCCGTTCCCTCGAGCTCCGGAAACAATTCCCACACACTCTGGCCGAGCAGGTCGGAACGGCTCATCTGCAGCATGCGCACCGCTTCATCATTCGCATACGTGTATCGCCAGTCGCTGCTCAGCGTGATAAAGCCGTCCGTGATTCCGTTGAGTGTGGCAACCACGCGCGATTCCGACGCATGTCGGTCTGCATCCGCACGGTCACGTGCCTCGTTGGCGGCAATCAGCCGTCGCTCGCGCAAGCCCACCGTGTGCACAGCCCACCACAGCACGCCGCAGATCATGAGCACCAACAGCAATACAAGCATCGCCGATCCCATGGCGAGATCGTACAGGCCCATCTGCTGTCCGCGAATTCGCAAGAATCCCAGGAAGAGCGGCACCGCAATCGCCAACGGCAATGCACGACGCGCGATGTAGCCGGCACTTGTGTCGTCGAGAAGCGTTCGCATCGGATCGCGGTCAGGAACCGCAGCAACAACACCAATGGCGAGGGCGAACAGGAACGTCGCCGTCTGAAGGGCAATCGCCGTGTACCGCGGCAGCGAGTACAGCATGTCCGCGCCGTACAGGTAACCCGTGAGCGACATGCCGGAGACACCCGCTACAACAATCGCCAGAATCGGAGCAACGCGACGCCACGTTCCACCACGAACCGCAAGCACGAGCGAAATGCCAAGCAGGGTCCAGCACGTTGCACCTGGCGTTCCCATGCGCCCGGGCGACGTCGTGGCCATACCGCCCCACGGTCGGTCGAAAATCAGCAGTGTGTCGATGCCGAGATCGATGTCGGTGAGCTGTTCGAACAACGTGGCCGCACCAATGAGCGCCGCAGCCATTCCCAGCCACATGACTGCCCGCCGCTTTTCCTTGAGTAGCAGCAGAAGCGCAAGCGCTGCCGCAATCGTCACAACGGCGGTGTTCGGCTGGATGGAGATGGTCTTGTCATACCAGTCCGTCAGCCGCCGGACGTCGAAAACCCAACCGCTGAGCGAGGCAAGCCCACCCGCAAATGCATAAACGCCGAGCGCCGCCGCGATTTGCGTCGACCTTCGGGTTTGCGATGATGGAGGGTGCGGCGAATTCATGGCGGGAATGAATGGCAGGACCATCAATTTCGCTCACAGTCAGGCGGGGCGCATCTGCGGGCGAAGTGCGCAGAATCACAAAGCAGTTCGCGCAAGCGATTGTCGCTCAACGCTCGGTCGCCCTTGACTCGGCCAGCGCGCCGATCGTACGCTCGGCTGGGGCAAGCTTTGGTGCGGGATGTTTTGGTGACGGACCCTTCGGCGTGCGCGAGCATCCTTGCCCAATGCGCGCTCACCTTCAATCGCCGAGGACACACTGGATATGCTCATGGCACAAGCAGCCGGCGCGTGGACGCTCGCAGATCTGGATCGCCTTCCGGACGACGGCAACAGGTACGAAGTCATCGACGGGGAACTGTTCGTGACGCCGGCACCGTCGCCTGTGCACGAGGTGCTCGCCGCGGCCCTGCAGGACCTTCTTCAACCGTATGTGAAGAAGGAGCAACTAGGCAGAGCGTACACGGGGAAGTCTGTCATTCAAACGAAGAAATCCCAGGTCGAGCCCGACCTGCTCGTGCGAGCAGTACCGCAACCGATTCCGGAAGAATGGCCAGCGATGCCAACGCCGATTCTTGTTGTTGAAGTGCTGTCGGGCATCACGCAGCGGCGCGATCAGATTCAAAAGCGCGCGTTCTATCTGCGCTCAGGTGTCGCCGAATACTGGATCGTGAATCGGTGGGATCGCACGATTCAGAGCATCACTGCCAACGCGGATGACATGATCGCCGATAAGCACCTTTCGTGGCATCCGGCCGGAGCGAGTACCGCGCTCGACATCAAGGTGGCCGAGTTCTTTCGCTCGGTGCTTGGCTGACGCTCGAGCGCTTCGTTCCCACGCTGAGGTGCTTGCAAATTCCCCGAAAAAGCCGTATGAACGGGGACGATACGCGGCTCAACCGCAATCTCAGCTCACAGACCGGAGGCGTTCATGCTCGGCAGTCTCGTGCAATGGCTGGATAGCGCTGGATCGGTGGTGTTCTGGACGTGCCTCATCGGACTTGTCGCGGTGAACGGTGCGGCGGCGGTTTTGTTCGTCGCTCGACGAAACCGGGAGACGGTGAATCGATGGACCGGCCCGGTGCTTGCGGCCAATCTGGCCCTCATCGGTGCAGGCGTGGCGGTGCCGGCGGCCACGTACATCGCCCGAACGGCGGCAGTGGCGCTCGCACCCGCTGCCCAGGCGCGCGTTGCTGGTAGCGTGAAACTCGGGGCGCCGGAATAAGTCTCAGCCGCGCGCCATTCGCCGTCGTACACAATTCCTGCTCGTACCGTGCGATCACTACATGATCGCATACAGGTTGCCGTCCGCGCTGCCGATGTACAGCACACCGCCGACGACGATGGGTGACGATACAAACGCGCCCATTCCAGCCATGCTGAGATTGATGGCCATTGCCATTTCGTCGGCGAATCCTGTTCGATCAACCCGATCGCCGCGCAGCAGCATCACTCCATTCGGATTCGTGTAGGCCGCAACGTTCTGCTTCGATGCATCCGTCTGGAACGTCCACAACGTCTTCCGCGCCTCGACGTCGATGGCATGCAATCGGCCATCCCAACCCGCTACGTACGCAATCCTTCCACGCAGTTGGTGACGAGAGATAGATGTCAAAGGCATCAACGATTCTCTCGGTCTTTGGCAGATATCCGTGCAGGTTCTTCGCAGCAAATCGCTGCTCGCCTTCGGTCTGGAAAATCCACTTTGCACGGCCGGTGGCCGCGTGCACTGCGTAGAATTTTCCGTCAAAACTTGTGAAATAGACAACGCCGCCAGATACCGCGGGGGAGGACGTGATACGTGCGTCCGTCTGGAATTTCCACTTTTGCGTGCCTGTTTCGACATCGACTGCATACATCGCGCCATCGGTGCTGCCCACAAAGGCAACGCCATCAACGATTGCCGGTGATGAGAAAATTCTTCCTTCAGTTTTGAACTTCCATTTGACGCGCGTGAACGCAGGGACTCCAGGGCCGGCGTACACGCCACTACGCGATGGAGTTCCGCGGAACATGCTGGCATCCTGCGCGAACGCAGCCTGAGAGCACAAACTCGGCACCAGACTGATGGCGACAAACACTGCAATGAATCGAAAACGGTTCGACATGTTATTGAGTGAGGTGCGAAAATTGAGTATCAGCGCGGAGCCTTGATCGACTTGCGAATCCAGTCGAGTATCGTCGAGTAGTAGTCCGGATGTGTTCGGGGGATGTCGCCAGGTTCGGCCTTGAGCTCGAAACGATGATTCGCCCCCGACAGCACAATTGATGTCAGTTGTTTGTCGTGTCCTGGCAGGTGTTCGCGCATCGCCGCAATCGCGATCGAACCGGGCACATTCTGGTCGTCATCACCGAAGATCATCAATACCGGCGCCTGGATCTTCTTCTGAAGGGCGGGGAGCTTCGTGTCCGTTGCGAGATCGCGTGCAAATACCTGCCTGGACGCAGGCCACGGAGCGAGCTTTGGGTTCGCGACCGGAAGAATGAGTTTGAACCACGGTTTGGCGGAGTGATCGTTCCAGAGCTGATCGATTTGCGTGGTGTCAGCACCGTTACTCGCGAGGTACGCGAAATAGCGCTCAAGCGTGATTCGGGCGGCCTCCACATCTGTTGGTGCATAATTGGATTCCTTGAGCATCCTTGTTCGCCTGTAAATCTCCTGAACGCCTCCACCAAGTCCACCGCCGCTGCTTGAAACGATGAAGCGAATTCCGCGATCCTGCGACGCGATGATTTCGGAAAGCCATGGACCCTGACTGGTGCCATAGAGACCGATATTGGTCACGTCGACTTCAGGCCGACGTCGCAGGAACTCGATTCCCGCCTTTGCATCATCGGCCAGTTCAACAAGCGTGCTTGTCTGCCAATTTCCGGTTGACCGTCCGCTACCTCGCTTGTCGTACGCAAGTGAAGCGATACCGTGCGCGGCCAGGTAGCCTCCGATGCTGACAAACAATCCGCGCGGTGCGCTCCCCGATCCGTGCAGAAAGATCACGGTGGGATGTGGTCCCGCACCGCGAGGAAGAATGAGCTGGCCCGCCAATACGACATCGCCATTCGCGAACGTGACTTCCTCGCTTCGCACTCCGACATCGGTTGCCACACGCCGAGCTGTGCCAGGTGATTCGATTGCGGCTGAATTTCCGCTGAGCACGACGCGCTCCGGTGAGCGAATACTGGCACCGCCTTCGATGTACGTAAGCAAGGTCGTGTCACCCGTCGAGGGAAACAGCGCGCCAGCTCGACCCGTTTTGAAATCAATTGCGAGTTGCAGCGACATTCCCGGCAAACGTTGAACCGACAACACTCCAACGCTGTCGCGAAAACCCTGAGTGACGATGACGAGCCGTTATCAGCGCCGTGTTGTGCGCGGGCTGATGATGGTGAGAGCGACAAGAGCGCGGCGGTGGCTAATGATGCGAGGCTTGCGAGACGCATGTATGCTTGAGTCATGGTGTTTTGGCGCCCCAGGCGAAAACGGCATCAAGTGCGGGATCAATGCCGGCGGCGTATTGTGCAAAAGAAAGTGATGTTGAGATATCCGGTGCTTTCCACGGCCGCACATCTCGCTGATCGAGGCGTTGCCACCAAAGCCGCGAGACACCCACCGGAATTCCGCTGTTCGGGAGCTCAAGCGCATAATGATCGGCGTAAAAATTCACGCGGCTCCCGGTCGGCTCGCCGACGAAAATCGCATCGCTGAACCGCTCGAGATCATTCGTCAGGAGTTGCGCGGCCGAGAAAGTCTGTCGACCAATGAGTACGAAGAACCTTCCATTTCTGTCGATTTTCGATCCGATCAACGCGCGAAGCAATGGCTTGCTCAGGCCTTCATTTCCTCCGGAGTTGAGTCGGATATCCAAAGTCAGTTTTTCCACCGGGAGACTATCCAGCATCTGACGCACGCGTGCGCTGAACTGTGCGACGGTCATGTCTGGTGTGTCCGCGACGGCGTTGTATTGCACGTACAACATCCGGGACTCCGGCACCCAATCCACGCCGAGCACTCGCGGCAACGAGCGCCGCGAAAGTGGCAGCGAACTTTTTGGGATAGTGGCGGCATCGACAAACGCGACGTCGAACGGCTTGCTGGGATCCAGCATGGTTGCCGCCGACAAACCATCGTTCAGAACGCGCGAAGACACGCGCTTGCCGTTCCGTTCCACCGCAATTTCAACGCCGCTCGCATCCCTCGCGGCTCCAATTGCGTGAAGCACTTCAGGAATCGCCAACAACTCCGGTCCGAGGAACAACTCCCACATTCCATTTTCCCTCGAGATCAGCGGCGCGACCATAGCGAGGGCACTATCGGCGCTGAGCGTTCCGATTTGAAGCACACGACCGCCGACAATCGATGCATACTTTGTATCTGCAGAGCGCACGTACAAACCATCGCTGAAGCGATAGAGCCGCAGTGGAAGCCGGTGAAAGCCGACTGCCGGATTCATGAACGGGAGCATGCTTGTGTGACCGTCTGCCGGAAGTGCGACGATCTTCATCATCTCCACGAGGATGCGATCACGATCGAGTGTCGCGAGCCGTGCGTCGAGTGCGGAGACGGCGCTATCGAATCGCGCCTTCGGTGTCCACTTGAAAGGGTTGGGGTGATATCGCGGCAGGCCCTCGGCAAGCACGCGAAGGTCAGCGCGCCACTGCTGTGTTGTCAGAGCGTGTGGAGCCGAAGCTTGGGCTGATACAACAACAGGAACGGCGAGCAGTGCGAACGAGAGCGACGCCAGTGCAGAGATGAGCGAAGGACGCTGCGTAGATATGTGATACATCGAATGTGAAACTCCGGGAACGGTTCAGGTGTCGCCAAAGGCGTCTCGCCCAGTAGGTCTCGCCAAAGGCGAGTCCGAAAGAACGGGCGGCGCTCAGTAACCGTCTTGTATCTGCGTAGCGCGGACTGAAAGTGAGTGCGACGATGTACCGCGCAATTCTCCGGGTGTGAGTCCAAACGCCTGCACGACCGCATGGTGCATGTGACTTTGGTCAACAAATCCACCTTCTGCAGCAATCATTGCGAATGAATTGTGTCCGTACAGCAGCTGCGATCGGGTTCGGTCAAGGCGCAGCTTTCGCACGTATCGTCCAACGGTCATTCCAAAGTGGTCGCGGAATGCGCGCGCCAGCGTGACGCGGTGCACTCCAGCATCCCTGGCGAGCATGCCGAGATCAAAGCGAACGCTCGGCTCGTCCTGCAGCCGATCGCGAACCCTGCGCAGCCACTCCGGTGTCGCGTAGGCTCTTTGTCGCGCGCCTCGACGCGCAATTTGCGCGAACAGTTCAAGAGCAGCGCATTCAGCTCCAAGCGATGAGTGCGGACCGAACCGTTGTAGATGCGAGACGACGCGCTCGAGCGCGGCTCGGATGTTCCGGTCGCTAACGAAGGTGCTCGCATCTGGCGTGAGGCTCTGTAGTTCCTCGTCCGAATGCATCTCAACAACGATGCACCTTGACGCCGCAGCGATGAACTGGATGTCGTGAGTGACCCCGGGCGGGTCAACGCGAACGGACGAACGCTCGCATCGCTCGGAGCCACGCTGCAGATGCTCATCAAAAGCACCATTGGTCACGATGCAAGCGTGCAGCGAGTCGTGTGCGTGCGGAGTGAGGCGAAATGGCACGGTCGCTGTCCAGTCTTCAATCTGGAAATGCCCGAACCGATACACGTCTCCAATCAACTTGCCGTCAAACTCCACGACTCGTTCTGTCAGCGGTTCGGGGAGTTGATGAGGTGAGCTCACCGTGTTTGGATAACCATCTTGCCGCGAAGGTTTTAATGGATAAGGTCAGAAATTCCCGAGTCGTGCCGCATGGCCGCATATTGCATGTCGGCCGAGATGGCGCGAGGTTACGGATATTGTATCCCATTCACGGAACCCATGGACCGCACGCCTCCCGACGACGAGCACCTTCCAGCCAACGGCGACGACAACAAAACCCCGAATGAAGGGGGGGCGATCGGTCGCCGCAAGTTCATACGCATTGGGGGCTTAAGCGCCGCCGCCCTGGCCACGAACTGTGCGAAAGTCGCGCCCGAGACCGGTCCATCAGGCGCTCCGACGTCGACGCAGCCCGCACAACCAACTGCTGGAGCGCCATCGGTCTCGGGGCAACCGGCGGCTCCTACAGCGGGCCAGCGACCCCTCCGCCCAGTACGCGCCACGGGTCCCGGATTCCAGCGCAATTTCGATCCTGTGCCGGTGACCGAACCCGCGATGAACTTCGCTGCGTTCACTGACACGCACGTTGGCCAGGCAACGCGATCGCCCAACTGGGACTTTGCGAAATATCTCGACAAGCTGGGCGACGATATCATGGATAACACACTTTCCAGCACATTGGGATCCTAAGCTTAGAATTCCACGTGGACAAGTTGTCGCG
>JADMIO011683237.1_pt1 | contig 115182 bp, 100 predicted proteins | sample 8958161 | NCBI WGS metagenome assembly JADMIO01 (sample SAMN16585339, study PRJNA669376) | soil metagenome | isolation source: Crop rotation soil | place: USA: Cullars Rotation, Alabama | collected 2011 | reverse complement strand
TATGGTGAAAGTTGGAACCTCTTACGTGCCGATCAGATTAAAACGAAAGGCCCAGTCTTTCGACTGAGCCTTTCGTTTTATTTGACCATGTTGGTATGATTTAAATTAATACGACTCACTATAGGGTCAGTGCGGCCGCGACTTCAAGTCACGTGAATTCCAAGCTTCGGATCCCACTGTGCTGGAAAGGATCCTGCAACTGCGAACCTTTGTGTTTTTGGAACATATAAGTATTAACCGCGCCTTTAAGGGTAATGCGTCTTAATGTTTGGCCTTCTTTATCAACACCATTGCCATCTATCACCCACAAAAAACCGTCGGAAGATAGGCGTATGTTTGTGGGGTAGCTAAAGTGGGCGTCCTGGCCAACACCATCGCGAATACCAAATACCCCGGTTTTACCGGCCAGTATGCTGGCGTTACCTTTTTGATCGAGCCTTATTATGCGTCGGCTCTTGGTATCGGCAATGTATAATATACCGTTATTATCGATAGCCAGATCGCGCGGGCCACGCAACTGTAGGTTTGAGGCCAGTTCGGTTACCTTGTTGTTTGAAAGCTTGATCACTTTGTCCTCGCCCTCAAGGGTAACAAAAATATCGCCATTACTGGCTGATTTTATACCCATTGGCTGCTTACGGTTTTCAAGCACTATGGTCACCTTACCATCCTGGTCAACCCTGTACACCCGTCCGCGATTGCTTGAAGTGATGTATAGCAACCCATCGGCTGTACTGCAAATACGTGAGGGTTCTAAAATGTTGTTGATGCCCTGTATCAAGGTTGATGTGTTCAGCTTTAGCATTACCGAATCTCTAACCACTACAGAGGTAGCAGTATCGGCAGCCGGCAGTGGGTCGTCAAGCTTACATGCCTGAAATTGAAGGGATGTTAAAAGCGCGGTTGCCTGCATGCAGGCTATTAATAATCCGGTTTTTTTAGAGCTTATTCCAAATCTTTTCATCGTCAATCTTGATCGTTCGCTGCATAAATCTACATGGACAAATAGTGAGAAAAAAGCGTTTTGGCCGTTTGGTCAAAAAGTGTAAAGCAAACGTGGTGTTTTATACAAAATCTTCATCCATAAGCTTTTGAGAGCTCATATTCTTTAGAATAACCACTTAAAAGAATACATTTGTTATATAGAGATAGGTCAGCTAAATATCTCATAATCATTAAATTAAAAGTGAAAAAAATTAACTTTCTTCATTTAGTACTTTTAACCATTGCTACCATGCTTATTTATGTAGTAATGGTTCCCGCTGTTTTTTTAACTGCCGATAAAACCGAGTGGGTGGTACTGTTATGTATAACAGTGTTCGCGTTAGTGTTTATCACTCAGCTATATAAGGCTACGCCTGCGTTTATAAATAAGTCGTTTTTTGGTACAACTTTTTTCTTCGCGATTATGCTGGTTACCATATTCGGTATAGTATCATTCACCTGGAAAAAAGAATCGGCAACGGCCGAGGCAAAACCTTATGTAAAAGCGGAGCCGGGTTTGGCAAGCGATAAGTATTGCATACACAATTCAGCAGGGAATACATCCGGCGGTGTAACTATCGTTAATATGGATTGCTTTCCGGATGATCGCCATCTGGTTTTTTCAAAGTCATTTGAGGCAGGCCCTAATACAGTAAACCCGAACCTTAATCATGATAAGGTTACCATTGAGGTAAATAATACCAACAAGAACGATCTGGTTATTAAAAGCGCCCAATTATCTGAAGATGAGCTTTGGAAAGTGAGTGCCGTAAATAACAAACCGGTAACAAAGGCAGATTTTCCATTAACCATAGCTCCGGCAGGTAAAGCATATATTACGGTAGCGTTTACCGGTAAACGAATTAATGAGCGTGCCTCGAACATCGCGTCGAAAGCGCTGATGTACACCCAATTCCAGTTGATCAGGTTTAACAAAACCTTAAAGGGCTGGTTGCCATTTGGCGCTACCAACTTCAGGGTGAACGGTACCTTAAAGCTATTGACCAATGATAAGGTATCGCCGGAGAAAACAGTTTTCCTGAACGGCTTGTGGCAGTACCGCCTTACCGGCGATTGGGAACCCAACCTGCAAACCGAACTAAATACTATGGGCTTTGGCACACGTGTAGGTTTCGGCACGGTTGATAATGGCAACAAAGGTGAGAGTGTTATTGCCGGGACGGACGAAATCGGTATAGAGTATTTTATGCCTGCTGATGTTCGCCAGCCGGTACGCTTAAAAAAGATTGCATCATACCACGGTTGCTGTACCGTTGCCGATGCTGATACGCTGCTGTATTTTAACATTAATGATAAAGCCGCCAAGCCTATATGTTACTACAATGGCCAAAGCGGACAAACATTGCTACCTGTTGAAAGTAAAAGCAATGAAAATTATCTTTCATTCAAAACATCGTTGCCGTTTGGTTTTATGATAGGTAATTCAAATACCGATCGTAATAAGAATTATAAGAAGAAAATAGGCATCCGAGTATGGAAAGCGGTTGATCAGCAAGGTCATATTATCAAAAATACCTATATTATGGGTAGTGACTACCTGGGCACTAAAGGCACAAATTATGATTATCAGGATGAGGTATATTACATTGATAATGTACTGCCTTATCATATTATGAGTGAACCAACCACATAACAATACCAATAGTTTACAACAAAAAACGGTCTCCATTACAGAGGCCGCTTTTGTTTATATTAATTAGTGATTTTTTTATTAGAAGATACCAACAACACCTTTGTTATTCCAGTGAGTGTATTGGCTGGCCCATTTGTATACACCGTAGTTTGATTCCTGGTAGCTTTTGTACGGCTCGTCAAATAATTCGTATGCTATAGCAACCTTTACTTTTGGGTTGTTGCGGCATTTAGTTACAAAGCTGTTGATGAAGTTGCTTTGGTTGGTTTCGTTGAGGCTTAAGCTGTTGCTTGATTTGTAACGGAAACCATACTCAGTGAACCATAACTCTTTAGTAGGGAACAAGTCAGACAGTGTTTTGGTAATGTCAGTGATCTTGTAGTTTTTAGCAGAGTTTTCCATGTCTGAGTACCAGTGGTAGCCAATAGCGTCAAACTTAAGACCGTTGTTGCTTAGCGCGTTCAGGAAACCCCAGTGTATCCAACCGGCATCCACCATAGTTTTAGCACCCGGGTCGTTGGCTTTGATGCCTTCGTCCATACCTTTTAGGTAAGCGGCAAGTTTTTGGACTTTCGCAGCATCGAAGTGCGATGCTTCACGGCCTGTTTTGCCAGAAATTAGCAGGCCAAGCTCTAAATCGTTACCCAGGTTGTAGTATTCAAATACATCGCCATACTTGGCAGCGAAATTACCGCCCAAAATGCGGCCTTTCTCGTACGATGTTGCAACATCGTCAGCAGCTTTGAATGTTCTCAGGTAAAGCATGGGTAGCAGGTTAATTGAACCATTTTTAGCGGCATCACGCAGTGCGGGGAATAATTTTGTTGATGATGCTGAAACTGTACCGTCGGCCATGGTTTGGATGTTAATACGGTACCAATTCATACCCATGCCTTTAATTAATTCTACTTGCTTCTCAGCAGGCGTTGCCAGATAAGGCGCATCGCCGAACGGATGGCCATTGATGCCCAGTTTCAAGGTTGAAGTTGAAGTGCTGGTTGTAGCGGTGGTTTTTAATGTTTGTTCTGACTGTACCGGGGAAGTAGCATTTTCAGTTGGAACAACATCATTTTGCTTTGAGCAAGAGGCAATTGTGAAGCCAGCAGCGCATACCGCGACTGCTAAACCTTTTGTAAAGTTTTTAATCATTATAGGGTTTTTTAATCAATAGTTATGGTCTTTTACGCCTTTGTATCGTAAAGGTTACAATAAAATGTACTTTATTTTAAAAATATTGCAAAAGCTGCGTTTTTGACCTGTATTCGCTGTTTTTTTATTGTCTGCAAGACATTTAACAAGATTTGTTGATGAATAAAAACGGATTGTTTAATAGCTAAAAGTTGTAATTAGTTGATTTAAATTGTTTTAGCAAGAAGTCGCAGAGCAGTAAGGGATAGTCTGATAAGATCTTATTTCGGCAAAATTGAATTGTTTGCTGTGTATAGTATAATGTGCAGGTGTATACTAATTGAGAATTTTGTAGACTAAAGTGTCCACAATTATACGTTTTTCGATAAAAAGTTTCTTACAATAAGATCAATTGTAAATGAATGGTTATTTATTTAATCTAATAATTAAAAGTACACCTATTGGTTGTATTGTTTTACTGAAAGTATAGTCGGCATACAGTTTGACGTTTTTATTTTGTTAATCATCTACCCACATTAAAATTAATATGATAATAAACTACGGCAAAATTGTTGAATTCACTATCAGGGCTAAAGGTATCAGCCTTGAAGAATTGGCTTTTGAGTTGAGAACTAATCGCCGAACTTTATATAACTGGTTTCAAACACCGCTGTTAAAGCGTGATGTTATATATGTGATCGGTATGGCCATCCACCACGATTTTTCAAGAGAGTTTCCTCAATTATTTAAAAGCAATGAATTTGCTTTCAGAGGCAGCCAATTATCATCAGGCCGTCAGCATGCTAATTTCAGCATAAAGGGCAAAAGTAAATTTGTTAAGCTATTAGAATAATAACCAGTATTTATACTACCTAATACAATAAAAAGGGCCTCGGTAAAACGAGGCCCCTTTGTATATAATTTTATCTGTATTTACTTTTAAAAAAGGCTTACAGCATTCTTTTTAGTTGAAGTTGTGTATTGAGCGGTCCATTTGTACAAACCGTAGTTTGATTCCTGATAGCTTTTGTAAGGCTCATCGAACAATTCGTAAGCCATAGCCACTTTAATTTTAGGGTTGTTACGGCATTTGTTCAGGAAGGTGGTCATGAAAGCGCTTTGGCTATCTTCGTTAGATGCGTTTGTTGATTTATATCTGAAACCGTACTCAGTAAACCATATTTCTTTAGTAGGGAACAGCTCAGCCAATTTAACAGTAATGTCGGTAATTTTGAAGCTTTTTGCAGCAGCGCCTTCCATGTCAGAGTACCAGTGGTAACCAATAGCATCAAATTTTACGCCATGGCTGGTGCACAGGTTTAAAAAGCCCCAATGTAACCAACCTGCATCAATCATGGTTTTAGCACCGGCATCTTTTGATTTGATACCTTCATCCAAACCTTTCAGGTAGTAAGCAACTGATTTACCTTTGGTTGGGTTATAGTCGGCAATTTCGCGGCCGGTTGTACCTGGCAATAACAGGTCAAGCTCAAGGTCGTTACCTAAATCATAGTATTCAAAGTAAGCGCCATATTTTGCAGCAAAGTTAGCGCCTAAAGTTTTACCTTTTTGGTAAGCCGTTTCAGGACTGTCAGATTCCTTTAATGTTTTAAGATATAACATGGGCAACAGGTTTACAGCGCCATTTTTAGCCGCATCACGCAACTCCGGGAATAAGTTTTTTGAGTTTTGAGATATAGTACCGTCTGATTGTACTACCACGTTTATGCGGTACCAGCTCATGCCCATACCTTTTATCATTTCTACCTGTTTAGTAGCAGGGGTTGCCAGGTAAGGCGCATCGCCAAACGGGTGACCATTGATGCCCAGCTTTAAAGTAGAAGTGCTGGTAGTGGCGGCGGTTCTTAAAGTTTGTTCTGATTGGATCGGGGTTACTGGCTGTTCAACAGGAACTACATCGTTTTGCTTTGAGCAAGAGGCCAGGGTGAAGCTTGCAGCGCATACCGCAACTGCTAAACCTTTTGTTAAGTTTTTAATCATTGGGTGTGTTTTAATCAATAGTTGTGGTCTTGTACGCCTATGTTTCGTAATAGTTACAACAAAAGGTAGATTATTTTAAAAATAATGCAAAACCCGAATATACAAAGCGTAAAGGGCATTTTTATTTTCAGAAAATTTAATGGAACACAATTGTGTAAAACTGAGCCCGCGTTTTGACGCATTACTCAGTAGTTTTCGCACCTGCAATTGGTTATATAGATGGAGTAAGATTTTGAACTTAACTGAACCGAGAAAAAGAGCAGAGATTATACAGGAAGTATATAAAATAAAAAATCCTTTGACCACTCGCTGCTCAAAGGATTACTATTGATTAAATGATTAAAAATTGCTTGTCTTTACTTCCCCAAGTCAAGACAATACAAATATACATACAAAGTTTCTAATTAAAATCTTAATTGTTAAGCAATAGTTAAATTGGGTAGTATTTGAGAATTGTGTGGTTATTTTCTCGTATATGTTTATAGCTCGTATTTTAAGCTGATTAAATATTAAACAAGTGCAAAATAATAATGCTAAATCAAGTAATCAACTGTACTTCAATAATTTGATTTATCATTTATTTCTCTTTGTTTAGGTTCATATTAATCACATATCGTCCTCGTTATGTGCTAAAAATGTGCATTTTGTTTAGTCTGATTGAAACTAAATTAATAAATGGCGATAGTTGAATTTCATATCTGATAATAAATTATCGCTGTATTTAATGTATTTGGCGACCGGTGAAACGTAAAGAGATTTTTACAAAAGGTATTCTTTTTCGGAATAATGGTATGCGGGGGTACATGCTTTGTAGCCTCAAACCATCTTATAAACTTATAAGATGGTTTTTTTATCAATAGTTAGCTTACCCGGGGCAGCGAGTGGCCCGGGTGGGCTTTTTTGCTTTTTAACCTGCTAATTGTGTTTTGTGCCATTTTGTTAATTAATTGACCCAAAAGCGAAAAAAGTAACAAATACTATCCACAAAATGAATTTGTATTAGCATTTTAATAAAAATTTGAGTTTCTTTAGACTCGATAAAAGCATTAGGTTGTTTTTTATCAATAGTTAACCTTCCGTGTTTCGCGACGCGGAAGGTTTTTTTATTTTCAGCAGGTTTCTATAATATTCCCCTCACTGCGTTAACAAAAATCAACTACCTTCTCTCGAATAGTAAGAACATTTTGGCCGCGACAACAAACGCACCATGCCACATTTGAGGTGCACTGATTGTTGTTGTAAGTGGTTATTATACACCTTGGTATACAACTATATTGGGTTTGATTTTAATATAGCTTTTTGCTCTAATTTTAAACTGCCAATTAAAATCACTTATGAAAAAGAACCTTGTTACCCCGATAGCGCTCACCTATCTGGCAATGGCCTTGCTTGGTTGTCAGCGTACAAATGATGTAATACCGGCTGGTGCTGTAAAAACAGGCACCGATGCCGCTGCCGCTGCTGTTACTATTAACCCTTATACGGTGTTGAATATCGCTACCATAGCTACTACCAATTATTCTAATCCAGGGGGTATCTATTTAAAACAAAGCGGGTTACTTTATGCTGCTGATCAGACAAATAGTTTGATCAAAAAAATCGATGTAACTCCTGTAAGCACATCCAATCAGTATACCAGTGTTATTACTACGCTGAATACTCCGCCCGGCGAAAATGGGTTAAGAATGACTAATCCTATAAATGTTGTGGTAACTAATAATGGTTCTATCAATGTTATATTCAGTACAAATGATCCGTTTGGTAGCATGGTATACGGACGTATATATGGCCCATCGGGTAGTATTTACACACTACCTGTGAGCCGATTCGGTAGTATTGGAATGAGTGGTGATCCAAGCGGTAGTTTTGCCTGGTTTTGTAGTTTTGATGGCATAGGCAAATTTTTCTCGTCGCACATTCAATTGCCGAACTTTAAAATACCTGTCGATAGTTTATATGAGTTACGAAACGGAGAACAGAAGCGAGGTAGCCCGGTAACACGTATTTTTGTTGGGGCAAACGGCACCAAGTATCTGGTAAACAATCAGCAAATTTTTAAACTTACAAATGGAGGTCAACTTATCAGAGTGAAACCTTATGCCGATTCTCCATATGAACCCTATGAAAGTATGACCGGTTTAGTTGCTACCGGTGATAACAAGATCATTTATTATACCAGAAATGGTCGTATCATGAAATTGGAGAACGGTGTAATAACAACGCTTATATATCCAAATGATCAATCATCAACTGAGGGGAAATCAGCCTCTATTGAAGCTAAAGAGCTTGCACTTGATGAAAAGGAGCATTTGCTATACTTCTCAGATATCAATGGATCAATTCATAGCATCAAAGCTTTAACATTACCCGGATACCAGGCTCATTAATATTCTTAAATTTTAACACAATCAGGTTATGAAACGCATTTTACCTTTAATATATAGTGTTGTAGCAATACTTTGTTTATACGGCTGCCAAAAGGATGCCATTCCATTAGATGAAAAGAAAGCCAATGATGTACCCGGTGAACATTTGGTTACCACAATAGCCGGCGATGGAGCAGGGATTGAAGAAGATCGGGATGGTATTGGTAAAGGAGCCTCATTTGCACAACCAATAGGTATTGGCGTTACCAGTAAGAATGTTATTTATGTAGCTTGTATAAATGGCAACAGCATACGTAAAATAGTGCAGGATAGCATTGTTACTACGGTAAGCTTTAGTCCTTCATCGTTTTCGCTGTATGCGCCGCAAGAGCTTGTGGTAGCTACCGATGGCTCCATAACATTTACCTGTAAGACATATATTCAGGAGTCGCCTTTAATAGTAAGTTATAAGCCAGGTTCAGGACAAGCACCCCTGGTGAGAGGTGATGATGTTTATACCGGCTTAACTGTAGACCCGCAGGAGAATATGATTTGGGCTTGTGCGGGGCAGGTGTTTTCGCAAAACTTCCAGTTTTTTAAGGTTGAGCCGTATAAAAAAACAGTGAACTTTGTGTTGATACCGATAGACAAGGTATCGCCAAATGCCCGCTTCTCAAATATTGTGGCTTTACGTAATGATGTTAAATATGTAGTGGCAAATGGCAGTACCCTGTACAAATATGAGGAGGGCGGGCATTTAGCGCCAACCCTTACAAACTTAACTTTCACCAGCATCACCTCCATGATAGCCACAAAGGATAGCAAAACCATTTATATGGTTGATGATTACAAGATCAAAAAACTTGATTTGGCTACAGGTACTGTCGAAACCCTGGCAGGCCCTAATGGCTCAGGCAGCAATGAGGATGGTGTTGGCCTTGCAGCCGATGTATCGGCCATAAGGATAGCGCTATCTGCCGATGAAAAGTTTATATACTTTACCAACCTTAATTACCTGATCAGAAAAATAGCGTTATAATTATAAGGCTATTTAATATCATATCTGCGAATATTCAGTTGGCACCAACATGGTCGATACTATCTTATTGATGAGCAACGCATCGGCATATTTAGGTACTGAGCTTATCTTTTTCCATTCCGGGTCGCTGCCAAAGGCTTTCCAATGGGCGTTCTTGGCGTCCATATCCGCAAATGTAAGCATGTAGGTCAGGTTAGGGCGGGCATTGCCTATAACGGTTTCGCCCCAAAATACAGGCTTAAAACCAAGGCGCTTAAATATGCCTATTTCTCCCTGATCGTTAAACATCTCTATCTTCTGCTTGCCCGCGGCCTCGCTTGGGCTTTGGTATTGGCGCAATTCAAAAAGGCGGGTGCTTTTATCCGGAGCCTCCAGTATCGGGCTTTGTTTAAACGATTTTAGTAACGATGTTTCAATACGCTCATAAGCCGGGCTTTTAGCCGGGGCATCAAGATAGGCCACGCCTTTGGTCAGGTAATCAGTATCGATGCTTAACTTTTCAGCAACCTTATCAAAATGATCAAGACTATTATATTGTATCAGCACAAAAAGTTTGGTTTGTGTTTCGGGTTGCATCTGCGTAAAAACGCCCACATGCTTAACGCCGAGCTTATTAAGGGCGGCAATGGCGGTGTCTTTATAAAAATCCTCAACCAGTTTTTGCTGGGCGGCATCCTTAAGCTGATATGCCCGCAATTCATAAAATTCCTGCTGGGGCAGGCGGGCGGTATTTTCGGTAGCGTTGGCGGCAATAGGTAATACAACAGCAGCGGCGGTACTCATAACGGATGCTTTTACAAAGGAGCGTCTTTTCATAAAAAGTAGATTTAGAGGCTAATATATTAATTTATTCTTTCGGGCGATACTAAGATGGCCGATTGTATAATTTACACTGACAGATGTGCAATCCGATCCATTGACTCAACAAAAAAAGCCGGTCTTAATTATAAAACCGGCTTGATATAGTATTTAATATAAAACCTAAACCTCGGTTACAGTTTTACCGGTAACGGTAGTAGTATTTTTGGTTGAGATGGTGCTTACATATCTCCATTCAGATTTTGCCTCATTAGCCGTGAACGATGCCATTACATAACCACGCTGTGTGGCATTCAAATATTGCAGATCATTAACCAGCAAAGCAATGGCCTGTTCAAAACCGGCAACGGTAGCAGCATTCGTGCCAAATATAGCCTCAAAACCCGGTGATGATACCGATGCTGTAGCAAATTCAACACCCGCCTTGTTGCCATTAACAGTAGTAAGCGCCGAGTACCAGGCGTTGTGTGTATCACCGGCTAAGGCTACTAATTTTTTACCATTAGCGGCGGCAAACACGGCTTCGCGCTCAACAGGGTAACCATCCCAGGCATCAAGGTTATATGGCAATACGGTATCAACACGAGCCCTTTCCTGCTGGGTAACAGTCGGATCATTTTGCAACACGCGGGTTTTTATAACAACCAATTGAGATATCAGCGTATTAAGTTGTGCCAGCACTTCGGGGTTGCTGCTGCCATCAGCAATTTGGGCTACTAATAAAAGCAGTTCGGCAGGCATATACATTTTGCCCATTAATACCTGGCTGCCCAATACCTGCCATTTGGCATTGCTGCCAGCCAGGCTGGTGCCCAGCCATGCCTTTTGCTCGGCTCCAAGCATGGTACGTTGTGGGTTTTGCCATGCGGCTAAAAACGCGTTGGTATTTAAACCTGTTGGCGTAATATAATCGGCATAGCTTATTTGCTTATCACGCCCTATGATACGGGTATCCAGCATCATCAAATTCACCAATCCGGCTATTTCAAAATTGCGGTATATTTTGGCGTTATCCTGCACGCGGGCTGGCAAATACTCGTGCCATACCTGTATGGCGCTCATTTTACGGGTATTGTAATCGCCTTCGTTAGGCTGATGGTTTTGCGCGCCATCCTTATAAGCGTCATTAGCCACCTCATGGTCATCCCAAACACAAATAAAAGGCTTAAGCTGATGAGCCTTTTGCAATTGCTCATCGCTGCGGTACTGGCGATAACGCTGGCGGTAATCATCAAGCGAGATGATCTCACCGGCAGGTTTATGTGTACGGTTTAAGTTTTCGGTGTTGTCGTTCGAGCCATAACCACCTGCCTGGTACTCGTAAATATAATCGCCCAGATGAACAACAAAGTCAGCGTCCGACTCAGCTACCGCGCCATACACATTGAACAACCCGGCCTGAAAGTTAGCACATGATATTACGGCCATCTTCACCTCTGTAGTTTGTCCGGCGGCAGGCAATGTCCTGGTTTCACCGGTTACTGAAACAGCTTCAGTTGTTTCGCTGCGAAAGCGGTAGTAATATTTTGTGTTTGATGTAAGGTTGGTTACATCAACATACACGGTGTTATCGCTATTGCTATCAACCCGTACCGATCTGCTGGCTACCACATCTTTAAAATCTTTGTCTTTGGCAACATCAAGCAATACTTCGGGCGTGCCTGTTTCCTGGCTGGCCGGGGTGTAGCGTGTCCATAATATTACCCTGTCGGTAGCCGGGTCAAAACTGGCCACACCTTCGTTAAAGCCCTGTCCCTGATAGTTTACTTTATCATCATCATCGTTTTTACTGCAACCTGTTAAGGCTGAAGGGATAAGAACGGCACCCGCGCCTGCAATAACGGTATTGCGGATAAAGTTTCGGCGGCTTATTGTTTTAAGTATAGTTTCTTTATTCATCTAAGGTTTATTTAGGTATAAATGTAAAGTTTCAACATGTACACAGTATAAAATCTGTGTGATTGTTAAATTAACCAATAGTATATTTTGAATGTGATTATAAAAGCAAATATCTGATTATTAAAATACTGTATATAATGTTTGGTGTTTATGCCCTTAATGTGTGCAAGGTTAAGTTTAACAATAGCTTAAAAAAATAAAAGCGTTTACATTTTTGAATAACGATACAGATTATAACTTTGGGAAACCGTTTTACCAAATACTGCATAGGCAGTTACAAACCAATATCTGATGATAGAACAAATTAAGCGTTGCGTATCAGCGTTTACGTTAATTACCGCTTGCTGGATGCCCGCGATGGCTCAGCAAAACTCGGGCGAAGGAAATTTAAAGTATGTAGATCCGCGAGTGGGCAACGTTGGCGCGCTGCTGGAGCCCACACGGCCAACCGTACAACTGCCTAACCAAATGATGCGTATGTTCCCGATACGTAAGGATTATCTGGACGATCAGATCAGCAGTTTCCCGATGCTTATCGTTTCGCACCGTATGGGCGAGGCATTCAGCCTAAAACCAACAACAGATGCCGTTTCGGCAAAGGCCTTTAACCAACGAATGACGTATGATCATGATCTGGAACAGATACGCCCGTGGTATTACAAAACTTATTTAATAGATCAGGAGATCACTGTTGAGTATGTGCCCGGCATAAAAACCGGTATCTATCGCTTTGAGTTCCCGGCAACGGGTGAAAAGAACTTGCTGCTTGGCGTGTACAACGGCGGTGAATCATCATGGAATATTGCTGGTAATGAGCTTACCGGCGTTGAAACTTATCATGATGATATTAAGATATACACCTATGGTATGTTCAATGAAAAAGGTACTGCCGGTGTGTTGAATAATGGCACGGTAGCGCAAGGTTCAACCATTAGCGGCAAAGGTGTAAAGGCATTTGTCAGCTTCGCTAATTCATCAGCCAATACGGTTGAGCTTAAGTACGCGGTATCATTTGTAAGTGCCGAGCAGGCCAAGGCGAACTTTACAGCCGAGTTTAAGGGTAACCGTGGTTTTGATCAACTTAAGCAATCAGGCGAGCAGGCCTGGAGCAAGGTTATCAACCAGATAAACGTAGCCGGTGGCAACGAAGCGCAAAAACGCAGCTTTTACTCGGCGCTATACCGTTGTTATGAACGCCCGGTAAACATCTCCGAAGGAAATAAATACTACAGCGGTTACGATAAAAAGATTCATGAAAGCAACCGTCCTTTTTATGTTGACGATTGGACATGGGATACATACCTGGCCCACCACCCGTTACGTACCATACTTGACCCTGCGCAAGAGGAGGATATACTCAACTCATACGTAAACATGTATCAGCAAAGTGGTTGGGTGCCAACCTTCCCGGTATTGTTTGGCGATCATGCTTGTATGAATGGTTTTCACTCAACCGTAACCTTTTTAGATGCCTATAATAAAGGCTTACGTAATTACGATATTAAAAAAGCTTACGAGGGCATGCGCAAAAATGCCACCCAGGCTACCATGATGCCGTGGAAGAATGGCCCTAAAGGTCCGCTGGAGGATTATTATTATGCTAACGGCTATATCCCGGCTTTGCATCCGGGCGAAAAGGAAACGGTTGAGGGTGTACATGGCTTTGAAAAGCGCCAGGCCGTAGCCGTAACGCTTGGTGCCAGTTATGATGACTGGGCGCTGGCTCAGTACGCTAAAAACATCGGCAAAAATGATGACTATAACCTGTTCATCAAACGTGCGGATAACTATAAAAAACTTTGGAGCGATAAGGAAATGCTGTTTATGCCCAAGGATGATAAAGGCCAGTGGATCAACATTGACCCTAAGTTTGATGGCGGTATGGGCGGTCGTGATTATTACGACGAGAACAACGGCTGGACATACCAATGGCAGGTACAGCATGATGTTCCCGGCCTGATCGGCTTAATGGGTGGCAAAGAGAAATTCGAGGCACGGTTAGATCAGTTGTTCCGCGAAGGTTTGGGTCGCAGCAAATATGAGTTGCAGGCGAAATTCCCTGATTTTACGGGCATTGTAGGCCAGTTCTCGATGGGTAACGAGCCAAGCTTCCATATACCATATCTGTACAATTTTACCGATGCGCCGTGGAAAACCCAGAAACGCATCCGCTTTTTGTTGGATGTATGGTATAAGGACAATGTTTTCGGCATTCCCGGTGATGAGGATGGCGGCGGCATGACGGCCTTTGTAGTGTTCTCGTCAATGGGCTTTTACCCGGTAACTCCGGGCACGCCGGTTTATACTATAGGTAGTCCGTTGTTTGAGGATGTAACCATTGATCTGCCTAACGGTAAAAAGTTCAGGCTGATAGCCAAAGGCGCATCTGTAGAAAATAAGTATATACAAAGCGCTAAGCTAAATGACAAGGTGATAAATACCCCGTGGTTTAACCACAGCGACCTGATAGGTGGCGGCACCCTCGAACTTGAAATGGGGCCTAAGCCTAACAAGCAATGGGGCGTACAAGTCAAATAAAAATAACAAAGCCGCTTTAACCAAGCGGCTTTGTTGTTTTAGTATGATTGGCAGGTAGCAAAAAAAGACATTTTAGGAGGTAGCAATCTTACAAATTGCATTTATTACATTTGCTGAGCAATAGATGTCAATAACGGTGTGAAAGTGATGTGTGGTGGATAGTTGGCTTTACTATTGATACCCCTATACGTATTAATGGAATCTATATTAAGTAAGGAGAAGCCCGAAGTTAGGCTAAGGGCATTTAGAGCAGTTGACGATCCGGATACTTGTGAAGCGTTTATTGAAGGGCATACCCATGTACTAACCTCAATAGGTGTTACCAAGGTAACTTCATCAAGGCACGAGTGGACGCAAAACCCCGACGCGTTTGTTATGGTTGTTGAATCAATCGATGGATCGAAGGTTTATGGCGGCGCGCGTGTGCATGTGGCGGGTGGGCACGAGCCATTGCCCATTGAGTCGGCCACGGGCGCTATGGACCCCAAGATATTTGAAACCGTTTACAATTACGCCCAGCAGGGTACCGGCGAGCTTTGCGGCTTATGGAACTCGCGCGAAATAGCGGGCTATGGCGTGGGCAGTATATTTTTGATCAGGGTATCGGCGGCTATCGCCTTTCAGCTGGGCTTAAAATCGCTATTCGCGTTATGCGCTCCATATACGGTAAAGCCGGTTAAAGGTATAGGTATGGAGTTGGTGCCGACCATAGGTAATAACGGTACCTTTTATTATCCTAAGCTTGATCTGGTAGCTACTACCATGGTATTAAAGGATGTACCCGGAATGCCGTTAGCCGATGAGGAAGACAGGAAGGCCATTTTACAGGTGCGCGATAATTTTGTGGCTATACGCGAGGAGGAATTGCGCGGCAAAAAGATCATTATACATTACGAAACCCAAATACCAACACTGGGCAACTGGAGCCTTGAGCAGGCCATTGCCAACACACAGAAAAACTTTCTGCAAGGCAAGATCGACGAAAGGGATATTAATTTCCTTTAGTGCCGTAAATTGCCAACTTTTACAACTATTTCATCGTAAAACACCTACCAAATACGTATATGAACGCTCTATCGGGATTAATTGAAGCCACCGGCGCACTCAACCAAATTTACAAGCCAGTTTTTTACCGTTTAAAAAATAGTAATGATGAGCAGGCGCTTGCCGACTTAATAAACGGCGGTGGTGTAAGCATTGTGCACGATAATTATGAGGAACAGCTTAAGGAGTTGCTGAAAATGCAGCACCCCACCATTAAGCTAAAGCCCGATGATTATGCACACCTGATCAGTGAGCGCCATGCGGGAAAAAATCCTGACCAGGAGGGTGTATGGGTTTACTTCCCCTGGAATAAAAAGCTGATACATTTACTGGATGAGGAGGAGTTTATAGAGGTACGTACCAACCGTAACCGCTATAAAATTACGCTTGATGAGCAGCACGGTTTGCAGCAAAGGGTAATTGGTATAGTAGGCCTGTCGGTAGGGCATTCTATAGCCTTAACTATTGCTATGGAGCGTATTTGCGGCGAGTTGCGCCTGGCCGACTTTGATACCGCTGAGCTAAGCAACCTTAACCGTTTACGTACCCCGCTGTTCAATTTGGGTATCAACAAAACAGTGATAGCCGCGCGTGAAATAGCCGAGATTGATCCGTTTTTAAAGGTAACTATATTTAACGATGGCCTGCACAAAGGCAATATGGACGCCTTTTTTATAGGCGATAAAAAACTCGATCTGTTTATTGAGGTGTGCGACGGCTTGGATATCAAGATACAAAGCCGTTATAAAGCACGCGAGCTGAACATACCCGTAGTAATGGATACCAACGACCGTGGTATGCTTGATGTTGAGCGTTTTGACCTTGAGCCCAATCGCCCGGTATTGCACGGCCTTGCCGATGGCCTCGACCCGGATAACATCAAGGACTTGACGAATGAGGAGAAGGTGCCATACATATTACGCATGATAGGCGCTGATACCATATCAACCCGCTTGAAGGCATCAATGCTGGAGGTTGAGCAATCCATCAATACCTGGCCGCAGCTGGCATCATCGGTTACGTTGGGTGGCGCGCTTACTACTGATGTTTGCCGCCGTATATTGCTTGATCAGTACCACGAATCAGGCCGTTATTATATCGATCTGGAAGATTTAGTGAAGGATGAGAATGTTGCTAAAGTGGTTGATCTGTCGGCTAACCCATACCTGCCGTTAACCAAAGGTCAGCAAGCGGAGAGCATACAAAAATACACTGCCCAAAATGCCGCAGCTACATTTAAGCCTGATGAGCAGCAACTGCAACAAATAGTTGATGCCGCTTTGGCTGCGCCATCTGCCGGTAATAACCAACCCTGGTTGTGGGTTTATCATGATGGGCTGTTGTTCCTGTTTCATGATAAGTTCAAATCATGGTCGTGGGGAGATTATTACGAGATGGGCTCGCACATGGCATTAGGCGCTGCAATCGAGAACGTTCAACTACAGGCAAAAGCTATCGGCTTAACTGCTAACGCTGACATATTAACTGCGGATGCCGCATCGCAAATTGCAGCCGTTATACGTTTTGAGGACAAGCCTACGGCTGAAAGTAATGACAGCCAACTGGCCGCGCAGATATTTACCCGTCGCACCAATCGCCGTATTGATGTGCGCCAGCCTATAGCTGCCGATGTGTTTGACAAGGCTACCGCGCAGCTAAGCGAGTTTGAAGGTATTAACCTGTACCATACCGAAGATGAAGCCGAACTGGCCGAACTGGCCGATATTATTGCCGAGTGCGATAAGGTGAGGTTGCTTAATAAATTAGGGCACGAAGAATTTTACCACGAGATACGCTGGAACAGAGCCGAAGCCGATGAAAAGCGCGACGGTGTTGAGATTGAAGCGGTTGACATCAGCCAAAGCGATATTGCCGGTTTTAAGGTAGCAGGCGATTGGAAAGCTGTTGAGCTGATATCGAACTGGAAAAAGGGGAGCGCCTTTAAAAAGCTATCGCTTAAGGCGGTAAAATCTGCCGGTAGTATGTTGCTGGTAACTATACCTAAGTTTACGCACACCGGTTTAATTGATGCCGGTAAAGCGGTTGAAAAGCTATGGTTGTTAAGCGCTGTGGAAGGTATAGCTATACACCCTATGCTGTCGCCTGCCTTTTTCTTTAACCGGTTGATACATGGCAAAGGCGAACAATTAACAGCCGATGAAATTGAGAACCTTACCGTCCTGCGCGAACGTTTTCTAAAAATATTCCCGGTAGGGCAGCAAAACGATCAGGAAGCTGAGGTTTTCCTGATGAAATTAGCCGTGGCCGATGATTACGGGCCAAAATCATTAAGAAAACATAAAGACGAACTTTTTTATCAACTTTAACCAACGGTTAGGTATAAAATAGCTGTAATGATCGCCGATAAAAAACCAATATCATTCATAAAATTCTTCGTGCTGTTATTGTTAACAATAGTAACAAGCATGCTTACACCTGCCAAAGCCCAAAACGTAGTTGCATTTAAAGGCCAGATGCAGGTTATTGGTAAGGATTTAGAGATATTAACTGATACCAACTCCAATATACCCTTAACGGCGGCTATGCGCTCCACAGCGTATAAACAGGTTGATAATGATTTCCCAAACCTGGCAACAAAGCCTTACAGCTATTGGATACGGTTCACGGTTAAAGATGCTTCGGCAGATACTTCACTGGCTATACAATTCAATCAGCCTATAGTTGATTCTATCAGCTTTTACCAGCTAAGCAACGGTAAAGTTATACAGCAAAACAAAAGCGGGCACCGGTTAAATTTTGATACCCGTATTATCAAGCATCAAAGCTATATATACCCAATCAGCCTTAAAAAGGGTGGCGAAAGTACGGTTTACATACACGTGCAAAGCGGTAAGCAGCTTATATTACCCTTTTACCTGGGCAGTGCCGGGCAAATTGTTGAACGCGCGTTTTTTAAGGATATAACCTTTGGTATTTATGTAGGCATCATCCTGGTGATGATATTGTACAACTTTTTTGTATACATCAGCGTACGCGATAAAAACTACCTGTATTACATTGTATACCTGTCAATGGTATTGCTTACGCAATCATCGTTAGAGGGGTATCTGCTAAGGTTCGTACTTAAAAACCACCCGCTGGTGGCCGATATGCTGGTTTATATCACCAGTGCCTTGATAGGTCTGTCGGCCATTGAGTTCTCCAAAAACTTCCTGAATTCAAAGGTATATGCGCCCACTTTACATAAATTCTCGTACGTTTTTTGGGGATTATACTCTTTCCAGATATTCCTGGCCTTTTTAGGGCATTACAACCTGAGCTATACCATTATGCTGGCGACAGCCATGTTCAGCGCGTTGTATGTGTTGTTTATGGCGGTAAGGATATTAATGAAAGGCTCGCGCTCGGCTAAGTATTTCCTGATAGCGTGGTCAATATTCATTGTATGCGTTGTAATTTATGTACTTAAGGATTTTAACGTAATACTGCCTTATAACGATCTTACCAACTCGGCACTGCTTATAGGTTCGGCGTTGGAGGCCATGCTGCTATCATTCGCGCTGGCTGACAGGATCAACGTACTTAAGGAAGAAAAGGAACGTTCGCAGGAAGAAGCCCTGCAAGCTTTGCAGGAAAATGAGCGCATTATACGCGAGCAAAATGAGATACTTGAAGCCAAGGTTAATGACCGTACACACGAGCTGAAGGAAACCAATAATGAATTATCGGTAACGCTTGATAATTTGAAACAGGCTCAATCACAGTTGGTTGAATCAGAAAAAATGGCATCCCTCGGTCAATTAACGGCAGGTATTGCGCACGAAATAAATAATCCTATAAATTTTGTAACTTCAAATATCAATCCGCTTAAGCGCGATATTGAGATGATGATGGATGCCTTGGATTCTATTGAAAAAGTAGGCCTTTCAAACACATCAGTTGAAGCGAAGCAGAAGGAAATAGACGCCCTTAAAGAGGAACTGGACCTGGATTATCTGACCTACGAAATAAAGCATCTGTTAAGGGGCATCAACGAGGGCGCGGTACGTACGGCCGAAATTGTAAAAGGCTTAAAAATATTTTCGCGTTTGGATGAAGATGACCTGAAATACGCCGACCTTCATGAAGGTATCGAGTCGACTATTATTATATGTAACAACCTGTTTAATAATAAGGTAGCGGTTGAGCGCGATTTTGGTCAGCTGGATTTGGTTGAGTGTTACCCGGGTAAGTTGAACCAGGTGTTCCTGAACCTGATATCAAACTCGGTTTACGCTATTAACAAAAAATTTGGTGAGAATAACGGAGGTATCATCAATATAAAAACAAGGGAACATGATGGGCATGTATACCTGCATTTTAGTGATAATGGTGTTGGTATGAGCGAAGAAACACAGCACAAGGTGTTTGAGCCGTTTTTTACCACTAAGGAGGTAGGCGAGGGCACGGGCCTGGGTATGTCAATAGTGTACAATACCATTAAGCGCCATAACGGTAATATTACCATAAACAGCACAGTTGGTGAGGGTTGTGAATTTATTATTGAACTCCCTTTAAAATTGGCTTAAAACAATTATCATATTTATAGTATTCCATATAAGAATAATCGATCAACATAAACCGATATAAGCAATGTCCGAGAAAATCAAAATTTTATATGTAGACGATGAACCTGATAACCTCATCGGCTTTAAGGCTACATTACGTATAAATTACCAGGTATTTGTTACTGATAAGGTTGATGAGGCCTTTAATATACTGGATCGGAATCCTGATATACGCGTGGTATTTTGTGATCAGCGTATGCCGGGCAAAACAGGGGTGGAGTTTTTTGAGGAAATGCGTGCCAAGCATCCGGCACCGGTACGAATCTTACTAACCGGCTACAGCGATGCCGAATCAACCATCGCCGCCATCAACAAGGGCAACATTTTCAGGTACTGCCAAAAACCGTGGACAGAGCCTGATATATTCTCGGCCATTGAGAGGCTAATAAATTTTACATGGCCACATCAATGCTGACCGTGAAAAACAACGAGCTGCAAACCGCTTACGAAGAACTTAACAAGTTCGCTTACAGCGTAAGCCATGATATACGTGGCCCGTTAACCGGCATATTAGGCGCTATAAACGTGGCGCATGATATTGACGACATCAACGAGATGAAGGAGATGCTGGTGCTGATGGAGAAATCTATAAGTAAGCTGGATAGCTACATCATCAGCATGCACGATTATTATAGCCTGCAACGTGGCGAGTTAAAAATATCCGAGATAAACCTTGCGCAGCTGATGGATGAGTTGAAGCCACTGTACGAGGTATCATCAAAGGTAAACGAAGTTGGTTTTGAAGTGCAGGTTACACAAACCCAAACCTTCAGGAGCGATCGCGAATTGCTGAAACTGATATTTAACAACCTGCTTTCAAATGCCTTTAAATACCAGGATAAGCGCAAAATAAATAAGCGTGTTGATGTTATAATTGAGGTTGAGCATAATATGGCTACCGTGTACGTTAAAGATACGGGCGTGGGTATATTAGGCAACCACATAGGCGAGATATTCAACTTGTTTTACCGGGCAAACTCGCAGGAGGTAGGCTCGGGCTTCGGGTTGTATAACGTGAAAGGAGCCTTGCTAAAGTTGAACGGCCAAATTGAGGTAAACTCAATTATGGACCAAGGTACTACGTTTAAAGTTACTATACCTTCATTGTGATCAGCCATGGCCTTATCTTTAATAGTTATTGATGAAAGTCAGCTTGATTGCTTTATAGCGCAAAAGATCATTCAGTTTGCCTATGCTGATAGTACGGTTAAACTGCATAACAACGCGCTTACCGCATTTGAGGCCATACGCGATGGTAACACCGGGTTGGCTTTGCCTGCGGTAATATTTCTGGATCTGCAAATGCCTATTATGAATGGCTTTGAATTTTTAGAAGCTTATGAGCGTTTGCCTGATGAGATAACCGATCAGTACCGCATATTTATACTATCATCTACCTTAAATAAAAATGATATATCGCGCGGGCGCACTTACCGTACAGTACTTGGTGTGGTTGAAAAACCACTTACCAAAGAGAAGCTTGAAGATGTGTTCCGTAAATACTCGATAGGGTAACAGATCAGGATAGCAGTTTTTGCCTCAGCATAAACTCAAGCTGATCGTTTGATACGGCAAGCTTTTCGTTCATATCCTGCATCTCTAATTTCTCCAGGTATTTTTGATAAGCCTTTTGTATGGTGGCATCCAGTTCGGCTTCGTTCCAGGGTTTGGTAAGGTAATGGAATATCTTGCCTTTGTTTACCGCGTCAATCACCGCGTTCATGTCAGCATAACCGGTAAGCAGTATGCGCATGGGGTCGGGGTAGCTTTTTAGTACGTTTTCCAGAAACTCAACACCGGTCATTTCGGGCATGCGCTGGTCGGTAACAATAATATGTACCGGTTTTTCGGCCAGTAGTTTTAATGCTTCGTCGCCGCTAATGGCGGTTAACACATTGTATTTGATGCGAAAAGTAGCTTTAAACGAAAAAAGGTTATTCTCCTCATCATCCACATACAAAACGGTAATCTTTTTATCGGGCATACAAATTCAAAAATAGGGGACTTATTATTTGTTATTTCGCAAGTTATAACATGCAAAGTTAAATTATTTGATATTAAGTAATAATAAAATATAGCAAAATATGACAGTGCTAAGATTGTGCCAAACAAATCAATATTATTAACATATGTATATTTTACGCTTAATATTAAAAATAAGATACGTTAAAATTCATTATAATTCACCCTTAAATTGCTAAAACGTTATTATTTAACACTGCTGTAAAGTATATTATTAGTATTATTGGCTCAATAAAAACCTAAAGCTGCTTAATTATCTGCCGGTTAGCTATGCAAGCAGTGTTAATATTTATCTGAGATCAATGACCAATTATTTTAAACTGTTTACCGCATCAATTTTATTGGGTGTAACTTTTTGCAACTCATCAGTAGCCCAAAAGGCAAAATTGCCAACCCAATGGACAACCGAGGCCATGGAAGCTAAAATTCCGTTCCCCGAATATCCAAGACCACAATTACAGCGCGAGCAATGGCTGTGCCTAAACGGCAAGTGGGATTACCAGGGAGGTAAGGATATTGCCAACGCTTTTAACCCTGCAAAGCCCATCGCATTCAGCGGTAAAGTGGATAAGATATTGGTGCCCTATTGCCCTGAGTCGGTAATATCAGGCATTGAGCGTAAGCAGGAGATAAACATGTGGTACAAACGCACTTTCGAGGTACCTGCCAATTGGGGCGACAAACAGGTTATTATACATTTTGATGCTGTTGACCACGATGCTACAGTATTTATAAACGGCCAAAAAGCCGGTAGCCATGCCGGTGGTTACGATGCATTTAGCTTTAACATTACGACATACTTAAAAAAGGGCAGCAACACTATTGTGGTTGCCGCGCACGATCCTAACGACGGGCGTACACCATCGGGTAAAAATGGTCCGCGGGGCGATTATACCTTTACATCGGGCATATGGCAAACCGTATGGCTTGAACCTGTGGCCAAAACATACATTAAAGGCGTTAAACTATTGCCTGATGTTGCCAACAGCCGACTGATAGTTACCGTTAATGCCGATGCCAACACCAAACTATCAGCCACCGCGCTGGATGGTAGCAAGGTAGTATCAGAAGCCAAAGGTGTAGCCGGAAAAGCTTTTTATCTGCCTATAAAAAACGCCAAACTATGGTCGCCTGATGAGCCATTTTTGTATGATCTGAAAATATCAGTAACCAACGCCGGTGGTGGCGTTGCCGATGAGGTGAAAAGCTACTTCGGTATGCGCGATATTAAATTGGGTAAGGTTGATGGCGTTATCAGACCACTGCTTAATGGCAAGTTTGTGATGCAGGTAGGCTTGCTCGATCAGGGTTATTGGCCCGATGGTATATTAACCGCGCCAACCGAAGCCGCTTTGAAGTTTGATGTGGAGTTTTCAAAAAAGGCAGGTTATAACCTGATACGCAAACACATGAAAACCGAGCCGCAACGCTTTTATTACTGGGCCGATAAGCTGGGCTTACTGGTTTGGCAGGATATGCCGGCTATATGGTATCAGCATGAGGATACGCTTAAGGTACGCAAGGTATTTCGCCAGGAGTTGAAGGCTATAATGGACGATCATTATAATTCACCATCAATAATTACCTGGGTGCCATTTAACGAGAACTGGGGAGCCTTTGATGTTAAGAGCATCACCAACTGGGTAAAGCAGTACGATCCATCTCGATTGGTTAACGGTAACTCGGGCTTTAACAATAATCCGGGCTACCAAAAAGCCTATGGCGATCCGGGTAATGGTGATTATGTGGATACGCACATTTACGTAGGGCCCAAGGATGCTTCAGTGCCCGATGATCATCGTGCCGCCTCGTTGGGTGAGTTTGGTGGTGTAGGCCTTTTTGTGCGCGACCACATGTGGCCGGTTGAAAACAATGCCTACGATTATGAACCGACAAAAGCAGCGCTTACTGACCGCTATGTATTCCTGCTTGATCAGGTGGAACAACTGATGAAATATAAAGGCCTCAGCGTAGCCATATACACCCAAACCACCGATGTTGAGCATGAGGTGAACGGCGTTTTAACTTACGATCGCGCTGTTGAAAAAATGGATGTAGAGCGCATACGTGCCGTAAACCAGGCCGTGATCAAAGAAAGCTACAAGATGAATAAGTGATAGGCATTTAAAGTTTACAACAATTCAGGACTATTGGAAATTCCGGCTTTGTGGTGCATGGTATATTTGGATTAATGAATATCCAACTATCGGCCATGAAGATCAGAAGTTTGTGCTTGTTGTTTGTAGCCTTTGCTGTTGTAGCCTGTAAAAAGGAGGGAGCGCAAAGTACAAAAGCCAACCCATCAAATACTGATACCGTTAAAAAAGCGTCGGCAACCATTCAGTTTAGTGGTTACAGCTTGAATATAAAGAACACCGGCAGCTCAACCATGGGGCCGGGCCCTAATTACTGGAACAAGGATAATGTTTGGGTTGATAGCAACGGCTGGCTGCATTTAAAAGTAAGCAAGAATACCACTACCAACCGCTGGGAGTGCGCCGAGGTGATCAGTACGCAAACCTTTGGCTACGGCACCTACCAATGGCAGGTTGATGGCCCGTTGAACACGCTTGATAAAAACGTAGTGCTTGGCTTTTTCAATTACAACGGTGTTGATGGCCTGCACGAAATGGATATTGAGTTTGCCCGCTGGGGTGTACAAGCCAATCAGCCGTTAAACTATACCATTTACCCGGCATCAACAGGTAACCCAACATTTCATCAAACGTACAATTTTAGCCTTGATAATGGAACATACACCACGCATAGGTTTACCCGTACGGCAAACAGCGTGGTGTTTAAAAGCCTGGGCGGGTTTTATGATAACGATACCAACTTATTCGCTACCGCTACCTGCGCGCCACCCTATTCAGTATCAACGGTAAGTATGCCTGTGTACATGAATTTATGGCTGTTTCAGGGTATGGTACCAAGCGATAACAGCAGCGTTGAGATAGTGATACACAGTTTTAAATTCACACCGCTATAAATCTTGAAATTAATTAGTATCTTAATAACAGCGCTTTAAATCATCATACAAAACGCATGATAACAACAAAACTATCCGGACAAAAAGGAATTGTGGTATGGTTGCTTGGCCTGTCGGGCGCGGGTAAAAGCACCATTGCCCAACTGCTTGAGCAGCACTTAACCCTTAACGGCTATTTCAGCATCAGGCTTGACGGCGATGCATTGCGTGAAACCGTGAACAAGGGCCTTGGCTTTAGCGATGATGAGCGTGCCGAAAACATCAGGCGTACCGCCGAAATGGCCTCATTGTTATGCGCTAACAATGTTATAACCATTTGCTCGCTCATAACCCCGCTTAACCGCCACCGCGATATTGCCCGTAATATTCTGGGCGATAATTACCACGAGGTTTTTGTTGACTGCCCACTGGAGGTATGCGTAGGCCGCGATGTTAAGGGGCTGTACCAACAGGCGTTTAAAAAGGAGATCAGGAACTTTACCGGCATCGGCTCATCATTTGAGGCGCCTGCCCAGCCCTGGTTAACCTTGCAGGCGCACAATACCACAGCTCAGGAATGTACGACGAAACTATACAACGCTATATTACCGCTGATCACTGCTGAGGCAGCTCAACCCGGCACACAAATCCCGGATTTAGCAGAGATGGCTTATTATACCGAAACGGCTCGCCGTTAACGCCCTGCATAATGGCACCGCTGTTTACAGCTATGGCATGCCCGGCGGCGGTGTCCCATTCCATGGTTGGCCCGCTGCGAAAGTATATTTGAGCCTTGCCCTCGGCCACCAAACAAAACTTGATCGAGCTACCCGCGCTTAGCTGCTTAGTTACCGGAAAGGCGCTCAAAAAATCAGCCTCGGTTCCATCCGCATGCGAGCGGCTGCCTATGGCCGTCCAGTTACTTGGTTTGCTTTCGGCCTTAATGCGCACCTTTCCCTCAATTAATGTTTGGCGGTAACTGCCCTTGCTATCGCCATAATACAACACATTTTTGCAGGGTACATAAATTACACCCAGCACCGGCGCATCACGATGTATAAGGGCAATGTTAACCGTAAACTCACCGTTACGGTTAATGAATTCCTTGGTGCCATCCAGCGGGTCAACACACCAGTAGTACTCCCATTCGCTGCGCACCTCGTAAGGTATATCGGCTCCTTCTTCTGATAGGATAGGTATTTCAGGATAATGCAGGGTAAGGTCGGCCATTATCCGTTTATGTGATAGCGTATCGGCCAGCGTTAGTGGCGAGCTATCAGCCTTATAGGTAACCGATGTATCACGGTCATCATTGTAAACACTCATAATGGCCTCACCGGCTTTTACCGCTATGCCTGTAAGCAAGTCAATATCTATATCCATACGTTTTTATTTGCCTCGGTACGGGCTTTAATATTTTTGATGATCTCCTCCTGCGGGCGTCTGTTCTCCAGGTCCGACGGGCGGGCTTGTGATAGCACTTCTTTTTTTAGCTGCGCGTTCAAGGCTGTGTAGGCCTTGATGTTTTCTTCGGATAACAACGTTTCCGAATAAGTATTGTGGTTAGATGGATTCGCATCGCTATGCAGATCATACCCTAACTCAACAAGCACACCACCGGCAACGGTTTCAAATATTTCCAGGTCGTTATCCTTAAATGCCGACTTATACTTGCCGGTATTATCCTTCATGATTGGTTTCTTCAGGTTGCTCCACATTTCACCCGCCTCGGCCGTAAGTTTTGATGTTTTCGACTCGTAGAACGAAAGCATGGAATCAACATATTCAATACCCAAAAACTCACACAAGCTTTTCACCGTTTGCTCGGGGTAAGCTATCAATGTTTCATAATTAAGTTTGTAGAAACGATCGCTGCTTAACTTTTTTTCAAGATTAATACAAGCCTGCTGATCGTGCTGCCATTGTTTAGCCAGGTGATAGCTGTGCTTTTCGCCCACTACCGCCTTTTTAAATGATGCCGCCACATCGCGGCCATCACGGTACAGGTACACATATTTCAGGTTGAGCCCGGCGGCTTCCAGTTCATCAGCATAATGTACATTGGCCATACTTTTGCAGCACCAGTAACGGGCTTGCTTGGTTTTGGCGGCTTGCTCGTAAATCAACCGGTTAAGCTCGGGCAGGGTATAGGCTTTTGACGCGTTGAGTATTTCTTCCTTATTCAGTACGATGCCTTCCCATGGTACCGGATTGGCATCTACATAATCAACCACATCGCTAACCAATTGCCGGTAAGCAGGCAGATCTAACGTGCCGTACAAAGGCAACAGGGGCATAAAGGTGGTTAGTATATGCGGCGGGTGCGGTGATGCTATCTCGTTCGATTGATCGAGTATAACCCTCAATAAATTTGAGCCCGAACGCTGTGTACCAATGATCTGTATACCGGCTAATGTATCTGTCATAACAAATTAGTAGTAATGGTTCCTGTTAAAATTGCGCCCAGTATAAGGTATACGGGGCTTATTTTGTATTTATAGTTCAATATAAAGCATACGGCAACAATAGCCACAAATAGTACATCAATTTTTTGCCCGGCGATTAACCGCCATGCCGATGAGATGATGAGCGCCACCACCACGGTTTTTATTCCGGCTAAAACATTCTTTACGGTTTTATTGGCCTGATGCTTTTCAATAATGCTGATAGCCAAAATACTCACAAAAACCGATGGGCCAAATATGGCTATGGTTGCCAAAGTAGCCCCTACAAAGCCCGCTATTTTATACCCTATGAACGTAGCGCTGATAAGTATAGGCCCGGGCGTAGCCTGACTAAAGGCAATGGCATCAACAAACTCCTGTTTGGTAAGCCAGTGCAGATCGTTCACAAAAAGCGATTCCATAATAGGGATCATTACATAGCCGCCACCAAACAGCGATAGGCTGATGCCACTGAATATCAACACCAGCTTTAAGTAACCCGTGCTGATGTATCGTGTGCCATTACTAAAAAACAAAACCTGGTTAATGGCCAGTATAAGCAGTACAATTTTATTGATAATGCCGATCTCGGTTTTGCCCGATAGTGCGGCTTGCGCCGATGCATCTTTTTGCTGCAACTGCAAAAGCGCCCCGGCCGTGCCACCGGCCAGTAGCAGGCCAACGGTTATAAAGTAGTTGCCGGTATACAACAGCAACGCAAGCGCTGCAATAAATAGCATGATCTTGTTGTTATTACCCGCCACTTCTTTTTTAAACAGTTGGAAGCCGGTAGCCAAAATAATGGCGCAAACCACACCGGTAACGTAGGTTAATATACCATTACTGCTAATAAATTGCCTGTGCGAAAAGTATGCCCATGCTATGGCGCACATCAGCAAAAATGCCGGTAGTATAATGCCAACGGTGCTGATCATCGCGCCGCGGCCTTGCCTTAGCCTGTAGCCAATTTGGCCCACCACATTCACGGCCAGCGGCCCCGGTAGCAGGCTGGCTACGCCTATGCTGTTAAGCACCTGCTCGTTATCAATAACTTTATCCTTATCAACCATTATGCGCTGCACCACCGATATAAGCGCCATGTGCCCGCCGAATGATACCATACCTATCTTAAAAAAAGTAAAGAACAGGTAGCCAAGTGTTACCTGCTTTTTATCGGTATGGGGCGTTGTGTTCATCGTTTCAATATCAAGTACTGCTTCCATTACAAAGGTTTTTGATATAAAAAGTCGGTTATTTCCTCAAGGCGGTAAGGGTCGCCGCCAACCTGTATGCGCCAGAGTATTTTGCCCTTCATATCCGTTATTAAAAACGCGCGTGGGTCGGTAAGGCAAAAAAGCACCTTATCGTCGTTTTTACTGAACAGCGCAGCACTGCCCTTTGCGGTGGTATAATACTCGGGCGGCAGGGTTACTACGTTAACAGGCTCCGCGGCCATTTTTGTAGTATCCAGCTTAAAAATCATGGCTCTCGAAATATGTGTTTCGTCGCCATTATCAAGCAGCATATAGTTGTTTTGCGGGGTAGGGTGTATGTAATGCTGTGTGTGAAAATACAGCTTCGGGTCCATCTTAAAGTCGCCTTTCTCGCCAAATTTCCACAGCACTTTGCCGGTTTTAAAATCAATCTTCCATACCTGGTTCAAATCCCTGAACGACATCAGGAAGTTGCCATCATCAAGCCTGTAAGCGGCGTTGCCGTGCACCCAATCCTTTTTATGTTTAATTATCTCCGGGTCGGCCAATGGGTCGAGGTGATCCAGTACCGACCATTCCCAAAGTTTCTTCCCTTTTTTGTTGAACAGCACAATACCATCGCCATTAACGGTATCCTTAACCTTACCTTTTACTGATGACAGATCGAATATCTTTTTGGTAAAGGTCAACGCGTAAACGTTCCCATCTTTATCCTTACGCACTTCATGATGCACCAGTTTGTCCATATCGCCCTTGCCTTTTTGCAAGTGGAAAACGGCCTTGCCATTCAAGCCTAATTCCAATATCTCGTCGCCGCCGGATGATGGTATCTTTTCAGGCCCTACAATGCACAGTATGGTTTTATCCTTGGTCCAGTTGGTAACCTTAACCCCTTTTTGGAAAGGCTCATACCAAACTATCTCGCCCTTATTGTCGATAATCACCAGCGAGCCGGGTTCGGTAAGTATCTGGGTTAAAAAGTATTTATTTTTCAGCTCATCGCGTAGGCTGCTGTCGCAATGCTCGAGCGTAAAGTAGGGGGTAGCCTGATAAATGGGCTGCGTTTCAAAATTATAGGTTTTGCTGTTCACATAATGCCCGTTACTTTTTGCCAGCACCCTGAAATAGTATTTTGTGCGGGCTTCGGTAGCGGTAATGTACAGTTTATGGTTTTTTTGTGCCGATGATAAGGCGCTGTACAAAGTATCGTGACTGCCGCGTTTCCAGTATTGCAAGTAGGCATCGCAGGTTTTGGTGGTGTTTACATTGATTTCGAACCGTAATCTGTTAGATGGTAGCTTCATCAGCTCAATATGTTTGATACGTAACGGCCTCAGATCATCCTGCTTGATAATGACCACCGTTATGGCGGCTACTATCAAAACTATCAGGCCAATGGTGTATCCCTTATTCTTTTTAATCACTCAGTAAAAAATATAATGATCGTACTAAATATAATCAAACAGGAAAAGATACTGCAAGCTTGCAGTATCTTTTCGGTAGTGTTTTTATGTTGAAACAGAGCCTTATTGTCTTACCCTGCCGGCGTTCACACTTGGATCAAGCGAGGTGTTGCTTTGTATCTCGTTTTGCGGATAAGGATATAGCGCGTAGTTAACCGCATCCGAGTAGGTAGACGCGTTTTTAAGCGTTGGCACTACCTTCTCCTTGAATTTAACCAGCGGGTTGCTGCCATTGCTGGCCGATCTTCCCCACCTGATCAGGTCATCGCGGCGACGGCCTTCCATAAAGAACTCCTTGTTACGCTCCTCAAAAATGGCATCACGTAATTCAGTTTTCGAGGCAAAGTTACCAACCGAGTAGCTGGCCAATCCGCTTCTGTTACGCACCTGGTTTATCAGATCAATACTTTCCTGGTTAGGGCCGTTAACCTCATTCAGGGCTTCGGCACGCATCATCAATACATCCGCGTAGCGCAAAATGGTTACGTTGTTAAAGCCCGAGTAATTATAGTTACCTGTGTGAGGGTATTTCAGGTTGTAAACAAAGGTGGCCAGTATGGTATCAGCATCGGCAGATTCAGCTTCGCCGCCATATTGTTTTGGGATGGCCATGATCTGCCCGTAAATAGTAGTGAATTTACCTGTCAGCAGATCGCGGCGCGCATCAGCCGGACTAAATATGGAGTAGAACTGGATATTTAAAGGGAAGTTACCCCAGCCACGGTTATAATCCCACGGGGTAGAGTTTTGACCGAAACTGTTGGAGTTGATGGCATAAGCACCCGGCTCGCTCGATGATTTTAATACAAAGATGAACTCATTATCCGAGCGGTTATCGCGCGAAAACAATGATACGATACCGCCTTCGCCTTGTGTACGCAGGTCGTAACCTTTGTTCATAACCTCGGCCAGTTTATCGGCGGCCTTTTGCCATTCCAGCCTGCGCAAATACAAACGACCAAGCAATGCCTTCGCCGCGCCCGATGTTGCGCGTGCTACTTCGGTTGCCGAATAGGATGCAGGCAGGTTATCTTCGGCATATTCCAGATCGGCAATCATGCCTTGCTCAATAGTAGCCTGCGCGGTAAGCGGCGGGTTTTCGTCAGCATCTGTAAATTCTGATGATGGCTTGTTCAACAACGGCACATCTCCCCATAATGAGGTAGCATCATAATATGCCAGCGCACGCAAAAACTTTACTTCGCCTAAATGCTGTCTTTTTAAGGCTTCGGTTGAGCCATTGCCAACGTAATCGATATTGTTAATGATAGCCTCCGATTCATTAGCTCTTGATATCAGGCGGTATATACTCGTCCAAACATCGTTAATGGTGGCATTGCTGGCATCATAAGTAAGCTGATCCAGCTGTACACCCTGGCGGGCTGTTAAGGTTGTGGTAACCACATCGCCGGGGTACTCGTTAAGCCAGTATAGGTAACCGGCATAATAGCCATAGCCGCCATTATCTTTCAAACCGGCATAGGTGCCACGCACGGCCTGCTCGCCATTGTTGGGATTGGTAAGCGTGTTGGCATCAAATACCGAAAAGGTTTCTTCTTCTAAACCGCTGGTACAGGCCAGCACTGCTACACTGATAGCACCGGCAAGTACAAGTATGTTTTTATGTAGTTTCATTGTATTGAGTATCAATATAGTGTTAAAAAGTGATCTTTGCTCCTAAAAGGTACATTTTGCTTAGCGGGTAGGCGTTAAAATCCATGCCGCGGGCTACGTTACGGTTTTGCTGCGAATTGTCAACCAGGTTGCCAATCTCCGGGTCGAGGCCTGAATAGCCGGTCCAGGTAAACAGATTCTGGGCATTCACATAAAAGTGCAATGTTGACATGCCAAACCTTTTGCTTATACGCTCGGGCACGGTATAGCCCAGCGTAACGTTCTTTATGCGCAGATAGTCAGAGCTTTCAACAAACCTCGAATTTACCCAGCCACCATGCGCGGTACCGTAAAAGCCTTTTGCCGGTATAGTTCCCGATGTATTGGTTGGCGACCAGGTGTTGGTAGCTATCTCGGCCAGTCCGTTACCGTTTGATATTGGGTTAAGCAAATCGGCTTTTTGTACGTTAACCAGTTTGCCACCTGTTTGGCCTTGCAATACTATATCCAGCTCAAAGCCTTTGTAAACAATATTGTTGGTAAAACCGATGATGGCTTTTGGAACGCCTGTACCTAATATGGTACGGTCTTCAGCGTTAACAATGCCATCGCCATTCAAGTCCTTAAATTTAGGATCACCGGCTTCGGCATTGGGGTGGGTGCTGGTTAGCACCGGATCATTCTCCTGAATAATGCCATCATAAACATAACCATATATTGAACCCACAGGCTCACCTACACGGATAATGAACGGCGACTCGAAGTTGGCTGCCCCATCAGGTTTGAACGAGCCGACATAAATATCAGAGTTATTGACGCCTAATGAGGTTACCTTATTTTTATTATATGAGTAGGAGAAGGTAGTATTCCATCTAAAGCCTTTGCCGCGCAGATTAGTTGTTTGTAAAAATGCCTCGAAACCTTTATTAGTTACCTCACCCGAGTTACCAAAACGGCTTTGGAAACCCGTTGATGGCGCTATACTGCGATCAAGCAACAGATCGGATGTTGTTTTTGAATAATAATCAAGCTCCAGTAATATACGGTTGTTAAAAAAGCCCAGGTTCATACCAACATCAATAGCCTTGGTTTCTTCCCATTTCAGGTCAGGGTTTGATAGGCGGTTAATAGCGATACCGCTTATGGTTGATACCCCATCAAAAGTATACTTGGTTGAGTTATCGCTTGAGAAAGTAGCCAGCGATATGCCAGTAGGTATACGGTCGTTACCGGTTATACCATAGCTGGCGCGTAATTTACCGGTACTTAAAAAGCTTTTGCCTTTCAAAAATTCTTCCTCGGTAAAGTTCCAGGCCACGGCTGCCGATGGGAAGTAACCCAGCTTGCTGTTCGAGCCAAATACCGATGAACCATCAATACGGTAGGTACCGGTAAATATGTATTTGTTTTGATAATCGTAATCAATACGGCCAAACCAGCTACGGCGTTTTATTTTGGTTTTTGATGAGTAGCCTGTGAATTGTTGCGCCGTGCCGATGTTATCATAACCCAGCTCATCACTGCTAAAGTTGGTAGCGTTAATGCCCGATTCCTTGTAGGTATAGTCCTGCGCGTTGTAGCCTGCCAGTAAGTTAAAGTTATGCTCATCCTTTTTAAAGGCGTACTTGGCTGTTGGGTTGATGATGAGATCGCGCTCATCAATGTTGGTGATGGAACCGCTACCATTGGTTGCCGCCGAGGTTGTTACCGTTGATGGCGAGAAGAAAAGTATCTCGGTACGATTCATATCAGCACCCAGGTCGGTTTGTAAGGTAAGTCCCTTTATCGGTTCGTATTTTAAAGAGTAGTAGGCTTGAGTACGATATGTTGAATTTTCGCGATCTTGAGCTGCCAAAAAGTGCAGCGGGTTTTGCGCATCGCGCTGTGCTGACAGGCCGCTATCAAATGTAGATGCCGGGTTGGCTTTGATAACCTGTTTCAAAAAGCCGTTAATGGTTGATGGTGCCAGCGGCAGATCATTTTGTGTACCATAGTTGCCAAACACCCTGGCCGACATGGTGAACTTATCATTAACCGCGTGGTTAACGTTTACACGGCCACCAATACGTTTATAGCCCGATTTTATGATGATACCATCCTGTTTCATAAAATCAAAGCTGGTGAACACGTTGGTTTTAGGGCCGCCGCCTTCAAAGCTTAGGTTATGGTTTTGTATATAGCCGGTACGGAAAAGCTCATCCTGCCAGTCGGTACCCAAAATGCCTTGCTGTAACGAATCGAGCCTTGTTGCGGTATAGGGTGGGGTATTACCCTGTTGGGTGGCTATATCATTAATGCGCAGCGCGTTTTGGTAGCCGTTCATCAAATCGAAACGGTTAATAACGGTTTGCATACCGCCATAGCTATGTACGCTCAGGTTGCTTTTGTGCTTGTTGCCGCTTTTGGTGGTTACCAATACCACACCATTAGCGCCACGGGCACCGTATATGGCTGTAGATGCCGCATCCTTTAATATACTTATTGAGGCTACGTCATCAGGATTCAGGGTAAAACCTACCTGGTCGCTCACCGGGAAACCGTCAATTACATACAAAGGCTCGCTGTTGGCGTTCAATGAATTGGTACCACGCACCCTGATTGATAGTGATGCACCCGGTGTACCATTGTTTTGCGTTACCTGCACACCGGCGGCCCTGCCTTGCAGCATGTTAGCCATTGATAGCGATGCCTTATTCAGATCCTCAGCATTCAGCGTAACTGCCGAACCTGTAAACGTGCTCTTATTTTTTGAGCCGTAACCAATTACCAGTACTTCGCTAAGCTGCTTGTTGGTTTGCAGTAGTTTTACATCAACTACCTTTTGGCTGCTTACCACAACCTCCTGCGTTTCAAAACCCAGCATAGAGAATACCAGCGTTGCGCCCGGTTCAACACTAATTTTGTAAGCACCATCGGCATTGGTGGTAGTGCCGGTTTTGGTGCCTTTAACCGATACGTTAACGCCGGCCATGGTAACGCCGGTTTCGTCAGTAACGGTACCCGTTATTTCAACGGGTTTAAACGTGGCGCCTTTGTTAAGGGCATTGGGTGCTGCCAATACCGCGCCCGTACCCAATGTTTGTGCGGCCAGGCATATACTAACGCATAGTGCCAGGCTATTAACACGCCTTAACTGGGGCCGAAGCTTGCATTTGGTAAAGATTTTAATCATGTTATAAATTTTAGGTGATTAATGTTTTATTAGGGGTACTTATACTGTAATTACTTATTTAGCTAATACATCGCCGGGTTCTTTAAACTCCGTGATTTTGATCCAGTCAACATACATGTAGTCAACCTCAAAATCGGGTCGCCCTATCCAGTAGGGGAACCATATACCTATCCATAATTTTGATGGCCTGTCGGGTACGTGCTCGTACGATGTGGTCATCAGCTTATTATCGTAATACCACTCAACCCGGGCTTTTTCGGTAGGGCTGCCCGTATGCCACTCAAAGCGATACAGGTGATATTGCCCGTCGGCCTGATTGCCAAAGGGCATATCAGTGGTTTTGTGCATATCATCGCCCACACCACGCCAACTGGTCATTAATCCCCACTTAATATCGGATTTTTCCGGCGAATTCGGACTTTGGTTTCTGCCCGGAAATTCAAAATCTATCTCGTGGTTGCAGGTATCGCTCTTGTAATAGTATGTCCAGAATGCTGAAAGGGCTCCAACCTGCGGGCATATCTTAGCCCTGATCTCATAACTGCCCGATGCAAAACTTTTTTTGCTGTAGATAGCGCCGCCAACCTTTGTTTTTTGGCCATGCCCCCAAATGTTCCCCTGGTAAAAATTGCCGTGCGCACGTATCACCAGGTTTCCGTCTTTCACATACACGTTTTCGGGTATTACGCCGCCGTGTGTGCCCTTAGCCGGATTTTCGCCCCATTTGTTGTTTTCTTTTTTCCATAAGGCACTGTTTAGTTTAGTGCCGTTAAAATCGTCAAAAAGAGCCTGGGCAGCGCAATGCTGCCACAGACTTGTCAAATAAACCGAGAAAATCGTGATGTATATAATTTTTTTCATCAAAAGGTGAAATAAATAGGGGTATTTGGTTGTACAATGCAATATTATTGCTGATCGCTGAGCTTTTTTTTCCAATAGTCCTCAATAATTGCAATCCTGTTCATTTTTTGCGCTGCAAGTAAAATATGCTGCCTTTGTATTCTAATTATTGATAATTTAACGTTTCAATAAATCCTGTTTTTAGCCAATAAAATGAATGCTCGCCCTGTAATAATGCTTTTTTTATGCTGTATGGCCACTTTTTGGGCATCGGCACAACCGCAGAATTTAAAGTTTGTGCAGTTGGGTACAAACAACGGCCTATCGCGCAGCGAAGTGCTATGTATATATCAGGACAGACAAGGTTTTATGTGGTTCGGCACCCGCGATGGGTTGAACAGGTACGATGGTTATAAATTCAACGTATTTAAAAAAAGCCTCAAGGTTAAAAATACGCTCAGCTCTAAAGAGATAAAATCGTTATTGCAGGATAAAAATGGCAACCTGCTGGTAGCTACGTCAGATGGTGGGTTGAATGTGCTCGATCTTAAAACAGAAAAATTTTACCCGGCAACAAGCACGCTGCCCGGCGCAGGCTCGCTCAGTAATTTTGTACAATATCTTTACAAGGGTACCGACAATGATGTATGGATAGGTAGTAGCGACAGGGGCGTTTTTAGCTATGATCTCTCCAAAAAATCATTAAAAAACTTCAGACTACAGCAGGGCAAGCAAAGTGTAACAGCAATTATTAAAGATGCCAATGGCGATGTATGGGCGGGCACTAATGGCAATGGTATTTTTGTAGTATCAAAAAACGGGTCGCTTATAAAACACTTTAGCCTGAAGGGGGGCGACGCTCATGGTTTGGCTGATGACCATATCCGTTTCATATTTAACGATCACAAGAATAATATATGGGTAGGCACCTACGGCGGTGGCCTGCATTTATACGATAGCCATACCGACGAATTTAAGCAGATAGCCTTTGAGAACCCAGCCGAAGCCGGAACGCATAAGTTTTTGCTATGTATGGAGGAGGATGCCGCCGGTAACCTTTGGATAGGTACCGAAAATGGTGGATTGAGCATATATAACCCGGTAACCAAGCAATCAGTAACCTATCAGCATGTGGATAATGATGCGGGTAGCATTTCAAGCAATACCATTAATAGTATTAAGCGCGATATAAAAGGTAATATGTGGATAGGCACGGCCAATGCCGGCATATCAATGGTGAATATTGATGAGGGCGGCTTTGTACACTACAAATATCAGCACAGCACCAATAGCCTGAGTAATAATATTGTTAACGCTATTTATAATGATAAGCAAGGGCGTATATGGATAGGTACAGACGGTGGAGGGCTTAATATGTTTAACCCGGTTACCGGCCATTTTAACTATTATGCCCATAAGGCAGGCAATTCGGCAAGTATTGGCGGCAACTATGTTTTAAGTATTAGTGAGGATGGTGACCGCAATATATGGGCGGGTACCTGGGGCGATGGTGTAACGGTGTTTAACCCGGCTACTAACAGCTATAAGCATTTTAAGAATATACCGGGCAACAACACCAGCCTGAGCAGCAATTACGCTTTTGTTGTTTTTAACGATAGCAAGAACCGCATGTGGGTGGGTACTTACGGCGGGGGATTAAACTTATATAACCAAGCGACCGGAACCTTTACCCGATTTGTAAACGGCGCTCCGCAAAGCATCAGCACTAATTATATACTCACCATACATGAAGACAGGCAGGGCAATATATGGCTGGGTACAGATGGCGGCGGCTTAAATAAATATAATGAGGACGGCACTTTCGCGGCCTATTTGCCTACCAAAACCATGAGCAAAGGCAGCGACAGGTTAAGCAATAATACCGTAACCTCCATTTGGGATGATGATAAAGGCCGGTTATGGCTGGGTACCAATTTCGGGCTGAATTGCTTTGACCCTAAAAAGCTTGTAAACAAGGTATATTATGCCGAGAACGGACTTGCCAACGATGCCATTGGCGCTGTATTGGGCGACAGGCAGGGCAATATCTGGATAAGTACTAACAAGGGCCTCAGTAAGTTCGATCCGGTGAAAAAGGTGTTCTATAATTTTTCGACCGCGGATGGTTTGCAGGCCGATGAATTTAAATACGCCAAGTGTATCGATCAGGCAGGGCGCATGTACTTTGGCGGACGTAATGGTTTCAACGTTTTCAGGCCCGATAAGATACGGGGTGTAAACTTTGATCCACCGGTGATATTTACCAATTTTCAATTATTTAATAGCGATGTTAAGATAGGTGACGATGATTCGCCACTGAAAACCAATATTTCGCTTGCGGATAAAATAGTGCTATCGTACAAGCAATCAACTTTCTCGTTCGAGTTCGCATCGCTCAACTATACCGCTGCCGAAAAAAAACAGTATATGTATAAGCTGGACGGTTACGATAATCAATGGCATAATCTGGGTATGCGCAACAGCCTCACCTATACCAACCTCGATCCGGGTAGCTATACGCTGATGGTTAAGGGCTTGAATAACAACAGGCAATGGTCGGCCAAGGTGAGTAGCATTAATATTGTGATCACCCCGCCGTTTTGGAAAACATGGTGGTTTTATTTGCTCATAGTGGCGGCTATAATTGGCCTGGTAACCGCGCTGTTTTATCTGCGGTTATCAAACATACGCAACCGCAACAAGCAGTTAGAAAAAGAGGTAAGCCTGCGCACGCATCAGCTATCTGAAACCAATAGCCATTTGCTTGAAAGTTACGAGGAGATCAGGCTGCAAAACGAGAGCCTGGAGGAGGTGAATAAGGAGATAGTGAGGAAAACGGATAAGATACTTAACCAGCAGGAGCAGATAGTTATTCAAAACCAGCAGTTGGAAAGTACGGTAAGCGAGCTGGAGAGCAGCAATAAAACTAAGGACATGTTCTTCTCCATACTGGCGCACGATCTTAAGAACCCCATAGCGGCGCTTACCGGATTGGCTGATCTGCTTAAAACACGCCTGAGCCATTTAAGTACTAACGAGATTGTGTCTTTTGTGCACGATATCAGCCGGTCATCAAACTCGATAAATAACCTGGTGATCAACCTGCTTGATTGGGCACGCACGCAAACCAGTAACCTGCACAGCCAGCCCGCGCATATTAACGTGCACGAGCTGGTGATGAAAAATGTTTATCTCGCCCAAATACAACTCACCAACAAGAACATAGCCTGCCGTGTAAATATTGATACCGACCATAATATTTTTGCTGATTACCAGATGCTGAACACGGTTATCCGCAATATTTTGAGCAACAGCATCAAGTTTACACCGGTTAGCGGCAGCATCAATATAACATCGGCAAGTATTGATGATGAGGTGGCCATTACCGTTGCCGATTCGGGCATAGGCATGTCTGCCGAACAGATAGCCTTGCTGAACGACCTGCAACCACAGGTAACGCTGGGTACCGCCGGCGAAACAGGGACAGGCTTGGGCTTGCAGATATGCCGCGATCTTGTAAAGGCCAATAATGGGCGCATGGAGATTTCCAGCGTGCCGGGCAAGGGGTCGGCAATCACGGTGGTGCTGGCAAGGTCAACCACGGCTACCGTAGCGCTGCCTGTTAATGATGCTAACGCGATGGATGATAACTCGATCATTCCGGATGATAGCGCGCACTTATTACCCGATGCCAAAAAGCAGATACTGAAAGGTAAACGCATATTGATAGTTGATGATAACCAGGATGTACGTAATTACTTGAAAGCCCTACTGGCCGGGATATTTGAAATATTTGAGGCCGACAATGGCGTTAACGGACTCAAAATGGCCAAGGATACCCAGCCCGAACTGATCATCAGTGACCTGATTATGCCGGTTATGGATGGCCTGGAGTTTTGCAACGCCATAAAAAGCGATATCAGCACCAGCCATTTACCGGTGCTGCTGTTAACCGGCGAGAATAACGAGCACAGCCAGCTATCGGGTTATGAGGCGGGGGCTGATATTTACCTCACCAAGCCAGTTAACAGGCAAATATTACTAAGCGTAATATTCAATTTCATCAAAAATCTTGAGCGGGTCAAGAACCGCTTTATGCACACCGATCTGCTGGTGCCCGATGATCTGGACTATAATAAACTGGATAAGGAGTTTTTGGAAAAGATGAGCGGCTACATCGAGCTTAACCTATCAAACGCCGATCTGGATTACAAGATGCTAAGCGAACACGCCGCCATGAGCCGTACGGTGCTATACGCCAAGTTTAAATCGTTAACAGGTATGGGTGTGCACGATTTTATTAAGAACATCCGATTAAAAAAGGCGCTGGAGCATCTACAGCAAGGCAAACTAAACATCAGCCAAATAGCTTACGAGGTAGGTTTTGCCACACCATCGTACTTCTCAAAAAGCTTTACTAAGCAATACAAGTTAACGCCGAAGGAGTATGTATTATCCTTGAAAAATAAGAGTGCGAATACGGTGCATTAACATTGTTAAATAGCTGTTAGCACCCAAAACAGGACTGCATTACATTCAATCGGGATTATTGGAAAGCCCTGAAATAGTTGCCATGATAGATTTGTGAATGCGAAATCTGTTATTGAAAAACTATCGAACCAAATTAACATTACTGCTGCCTTTTGTGCTGATGATATTCAGCGCGAAGGCACAGGTTGCAAACCCCGGTTATCATACCGCGTTGAGCTATAGCTGGGAAATAAACACGCAAGGCAGCAAACCTGTACCGGTACTGTTGCTTAGTAATAATAGCGATTCAGCTATTCCGGTTAGCGGTTGGTCGATTTATTTCAACTCCATTAAAAAAACGCTGCTTGTTGGTGAGGATTCGCTTAAATATCAGATCAGTCATCTGAATGGCGATTTGTTTCGTATCAAATTTAAATCGGCACAGGTTACGCTGAAACCTAATGAAACCTTCCGGATAAACATCACCGTGCCCGAGCTTCGCAACTTTACCGAAGTTGCCAAAGGTTTTTATTTAGTATATGATGACGATGCCGGCAAAGGCTATCCGCTTAAAAATACCACCGTTTTAACCAACAGCATTGAGCCCGAAATAGCACTGGCATCGTACCAAAAAAATGCGCAGCTAAGTCTGCCCGCGCAGGTGCCGCCATCGTTGGTTTTTCCAAGCCCGGTGAGTTACGAGGTGCAAAAAGGTACGTTCACGTTAACGGCCAAAACGGTGATCGTAGCGCCGGATAAGTTTAAGAGCGAGGCAGAGCTTTTAGCCTCCGAGCTTGAAGGATTATTGGGCACCCGGCCATCAATAGTTTCTAAATCAAACTCGACCCCGGCAATTAAATTAGTAGAGGGCAATTCACCTGCCGAAGGGTATAGTTTAGTTGCCGATGCAAGGGGTGTTACTATAACCGCATCGCAGGCGGCGGGGATATTTTACGGCATACAATCGTTAAAAACCATGTTGCCGCCCAAAGCATGGGCTGCCAGGCAAACAAGCATTATGGTGCCGTTTGTAAGGGTGAGCGATGCGCCAAGGTTTGGCCACAGGGCTTTTATGCTTGATGTTGCCCGTAACTTTCAATCGAAACCTAAAGTGTTAAAGATATTGGATGTGATGGCGCTTTATAAAATGAACGTACTGCACTTTCACCTGAATGATGATGAGGGCTGGCGACTTGAAATTAACGGTTTGCCTGAACTAACACAGGTAGGATCAAAGCGCGGCCATTCGACGGATAAATTTGCCATGCTGCCGCCATCATACGGCTCAGGGCCTGAGAGTGATAATGCTTTTGGCAGCGGCTATTTTAGCCGGGCCGATTATGTGGAGATATTAAAATACGCCACTGCAAGGCACATCACCGTGATCCCGGAAATTGAAACGCCGGGCCATGCCCGTGCCGCCATAAAATCAATGGATGCGCGGTATAATAATTACATCAAAAAAGGAATGAAGGCGGAGGCCGAGCAATATTTGCTTCGCGATATGGCCGATAGCTCGGTTTACCGCTCGGTACAGGGCTGGAACGATAATGTGCTGAATCCGGCCATGCCATCAACCTATGCCTTTATAAAAAAGGTGACATCCGAGATCGCTAAAATGTACGCTGACGCAGGTGCTCCGCTAAAAACCATCCACATGGGTGGCGATGAAGTGCCCGAAGGGGTTTGGGCAAAATCGCCAGAGGTAAGTAAACTGATGGCGCAGGATGCCGGTATCGGGTCGGTATATGGTATATGGAAGTACTACTTCGGCAAGGTGAATGATGTATTGAAGGAGCAAGGGTTATCATTATACGGATGGGAGGAGATAGGTCTTAAACGGACGGTTGTAAATAACCGTAAACATTGGGTGTTGGATACTACGGTTGCTAACCGCGGCTATACCACCGATGTATGGAATAATATTATAGGTACAGGCGCTGAAGATCTGGCGTATAATCTGGCCAATAACGGCTTCAAGGTGGTGTTATCCAACGTAACCAATATGTATTTGGATATGGCATACAATAACAGTTTTTATGAGCATGGCATGAACTGGGCGGGCTTTGTAAATGTTGATAAGCCTTTCTATTTCATCCCGTACAATTACTACACCACCACAACCGAAAATGAATATGGCGAACCAGTGCCGCAATTGGTTTTTAAAAACAAGGCTAAGTTGAAGGATGAGGCTAAGCAAAACATAGTAGGCCTTCAATCGGCATTATGGTCTGAAACCCTGTATGCGGATAGTTTGCTGGATTATATGCTCCTCCCCAAATTATTAGGCGCTGCCGAGCGCTCATGGGCCAAGGCTCCCGAGTGGTCAACCTTTACCGATTCTATTTTTACAAGCACCCAGTACAAACAAGACTGGGCCAAATTTGCCGGCACCATAGGTACGCGCGAATTACCACGCCTTGCTCATTATCAGGGCGGCTATCAGTACAGAATATTCGAGCCCGGGGTGGAGTGTAGCAATGGGGTAGTAAAGGCCAACGCGCAATTGCCCGGCTTTACTATCAGGTACACAACCAATGGCGGCGAGCCAAACCAAAATAGTGCGGTATATAAAACGCCTATTACTACTAAGGGAACCATTACGCTCAAAGTATTTGATCAGCGGGGTAGATCGGGCAAAAAAGTGGTGGTGCAAAATAATTAAACAAGCAGCTATTACTATTATGTAAACACCTGTGTGTATCTTCAGAATGAAATAATTACATTTGAACGTTAACGTACACGTAATTTCGTTTTGTGTTGATGCAAACAGGTGAATTAAACAAAGGTCGCTCCATAGCTATTGATGCCCTGCGGGCTATTGTAATGGTGTTAATGATATTTGTGAACGATCTGGGTTCGCTTAAAAACATCCCCAAAGGTTTGGAGCATGTTAAGGCCGATGTTGATGGTATGGGCCTGGCCGATGTGGTGTTCCCTGCATTCTTGTTCATAGTAGGCATGGCCGTGCCTTACGCCATCCAAAGTCGCCAAAAAAAGGGCGATACAACCGCCACAATATTTAAGCACATTGTACAGCGCAGCCTGGTGCTGCTCATTATGGGCTTTATGTTTGTTAATTCCGAAACTTATGTTAACAGTGGCGCAATTATCAGTAAGGATGTATGGGTGCTGCTGCTGGTTGTCAGCTTTTTCCTGATATGGCTTGATTATCCCGACCCGCATCTGCCTAAAGTTAAAATACTGAAAGCTATTGGTGTAGTTATGCTGATAGTCCTCGCTTGTATTTACCATGCAGATACAGGCACAGGTATATTGGCGCTCAGGCCGCAATGGTGGGGTATATTGGGTAAAATTGGCTGGGCTTATTTTACGGTGAGCTCCATCTATCTTTTCAGCGGACAAAAACTGTGGGTGCAAATAGCGGCATTGATGTTCTTTATGCTGTTCTGCTCAGCAAGCCATTTGGATTGGCTTAAGCCGGTTGAGTGTATAAAAGATTATTTTTGGATAGCAGGCAGTGGTTCGGTATCGGCATTATCGATGGCCGGTATAATTTTAACAATGTGGTATCGTAAATATGGTATCGCAGACAATACTTTTTGGTTATTGGCTTTGGGCTTTGCGGTGGTGATGATAGCATTCGGCTTTGCAACGCGGCCATTGTGGGGCATATCAAAAATACAGGCAACACCATCGTGGGTGGCTATATGCGCGGGTATCACGGTTTTGGCCTTTATGCTGATCAGTTATCTAACTGATGTTAAAAATCGAACCACATGGTATAACTTTATTAAACCAGCCGGTGTGTTCACGCTTACCTGTTATATGTTGCCATACATACATTATTCGATCGTAAAAATGATGGATATATCATTTTTGCCTTTATTTTTACGTACGGGCGGGGTAGGGCTTATCAAATCGCTGATATACGCCTTGCTTATAGTTTTTATAACCGGCTTGCTGGCTAAAAAACACATCCGCCTTAAATTATAAACTAAATTACTATCAATGGAGCATCAATATTCATCATATCGAGGTACAGGCGTGCGCATGGAGCAAAGCATGCGCTGGTTTGGTCCGGCAGACCCGGTGAGCTTGCAGAATATTAAGCAGGCCGGTTGTACAGGTATCGTTACCGCCCTGCACCATATCCCTAATGGCGAGGTTTGGTCTGTTGATGAGATACAGAAACGTAATGAGCTGATCAACGCCGCTGGCCTGAACTGGAACGTGGTAGAAAGTCTGCCGGTGCATGAAAGTATCAAGACCCAGGCCGATGGCTTTATGGAGCTGATAGAAAACTACAAAACATCCATAAAGCATTTAGCGCATTGTGGCATAAAAACCGTCACCTATAATTTTATGCCTGTGTTAGATTGGACACGTACAGATCTTGATTATGAGGTAGCCGATGGTAGCCGCGCGTTACGTTTTGAAAAGGCCGCCTTTATAGCCTTTGATGTATTTATACTGCAACGCCCCGATGCCGACCATGAATATACCTGGGATGAACTGAACCGCGCCAAGCAGCGTTTAGCCCAAATGAGTGATGCTGAGAAAAATAAGCTGATAGCCAATATTATTGCCGGTTTGCCCGGCAGCGAGGAGCAGTTTACCCTTGATAACTTTAAGGATGCGCTGCGCCCTTACGATGATATTACCGCCGATAAGTTGCGGACTAACCTGGTTTATTTTTTACAGCAGGTGATACCCGTTGCTGATGAACATGGGGTGAAAATGGTTATCCACCCCGACGATCCGCCGTATGGCATATTAGGTTTACCGAGGGTGGTAAGCACCTTGAGCGATCTGCAATATATTTTTGATGCCGTGCCTTCGCTTAACAATGGCTTGTGCTTTTGCTCGGGCTCGTTCGGGGTAAGGGCTGATAATGACCTGCCCGGGTTGGTGAGGCAATTTGGCGACAGGATAAACTTTTTGCACCTGCGCAATACCAAGCGCAATACCCTTGGCGATTTTTATGAGGACAACCACCTTGAGGGCGATGCCGATATGTACGAAATAATAAAAGAAGTGGTAGGGGTAATGCAAAAACGCGACATAAGCATCCCGGCACGGCCCGATCATGGGCACCAAATGCTGGACGATCTGGATAAAAAGGTAAACCCCGGCTATTCCGCCATTGGTAGGCTCAGGGGAATTGCCGAAATACGTGGGCTTGAACTGGGTGTATTGCGTAGCATGGCATCGCGGTAATTATATTAGCATCGCTGTAAGCCATAAATTTTTTTGTTATTTGCGGCGGATAAGCAAAATGCAGCTAAATATAAATGAGCGATAAAAAAGAACTCGTAGGCGTAAAAGAAATTGCCCGCCGTGCCGGTGTATCCATAGGCACGGTCGACCGGGTTTTGCATAACAGGGCGGGAGTTTCTAAAAAAACACAAGCCAAAATTCTGGAGATAATCAAAGAGCTCGATTATCAGCCCAATATATTGGCCCGCAGACTGGCCTCTAAAAAAGTACTTACCATAGCCGTGCTTATCCCATCCGCGTCGGCCGAAACAAATTATTGGCAAGCCCCGCTTGATGGCGTTATTGATGCCGAAGCAGAAGTTAAACCTTACGGCATTGTTGTAGAGAAATATCTTTTTGATCAAAACAACAAATCATCCTTTGTAAAACAATACAAAGCCATATTAAATAAGGGTGTTGATGGCGTGGTACTTGCGCCCATGTTTATGCAGGAAGCGCGCGAATTTGCCGCCGAATGCGATGAGAGGCAAATACCCTACGTGTTCATCAATTCTGATGTGCCCGATAAATGCGGTTTGTGCTACATAGGCCCCGATCTGTACCATAGTGGTGCCACGGCAGCTCACCTTATAAAATACCTTGTACAGCCTGGCGATGAAGTGCTGGTGGTCAATATCTCTAAAGAAATTGATAACCTACACCACTTGTTGCGTAAGGAGGAAGGCTTTAGGGAGTATTTCAGGATCAATGATCTGAGCAATAAAATAGTTAAGGTTGATATTCGCGATACCGATCACCTCTCGGTAAAGCGTGAACTGGCTGTGATGTTGAAGGATCATGATGTGAAGGCCATTTTCGTAACCAACTCCCGCGTATCATACGTTGCCCAATATATTGCCGAGGCAAAACGTACCGATGTTAAACTGATAGGTTATGATTTTTTGGAGCAAAATATATCGTACCTGAAGGATGGCGTTATCGAGTTTTTGATCAGCCAAAAACCAAAGGAGCAGGGCTACCGGGGCATAATTACGCTTTACAATCACCTGGTGCATAAGGCCGGAGTTGATAAGCATTATTATATGCCTATAGATATTATTACCAAGGAGAATTACCTTTTCTATAAAAATTAAAAACCCATTTCAGGTATCTATCCTGCCGGGCTGGTAAATGCTTTTTATAGGCTGATTTTCAATTATTTTCACAATAAGGGACAATAAGTTACACAACAGTAACAGCCCCTTTGCGCCACGTGGAATGTGTATGTACTTTTGAATTATATATTATTATACTTCAACCTTTTACCACACCACACCGTCATGATTAGCAGATGCTTTACGTTAAACGTATTTTTAAATTTTAAGCGAAAGTCCCTTTTAGTACTCATTTTATCCATCTTAATTTCGGACACCGCATTTGGCCAGTGGACACGCAAGGCCGATGAGATCAGCAAGCGTGCCGAATCAAACAACGTACTCTATAAAAATAAACTATATGTTTTCGGCGGGTTTGGCGATAACCCCATCATCGAAAAAACCAACGAGGTTTATGATATAGCCGCCAATAAATGGAGTAAGATAGCCTCGTTTCCGGTAGGTAAAGAGGTTACGCACCAGGGCGTAATACTTGTTGATGATAAGGTATGGCTGATAGGCGGCAGGTTAGTAGATGCCTACGGCCCGGCAAGCAGCCACGTACTTATTTATAACATCACCACCAATACATGGTCGGACGGGCCCGAGTTGATCGATCCCGACGCGAACAAGGTGTTCCCGATAGGAGCCGCGGGTTATGCGCTTTTGGGTCGAACCATACACGTTTTTGGTGGTTTTGGTCCCACTTTATGCGAGGATCAGGCTAATTTGCACCTAACCATTGATGTAGATAAGTACATGGCCGATCCGCAGCATGTAACCTGGGAGAATAAGTTGGCGCCGATGCCCATACCCCGTAACCATTTAAGCTCAGTAGTAATAGGGGGCAAGATATATGCGCTGGGAGGCCAGTTTCTGCATGATTGCGGTGCTGTGGACAAGATGTATTGCCACGTATACGATAGCGCTACCGATACCTGGACACGGCTAACCGACCTGCCTAAACCACGCTCGCATGCCGAGGCGGCTACCTTTGCTGTTGACGGTAAGATATTTTTAGTAGGCGGGCAGAGTTATAATAACCTCACCCAAAACTCAACCTATCAGTTCGATCCAAAGGCTAACAATGGCGCCGGGGCATGGACTAATTTGTCATCATACAAACTTCCCGGTACCTTCCTGGGTTTGTCATCAAAACTGGCGGGTACTTCATTCATCATCACCAACGGTGCTTTAGATAACTATGGCAACGAGCGTAAAGAAACTTACACCGCCAAAGTAGCCCGTAGTACCGCCCGTACGCTTGGTTTTACCCAAGCCTGTATTAGTGCTGATGTTAGGGTAGATAGTACCGCGCAGATAAAAAATCTGCTGTATTGTATTGAAGATACCGCGCCTTACACCATAACATCTGATGTTGCCTGGCTCAGCATCACCAAAAATCAAAGCGGCAACGTAACGCTCGAAGGACAGGATATTCATGTAGCTATAAACCCCGCAGGATTGGCGCCGGGGCATTACACGGGTAACATTACAACCAAAGGGCCGCTGGCAAATTCAACGGCTAAGTTTTGTGTTAACCTGAATGTGCTGCCATCGCAACAGCCCAAAACTCAGTATGCGTTGGTGGTTGATACCATAGGTATCGGCACTATAGCCCGATCGCCGGAGCGAAGTACTTATGACTCGAACAGTGTTGTTAATATAATAGCTACCCCCGCCTCGGGCTGGTTGTTTAAGGAGTGGACTGGCGATACCGTTGCAACCACCAATTCATTTGCTGCTTTAATGGATACCAGCAAACATTACACCGCCACATTTATTAAGGATACGACAATAGCTGTAGCCTTAATATCAAACATTGCTGCTACCACCAACAAAAGCTATGTGCTGGGGCAGTTAAATACGGGCGTTGTTTATTATAGCGATCGTACTTATAAAATTACCTCTGTACCATCAGTATTAACCGGTTCGCCATTCATCAAAACACCTAATGATGATAAGATGAATACCTCAACCAACATCCTGTCGTTCACGTTGGGGCAGGCGGCAACGGTGTATGTGGCTTACGATCCGAGGGTTACATCGCTACCCACCTGGTTAAAAAGCTGGAAAAAACTCACCGACAAAATAGGTATCGACGACCCTAAACTAAGCTCGCTTACCTTGTATAGTAAGGATTTCGCGGCGGGTAAAGTAACCATTGGCGGTAATTACGCCAGCCCAACAGCAGGTACGCTTTGCGAGTATCTGGTGATAGGCAAAGTGCCGGCAGCCACGGCATCATCCCGTACGGCTTTAATGAGCTTAAAGGGCGGAGCGTTTGAATCGTATTCGGCAACAAATACTATTGATCCGCAAGCTACAGTAAGCAAGATACAGCTATACCCTAACCCGGTGAGCGATAGGTTCCAGGTTACATTCCCGGCTAACTATAAAGGCGCATCATCAGTTACTATAGTTGATATGAATGGTAAAGTTTACCCGGTATCAAAATCGGTTATCAATAACAACACGTTAAAGATGGATATTAATATTAACCAGCTTTCGTTAAAAACAGGTATTTACTCGGTATTAGTACGCTCAAAAGAGGGTAAAACCGATGTTGTAAGATTTATGGTACAGTAGGCTGCGTTATGGCAAAAGTTTATTAACCACCTTGTTAAGGGTAAGCCCTTGTACAATGATGGAGAAAACTACTATAACAAAGCCTGCGGTAAGTATCATAGGTTTATATTCTGAGTCGGGCAGAGAGAGGGCAAGTGCAACTGATATACCGCCCCGCAAGCCTCCCCAGGTCAAAATTAGTACACTGCTGTTTTGTATTGCCAGCGATCGCCTTAAAACGATAACCGGCAATGCAATACTCAGTGCACGGGCTATCAGTAAAATAACAATAGCCATACAACCAACCAGTAAATAAGTGGTACTTACGTTTAGCGAAACCAGTTGCAGACCTATCAGTACAAATAATATAGTATTCAGCAATTCATCCATCAGCGACCATACCTTTTCCAGATATTGTTCCTGACTAATTGCTTCGTGGCGGTTAAAGCAGTGGCTGCCTATTAGTAACCCCGCCACCACAACGGCTAATGGTGCCGATACATGCAGTATGCCCGCCAATGCCGATATGCCCAGCACCAGGCTGACAGATATCATTACGATGGTTTGAAAATCGGTAATGGCCCGCATCATGCGGTAAGCCAGAAAACCTAATACGGCACCTAAAACCACTCCCCCAAATACCTCTAAGGCGAATAGTCGCGCGGCTTCTGAAAAGGAAAAGAACTTATCAGGTATTGATGCTACCTCCGAAAAACTCACGAATAACACTAACCCGATACCATCATTAAACAAAGATTCGCCCGATATAATGGTTTTCAGCCTGTCGGGCATTTTTGAGCGGGTGAGCAAGGCGGCCACGGCCACAGCATCGGTAGGGGAGATGAGCGCGCCGAATACTAGGCAATACATAAAGGGCACATGTAAGCCAATAAGGCCAAGCACCTCGAATAATATCCCCGCAAAAATCAATGTAGATAAAATAACCCCAATGGTGCTGATGATGAGTACACCGCGTAGGTTTTCGCGCAGCTTGTTTACATCAATATGCAGGGCGCTGGCAAACAGCAGGAAACCCAGCATAACATCAAGCAAGGTTTTTGAAAAATCAATTGAGTGAGTAAGCTCGAATATCAAATGTGTTAGCCGAGGGGTAACAGACCCGGCAATAACCGTAAACAGCGCCGCGACTATTGATAAAAGCATAACACCTATTACGCCGGGTAGCTTTATCCAACGGGCATTTATATAACTAAACAGGGTACTAATTGTAACTAAACTGGTAATAATAATGATCAAATTCATAGGCATGTCCGGTTGTTTTACAAATATGTAAAAGAATGGTTTGCCCCGGTATCATTAATCAACCTAAATTTAAATTTAACTTACTGCTGATAATAACACTTCGCGCTATTACACAAACTACTGTGCGTGAGTTACTCAATTGCTATGTTTTTGAATGATGAATTTTAATTGCATTAACAAAAACCAATCAATAATTAGAATGTTATTAGAGAAGTATCGCAAGATATAACTTCCGGCTACCTCAAATCTATCTTGTTTACAAACGCAACAGTTTGTGGAGGAGCGGGCGTCATATTGTTGACTTTCTCCACACATTTATAAAATCATCTGAATTTTGTTTAATCCTTAAGGTTAATTTTGTGCAGCCGTAACGTGTTGTTAATGAGTGTTATGTTTCCTGTTTTCTTATAAATTAAACAAAAAAATATACACTTGGTAAGAAGTTTGTTACAAAAGGGTATCCCCAAGGCATTGCAAGCTCATTTGAAGCTAAGAAGACATTAAAAAGCAGTAATCATCATCAGGTTGCTGCTTTTTGGCTTTATACGGATGTGTTATAGAAATGTTTTAATCGCCGTTTTTTGCATTTTTAAGCTGATACACACTATAAGTGTAGCTTTCACAATATGTTACCCAATCAAACTGTAAGCCCCTCAAACGCCATAATTTACACCAATAACAAGGTATATTTGCACTACATGGGGTAGAAATATCACTGTCTGTAAGATTAAAGCGAAAGCCCGTGCAGCAAGTGTCCGGGCTTTTTTATAATGTTAGCATTTAACATTGAATAGAATTTTACGAGTGGTATTTGCTACTACTTATGTGATAAGGTTTAGGTTCAAAGGCTCAGGCAGCGAGTGTCCTGGGCCTTTTTTTATTAAAAACCTTATAATGCGATATCATAATAACTAATTTTTTATGGCGCGTTTGCTTTGATCGTCCGTTTCAGAGTTTAATAGCGCCAATGTTTCGGTGTATTTTTCGAGCAGGGCAATGTATTTATTTTTCCATTCACCCGGTTCGGCCTTATCTTCTGTTAAGGCAGGTTTGGGGCGTGGCTTAGCTGCGAAAAACATATCTGAAGTAAACATATCCGGAAATTCCTCCGAAAAATCATGACCAATGCAAACTCCTATCTCATGTATAAGCTCCTTTTTAAGATCAGCGGAATGGAACCAGTTATACAATGTGCGCCTGTTTACATTAAGTTGTTTGGCAAGCGAACTTAATTTAACGCCACGTTTGCGTATAGCGTTTTCAATTAACTTTCCCTGAATGGTCACGGTGATCATGTAATAATTGGTTTAACACTTTGGCTTAAAAGGCAAATATGTGTTTACAGATTCACATATTTTACCCAAATGTAAGTTAAACAATAACAAAAAGTATACAATTATTAATTTTTTATTAAAATATATTTAACTGTTATGATAGATGTTCGTTCTTGTTTATGTAATCCATGTTTAACAAAATGGATTATAAGAATGTGACCCTCTCAGATACCCAGGCCACTGATTTTGATACATTGGTAAATTCGCCGTTTTTTATCTTGCCTAATACTAAGCCATTCCCTTTAAATTGAATTTCGAAAAACCTAAAGTGTTTTTTATCAAGAGATTGGTCTAATAAGCCCTGCTCATCCAGACACAAGGTATTGCCATCAAGTTTAAGTTCTATTATCTTTTTACAATCCAGCAGGGGGCATATCGCTCTCAAGGTATTTTCAACCTGAATAACGTTTATCTCTTTTTTTGTTGAATCAATCAAAATGCCTGTAATTACTTTCGGTAGATGCATAATATTTAATATATATGAATTTTAGGAAAGTAAATAAGGATGGTAGCAGTAGATGAGGCTTATTTAAATTCGGAAAATTTTGTGAGCAAATCAGTTAAGTATCTAACACTCCTTTGCGGAATAATGTTTTGTGCAACTACTTATCAGGATATATTATTTCCTTGTAATATAATTGAATGTATAATATATTGATGGCTTAAGCATTGTGATTTACATAGTTAAATTTTTAAGCGCAGATTATCTGCTATTTAGTGTATTGTAACTTTATTAAAATGTACAATTACAATGCTATCAAAAAAGTACCTTTGAACAGTATTTTCAAGTTGGCACAACTACCGTAAATGGTAGCGGTGTTTTACAAAAAATAAGTTGAAATATTTTTTGTAATAATTTTATTATACAATATACAGTTGTACAGTAAGTTACGTTATAAAGTATTAGATTTACAACTTTAAGGAATAAAATAGTTGTTTAAGTACAAAACCGTCAGCAAGCGGTGAACGTAAATACCTTAACCAATTATAAAAAGTATTTTTTTTAACAATGACCCCATTTACAGCAGCAGCATTATTCGCGGGCGTGCCTATTGGCGCTTTTGGCCTTGCGAAAGCAAAAATTAGTAAAGAACCAGGCTCAATTGAAATTGGAGCGATGGTTCAGATCACCGAAGAAAATTCAAATTACTTCGGTAAGGAAGGTAAAGTGATGGATGCCAATGCCGAACAGGTATTTGTGCAGTTTGATGATGTGGACGCGGTATTATCTTTCCAATTGGATGAAATAGAGCTGTCTGTCAAACCCGAATAAATATCAGTAATACCTTAAAAAATCTTCATGCTCCCGGTTTATATCGGGAGCATTTTTGGTTTGCAGTCATTTGTGCATTACGCCAGTTCATCATAGGCATCGCAGCGCCTAAACATAATGAATTGCTTTATGCCATGAAACTCTCCCGACATATCCCAAGCCTGAGTATAATTTATCAACAGGTTTGATACATCTTCCCAAAGTTCATTGTTAAAGGTGCATTCGCCTATAACATTTTCACCTGCACGTTTTGATAGGTATATCTTTATCCAGTTGAATTTATTGGTAGTTAATTTATCGGGGATGTGATTCTTTAAAAGCTCAAGAAGTGTAGTTTCATCAGGCAGATGATCCCATTGCCCCTGGGTGTGTAAAATGCCGGGCTTAGGGTGCCACAGTACTTGTTTACCGTTGATAGGTTGCCATGAAGTCAAGCTCAGGATTGTGACTGTCTATTAGGCTGTCAATTATGGTTAATAGAGTGCTGTTGATATAATTATTTAATACGTTGCTTGCCTGGTCTTCAAGCGAGTGGCCCATACCAGCTACATTTTCTACAATGCCATCAGGAAAATATTGTTTGTGGGACACTGATATCATCAAATGTATAACGCTCGGGTGATTCGCCGGATTATCAATCACCGCTAAGCAGATCTCTAATTGACTATTTACGATCAAAGCCAGATATTGTGGATGCCTTTTAACATCATACCCCATCTCAATAAGGCGGGATTCAAGTGCATTTAACACAACCAGGTTCTTATTTATGTATGATGCATCTGATGGCTGGGCAATATTGGTGTTTGATGCCTTCTTTTTAAAAAAATCGAACAATCCCATATTGCGTTATTACTTATGATCTATCTCTCTCAAAAACTGTGCAGGTACGTGATCGGTAAGCCAAACCTTATTTTCAGACAGATAAAACGTATGGCCACCTGTATGCATTTCGTTTGCCAATACCTCAAACACCCGGGGCTTTCCATGCCTGCTACCTACCTTGATAGCGGTTTCAATATCAGCACTTAAGTGTACATGTTGCCGGCTTCGCTTTTCAAGGCCCACAGCTAAAATGGACGCGACGGATTTTTCGCCTGTACCATGATATAATATCTGTGGTGGTACTTCCGGATGATAGCCCAGCTCTACCGCTACAGAATGACCCTGACTGGCCCGGATCTTCAAACCTGTATCATCAAAAGCGAAACGCTTTTTGTCGCTTGTTGCTACTACATGCCTCAGCATTTCTGCGTCAATTTTTTGGCCGTGCAAATTGGCTTGCTTTAGTAGTTCATCTACATTTACCCATCCCTGTTCATCAAGCTCAATGCCTATAAACTGGGGTTGGTGCCTTAGTACAAGGCTTAAGAATTTGCTTGTGTTGGTTATATCTTTTTCTTTCATTGAAGGTTTTTCAGTAACGTAATGCTCTGCGGATAAGCTCTCTTTATTATCATAATTCCCCAACGTTTTTTGCAACTGCGCCCTTATTTGCTTTACCAAAACCCTGGGGCCTAATACCCGCATTTTAGCGCCGAAGCCTAACAGCTCGCGTTCCAGTTCAAAGTTAAGTATCACCTTAATGCTGAATATTTTGCCGTTTTCGTCCTCTGTCAATATTTTTTGGGTATGATGCAGAGGCTTGGTAATAACGTAGGGAGCGTTATCGGCATCTATCCAAAATATCACCTCGCAATCGCGCTGCCCCGGCGATTTGGTTACGCCGATGCAATTATCATAATACGTAGCCAGATCAATACTCGTGTTTTCGCGATAATGGTCATCATGCTCGGTGATGGATTGTATCCTATCCAAAGCCAGGTTTAAAATGTGTCCGCCCCGGCCATGGCGCATCCCCAGCACAAACCAGCGGTTGCGATACTCCTTCAGTAAATATCCGCTAAAGCAAAAGGTGCTTGCCTCCCGCGCCTTGAAAGACCGGTAGATTATACACATCGTTTTTTTAGCCACAATAAACTTACGTATCACCTCTATCCATTCCAGTCCCTTCAGGCCGTCGTTCTTTTCAAAATCAATTACAGGCGTGCTGTGGGTTTTTTGTGAGTATATCTTATCCTCCAGCTTGCTCACCATCTCGTTAAGGTCTGTAAAATGGTTAAAGCCCTTGAATTGCTTTAACAAGCCCGATACCTCGCCCAGCACCTGCATATCCTGCGCGCTAATAGGGCTGTTGGTAATGCTGTAATTCTTATCAGCATAGGTGTAATACTTTTTATCAACTACGATGATTGGCGCTTCGTAGCCCAGCTTGTTGCTGCGCATCATCTCAATATCCGCCTGTACCGATCGTCGGCTTACGCCCTTATCAATACCCTCAAACTCGTACAGCGCATCCGAGCAGGCGTCGATCAAATCATCAAGCGTCCATTTACGGTAGCGGTTTTGCAAACAATTATCAATAGTGCGGTAACGGATAAGGGCGTTGCGGTTAACAGGCATTTTTTTATTTCGGATTTCGAATTTTCAATTTCGGATTTTTAAACAGATTAATAAAACTCATTCTGTCCATTAATTAATTCTGAAAATTCCGGTTCAGACAACATTCCGGTTCAGACAAAAATTTTCAGGAAATTATCAATTTATTTTTACTACGCAAAAAGATTGCGCACTTGCTTTTTTGCTTTGTACTGTCGAAAGAAATTAACCATCATGGAAAAAGAAAAAATATCAAACGGCGAGATCAGCGCATTAGGCGTAAACGAACTTGAATTGCTGGTTACCTTTAGCCGTGTAGCTAACGGATTGCTGAAACATAACGTTATGGCTAAGGAGCAGATACTCATTAACCTTGAAGCGCTTATTGACGACCCCATGCCTTATGCCCTCAAAAAAGGCGGCAAGTTTAAAAACCTGGCCGAAAAGGTATTAGAGCTGCGTAAGGATGGCAAATTCATCAAGCAACAACGCTCGGTACATGAGTTGAAAAAGGAGATAGCTGATTTTCCGGTATATGGTATTGAACATATTGAAACCGGGGCGCTGGCACAGATGAAAACGGCTATACAATTGCCTATTGCCGTTGCCGGCGCCCTGATGCCCGATGCGCACCACGGTTACGGCCTGCCTATTGGCGGCGTGCTGGCCACGCGTATTGATACCATTATACCTTACGCCGTAGGTGTTGATATTGCCTGCCGTATGTGCCTGAGTATTTTTGATTTGCCCGCCGCTACCATTGATACCAAAACCGACAGCCTGAAAAGCCTGCTGTTAAATAACACCTTTTTTGGTATGGGCAGCGAGAGCAAACAACACCATGACGATAGCTTGTTTGATCGGCCGGAGTGGAACGCTACCAAGCAGATCCGCGCGTTGAAGGATAAAGCGCACCGCCAGCTGGGTACATCAGGCACGGGTAACCATTTTGTGGAGTGGGGCGAGCTTACCGTGGCCGATAATGTTTTGGCCGGTGTGCCTGCCGGTACCTACCTGGCCTTGCTGTCGCACTCGGGTTCGCGCGGGTTTGGGGGTAATATTGCCAACTACTACTCGGCCCTTGCCATGAAAAAAACCAAGCTGCCAAACGAGGCTAAACACCTGGCCTGGTTGGATATGAATACCGAGGAAGGGCAGGAGTACTGGATAGCCATGAACCTGGCCGGCGATTACGCCAGCGCCAACCACCACGAAATACACAACAAAATAGCCAAAGCTATGCAGCTTGAACCGCTGATGCGTATTGAAAACCACCACAACTTTGCCTGGAAAGAGCAGTTGGCAGATGGTACCGAAGTAATGGTACACCGTAAGGGCGCCACCCCGGCGGGCGAAGGTGTGCTGGGTATAATACCCGGCAGCATGAGCACGCCCGGTTTTGTGGTGAGGGGTAAGGGTAATGCCACCAGCATTAACTCGGCGAGCCATGGCGCGGGGCGGTTAATGAGCCGTAGCGCGGCGTTTAAAACCATACAGCCCGAACAAATAGCCGCCGAACTGCTCAACAAGAAGATAACCCTGCTTGGCTCCGACCTTGACGAAGCGCCTATGGTGTACAAAGACATACATACCGTTATGGCCGCCCAGCACGACCTGGTAGATGTACTGGCCAAATTTCAGCCACGCATTGTAAGGATGGCCGATCCGAAAGAGAGGCCGGAGGATTGAGATGAAATTCTTATTTAGAATCGGGGAGTACCTATCGACGTAAAATATGAAAAAACATCACCCAAATAGTATGTAAATTTAGTTATAAGTAGGGCTATGTTTAACATACTATCTTGATTTCTCAAAATCATTTTTAATTATTTCAAATATTATTAGTGATACCCAATTTATACCGTGTTTAATAATCGGTTTAAAAAACAAATCAGGGTATAAAAGTTTGGAAGATTCCAAATTATCTTGCCACGTGCCTTTTGCGTTATGGAAAAAACGATTTCGTAGTTCTATTATAAATTCGTAAAAACCTAAAAACTTAATTTTTATACTTTCATTTTCAACTAAGTCAACTATGTTTTTAGAGATTATTTTTTCGTGGTAAATTTTATGATATAGAGGTATGACTTCTTCTATCTCTATTTCTCGTAAATTAATTAAGATATTAGATTTATAAAATTCCTCATTTTTGAAACTTTCGGCAACAAATCTTTTGAAAAATGCTAATTCTCCATCTTTATCTTTGCCAAAAAAAGCCTGGAGATCACTGTAGGTTTTATTGTAATCCTTGTTTTTAGATACGTACATTAACGGAATGGAATAACAAATGCCTTCAATAATCCTATATAAATAAAAGAAGGCCTCTAAATATCGCTCATCATGATTTGCTACTAAACATTTTAGTAACTCAATTTCAATTGAATCGTAGAATTTTATATTATGTCTTGCTTTTCTGAAGTACTCATCTAAATCTTTAATTTTAACTTCTTCAGGAAAATTATTAATTATGGTTTTTGAGGTGACTTTTTCATTTTTAGAAAATGGAAATTGCAAAAAATTAGTTCTAAAGTGATAATTTTTCCCTTTGTATTGATCTTGACAATTAAGAGTTCCAGAAATTAGTCGGAAAATTTTTAAAATGGATGTTCCATTTTCAATTTTTATATTTTTACTCAGAGTGTTTTGGCGAAAAATACAATCTTGATACTTATATCTATCAATCATTGGTCAAATCGCTAAAATATTCTCGTAATTCAAAATTATCGTATTCTTTTAGTTTTCGATAATTTTTAAAATAATCAAAGGAAAGCTCTCTTCTCAATTTTCCCAGCTTAATTTTAGAGGGGTTAAAATCAGAAAAAGCTTGTTCAAATGTGGTAATTGATTTTTCAAATTCTTCAACCGATAATTTTTCAATTTCTTCTGATGAATATTTCATCCCTACTGCAAAACCTACTAAATTATTAGCTTGTTTTAACCATTTCAGAGAAATGAAACTATTTTGAAATTTGGCAACTGACTGAATAACATTTCGAAAAGACGAGTTGTTTTTGATAGGTTCATTAGAAATTATTTTACTCACTAAAAGTTCATCCATTTTTTCTTGGATGATTTTTTGATTATCCACCATTGGACTATTAGCCATATACGCCAAATATGCCTGAACTAAATCTGATTTATTAAATGAGTTAATTTTGACCTTTTCAGCTCTTTCTTTTTCTGTTTGCAATTCAATTCCCAACTCTTTAAAATCAAAGACATTTGCCATCATAACTTCAACTTGATGTCTTGGAGTCATAGGTTTTTGTCCGTTATTAAGAGTTATCATTCGATACAATAACTTATCATCATTGTCACTAAAAATAATATTTACGTAAAGCTTTTTTTCTAAATCAATTTTTTTGGAATCAGCCACACGCTTTAGTGTATTTAATCGTTGAATTCCGTCTAAAACGAAAGATGTACTGAAATTTTCTTCAAAAAAATCGCTAATGTCATTGTGTGAAGATTCTTTACCAATTTTTTTATTAACATAAGCAAGAGTAATTGGAGGCATGATGCAACCACTTTCAATATCTCGTTCTAATTTTTCATAAAATTTCTTGTCCTGTAACTTTCTTTGAAACTCAGTTTTGCTAATTAAAGGCACTAATTTCTCTATAGCATCTTGATATGATATTGAACCGTTAGCTACTACGCCGTTTATCACAGCATCAAAATCAATCTCGTATATCGTCATTGTTTACTCTTTTAAATGAAATGTATGTTGAAACTACAAAAAATAAATATAAGTTCATTTTTAAGTCTAAAATTAAAGAAAGATCCGAGCTTCGAACTCGTACACCCTCTTAAGAGTTCGAATCTCTCCTCGGGCAACTAAAAAAATAAAAATATTTTTCACTGCGCAAATACACTGCGTAGTGCCTCCCAATCTTTGTATCAACAAATCACAATAAGGAGGTTTATTATGAAATTCAACCTGTTAAGCAAAGTAAAAAATCAAGCGGTTAACCATGAGGCAGCCAGGGCGTTCACGCTATCGCCCGAAATGGAGCTGTACACCGCGGTTGTTACCTGGAGCTTAAATGATTCGTTTTACGAGAAAAATGAGGCGCGGTTAACACGTTTGCGTCAGTTAATATATGCGTGCAACCCTGTATTTGTGGGTAAGCTGGCTGTATATGCCCGCACCAAAATGTATATGCGTTCGGTACCGTTGGTATTGGTTACCGAATTGGCTAATCTGCACTCGGGCGACGATCTGGTCGCCCGGGTTACCGATGGCGTAATTGGCCGTGCCGACGAGATCACCGAGCTGTTGGCCTGCTACGAGTTACTGAACAAGCGTACCGGCACCAAAAAGTTAAACCGCCTAAGCAAGCAAATGCAAAAGGGTTTACAGGCGGCATTTAACCGGTTTGATGAATATCAGTTTGCCAAATACAACCGCGATGGCGCCATTAAACTGCGCGACGCACTGTTTTTGGTGCACCCAAAAGCTAAGGACGATTTGCAGCAACTGCTGTTCAATAAAATAGCAGGCAATGATCTGCAAACGCCCTACACCTGGGAAACCGAACTATCGGCATTAGGCCAGGTAGGTTTTGACAGCGCCGAGGCCCGTGCCCAGGCGTTCCGCGCCAAGTGGGAGGAACTGATTGACAGTGGCAAGCTGGGCTACATGGCCCTGCTGCGTAACCTGCGCAACATACAGGATGCGGAAGTGAGTTATGATCATTTCCAAAAAGTATGCACCCGCCTGGCCGATACCGGCGAGGTGGCCAGGGCAAAGCAGTTTCCGTTTCGTTACCTGGCGGCATACCGCGAGTTGATAGGCAAAAACGAACAAACGCCCATAAAATGGCTGCCCAAAAATTTGAGCGCGATGCTGCTGGGCACCAAAGGTTACACCGGCGAATTGCTGGATGCCCTGGAAAAAGCCGTACAGGCAAGTGCCGCCAACATTAAGGGCTTTGACCAAAACACACGTGTGCTGCTGGCCTGCGATGTTTCAGGATCAATGCAGATGCCCGTATCGGCCAAAAGCAAGGTGCTGTTGTATGATGTAGGCCTGATGCTGGCCATGCTGCTGCAATCGCGTTGTAAAAACGTGGATGTAGGCATGTTTGGCGATAAGTGGAAAACCATTGCGGTGCCACGCAACAATATATTGGGTAATGTGCAGGAGTTTTATCGCCGAGAGGGCGAGGTGGGTTACGCTACCAATGGCTACCTGGTTATTAAGGATATATTGCAGCGCAGGGCGCCAATGGATAAGGTATTCATGTTTACCGATGCCCAGTTATGGAACAGCAACAACACGGCCGACCATATACAAACGCTGTGGTTACGCTACAAGGCCGAGGTATCGCCGAAGGCTAAACTCTATCTGTTCGATTTGAAAGGCTACGGCACTACGCCATTACAGGTACTACGTAACGATGTTTACCTGATAGCGGGTTGGAGCGACAAGGTATTTGAGGTGTTAGCCGCCTTAGAGAACGGCGCTTCGGCACTGGATGCTATTAATGAAAGCCCCCTAACCCCCTAAAGGGGGAACAAAAGGGGGATGCTTGCCAAATAAAATTATAATTCCCCCTTTAGGGGGGGAGGGGGTATAAGGATGCCGTAGAAACGGGTTACTTCGCGCCATTAAGGGGGAGGGCAGTGTAGCGAAAGCTGTGCTGAGGGTTCGAGTCCCTAAGCGGATCCCCCGTCCCGCGTTCGCCTGTTGCTCCTTATAAAAGCTAAAAAAAGAAGGTGTCGTAAATAAGTCTTACTTCGACCAAAGGAACCGTTGCCGGGCTATATGCTACGGGCGGTATAGGATGGCTTATTGCTCATTACCCTTCTTTTAAAAAGTAAAGAGGTGTCGTAAACAAGCGCTACTTCAGTATTGACGCCCAGGTTACCGGTTCGAGCCCGGTCTTTAGCGTTTCGTTTAACAGTGAACGCTTTGGTAGCTCAATTGGATAGAGCAGTGCACCGCGCTTGTTGCCAGTTACCCTTTTATAAAGATGATGCCGTTTGCAAGTGTTACTTCGAACTCTTAATCGCAAAACGTCACTTGATGCTATTGCTCATCTTTATTATTAAAGAATTAAAAATACCTAAACCTAATAAAAGATGCCGTAAGGGTGTGATACTTCGCTGGTGAAACCGCGTAAGCGGGCAGGTTCGAATCCTGAAAGACACACGCTGCCAATTGCTCTTTTATTTAATTGAAAAATTGATCAGACAATGAAAGAAGACATACTCCGCAAACTGCTCAATTTAGAACAGGCGGAAAATATAAAGATACTTTATGCCTGCGAGTCAGGCAGCAGGGCCTGGGGCTTTGCCTCGCCCGATAGTGATTTTGATGTGCGGTTTATATATACCCGGTCTATCAACCATTACCTCAGCATAACCCAAAAAACCGATGTGCTTGGCTTGCCTGTTGATGCGGTGTTTGATATAGGCGGATGGGATATAAAAAAGGCATTAAAGCTTTTTCTGCGATCGAACGCGCCGCTGTTTGAGTGGCTGCGATCGCCTGTTGTATACCGGTGCGATGATGCCTTCGTGGCAGATATGCAAAGCCTGATTCCCGAATATTTTTCGCCGCGGTCGGCGGCCAACCATTATCTTGCTATGGCAATAAATACCCTGCGCGATGATCTGCAAGCCGATCAGGTAAAACTTAAACGCTATTTTTATGCGCTCAGGCCTTTATTGGCTTGTTTGTGGATAATAGAAAAGCTGAGCGTACCGCCAATGGAGTTTGAACCGCTCAGGGTTATGATAGCTGATGAGCATATACAGCGACAGATAACCTGTTTAACCGAGCAAAAGAAGGATGCTGATGAAAAAGCGCTTATCAAACCCATACCTGAATTGAACAGCTGGCTGGCCACACAGCTTGAATATTGTAAACAAAGGTTACCATTGCTATCATCAGTACAAAGAGATACCCAGGCCCTTGATGCTGTATTCAGAAAATATTTGTTGCCATGACGTTTGAGGAACTAAAAAGCAAAAAAGAATTGCTCCTGCTGGATTGCATCAGCGGCAGCACCGCGTATGGATTGAACGTTAAAGAGTCGGATGTGGATAAGAAAGGCGTATTCATGATGCCCCGGCAACAGTATTACGGTTTTGACCGGCAAGATCAGGTAGCCAATGCAACCAATGATGAGGTTTATTTTGAGATAGGTAGATTTATAGAGCTACTAACCAAAAACAACCCCAATATATTAGAATTGCTGGCCACACCGCCCGAGTTTGTTTTGTACCGTCACCCCATAATGGATATGATCAGGCCGGAGGATTTTCTGTCGAAATTATGCCTGGATACATTTGCCGGTTACGCGCTAACGCAAGTAAAAAAGGCTCGTGGTTTAAACAAAAAGATAAACAAGCCACTAAGCAGCGAACGCCGGTCGGTATTAGATTTTTGCCATGTTATATATAACAACGGCAGCATTCCACTGACCGAATGGCTAACGGAAAATAAGTATGATCAGCAAGATTGCGGCTTAATAGCTGTAGATCATTTTAGGGGTACATATTTGCTTTACCACCAAAGTCAGCTAAAAAATGGTGAATACTTAAGGGGCATCGTATCAGGTCCTGATGCTGATGATGTGCAGTTAAGTACGGTGCCTAAAGGCATACAGCATATAGCCGTAATGAATTTTAATAAGGATGGTTATTCGGTTTATTGCCGTGAATATCGGGAGTATAAAGAGTGGGAAGAAAAGCGAAATCAGTCGCGCTATCAAAGCACGCTATCTCACGGTAAAAGTTACGATGCCAAAAACATGATGCATACCTTCAGGCTGTTAAGTATGGCCGAGGAGATCGCCTTATATCAGCAGGTTATTGTTAAAAGGCAGGATAGGGATTTTCTGTTAAAAGTGCGCAATGGTGAGTTTGAGTTTGACGAACTGATTGGTATGGTTGAGGATAAAATGGAGCGTATCAAAGATTTGTTCGCCGCCTCCAGGCTTCCCGAAAAACCCGATGTTAGCAAAGCTGAGCAATTACTGATCAATATCAGGACAGACCTTTATAGTATGATGTAACAACATTTTACTATAAAGGTCTTTTTTAAATCATTTTATTTAGAATTGGTTTAAATAAAATTAATACATTAGCAAATATTTGTAATTATGTTGCAGGGTTTGCTTTTGATCAACAATACATCGGCAGGGAAATTATCCTTTACAAAGCGCTGCACTGAGCTATCATCTACCTTATGAAAAATGCAGCTACCGAAGAATTATTTTTGCTGATCAAGAAAAAGCAACCCAAAACCTCTCCCATGATCATGGATGTGTACAGCGAACTTGCCGGTTTGGAAACCGAGGTTACCGCCGAGGAGTTGTGGCTCATGATGGTTAAAAAGCAAAAAATATCATTGGCATCGGTATATAATTATCTGCGTACCCTGGCCGAGTCCGGCTTTATTGAAAAGCGTAGCGACCTATCGGTCAAAAACCTGTTCAGTGTACAGCGTTCAAACGGTCAGTAAGTATTATTAATACCCGTCTTTTTAGGTTCATCGACTCATAAAGCCGGTTTACCGATACACCTGTTATTATACCGCCGCTTTGCCTCACTTTTATATTGATCAAAATATAAAAGTTATGGAACGCAAAAATTTTCTAAAGAGTTTAATGATCGGGGCGATATCAACCCCGGTGCTATTACACGCCTGCAAAAAGGATGATGACACGGTAACGCTCGATTCGGACGATACACAGGCAACCAACACGGGTTCAAGCACATCAGGCTGTAATGTAGCGCCTACCGAAACCGAGGGGCCTTTCCCCACCAAGCAACCGGCATCATACGTACGCAGCGATATTACCGATGGCCGTACGGGTTACAAGCTAACCGCCAAAATCACCATCACCAATACCAATAGCAGTTGCGCGGCACTTTCGGGAGCGTTGGTTGATATATGGCATTGCGATGCTGAGGGTAACTATTCGGAATACGGTGGCTCGGGAATGCAATCAACCAACTACCAGTCGGTACACTTTCTGCGTGGTCGCCAAACAACTGATACTAACGGACTGGTAACCTTTACCAGCATTTTTCCGGGTTGGTATACCGGCAGGGCAACGCATATACACGTGCATGTATATAACTCGGCAGGTAAATCATTAAAGGTTACGCAAATAGCCTTTCCTGAAGGTACAGGCTCGGCCCTGGCGCTGGTTAATGGTTACGATAAGGGCATGAGCAATTATACCTATAACAAAAGCGATAATATTTTTAGTGATGATACGGCCGGTATACAAATAGCCACCGTTACCGGTAGTAAGGCCGATGGTTTTGAGCTGGCTATTACCTTTGGTGTGCCCGCTTAATTTGTTCTGTTTTCATAACTACGATAGGGCATGCCCCAGCGGCATGCCCTTATTTAAAACCAGGTAAACATGAATACCAAAACAATACGCCTTTGCTACCGCAAAATAATCGATGCCTCGGCCACCAAAGCATGGGACAGGCAGGTGTTTGATGATAGTTATATGGAATACCGTATGCAGGTTCAAAATTTTGTTCAGGCAGAGCAGTACCCTTTGTATAGCGATCTGCTGCAACACAACCCGGAGGTAGCACTCATCAACCACATGGTAAGCGGTGCTGTAATAGGTTACCTGCAACAGCTTAACAATATTATGCCCGATGTGCTGAACGCGCTTGGCCGCAGGTTTTTAAAGTTCAATGAGTTTAAGTTCGAGATCATCAACTCACACCTTGATAATAAGGATAAGCACCGCATCTCTATCACCTTTTACTCCGAGCCGGTTTATTGGTTGGATACCATCGGGCAAAATTTATTATTGGCCGGTACCGATCAGCAAACCGATACCATGCTTACCGACCTTTTGCCCTTAACCCCTTACTTAAGTATTTATTCGTTACAAAACACGGAGATCAATAACCATGGAACAAACAGCAGCCACCATATTTTTAGCAGATAATCGCGGCCTGATGCAGGACGAACGCGAACAGCGCTTTAGCACCTTTAACTTTGGCGGTTATTATAACGAGCATAAGCTGCCATTTAAAAACCTTTGTACATTTAACGAGATCGTACTGGCTGCCGGTGCATCGGCCACTTATATGGTTGAGCATACGGGTTACGTAATATTACTGCCGGTTACGGGCGCGTTTAATTACACCGGTGAATTTAACCATACCGATGCCGAAGCAGGGGAGGCCATCATCATCCCGGCTGGCGAGGGGTATGAGTTTAGTATACAAAACCCTTACAAAGCCAATTGGGTAAGTTTTGTGATGGTGAATATAGAAACACCATTGTTACCCGTTGGTACATTCCACAAGGCTGAATTTGATATTTATTACAAGCAGGATGAGCTGGTGCCGGTTATAGGTGCCAATGATCTGCCTTTCGCGATGCAGATAGGCAGATTTGCGGGGCGCTGCGAAACCGAATACAAGGTGCGCGACAAAGCATCATCATTATTCGCGTTTACCATAGCCGGAGCCTTTGAGGCGCAAAACAGGTTACTGCACGCGGGCGATGGCCTTGCTTTATGGGATGCCGAAATATTTGAAGCCGAAGCCCTGAGCAACAACGCTGTATTGCTGGTAATTGAGCTTTATGCCTGATAGAAGCTGACGCTTACAGCGCGCCTTCTATCAGCATACCATAAAAATCGCCAACCTGCATACCCATGGCACGTACCTGTTGCGGTATCAGGCTATTAGCACTTTGGCCTGGTGTGGTGTTTACTTCAATAAAATAAAAATCGCCGGTATTTTCCTGGATAATAAAATCGATACGCACCATACCGCGGCAGTTTAGGCGACTGTAAACATCTTTTACAATGCTGGCTACTAATTCGTTTTGCTCGGTGGTCAGGTCGGCAGGGGTAACCTCGTTGGTAACGCCGGGGGTGTACTTGGCCTCGTAATCAAAAAAATCCTTCGAGCTGATGATCTCCGTAGCGGGCAGCACCGTTACCTTGTGGTTTAATCGGGCAATGCCAATGCTAAACTCACGTCCTTGGATAAATTCCTCTATCAGTATCTGATCATCTTCATGAAAAGCCTTCTCCAGCGCGGCAGGCAATGCGGCGGCATTGTAAACCTTGCTCATGCCTACGCTGCTGCCACCATTGTTAGGTTTGATGAACAGCGGGAACTTTAAGGTAGCGGCAATGGTAGCTACATCGTGCGCGTCGTTCTTAAATAGTTTTATAGAACGGGCGGTGTTTAAACCGTGTATGCCGTGCACCAAAGTTTTGGTGTACGCCTTGTTCATGGATATGGCCGATGTTGTGGCATCGCAGGTATTATAAGGCACGCCTATCATATCCAGATAGCCCTGCATCTTGCCGTCCTCGCCGGGGGTACCATGTATGGTGATGAAGGCGAAGTCAAACTTTATCTTGCTGCCATCAATGGTTATACTAAAATCATTCTTGTCAACATCAACGGTGCCATTGGCGGTTTCATGCAGCCAGTGGTTACGGTCAACCAAAATGGTGTACACGGTATATTTTTCCGGATTCAGATTGGCGGCTATGTTTTTGGCGCTGTTAATTGAAACTTCGTACTCGCCGGTATAACCGCCGGCCAAAAGGGCTATGTTTTTTGCTGACATGGGGTCAAATATAGGTTTTTAGCTGATACCTGTAAACGCTGTAAATTACAAAAATATCGGTGCAGGCAGGGCTAATATCATACGGTGGGTAAATCAGCTATTTGCCTGGTGTTTGGCGCTTAATCTTTCCTTAATTAAAATATTTCACCTATGTTTGATAGCTAATAGCTACCCCTGCTTACAACATGAGTAAATTTGGTGCATATATAAAATCTGCCTCTTTCCGTAAAACAATATTGTTTGCTGCGGCCTCAATTCTGGCTGTTGTGCTGATAGCCTTTTTTAGCTTGAGTTACTACACCCGCCATGGTTCGGGTATACCGGTACCTAAGTTAAAGGGCATGAATATCGATCGTGCTATAAGCCTATTGCAGGAGCAGGGCTTTGAGTATAAAATTGATTCGGCCTACATTGGCGATCAGCCTCCGGGCACGGTTATCGAACAAGATCCTGACCCTGAAACCAATGTAAAAGAGGGTAGGGTGATCTACCTCACCATAGTTACCACACAAGCCCCGATGGTATCATTGCCCGATATGGAGCAGAATAACTACCGCGAAGCCCTGGCTACCTTAGCTAACTACGGCTTAAAGCTGGGCGATACCAGCTACCGGTCAGACATTGCGCGCGACCGTGTGCTTGAAGTGCGTTTTGGCGGCAAGGTGGTTGAGGCCGGTACCAAAATACCCAAAGGCTCAAAGGTTGACCTTGTACTGGGCGACGGACAAGGTGCCAGCGAGGTTGATATACCCGATCTGTTAAATCAGGACCTTGACGCGGCACGCTTTGCCATCAGAGGGGCGGGGCTAACGCTGGGTACTGTTACCTACGAGGGCACCATAACCGATTCATCAAACGTTATCATAGTAGCGCAATCGCCTATGCCTACTGATTCGGCATCGAAAACAAGTATAGGTACGCGTATTAATGTAACGGTATCGCAAGGTACTGCAACACCACTACCACCTGATGAGCAAAACCAAAATTAGCGCTACCGAATTACTGGAGCTTATTAACAGCGATAAGCAACCGGTTATGATTGATGTGCGCGAAAAGATAGAATACCATACCTACGATATAGGCGGCATCAACGTGCCCCTGGCGCAGCTTGCCGATTATATTGAGGATGCCGACCACAACAAAAACGACGAAATAGTTGTTGTGTGCAAGGCCGGCCTCCGTAGCCGTACCGCGCAGGTACTGTTGCAGCAGCAAGGCTACACTAACGTAATGAACTTAACCGGCGGATTGATCGCTATTCAAAAAATTAATAATTCGTTATAACAAAATGGATCAGCAGCAAAAACCGGCTTCGGGCGGGTTTAAGAAGTTTATCATAGCATTTATATTATTGGTAATTGTTGGCCTTGGCGCTACAGGTATATTTTATTATCTGCGCTTTTTTGGCCCCAACGTTACCGGTGAGCAGGAGTATCTGTACATAAAAACCGGCTCAGATTTTAATGCCGTTTACAATACCATTAAAGAGCAGCACATTGTTAAGGATACCTTTGCTTTCGCGGCAACCGCGCAGAGTATGGATTACCCGGCCAAAGTGAAGCCCGGTAAATACCGCTTAACAGATGGCATGGGCAACCGTGCATTCATTAATATGTTGAAAGCCGGAAACCAGGAGCCGGTAAAGCTGACCATCCGTGGTTTGCGCCTTAAAACACAGTTCGCGGCATTTGTGTCCAAACAACTGGAGCCAGACTCTACCGCGTTAATCAGTCTGCTTGATTCAGCGAAATACGTAGAGAAGTTCGGTTTGAATACCGATAACATATACGTGATGTTTTTGCCCAATACTTACGAGTTTTACTGGAATACATCGGCCGATAAGTTTATCGATAAGATGTATACCTACTATACTGAGTTTTGGACGCCCGAACGTAAGGCAAAGGCCGAAACGCTTAACCTTACCCCGGCACAGGTATCTATATTAGCATCTATTGTTGATTGGGAAGCCCTGCACGATGATGAAATGCCTACCATTGCCGGTTTATACCTTAACAGGCTGCGTGCAGGCCGCAAACTTGAGGCCGACCCAACGGTAATTTTCGCTACCGGCGATTTTACCATCAAGCGCGTACTTAACCGTCATTTGCTAACTAATTCGCCATACAATACTTATTTGCATACCGGTTTGCCTCCGGGGCCGGTTATGATGCCATCTATCAACGCTATTAAGGCAGTGCTCGATCCGCAGAAGAATGATTACATTTATATGTGTGCCAAGGAAGATTTTTCGGGCTATCATAACTTCGCCGTAACCGAAACGGAGCATTTAAAGAACGCGCGCCGTTTTCAGCAGGCACTTAACGAAAGGAACATCAAAAGATAATGTTTGAGCACACTACCACCATACGTGTACGCTACGGCGAAACCGACCAGATGGGTTATGTTTACTACGGTAACTATGCCGAGTTTTATGAGGTAGGCCGTGTAGATATGCTCCGTTCGTTAGGGATGACGTACCGTAAAATGGAAGAAACTGGTATTATGATGCCCGTGCTCGAAATGAAGTGCAAGTACCTTAAACCGGCACTGTATGATGAGGAACTGACCATACGTGTAATTATGGATAAGCTACCCGGCGTTAAGATACATTTTAGGTACGAGCTGTTTAACGAGAAGCAGGAACTGATAAACATTGGCGAAACCCTATTGGCCTTCATCAACATGAAAACCAACCGCCCTTGCCTTGCCCCGGCCGAATTTATTGAAAAGACAAAGCCATTTTTTGAGTAGCTTTGGTTAAATGGAGTGGCTGCACAACTTTCTTTTCAGGTTTGCATTTTACCGCAGGTTTATTGATTGGACTAAAACACTCATCATACCCGGCTTTCGTCCGCTGCCGCTTTATACTGTAGTAGTTTTCTTTATATTGGAGATAAAGCAGGGTGCATTGGGCAACCGTGCCTCATCATTAGCATATAGCTTTATGCTGGCCATTTTCCCGGCATTGATCTTCCTGGTATCGTTAATTCCGTTTATACCCTTAATAATCCCTTATATACCCGAATATAAGTTTCAGCGGGAGTTGTTATCCATATTTAAACTTATACTGCCTGATGACGCCTTTCAGGCCTTTAAGGTAACATTGGTTGACCTGGTGAAGAACCGTAATGGCAAGTTACTCTCCTTCGGTTTCTTTTCGGCCTTGTATTTTGCTACAAACGGCATCAGCAACCTGATGCGGGCATTCAATAAATCATCATTACAATTGGAAACCCGTAGTTGGCTAAAACGGCGATGGACGGCCATATTGCTTACGCTGGTGTTAAGCTTCGCTATGTTTTTTGCTATTATACTGATGATAGCCGGGCAATCGTTCATCAGCTTTTTGCAGGAGCATATTTACAGCAAGAGCAACTTTTGGTCGTACGTTATCGCCTTTTCCAGGTGGATAGTTATCGTGATCATATTTTTTGTGACTTTGGGCGTGTTGTATCGATATGGGCCGGCGCATAAGCAACGCTGGAAGTTCATCAACCCCGGCTCGGTACTGGCCACCTTTTTGGGCTTGCTGATCTCTATAGGATTTGCCTACTACATCAACAACTTTTCGGCCTATAACAAGGTGTACGGATCTATCGGAACATTGATCGTGGTGATGATCTGGATGTACCTAAACTCGCTTGTTGTGCTTATCGGGTTCGAATTAAATGCCAGTGTCGACCTCTCGAAACGTAATATCAAGATCTCAAAACCCCTTTTTAACACGTTTAGAACCACAGTAAACAGGCCAAATGAAAATTAATCTCATTGGCTGTCAAAAGGTTGCTTGAAAAAGCTGATTTTTTAAGAAAAATTTAACATTGAAATTTGGCAATTCAAGTCGGTTTTGTACTTTTGCCCCCGGAGAGATGGCAGAGTGGTCGATTGCGGCGGTCTTGAAAACCGTTGACTGTTAAAGGTCCGGGGGTTCGAATCCCTCTCTCTCCGCCAGATAAAAAATCAAAGTTTTTTAAACGCCTCAGATCAGAAGATCTGGGGCGTTTTTTGTTACGAGGAGTCCGCCTCGCTTGGTATGAACGCGTGCAGATTTCTCTCTGGCGCATCGAAATGACAGTATCGTAGAAATTGATAATTTGCGAAACCCCTTCCTGACCCTTATTAGGGAGGGAGTTGATATTACCTTATAAAAATCAAGTCATCTACACACAAAAGCACAAACCCTAAATAACCTATCTTCCCGGCATCAGAAATGCCCGGAGGAGCACAAGCTTTGCCAAAGCAGAACCTTTAACCGGGCAGGGCGTAGCCGGCGATTTTTGTTTCTTTTGATCGCTCAAAAGAAATTGAGGACAGGTAATGAACTTTGCTTTATTGAGCGTTTGTACTTTAATTATCGTCAGTCTGGTCTTGGGCGCAGGGCCCAGTTACTTTGTCTTAGACACAAAGTAACCAAAAGTCAAGGCAGAAAAAACCTTCCGCCCACAGGCCATACTCCTTGGCCCGGTTTTCTGCCAGGCCTACGCTCTTATATTATTTTTTGTCATTTCGAACGAGGTACGAGGAGAAATCTATCGCTTGGTTATGAGCGTGTGCAGATTTCTCCTTCGTCGAAATGACAAAATTGGATGTAAATCCGCGTCATTGCTGTAAACAAAACAATCCCCGAGCGACTTGCTCAAAGATTATCCTAAAGAGATTGCTTCACTATCGTTCGCAATGACGTGTTGGGAACTAAAAGTTTCTACTTCGTTAACCAATCATACAAACGGTCAACATCAGCCTTCTTAAATAACTCGGTGCCGTGATTCATGGTGGCGGCGCTGCCACAGGCTATGCCCATGCGTACCATATGACCCAGATCGTAGTTGTTTACGCATCCGTAAACCATACCGGCTACCATGCTGTCGCCTGCGCCTACGGTACTACGTTTTTTTACGGATGGGGCGTTCACAAATTCAGCCTTGTCTTTGGTTACCGCATACGCGCCCTGCGGACCTAATGATACGACGATGATACCACACTGACCTTGTTTACGATCACACGGGCGGCTTCCTCTAACGATTCATTGTCTTCCACATCCATGCCCGTAAGTTTACGCAGTTCGCTTTGGTTGGGTTTAAGCAGGTAGATGCCTTCCTCAATGGCTTGCTCAAGCGCTTCGCCCGATGTATCAACCACTAAACGGGCATCTTCCTGATGGGCAATGCGGGCTATCTGTGCTAAAAAATCGGTACTCACACCTTGCGGGATGCTGCCGCTGGCCACAATATAGCTGGCTTGCGATGCCATTTGCTTAACCACCTTTAGTATCTTTTCCTCCTCGCCGGGTATCAGAGCCGGTGCCGGCATCCCGAAACGGAACTGCTCGTTAGAGCCGCGATTAACTACGATAAAGTTCTCGCGGGTTGGGTTGTGGGTTTCAATGGGGTGCTGTTCAATTTGCTCCTGATGCAGTAGCTCCTGCAAAAGTTTACCGCTAAGTCCGCCTGATGTAAATACGGCGGTCGAGCTTAACCCTAAGCGTTTTAATGCGCGCGATACGTTGATGCCGCCGCCGCCCGGTTCAAATTTTGGTTCGTTACAATCAAGTTTGTGTTCGGCAACTATGGTATCAACCGATGTGCTTTTGTCTATGGTGGGGCTTAAAGTAAGCGTTAATATATGTTTCATAACAGGGGTATTGTTACATTATCAAATTCGGGCGCAAAGATACGCATCATTTAAATGCATAAATGTTGCAACTGCTTTTTTAATGGTATTCTAACATTCATCTTGCTTCAAAAACTGTACTTTTACGGCTCGCGAGGATAGTGCTTATGACCGTATTAACGTTTACCCTGATCTTACTTGCCGGTGCTTATGCCGCCGGATTATTAGGCTCACTTACCGGCCTTGGCGGCGGATTTGTGGTCATACCGCTACTCACGCTTGCCCTGGGGGTTGATATTCATTACGCAATAGGCGCCTCATTGGTTTCAGCAATCGCTACCTCATCCGGCTCGGCGGCTGCCTATGTTAAGGAGGGCATCACCAACATGCGGCTGGGTATATTTTTAGAGATAGCCACCACCATTGGCGCATTTACGGGCGCGGTGCTGGCAGCCTTTATACCGGCGCATTTTATAGCCATACTTTTTGGTACCGTGTTGATATTCTCGGCCATTATATCTCTAAAAAAGAAATCGAACGAGGTAAATCTCAAAAAAAGCTACCTGGCCGATAAGCTACAACTCGACGGACATTACCCCGAAGCTGGCGGTTTTATAGCCTACCGGGTTATAAATGTTGCCGGTGGTTTTTGTATGATGATCGTAGCCGGTATCATATCGGGCATATTGGGTATAGGCTCGGGCGCGCTTAAAGTGGTAGCTATGGATGGGGTGATGCGCATACCGTTCAAGGTATCAACCACTACCAGTAACTTTATGATTGGCGTAACCGCTGCCGCCAGTGCCGTGGTTTACCTGCAACGCGGGTACATTGATCCGGGTATTTGTATGCCGGTGGTTATCGGCGTGGTGCTGGGTGCCCTTAGCGGATCAAGAATTTTAGTGCGTACGGCATCAGCAGCTTGGTTAAAGTACCTGTTCGCGGGTATAATATTGGTGCTGGCTATACAGATGATCTATAACGGAATTTTAGGGAGGGTTTAATTAACATGAGGATACAGGTAATAATAGGTCAGCTACTGCGCATAGGCGTATTTACATCAATAGGCATCGCCTTTTTAGGAGGTATTATTTACCTTACCCGCCACGGGCACGAGATGGTTGATTACGCCACCTTTAAAGGCATCCCCGATTATGTAAAACCATCCAACATATTTACCAGCGTGTTTGAGTTGCGCGGCCGTGCCATTATACAGGTGGGTATTATGCTGCTTATAGCTACGCCGGTTGTGCGCCTCATATTTTCGGCCATTGGTTTTGCGGCCGAAAAGGATTACCGCTATGCTGCCATTACCGTGCTGGTGCTGGGCATTATACTTTTCAGCATGCTTACCGGTAAGGCTGGCTAATCAACATGGTACATATTTTGATGGTTTACAGAATAGTGTATGAAACGCATCCACGTACAATCATCAGCCCTTGAAAGCATTGGTTACGATGCCGACAGCCAAACCCTCGAACTTGAATTCAGGGAGAATGGCGACGTATGGCAATACTTCAACTTCAAGCCATCCGTGTTCAAAAAATTTATTAAGGCAGATTCTTTAGGGCGATTTTTTGTTAAGAAGATAAAAGGAAAATTCCCGGAGCAGCGCCAGCCTTAATTATCGTTAGTACTGCCCCCCATACGCGATACCTCATCGCCCGAACCACCTGTACGTTTACGAGCAGCCTTTAATGAGTTATTACCAAAGCGATAGCTAAAGGTTACGGTAACAAAACGTGTTCCCGGCTTTTCGCGGCCGCGCATGTTCAGGTTCAAAAAGCGGGTATCATACCTGTCAATCTGCGTATTGAAAATATCGCTCATGGCCAGCCTGATAGTCCCCTGATCGCGCATGATGACATGGCTCAAACCCGCGCTAAAGTAGTATTGCTCGCGGTAATTCTTTATACCGAAATAAGTCGGTGTTTCGTAATTGCCATTCACCTCGGCCTTGAATTTTTCGGTGATGCTGAACGCCTGGTTCATCTGTATCAAAAAATCGTAAGCATGTTTATTTGCCGCGCCCGCATCCTTGTAAAAATAGCGGCTATGGCTTAGCTCAATGTAATTATTGATCTGCCACCAGGGGGTAATATCAAACGGGGCGGTTATTTCTAACCCGTACACATGCCGGTTAGCCACATTACTTTTGGTGGTGGTGTACACACCTGTAGCGTTATTCTGCTCGTAAATGGTGGTATAAAAATCATTAGTAACGCTAAAGCTCAGGGCTGCCTTGAATTTGATGAGGTAGGTATCAGCCAGTTCAAAATAATTAACGTATTGCGGCTTCAAAAAAGGATTACCTGTGCTGAAGGCGTACGGATCAATATAAGCCACAAAAGGGTTCAGATCCTGGTAATTTGGCCTGGCTATACGCCTATTATACGATAGCGTGAACTGATGCTCCTCACCAATGCCGCGTATCAGCTGAATGCTCGGAAACAGGTTAAAGTACGATGTATCGGCACGTCTGTTCGGGTTAAATGATGTACGGTCGGCATGTGTTTGCTCGGCACGTAAACCTGCCGAAACATCGGTTGATCCTATTTTGGTGTTATAGTTAATGTATCCGGCCTCTATGCGCTCCTTGTAAACAAAATGATCGGTAAGATTAGGTACCAGCTGATAACTGCCATCAACCTGCTCATTAAAGTCGATACGGTTATCGCTGTTTACTTTACTCAGCTTGATACCCGCTTCAACACTGCTTTCCTTTGATAATACCCGCGTATAGTCAACTTTTCCCGAATAAACATTTATATCTGCCGGAGAAGTTACCTGGAAAAACAACGGATCGCGTACCTGTACTCCTGCCGGATTGAAAAAATCGTTTCGCAGGTTCTCGTCCGATCGACGATCATAATCCGAATAATCCAGATCGGCCGATAGTATATGCTGGTCATCACTACCGAAAGTACCCTTATAATTAAGGTTATAGTTGAGGTTATAAATATTCCTGTCGATGCCTGAGTTGGTGGTGATCACCGAATCGGGAACGCCGTTGTAGGCAATATTGGTGGTGTTGCGCTTATCAATATCGGCAGGTGTGGCATAGCCATGCACTATAAAGCCAATGTTTTGTTTAGGCGATATAGCCCAATCGGCACCGGTATTAAACGTATAGTTTTTAAGGCGGGTAGTGCCTTTGTAACGCATCTTATAGTCGGATGTGTTTTGACCGATGATTATCAAACGGTCAACATCCCAAAAACGGGGCACCTCGCTGGCGGTAAATACATAGCTGCCAAACAGGTTAACCTTTTTAGCGCGATAGTTCAGGTTAACGGTTGAGGTGAACTTATAATTTTCGCCCACGGCAGCGGCTTGTACCACGCCTATACGCCAGCCCAGGTCGCGGTTCTTTTTTAGTACGATGTTGATCAATCCACCACCCGCGGCATCATACTTGGCCGATGGATTGGCGATCAGCTCAACCGAACTCACCATGCTGCTGTTATAGCTTTTAAGCAGTTCGGCCAGTTGCTCGCCAGTGAGTTGGGTAACCTTGCCATTAATGGCTATCAGCGCCTTTTGGCCTCCTTTATACAATACATCCTCGCCCGATACCTTTATACCCGGTGCGGTGCGCAGCACATCGAGCATGTTATTCCCTGCCGATACAATGCTTTTTTCAACATTGATAACGGTTTTATCGGGCCGTACCTCAATAAAATTCTTTTTGGCGGTAACCTTAACTTCCTTTAGCTGATAGTTTAGCGGAACCAGTTTAACATCAGGCGTTTTGATCTTGCCTGTGCCCTCGGCCACCACATATTGCAGGGTATAAAAGCGGTTATAACCTACCTTGTTTATGGCGATAAAGTATTTGCCGGGCTTAATATCTCTAAATTCAAAAAAGCCGTTAACATCGCTAATGGTGGTAGCTATAAGTGTGGAGTCGGGATGCTGCAGAAGCCTTACCGTGGCGGCATCGGCGGGTTGCAAAGCCTCTGTCAATACCTTACCCTCAATACCTTTCGGACTTGTTTGCGCGAATGCTGCCGTACAGGCAAACGCAAACAAAACAAACAAAAAGCACCGGGTCAGTAAATTCATCAATATAATAAGGGGTAAACCTTGCAGTAGCCATCAATTATTAAAAAAACTATGATGGTATCACAATAATAAGCTTTTTTACGCTAATGCCGTAAATATGTTGTTACTATTAAGGGTACAACCGCCACGATTTTTTGATTAGATTTGTTAATTATCCTATTATAAAAACTAACGTTTAGAATGACCGCTTTTAAAACGCTTGTTACCGCAGTAATACTTACCCTAACTACCATTAACCTGTTTGCCCAGGCCGAGCCTGAAGCCAACAAGAAAGCCGTACAATACTTTATTAAACAATACAATACCGGCCACCCCGATAGCGTATACACCCGCTTTAGCACCGAGATGAAGGCCGCCCTGCCTGCCGATCAGTTTCGTACCACTACCATACAGCTTAAAAACCAGCTGGGTATGTTAAAGAATGCCGATTTTTTGAAGATGGAGGGCAATGTATCTGTTTACAAAGCCAACTTTGAAAAAGCCACCTTTACCCTCAACGTAGCCGTGAACGCGCAAAACCAATACATAGGTTTACTATTACGCCCTTATGAGGCTACGCCGGGCGAGGCCGCAGCAAGCACAGCAAGTATCGACGCATCGCTTACCGAAACTCCTTATACGCTAAAAACGTTTTCGGGCAATATATCAGGCTCGTTGGTAAAGCCTAAAGGCGAGGGCAAGGTGCCCTTAGTATTGATCATTGCAGGCTCCGGCCCTACAGATCGTAATGGTAACAGCGCCAAGCTTGGCCTTAATACCAATGCCTACATGCAGCTGGCTAATGAGCTGGGCAAAAAAGGTATAGCTACCTTAAGATATGATAAACGTTTGATAGGCCAGTCGACAAGCACTACCAAGGAGTCGGAATTGAAGTTTGAGGATATGGTGGAGGATGCCGTTGGTTTGATAAACGACGTGAACGACAAAGGTGAGTTCTCAAAAATAATTGTATTGGGCCATAGTGAGGGATCATTAGTAGGGATGCTTGCTTCGGCAGAAGCTCCGGTAAAGGGTTTTATATCCGTAGCCGGCGCTGGCGACCCTGCCGAGAAGATACTTTTAGAGCAAATGAAAACCCAGCCTAAGTATATTGCCGATGGTTTTAAGCGCGTGCTCGACAGCCTGAAGCGTGGTAAAACAACACCCGATGTTGATGCCTCGCTATACTTTATAGCCCGCCCAAGCATACAAGGCTATATTATGTCGTGGTGCAGGTATGACCCTCAGCGCGAGATCAAGAAACTAAAAATGCCGGTACTGATACTACAAGGCACAACCGACCTACAAGTCCCCACCGCACAGGCCGAAAAGCTAAAGAAAGGTAAATCGGACGCGCAATTAACCATCATCCCCGAGATGAACCACGTACTGAAAGCCGCCCCTGCCGATACCAAGCAAAACATGGCCACCTACAACGCCCCCGATCTGCCCCTGAAACCTGAACTGGTTACCGGGATAATTGATTTTGTGGGGAAGGTGAAGTAGGATTTATTTTTTGTCATTTTCGAGGCACGAGGAGAAATCTATCGCTTTGCTATGAACGCGTGCAGATTTCTCCTCGTACCTCGTTCGAAATGACAATATTTTAAAGTCCTCCCTTGTGCTACCCGGGGCATTTCTGATGCCGGGAGGATAGGTTATTTGCGGTTTGTGCTTTTTTATTTTAATCCTGTTATTCCGAACGAGGTACGAGGAGGAATCTGTCTGCGTTCATAGCTGAGCGTACAGATTTCGAGCAATAGCGAGAAATGACGGGATGTATTTATGCGTATAATAATTACGCAACTTGTTGTATATAACCCCATCAATCAGCATTCAAACAAAAGAGCGCTGATAGCATAACTATCAGCGCTCTTTAACATTATTTAATTAGCCCATTACTTAGGCAATATATGCTTAAATATATCATTACCGAAGGCGAACAGCATCAGCGATATCAGCATCACGAAGCCTACCAGTTGGGCGCGCTCCAAGAATTTATCGCTTAATGGTTTGCCTTTTATCATCTCGATAAGCAGGAACAGGGCATGGCCACCATCCAGCGCCGGGATAGGTAGCAGGTTCATCAAGGCTAATACCATTGATAACAGACCTGTAAGGCTCCAGAAACGAGCCCATTCCCACTCGCCACCGTATAGTGTAGCAATACCTATAGGGCTTGATACGGCTTTGGTAGCTTTTACTTTACCGGTAAATAGTTTGCCTAAACCTTTAGCGTTATCCTTAAATGAAGTGATAGCTCTTTCTGCACCGATAGGTAAAGAGGCGAATAAGCTATAGTTGATAGTTTTTTCAGGGATATCTAATTTATTCGCGAAGCCAATAGTGCCATCCTTACTTACATGCGGGTTAAGTGTAAGTGATTTACCTTCACGATCAACGGTAAGGGCAACCTGTCTGTTTTTGTGTTGTTTTAACTCCTTTTGAAGCTCGTCCAAAAAGGTAACAGGCTTGTTGTCAATAGCGGTAATTATATCGTTATGGGCAAGACCAGCTTTTTTAGCACCGCTGTTAGGAGCCAGGCTATCAACCAATATTTTGGTGCGCGGCATGCGGCTGATGAATTGTTCAATGCCCAGATCTGATATATCATTCAAGATATCAGCAGGGATGGTGATATCCAGTTTCTTGCCGTTACGGTCAATGTTCAGCGTTGCGTTGTCGATCAATACCTTCGAGCTGATCACGTCATCAAAGCGCTCAACGGTATTTCCGTTTATGGCGTATATCTTATCGCCTGCCCGTAAACCTATTTTTTCGCCGATGCTGCCGGGTACAATACCGTACTTGATCTCGCTGTTCGGGATATAGGTTTCGCCGTATTTCACGGTCAGCATCCAAAAGATGAATATACCAACGATGATGTTTACAATGATACCGCCAAGCATCACAATAAGACGTTGCCAGGCCGGTTTCGAGCGAAACTCCCAGGGCTGTGGTTCGCCTGCCATTTGCTCGGTATCCATTGATTCATCTATCATACCGGCAATTTTAACATAGCCACCTAAAGGCAGCCAGCCAATGCCATACTCAACACCTTTGTAAGTGAATTTGAACAGGCTGAAATTCCATGCATCAAAAAACAGGTAAAATTTTTCAACCTTGATACCAAAAGCACGGGCGGCAATAAAGTGCCCAAACTCGTGTAAAATTACCAGGATCGAAAGGCCAAGCAGTAACTGGCCTATCATTACTATTACGTCCATTTATTAGTTTGTGTCAAGTTGTAAAGCCTTTAACGGCAAAGTTTGTATTAAATTTTGTGCTAACAAGCGTGTCTGCTTGTCAGTTTCAAGGTAGTGCTGCAAGGTAGGGGTTTCAATAAATTCCATCTTTTGCATGCAGGCCTCAATAATATCGCTCATGGCCAAAAAGCCCGTTTGGCGATTTAAAAAGGCCGCTACGGCTACCTCGTTTGCCGCGTTAACTATGCAGGGCATATTACCGCCCGCTTGCAGTGCATCAAATACCAAACCAAGATTACGGAATGTCTTTATGTCAGGCTGCTCAAAGGTAAGCGAAGGGTAGTCGGTAAAGCTAAAGCGTTTGTAATTATTGGCGATACGCTGCGGATAACCCAGGGCGTATTGTATAGGCAATTTCATATCAGGCAGGCCCATTTGCGCCTTTAGGGAGCCATCCTGAAACTGAACCATAGAGTGGATGATGGATTGCGGATGCACGATCACCTCAATTTGCGAGGGTTGCAGATCAAACAACCATTTGGCCTCAACCACCTCTAAACCTTTATTCATGAGCGAGGCCGAATCAATGGTGATCTTGGCGCCCATTACCCAGTTGGGATGTTTAAGGGCATCCTCGCGGGTTACATTGGCCAAATACGCGGCATCCCTGCCACGGAATGGGCCACCCGAAGCGGTCAGTATGATCTTCTCTATCGGGTTTTGTTCCTCGCCAACCAGGCATTGAAATATAGCCGAGTGTTCTGAGTCTACAGGCAATATTTTTACTCCGTGTTCTCGCGCCAGATCGGTGATCAGTTCACCGGCTACTACCAGGGTTTCTTTGTTTGCTAACGCGATATCTTTACCGGCCTTAATGGCGGCAATAGTAGGCTCAAGCCCCGCGAAGCCCACCATAGCGGTAAGCACAACATTAATTTCGGGCAGGGTAACCAGCTCAGTAATGGCTTTGTGCCCGGCGTGTACCTGAATTTCGGTTTTTGATAAGGCCTCCTTTACGTAGCCGAACTTGCTTTCATCGCAAATGGCTACGTGTACGGGGTAAAATTCCAGTGCCTGTTTTATCAGCAGGTCGGCATTATTGTTGGCCGTTAGCAGCACTACCTGGAACAGGTCGGGGTTTTCGGTAACCACCTCCAGCGCCTGCGTGCCTATGCTGCCCGTTGAGCCTAAAATGGCTATGTTTTTTATTTGAGCTATATTATCAAACATCATCCGTCGCCCTGCGGAATAACATCCGCGGCAGTGTTTAATTTATGTACTGTTTTAATTCGTCCGCTATCTTCCTGTCGTTGGCCAGGCGCGGAACTTTATTTTGGCCACCCAGTTTCCCCTGCGACCGCATATAATTTATAAAAGTATCCTTTTTTACACTATTGACTACCAAAGGCTGTAAAATGTTACCCTCTATCAGGTCAAAATAGTAAATATTTTTCTTTTGCAGTGCCTTATCTACCTTCAATGCAAAAGCCTTTAAATCGGCAGGCTCTTTGCCAAACTCCACAAACCACTCGTGGTAGGGGAGTTGCCCGGCCTCGGGGGTAACTTGCGGCGCTACGGTAAACTCCACCACGTCAAGCCCTTCCTCTTTAGCTATACTCATCAGGGCGTGCTCTACTTCTTCACCTATAACATGTTCGCCAAAGGCTGATATGTAGTGTTTTATACGCCCGCTTACTATAATTTTATACGGATCTTTCGATATGAATTTCACCGTATCGCCAATGCTGTAACCCCAAAGGCCGGCGTTGGTGTTGAGTATCAGGGCATAGTTTTTATCCAGTTCCACATCCGCTAAGCTAAGGCGGGTAGGGTTTTCGTTAAAATACTCATCCGCAGGGATGAACTCGTAAAACATACCCAGATCAACCTGAAGCAGCAATCCGCGTTCCTTTTGCGAATCCTGAAAAGCGATAAAGCCCTCTGATGCCGGGTAGGTTTCAATGGTATCTATCCCGAAGCCAATGCTTTCTTCTATACGGCTGCGGTAAGGTTCATAATTTACACCGCCATATACATACAACTTGAAATTCGGGAATATATCCTTTATTTTTTTGCCGCCATGTTTGGCCGATAGCCTGTCAAAGTACATTTGGCACCAGGGCGGTATGCCCGATATCAGGCGCATGTCTGCCTGGCTGGTTTCCTCAACAATGGCATCAACCTTTTGCTCCCAATCGTCAATACAATTTACGGTGTAGCTTGGCAGGCGGTTTTTTTGCAGGTATCCCGGCACGTGGTGCGCCACAATGCCCGACAGGCGACCAACCGGTACGCCATTTTTTTCGGCCAGTTCGGGGCTGCCCTGTAAAAATATCATTTTACCATCCACAAATTCGGCACGCCCGGTTTCGTGAATATAGCTCAGCAAGGCATTGCGGGCAGCTTTAATATGCCCCGGCATGCTCTCTTTTGATAGCGGAATGTATTTAACGCCCGATGTAGTGCCCGATGTTTTGGTAAGATACAGCGGTTTGCCCGGCCAGGTTACGTTGGCCTCGCCGGCTACAATGCGTTCAATGTAGGGGCGTAGTTCCTCATAATCGCGCACGGGTACGTGGCGCTTAAAATCGGCATAGGTACGTATCTGGTCAAAGTTGTGCGCCTTGCCAAAGTCGGTATCCTTGGCCTGTGCTATAAGCTGTAAAAATGTTTTATGTTGCAGGGGCACCGCGTTTTTGCGCTGCTTGTTGAGCTGGCGGTTAACGTAGGCGGCAAATATTTTACTCAGTGAGGCTTTTAAACCCATAGTTTAGTCGGTTTCGGCAACGCTGTCGTCAACATCCATGTGGCTGTAAACCAGTTTGCGGTAGGTTACCATAATAATTACCTGTACCGCCGGAAATGCAATGGCAAACCAGGCGTAGTATCCTATTAAAAACAAATAATCATCTTCATTTTCGGGTTGTAAAAAGGTGATGATAGCATTAATAGGGATAAGAGTAAGGATCATTATAGCGAAGATGCTGAAAACGATACCCAATGTTTTCAAGAAATTATCTTTAGTTATTTCGAAGCTTTGCTTTAGTGATTCAATAGGCTTTGAATCATCATCAACTATAAAGCATACGCACAAAACAGATCGTAATAAAAGATACAGCAGGCCTAACACAGCTACAACCGTAAATATCTCAGAATACAGCTTATCCTGGCGTTCAAGTACAAGGTTGATAAAAACCAAAATACATACCAATATGCCGAACAATATGCAAATGGCTATGAAGTTTACAGCCATGCGTAATGATGGTACTATATCTTTAAACTCAAACTCATAATACTCCCTGTCCATAAGGGTTAAAATAAGTTTGTAAAAGCTGAGTGTTAGATAGGTTTGTATAATGCCCTGCAAAAAAAACTGTATTAGCCCGCTAACAATTTCTTCGGCACCGGCAAAAAACACAAACATGATCACATCAACTATTTTATAGATGATGAGCGAGAGAACAGAATATATGACCAGCGGTATGAAGTTCTTTCTCAGTATAGTCCATGAAGATTTTAATGTTTCTATAATAGAAAACGGATGGTACATATACAGAAGCTAAGCGTTTTTCATGATAACTCGTTTCCAAAAATCCTGCATAAAACCGAAGCCATAGGCTACCAGTTGAATGAGGGATGTTATTATGCTCAAAAATGCGATTTTTAGAGATTTATTTTTAGTTAACGAATCAAAAAATATTAACAATATATAAACACCTAACAAAATATTGCATAACGATGCTATAGGCCATTGCAGCAAATTGACTATCAGTGTAAAGCCTAAACCAAGCGTAAACACCGCCGGAAAGAAGTGCACTGCCTTTAATTGCTGCGGAAAGAATTTATAGATATTGATGCGCGCCCTGCCAAAAAAGTGCAGCTGCTTGTAAAACTGCTTAAAGTTGGTGCGGCGCTTATGGTAAACAATGGCATCAGGTATCAGGCCGATCTTGAAACCGGCCGTATGCACGCGGATGCTGTACTCAATATCCTCACCCAAACGGGTAATGATAAAGCCGCCTACCTTTTCCCACACCTTTCGCGATAGCCCCATGTTAAAGCTGCGCGGATGAAACTGCCCGCCCATATTTTTTTTGTTACCACGGATGCCCCCGGTGGAAAAAGGCGAGGTCATGGAATAGCTGATGGCCTTTTGGATAGGGGTGAAGGATGAATGTGCCGCATCCGGTCCGCCAAACATATCCAGCCAGTTATTGCTAAGCGTATTGTTTACCGTTTCCAGGTAATTGGCAGGTATCAGGCAATCCGAATCGAATATGATGAAGTAATCGCCCTTGGCGCGTTCAAAACCGAAGTTGCGGGTAAAGCCCTGCCCTTCGTTAGGTTTTACGTAGTAGGTGAGGTCGAGCTTGTCATTAAAACTTGCCACAATATCCGCAGCATCATCCTTTGATCCATCCTCTATCACCATTACATCAAACTGCTTGTAGGTTTGCAGGGTAAGCGTTTCCAGCAATTCTTTTATTTCCTGCGGGCGATTGTATAATGGGATTATGATGGTATAGTGCATGCTTGTTTTATGTGCAGATATGCGGATTTGCAAATGTGCAGATGAGTTTGATTAAATTGTTTGTAACCTTAATTGATAGTATTCCCTAATATTTTTCATTCCTGTATCTGGATTTTTTTGATCTGCACATCAAAAAACATCTGCACATCAAAAAATTACACCGTTTCCTCAACCTGGTAATTGTTTCTGTCGGTTGAGTTGCGTGAAACCAGTTCGGCAACAAAGCCGGTTAAAAACAGTTGCGAACCTAAAATAATGGCAACCAGTGCTATATAAAACAGCGGATTATCAGTTGTATCGCGATAATGCTCGTTACGGGCAATATGGTAAAGCTTTTCAAAAATTATCCACAAGGCCATCACTAAACCTGTAAAAAAGCTTATTACTCCCATGCTGCCAAAAAAGTGCATCGGGCGCTTGCCAAACTTGCCTACAAAAAATATCGATAGCAGATCCAGAAACCCGTTAATGAACCTGCTAAGCCCGAATTTTGTTTTGCCGTATTTGCGGGCTCGGTGTTCAACTATCTGCTCGCCAATTTTGGTAAAGCCAGCCCATTTAGCCAATACAGGTATGTAGCGGTGCATTTCGCCGTATACCTCAATATTTTTTACTACGGCTTTGCGGTAGGCTTTTAGGCCGCAATTAAAATCGTGCAGGTTATGTATGCCCGACATGCTGCGGGTAGCCGAATTGAACAGCTTAGTAGGTATGGTTTTGCTCAGCGGATCGTAACGCTTGGCTTTCCAGCCCGATATCAGGTCGTAATGTTCCTCAACAATGCGGCGGTAAAGCTCAGGTATCTCGTCAGGGCTATCCTGAAGGTCAGCATCCATCGTAATTACAACGTTGCCCTGCGCGGCTTCAAAGCCAACATTCAGCGCGGCCGATTTACCATAGTTGCGCCTGAACTTAACACCTCTTAAATTCGGATTACTCCGTTTAAGGCGGCATATCATCTCCCACGATCCATCCTTGCTGCCATCATCAACCAGTATTACCTCGTAGCTGAATTTATGCTCGTCCATCACACGGGCTATCCACGAGGTAAGCTCCGGCAACGATTCAACTTCATCATATAAAGGTACTACTACTGATATATCCATTTAATAAGCCAATATTTACAGGCGTTGCAAAAATATAAAAAAACGTTAACGGTTTTTATTAACCAAAGTTTGGTATTGTCACAGTTTGTATCACAAAAAAAGCGTTATAGTGATCTATAACGCTTCATAATAATTTATAATATCTAAACCTACAATATCCCCAACACATTACCCGTACGCTCACGGGTGGTATCGGCTAATTGTTCGTTGTTTGATAATGATTGCCCGTACGATGGTATCATTTGCTTAAGCTTGGCCTGCCAAGCTGCTGATTTGGCTTTGTCTTTAAAACAACGCTCTATCAATTGTATCATGATCGGCACTGATGTTGACGCGCCCGGCGATGCACCCAGCAGGGCCGATATGCTGCCATCGGCAGAGGTAACTACCTCGGTGCCAAACTCCAGCTTGCCGCCCAGTTTATCATCTTTTTTGATGATCTGCACGCGCTGACCGGCAACATCCAGTTTCCAATCGCTTTGTTTGGCTTGCGGATAATAATCCTGCAAGGCCTTAAGGCGATCGGTAGGGGATTGCATTACCTGGCTGATCAGGTATTTGGTCAGGGCCATTTCGTGCATACCTACTGATAGTAATGGTTTTATATTATGCAGCTTTATCGACTTGAACAGATCAAGCAATGAACCTTTCTTTAAAAAACGGGTCGAGAAACCGGCATACGGACCGAACAGCAGCTCGCGCTTGCCATTTACCATACGGGTATCTAAATGCGGTACCGACATTGGCGGCGAACCTACCGATGCCTTACCATAAACCTTAGCGTTATGCTGCGCTACTATGGCCGGATTGGTACATACCAACCACTGCCCGCTCACCGGGAAACCACCAAAGCCCTTACTCTCCGGTATGCCAGATTTTTGCAGCAGGGGCAAAGCGCCGCCACCTGCACCCACAAACACAAATTTAGCTTCGAGCTTGCGTGTTTTGCCGGTGTTGTTATCGGTAACTTTTAATTGCCAGTTGTTATTGCTTTTGCCGCGTTTAATATCATCAACCTCGTGGTTAAGGCTAAGGTTAACGCCGGGTTGTGCTTTGAGTTTATCTAATAACGAACGGGTTAACGCGCCAAAGTTAACGTCGGTGCCAATATCCATATAAGTGGCTGATACCTTTTCGTTGGGTTGGCGGCCATCCATAATAAGCGGAATCCACTGTTTTATTTTTTCGGCATCTTCTGAGTAAAGCATATCCTTAAAAAAGTGATGCTTTATCAGGGCTTGCTGTCTTTTTTTTAGATACTCCACATTATCATCGCCCCAAACAAAGCTCATGTGCGGTACTTTGCTTATAAATTCCTTTGGTGATGATATGTAGCCGGTTTCAACCAGGTGCGCCCATAACTCCTTGCTAACCTCAAACTGATCGGCAATTTGTATGGCCTTTTTTATCTCGATAGAGCCATCGGGTTTTTGCGGGGTATAGTTAAGCTCGCAAAATGCGGAGTGACCGGTGCCCGCATTGTTCATAGCGTCCGAACTTTCGGCGGCTATAACATCAAGGCGTTCAAAAATTTCGATGGTAAGGTCGGGCTGGAGTTCTTTAAGCATTACCCCTAAAGTAGCGCTCATAATACCCGCGCCTATCAAAACAACATCGGCATAGCTGCCTGCAACACTGTTAGTATTGTTCATTCTATCTGCAAAAGCCCTTTTGTTAAATAACCGGGCACCAAAAATATTAACTGATTAAAACCAAAACGGTTTTTGATTTAAAAAATGCGGCTAAACGTTTTTATCGGATCATTTTAGCCTGTCAGCATTTTTAAATCATGGCAATTTTAATAAAAAAATACAACAAACGATTGCATTCTGTTAAAACGTAACCATACGTTTACACACAATTTTATAATTATATGATATTTTGAGTGGATCAACGCTTATACACAATCCTGAATTTTAAGTGCACGTTTTTCACAAGTATGGAAAACTATGGAGGGCTAATTGTTTTGCAGTTTAGCTAATGTGTGAACTTTGTAAGTTAAATTGTAACTATTTGTTATTTTAAGTTGCATTTATACGTTATTCTCAAGAAAAAGTTAAATTTTTTATTATATTATTATGAATTCTGTAAAAATAATTTAAATTCGCCTCAATAATTGATTGCGATTTACACCAAACTGTATTACACCCCAACAATTTTAAAAAAGAAATAATAAAACAATGGCAAAACTTGAGTACATCTGGCTTGACGGCTACAAACCAACACAAAGCCTGCGCAGCAAAACAAAAATTGAAAAAGATTTTAGCGGTAAATTAGAGGATCTTCCTAACTGGAGCTTTGATGGTTCGTCAACAGAGCAGGCACCAGGCGGCTCGTCAGATTGTATCTTAAAACCGGTTTTCGTTATTCCTGATCCGCAACGTAAAGACGGTTACTTGGTTATGTGTGAAGTGTTAGACTCAAAAGGTGAGCCACATGAATCAAACGGTCGTGCTCATATCGAGGATGATGACAATGATTTCTGGTTCGGTTTTGAGCAGGAATATTTCCTATGGGACCCTGCTACAAACAAACCGCTTGGTTTCCCGGCTGGTGGTTACCCAGGTCCGCAAGGCCCTTACTACTGTTCAGTAGGCGCTAACAACGCTTTCGGTCGCGAAATTGTTGAGGAGCACTTAGACGTATGTTTAGAGGCTGGCTTAAACGTTGAAGGTATCAACGCCGAGGTTGCTGCCGGTCAGTGGGAGTTCCAGATCTTCGCTAAAGGCGCTAAAGAAGCTGGTGACCAGATCTGGATCGCTCGTTACCTGTTAGAAAGAATTGGCGAGAAATACGGAGTATCAATCAACTGGCATTGTAAACCGCTTGGTCAGCTTGACTGGAACGGTTCAGGTATGCACGCTAACTTCTCAAACACTTTATTACGTACTGCTAACAGCAAAGAGAAATTTGAGGCAGTTTGTGAGGCCTTCCGTCCGGCTGTTGCAGAGTGTATCGCAGTTTACGGTGCCGATAACGATCAGCGCTTAACCGGTAAACACGAAACCGCTTCAATTCACGATTTTAGCTACGGTGTATCTGACCGTGGTGCTTCAATCCGTATCCCGCTTTACGCAGTTGATCACAACTGGAGTGGTTATCTGGAAGATCGTCGTCCTAACTCAGCTGCCGATCCATACAAAGTAGCGGCTGTTATCATCAAAACTGTAAAATCAGCTAAGATCTAATCTGTAGCCTTTTTATAAAATTTGATCCCCCGGTTTGAAAAGATCGGGGGATTTTTTTTTACCCCTATTAATCATCTCCGAAGAAGGGAGGGCTTTTCTTATCGCTTTTTAAATTTTGTCATTTCGATCGAGGTACGAGAGAGAAATCTGTCGACTGATTATAAACGCGTGTAGATTTCTCGCTGGCGCTTCGAAATGACAAAGTTTGGGCTAAGGAATATGATTAGGAAGTAATAGTTTGCTAAACCCCTCCCTAACCCTCCCGTGGGGAGGGAATTATATTAACAACAAATAAAAGCACAAACTGTAAATAACCTACACTACCGGCATCAGAAATGCCCGGAGTAGCACAAGCCCTGCTAAAGCATAACCTTTCACCGGGCAGGGCGTAGCCGGCGAGTTATTCGCTGTTGTTTGTTTTTTTATTGGTGCTCATGAGATCGCTATCGCTAAGGTTTGTTTCTTTTGATCGCTCAAAAGAAATTGAGGACAGGTAATGAACTATTCAAATAGACATCATCCAACCTAATTAACAATAGAATAAGTCATGATATCGGTGCCTTTAACGCCGAAGATCCACCTTTTAATGTATTCGAGTGTTAAGTGGGTATTCATGTTATTGGCGCGTGAATAAGCAAGATAATCGCCGCCTTCAATTTTTCTGTCAATTACATACATGTGCCACATGCCACCGCCTGATGGTAGTGAAACGATCACCTTTCGGCCCGCTTTCAGTTCACTATCTATTGTGGCGAAAAGCTTGTTGAAAGGAAAATTATCGCCCCTTGGCATATCAAACTGACGCTTGAACTTTAACCCTCTTATAGTTTTGCCGTCAAAGTTGCTAAAGGTGCCGTCCAACTTGTTTTGCCATTGTTTTTGTAGATCATAAAAGTCGGGAGAAACTTTGTTGTGGTATTTCAGTACAAGTTCTATCGACATGGGGATGCAGGAGTTGTCAAAAATTTGCCTATGCTGAGCTACTACATCATGCAATGGTTTAGCATTTGGTTTTTTCTGCGCAAAGGCCGAAAAGCTAATTATTAATAATAGATAGGTGGTTGCAAGTTTAAATGCTGAGAATTTCATTGTGATGAGTGTAACGGTAAATTTTGGTTAAGATAAAACGATTTTCTAAAGGAAGGGAATCTTTATTTGAATATTTAATATAGGGGGGTATTCACCATCAGTATTTGTTACTAAGCGCTAAGTTATCAGCATGCAAATCATATCTTTATACGATGCAGACGGATGATCAACTTAACAATTTTCTTGCAGGCAAGTTGGAGTATACACTTGGCTTATTCCATCACTTCATGGCAAAGTTTAATGAAGTTGGGGTTGTTGAATTGCATCCTGCCAAAACCATGATTGGCATTAGCAACGGGCAAAAACGAATAGCATGGGTTACGCAATTAGGTAAGAATTTTATCCATGTGGTATTTCCGTTTAAACAAGCTTATGAAGATAATTTATGCTTCCAGAGAATTGCCCGGGTACCCGGCGATGAACAGTACAATCATCACTTCAGGATGTATAACGCCGATGACGTTAATGATGAACTGTTGAATTTTATGATGCTGGCTTACAATGAGGAGCGGTCTGCATAGTTCAAATAATCTCCGCCTGCAATAATCCTCAAGCCATTAACAGGCCAGTTATAAATATATACCCAACAGGTAATCATCCCTTCTTCAGTTTCAATAGGTAATAACAAGCGTAGATACTCATGCGGTTGCGGGTCGTTAGGGGAGATGCCTTCATACTCATCTAATACGGGCAGTACTTCATCGGGCCTGTCAATGGTATAAATACTGCCGTAAATGTAGTTGCCCGAGTTATCGGTAACTGCTCCCGGGTATTCGCCTATATCGTACAAAGTACCTTTAATGCAGCCTTTGTTCAGTAGCGTGCAATGGCTTTGCAGGTACGCGCCAAACTGGTTATGCTTTATAAGCAGGGTGCCGTAAACAAAAAGGAAGCTTGGGTTGTCAGTCATTTAACCCCAATTTATTGGTTAATAACCGGCTTTGCAAAAACTTTACTAATTTCACTTTTGGCTATACCTTTGCACCCATGAATAAAGACCAGTTACTCGCCTACATAAAAGATAATAATGTTACCAAAATAAAGTTCGCCTTTGCCGATATTGACGGCGCCCTGCGCGGAAAAACAATCAACGTGCAAAAGTTTCTGGATGGTTTGCAGGATGGCTATGGCTTTTGCGATGTGGTTTTTGGCTGGGATATTAATGATGCCGCTTATGATAATGTAAAGGTTACCGGCTGGCACAGCGGTTACCCCGATAAGGATTGCCGTATCGACCTGACAACCAAACGTAACATCCCCTGGCAGGATAATATTCCTTTCTTTTTGGCCGATTTTAGTAAGGCCGATGGTAACGATCTGGAAGCATGCCCGCGCAGTTTACTCAAGCGCATTGTTAAGCAATGTACCGAAATGGGTTTCCATGCCGAGTTTGCGCAGGAGTTTGAGTGGTTCAACTTTTTAGAAACACCGCACAGCCTGGAGCAAAAGGGTTTTACCAACATGCAGCCTTTAACACCGGGCATGTTTGGTTATTCTATTTTGCGTACATCGCAACAAAATGCTTTTTATACCGATCTGTTCGATCTGCTAACGCAGTTTGATATACCGATAGAGGGTTTGCATACCGAAACAGGGCCGGGCGTTTACGAGGCTGCCATAGTGCACGATGAAACTTTGGCCGCTGCCGATAAAGCCGTGTTGTTTAAAACCGCGGTAAAGGAGATAGCCTCAAGGCATGGTATAACCGCCACCTTTATGGCCAAATGGAATGCCGATTTGCCGGGATGCAGCGGGCACATACACCAAAGTTTGTGGGATAAAGACAAGAAAGGCAACCTGTTTTACGATGCTGCCGACGAGCATAACATAAGCGATCTGCTTAAGCATTACCTTGCCGGGCAGTTGTATTGTTTCCCGCATTTGCTGCCTATGTACGCGCCAACCATTAACAGCTACAAACGACTGGTTGAAGGGGCATGGGCACCAACAACCATTACCTGGGGCTTTGATAATCGCACAACGGCCATCCGTATATTGAATGATAGCGAGAAGTATACCCGCCTGGAAACCCGTATTCCGGGGTCGGATACTAATCCTTACCTGGCTATTGCTGCCTCGCTGGCTTCGGGTTTGTATGGTATCAAAAACAAACTGGAGTTGACCATCCCAGCAACCGAGGGTAACGGCTACCAGGATCTGCGCAACGGCAGGCTGCACAGTAATTTGTATGATGCTGCTATCGCCATGCAAAACTCAGCGGTAGCTAAAGAGCTGTTTGGCGAAGGCTTTGTTGATCATTTTACCAATACCCGTATATGGGAGCACCGCCAATATGCCAAAGCCGTGAGCGACTGGGAGCTGAAACGCTACTTTGAAGCTGTTTGATTTCGAATTTCGGATTTTCAATTTCGAATTTATAATGAAGCAGATATGGGAATAATAGGTGAGCAAAACTCAAAATTATTCCCAATCTTTGCACAATTATAAATTCTAAATGGACTACTCAGTTATTATTAAGGCCGCATGGGAGGGATACGATGCGTCGAAAACGATCAAAACGATCGACGACATCAGTGCGAAGGTTTCAACCAATCACGTTTACCGCATTACTTTTGATGATGACGACATCATCATCGCCAAGCTATCATATTTTGGTAAGTACGAGCATTTTAAGGAAGATCACCGGCTGATACATTCTTTATCAAACAACCTGCTTTACCCGTTTGAAACACTGCTTTCAAAATCACTATTAAAAAATAACCGTGTTTATACTTACCGCTACAAGCATGGTAAAAACGATGTTTGGGTAGTATTCTATAACCCTACCCGCATCATGACACGCCTGCCCCGCCAGTTAGAGGAGGAGCATATCATGAAGCTTGGTCAGCAGGTAGGTAAGTTTCACAAGGCATGTTCGAGGGTGAAGAATGTGTTGCCCAAATCATCAAAAACACTACGTACTGATATTAACATCCTGCTGGAGCAGATAACCAATAACGAGAAGCAGTTTGGCAGCCGCATGCAGGCCGACTATATTAAGTACCATTGCGAGCTTTTCCTGAAAAACAGGTCGAAATATAACCTCAACTCGTTCGAGATCATACCGGTATTTATTGACTGGAACATCGGCAACTTCTCGGTAACGCCCGATCTGGAGCTGTATTCGCGCTGGGATTATGATTGGTTCAGGATGAGTTACCGTATACTCGATTTTTATTTCTTTAGTCGCGTGGTATCAACCATTGGCGATCGTACGGTGTTCAGCTATGTGATCGATACCATGATGGAGGATCGTTTTATCCTGTTTTTAAAGGAATATCATAAGGTTAATCCGCTAAAGGCTGACGAAATTCGCTTTTTAAAGGAGGTTTATCGGTTTTTTATCCTTAATTATGTAATTAAGGATGGCAAGTACTTTTTTCATGAACAGTATGCAAAGAAGTTACAGGCCGAAGCATTTGATATCTACCTGCCATCAGTTGACAGGGATTTTAATGCCGAAAAAATAATTGATGCCTTAAAGCTTACTTAATGCAGCGTATTGACAACTTTAAATCGATAATTGACCGTTACGAAATTGTATTTTTTGATGCCTTTGGTGTTTTAAAGAACTATGAAGGCCTTGTTCCGGGTATTGAGCGTACCTTTGAATACCTCGAAAAACAGGGCAAGGAGTATTACATAGTTACCAATGATGCCTCGCGCAGCCCGGCCGAACTGGCCCAATCATACCACAAAAAGGGATTAACGGTTATTGATCCGGAGCGTATCATATCATCAGGTATGCTTACCAAGGAGTATCTCGATCTTAAAGTTAAGGATGGCATAGTAGCTTTTATGGGTACGCCAGAGTCGGCACATTATATCGAAAACAACGGGCGGCATACATTGCCCGTATCTGAAGTTGACGGTAGCAATATTGATAAGGTTAACGCCCTCGTTTTTATGGACGATGAAGGCTTTAACTGGTTTGAGGATATCAATAAGGCCGTAAATATTTTACGCAAACGCCCCATCCCGGCCATCGTAGCCAATACCGATTATGCCTATCCGCTTACCGCTACCGATATTGCCGTGGCCATTGGTGGTATAGCTAATATGATAGAAAGTATTGTGGGCAAGGAGTTTATTCGCTTTGGCAAGCCCGATTCGCAAATGTTCATGTTCGCTTATGATATGATACGCGAGCGCCGCACTATCAACAAAAAGGATATTGTGATGGTGGGCGATACCTTGTTTACCGATATCATCGGCGGCAACAAATTCGGGTTGGATACAGTGCTGGTATTATCCGGAAACACCCTGCCCGGGGATGCCGAATCAAATATTCACTCAACCGGCATAGTACCTACCTATATATGCCAAAGTGCTGTGGTTGAGGATGGAGGCTTCGGTTTCTAAGCTAACAGATCATTCTGCTTAAAAATAAATGTAACTTTTACATTTTTTAATTGGTCGAGAAAATTATATTTGCCTATACCAATTAAATTACTCGATGAAGAAAGCACTTTTATGTTTAGGGCTATGCCTTGCATTTTTTGCGGGTTTTGCTCAGCAAACGGGTACGTTCACTAACCCGTTATTACCCGGTGGACCCGATCCGTGGAACACCTACAAGGATGGCTATTATTATTACACCCACACTACGGGCAGCCATTTGGCCATCTGGAAAACTAAGGATATTACCGATCTTAAATCAGCCGAGAAAAAAACTATATGGACACCGCCGCCTGGCACCATGTACTCCAAAGAGATTTGGGCGCCTGAGCTGCATTTTATCCGCGGCAAATGGTACATGTATTTCGCGGCCGATGATGGCAATAACGATAACCACCGCATGTATGTGGTAGAGAACGCTTCTGCCGACCCATTGCAGGGTGAGTGGACATTTAAAGGCCAGGTAAAAGATGCCAGTGGTAAATGGGCAATCGATGGTTCTGTATTTGAACACAAGGGCCAGCTGTACATGATATGGGCAGGTTGGGAAGGCGATGTTAACGAGAAGCAAAACATCTACATAGCCAAAATGAGCAACCCCTGGACCATCAGCAGCGAGCGGGTAATGATAGCCACCCCAACCTACGCCTGGGAAAAGGATGGCGATTTGCCCGGAGGCAAACACCTCGATGTTAACGAGGGCCCGCAGATATTGATACACGGCAAGGATATCTTCCTGATCTACTCGGCCAGTGCCTGCTGGACGGATAATTACGCCCTGGGTATGCTGCGCGCAAAGGCCGGCGCTGATCTGCTCGATCCAAAATCGTGGACAAAATCGCCCGAACCGGTATTCAAGCAATCGCCCGAAACGGGAGTTTACGCCCCCGGCCATAACTCATTCTTTAAATCGCCTGATGGCAAGGAGGATTGGATATTATACCATGCCAACTCAAACCCCGGCGATGGCTGCGGCAACAAACGCTCGCCACGTGCCCAAAAATTTACCTGGAATAAAGATGGTTCGCCAAACTTTGGCGTTCCGCTTAATGCCAGCAAGCCTTTAACCAAACCATCCGGAATTAAATAATAAACCTAATATATCCCCATTATGAAGATCAAAAGTATTTTAGCCGCCGCAATGCTATGCGTTGCATCGGTAGTTAACGCGCAGGATGCCGCCAAAAAACCAGCCACTACGCCACCGGTTATTCCCGGCCGTTGGACAATGGAAAAAGCCAATGCCTGGTATGCCCAATACCCGTGGATGAGCGGTGCCAACTACATACCTGCCAATGCTATTAACCAGTTAGAGATGTGGCAGGCCGATACATTCGACCCGGCAACCATCGATAAGGAATTTGGCTGGGCCGAAGGTATAGGCTTTAACCTGATGCGTGTGTTTTTACACAGCCAGGCCTGGAAGGCTGATGCACCCGGCTTTAAAAAACGCATAAACCAGTTTTTAACCATTGCCGATAAGCATCATATTAAAATAATGTTTGTGTTTTTTGATGACTGCTGGAACGCGGGTGCCAAGCCGGGCAAACAGCCTGAGCCAAAGGTTGGTGTACACAATTCGGGCTGGATGCAGGACCCTGGTTTTATTGTGAAAAAGCCCGAGGACTTTGCCTATCTTAAAAAATATGTTACAGACATACTAACAACATTTAAAGCCGACAAGCGTATATTGCTTTGGGATTTGTATAACGAACCGGGCAATCGCGATAAAGGCAATCAATCAATGGAGTTGCTGGTTGAGGTATTTAAGTGGGCAAGGGCGGTAAACCCATCGCAACCAATAAGTGCCGGTATGTGGAAATGGGAGCTGTATGAGTTGAACGCGTTTCAGGCCAATAACTCGGATGTGGTTACTTACCATAACTACAAACCGTTAGAGAACCATGAGTTTATGGTGAAGATACTGAAGTTTAACGCCCGCCCGTTAATTTGTACCGAATACATGGCCCGCACACATAACAGTACCTTTGAAACCGTAACACCAATGTTAAAGGAGCAAAATGTAGCCGCTATAAACTGGGGCTTTGTAGCAGGCAAAACAAATACCATTTACTCGTGGGAGAAACCGATGCCTGATGGCAGCGAGCCGGAATTATGGTTTCATGATATATTCAGGAAAGACGGTACGCCATACAAACAGGCCGAGGTTGACCTGATTAAGAAGCTTAACGGAAAATAAAACCAATAAACCAAACATATGAAAAAACACTTTCTGCGTTCTATCGCAATGGCATTACCGGTTTGTGCAATATATTTGTCGGCCTGTAACCAGCAAGCAAGCAAAAATTCAACCGACACTATGACCGACAGTACTACCGCTACAGCGGCACCACAAGCCGCCGCGTTTGATACCACCATTGATGGTAAAAAAGTTCAACTATTCATCCTTAAAAATAAAAGCGGTGCCGAGGTTGGCATCACCAATTATGGTGGCCGTTTGGTTAGCCTGCAAGTGCCTGATAAGGATGGCAAACTAACAGACGTGGTTGTTGGCCCCGGCAGTGCCACAGGTTTTGTAAACTCAACCGAACCATATTACGGCGCGCTGATAGGTCGTTATGGTAACCGTATAGCCAAAGGTAAATTTAAGCTGGAAGGTAAGGAGTACAGCCTATTCACCAACAACGGCGTTAACACGCTGCATGGTGGTAAAAAAGGCTTTCAGTATGTGGTATGGGATGGTTCACAGCCCGATTCATCAACCCTGGTGCTTACCTACCTGTCAAAAGATGGTGAGGAGAACTTCCCGGGTAACCTGAACGTTAAGGTTACTTACCAGCTTACTGATGATAACAGCCTCGATATTAAATACGAAGCTACTACCGATAAAACTACCGTTTGTAACCTTACCAGCCACGGCTTTTTTAACCTTAACGGTTGCGGTAGCGGCGATGTGCTGAAACACACCTTACAGGTTGATGCTGATACTTATATCCCTGTTGATGGTGGTTTGATTCCGTTTGGCCGTATTGATAAGGTTGCCGGTACACCGTTCGACTTTACCAAGTCTACCGAAATTGGTGCCCGTATTGATACCAATGCCAACGAGCAATTAAAAAATGGCAAAGGTTACGATCATAACTTTGTGCTGAACAAACATGACATCACCAAATCTGTAGCCTCAATAACCGGCGATAAGAGCGGCATCACCATGGATATTTATACTGAGGAGCCTGGTCTGCAATTTTACAGTGGTAACTTCATGCAATCAAAAAACGAGATGAAGTATGGTAAGAAGGATGATTTCCGCACCTCATTCGCGCTGGAAACCCAACATTACCCTGATTCACCAAATCAGCCAACGTTCCCAACCACCGTTTTAAAACCGGGCGAAACTTATAAAACCCATACTATCTATAAGTTTACGGTAAAGAAATAAGCATTCGCTTGTAACAATTGAAGTCCCGCCGCGCAACCGGCGGGACTTTTTTGTAACATAGCGGCTGTTTAATCGTTACTTTTACAAATAAAAACAAACGCTTTTGCTTACAGATAACCATGGTCGGCCAATAAATTACCTGCGCCTCGCGGTGACAAACAGGTGCAACCTGCGCTGTTTTTATTGCATGCCCGAGCATGGCCTCAACTGGCTATCGCGCACCGAACTGCTTAGCTATGAGGAACTGCTGCGCATCAGCAGCTTACTGGTAAGTATGGGCGTTAACAAGATACGCATCACAGGTGGCGAGCCATTTGTACGGCGGGATATAATGCAGTTACTATCGTCATTATCCGCGCTAAAAGGGCTCGACGAATTAACCATTACAACTAACGGCGTACTCACGGCGCCTTATGTTAGCGAGCTGAAAAGCCTGGGCATAGGCTCGGTTAATTTAAGTTTAGATACTTTGGATGCTTCTCGTTTCTTCGCAATTACCCGCCGTGACGAATTTGCAGCGGTAATGCACACGCTTGAAGAATTGCTGAAGCACGACATCGACGTAAAAATAAATACGGTTGTAATGCAAGGCCAAAACACGCAGGATATATTGCCGCTTGTTGAGCTTACCCGCGAGCTGCCGGTAAGCGTGCGCTTTATTGAGGAAATGCCCTTTAATGGCGATGGGCATCAATTCAGCGGCATAGTGTGGGATCATGTACGTATTATGGACGAGATAAGGCAATACCATCCGCACATAACCAAGGCGGTTGATGAACCTTACTCAACATCATACAACTATAACATACCTGGCCATAAAGGTAGCGTGGGTGTTATCGCGGCTTATTCACGTACCTTTTGCGGTACCTGTAACCGTATCAGGGTTACGCCTACGGGTGTGCTGAAAACCTGTTTGTATGATGATGGTGTGCTAAATCTGCGTGATATGTTGCGTGTGGGTAACACTGACTACCAGATTAAACAAGCGCTATTACAGGCAATGAATAACCGTGCTGCCGATGGGCAAGAAGCAGAGCGTGCGGCACAGTCAACCGCGTCTATTCACCAATCAATGGCCGCCATTGGCGGATAAAATTTTACTATGATAACAGTTGAACAAGCTGAACAGATAATACTTGATAATAAAAGCGACCTCGGTGCCGAGATCACCATGTTTGATACCTCGGCAGGCCGTGTACTGGCCGAAACCATCCGTGCCGACCGAGATCTGCCCCCCTATAATAGGGTTATGGTGGATGGCATCGCTATAAATTATAGCGCCTTTGAGCAAGGCATCCGCACATATAAAATAAAGGCCGTGCAAGCAGCAGGCGAACAGCCCGTTGAGGTGGATAATATTGATGAATGTGTAGAGATCATGACCGGGGCTGCCTTGCCCGCATCATTAGATACAGTTATCCGTTATGAAGATATTACCATAACTGATGGCAACGCCACCATCAACATAACAGCAATTGAACAAGGCCAAAGCATCCACCTAAAGGGTGCCGATAAAAAGCAGGGCGATGTGCTTGCTGTTCCCGGTCAGTTAATTACCCCGGCGGTTTTGAGTTTGATAACGTCGGTAGGTGAGGCCGAGGTGCGGGTTAAAAAGGTGCCGCGCATAGTGGTTATCTCTACCGGCGATGAAGTAATTGAGGTACATAAACGCCCAACGCCTTACCAAATTCGCCGCTCAAATAATTATACGGCGCAAGCCATCCTTAAATCATTGGGTTACGAGGCATCGGTGCTGCATTTGCCCGATGATCCGGAAGTGATCAGCAATCAGCTATCGCAATGTTTTCAATATTACGATGCCATTGTATTAGCAGGTGGAGTATCCGCAGGTAAGTTTGATCATCTGCCAAAGGTGCTGAATGAGTTGGGTGTTGAACAGCTATTCCATAAAGTAGCACAACGGCCGGGCAAGCCGCTTTGGTTTGGTAAACACAGTAATGGTGTGCCGGTATTCGCTTTTCCGGGTAACCCGGTAGCGGTGTATATGTGCATGCATAGGTATTTTATGCCCTGGTTATATGCCACTTTAGATCAGCCACAACCTGCTCCGGTTTATGCCATGCTGAATAACGATCTGGAATTTAAACCCGAACTAAAATACTTTTTGCAGGTTAAATTATTGGTGAATGAGCAGGCGCAATTAGTAGCCGAACCGATAGCCGGCAACGGCTCCGGCGATTTTGCCAACTTGGCCGATGCCAATGCCTTTATGGAATTGCCCGCTGATAGGTCGTTATTTAATAAGGGCGAAGTATATCGTGTACACCTCATCAACCCGTTATAATAACATATGGACTTAACGCATATTGACAGCAAGGGCAACCCCGCTATGGTTGATGTGGGTACCAAACAGGTAACCGCCCGCAAAGCTGTGGCACAAAGTATTGTATTATTGCCCGATGAAGTTTTAACTTTACTTGATGGCGATGAACTGCTGTCTAAAAAAGGGCCGGTGTTTCAAACCGCTATTATCGCGGGCATAATGGCCGCCAAAAAAACCGGCGAGTTGATACCGCTTTGCCATCCATTGGGGTTGGATAATTGTTCGGTAACCATCAGCTTTAATGCTGAGCGCGAGGTGGTGGTAGAGTGTACCGCGGCCATAACCGCGCGTACCGGGGTAGAGATGGAGGCGTTGGTAGGCGCATCAATAGCGGCGCTTACTATTTATGATATGTGCAAGGCCTTGAGCCATAACATCGTGATAAAGGAAACACGGCTTGTTGAAAAAACAGGAGGGAAGCATGACTTTAAACGGGCATAATAAACACACCAAACTGGCGCGTCCGTCGCTGGGTAATTTCGGGCGTAACGAGTGGGCCATATTAGGCGCGCCCTGCACCGTAATAAAACTACTGGCTGATGATGTACTGCGTGCCTTAGCACCCGATTATAAAGGCGCTTATGCCGATACTACCCATGCCGATGACATGATACTGCCGCCGGGCCGCTTAAATGCCGGTGGCATGCTGGAGTATACCGATCAGATACAATATTCGCAGTTAAGCTATGCCACGCCGTTATCGCCGGTTCAATTAAAACAGCATTTTTATCAGGCCGATATTGTGTTGGTGAATGGCAATCATCAGCAGGCCAAAGCACAGGTTTTGGTGTTGGATGAAAACAGGAAGGCATCATTGCAAAAGCGGGTATCGCAATTAACCAATGTGGAGCTGATACTGGTGAGCGATAACACCAACGAGGTGTTTGATTTTATACAGGAGGCCGTACCCCATTGGCGCGATATACCCATGCTTAAGGTGGATGATGCGCAAGGCATAGTCACCTTTTTTAAAAGTAAACTAATACAAAACTTGCCCAAACTAAATGCCCTGGTGTTGGCCGGAGGCAAAAGCGAGCGCATGGGGTTTGATAAAACCGCCATTAAGTGGCATGATAAGGAGCAGCGCTATTACGTTGCCGATATGCTGCGCCGCCATTGCCGAGATGTATATATATCGTGCCGTGCCGGGCAGGTGGCTGAGATAGATGGGGCGTATCCAACATTGGTAGATACATTTACCGATTTGGGGCCGTATGGGGCTATCCTGTCAGCATTCCGCAGCGAGCCGGATAGTGCCTGGCTTGTGGTAGCCACTGATCTGCCTTTGCTGGATGATATTACCATACAACATTTAATTGCCCTGCGTAATCCGTCGGCTATGGCAACGGCTTACGCCGGTGGTGCCGATGGACTGCCCGAGCCTTTAATAGCCATTTGGGAGCCTAAAAGCTACCCGCAACTGCTGGCATTTTTGGGGCAGGGGTATAGCTGCCCACGTAAGGTGCTTATCAATAGCGATACTTCGCTTGTGCCACCTGCCAACCCGGATGCGCTCACCAATGTGAATACTCCCGACGAGCTTGACCGTATTAAACGACAACTACACCAAAAAATAGCGACCGATGAATAACGATTGGGTAAGATACAATTGCCAGATAGCCTTGCCTGGTTTCGGCGAGGCCGCGCAGCAGCGCTTGCAGCAGGCCAGCGTGCTTATTGTAGGTATGGGCGGCTTGGGCTGCCCGGCAGCGTTGTATCTCACATCGGCGGGGGTGGGTACCATTGGTATTGCCGATTTTGATACCGTTAGCGAAGGTAACCTGCACCGCCAGGTATTATACGGACCGGATGATAAGGGCAGCAACAAAGCCACCACCGCGTGCAGCAAGCTAAAGCAGCAAAACCCAAAGGTGGAGTTTGTGCCGTATGAGCAGCGAATATCAGCCGCAAACGTAATTGAAATAATAGCGAAGTATGATGTAGTGGTTGATTGTACCGACAATTTTGAAACCCGATATCTACTTAATGATGCCGCTGTTATAGCCGGCAAGCCCCTGGTGTATGGCGCTATTTACCAGTTTGAAGGTCATGTGGCTGTATGGAATGTGGCGCACAAAAGCGGCAACGGCCATACAACCAACTACCGCGATCTTTACCCAAAAGTGAATGCCGCGCAAATACCCAACTGTACTGAGGGTGGCGTAATACCAACGATGGCCGGTATAATAGGTTGCCTGCAAGCTAATGAAGTACTGAAGTACATCACCCAAACGGGCGACTTGCTGTGCGGTAAGCTGCTGGTGTTTGATGCCCAAACGCTGCAAAGCCGGGTAATTAAGATAGGCTCGTTCACTAAAACAAATATTACCACGCTGCCTGTTGCTGAGGACGATGTTGCCGATATTGATCAGGATGAACTGAAAGGGCTTATAGATAACAATGATGCCCAACTGATTGATGTGCGTACCGCCGAAGAACGCCAGGCGCATAATATAGGGGGCAAGCATATCCCGCTAAATCAGCTGGAAGCTCAACTGCACGAGATCGATCCCGCAAAAACCAATGTGTTTTATTGTACCACCGGTAAACGCAGTGCCGAAGCTGTTAAGATAGCTCGCCGTGCCTTGCCCGATAGCAAGGTAACATCCCTAAAAGGCGGCCTGAGCGAATGGCTTGATGAAAATGGTTGATAATTGATGTGTTAAGGATGCGCAGCCACCCATACCTCGCCATCTTCAAAAATCTCCTTTTTCCAGATAGGGACGGTTTGCTTTAGCGTGTCGATAATGTAGCGGCAGGCCTCAAAAGCAGCATCCCGGTGCGCGGCAGATACGGCTATGATAACCGGTATCTCTCCAACCTGTAATGTGCCTGTACGATGGTGTATCAATACTTTTTGCAGCGGCCATTTTACAAATACGTCTGCGGCGATCTTCTCCATTTCTTTGATGGCCATGGTGGCATAGGCTTCAAATTCCAACCTTAAAACGGCTTTGCCTTTGGTGGCGTTGCGTACGGTGCCTATAAAAAAATCAATGCCGCCGCTTTCTGGGGTGATAACCCATTGGCTGCATTCGGCAATGTTTAGTGGTTGGTGGGTTATCAGTATGTTGGTGGTAGGGGTGTTGCTCATTATTATCCGCCGCTTACTGGTGGAATAATAGCTACTTCATCACGCTGGTGAATATAATCTTCGGGCAGGGCGTACTCATTGTTTACAGCGATCAGGTATGATGATAGTTGCTTAAGGCGCGGATATTCCTGCTCCAAAGTATACTTGAGGCTCATTACGGTAGCATCGTTCATCAATTCCAATTGTATTGATGGGGCATTAAAAATATCCTTGGCCACGCCAAATGCTAAAATAGTGATCGTCATTTTTTTTTTAGTGGTGTGTTAGTAGCTTAACAAATATAAACACTATAAATACATTGTTTCTGTAAAAAAATCGAATAAAAGCTGTGCAGCCCGAACCTGCCTTTATATATTGCTACCTTTGCCGCAAACCTTAAATATCTATGAAGTACGTTTATTTAGGCTTAGCCATAGCTTCAGAGTTGATTGGCTCATCGTGCCTTCAGGCTTCTAACCAGTTCACTAAACTTGTGCCATCGGTAATTACTGTTGTAGCATTTATATCCTGCTTTTATTTTCTGTCGTTCGCGCTCAAAAGCATTCCGTTAGGGGTGGCCTATAGTATTTGGGCCGGATTAGGCATCGTATGTACCGCGCTTATTTCGGTATTCATATTCAAACAATCGTTAGATGCACCCGCCTGCATTGGTATTGGTTTTATTGTGGTAGGAGTCATCATCATGAATTTATTTTCTTCTTCGGTATCGCACTGATTTTTTTATCTATCTGATAGTGAGATTTCTGAATATTATTTATAACGATTTTTATATATATTCTACTTTGTATATAGATTTTATATACATTTGTATCATCATACCATGAACGCATTTAAAATATCATCATATAAAAATATTATGAGCACCTGCCAACTAAGTGCCGGTATGTGTTGTTGTTGCCATTGATCAAAATCGGATAACAAACTCAATTGATCTTTATTTTTTGCAACAACTAATTTTAAATGAACTCGTATACAATCTTTGAAGATGTGCCGGTAAACGGAGCCGGTAATCTTATCAATCAAAAACAAATATCAGATAACGCGTTGTCAGGCAATTATAATGATCTGCGCTTATCGGCCGATAGCGATCGTTGGTTTGAGTATTATAACGGCGCTATTACACATGGTTATATTGATCTTAAAAAGTTCAATAATAAACCGCTTGTGGTGGCTTTTTATTCGGGTAAATGGGGGAGTGCAGGTTTAAACCTGCTGCGTTCGCTCAATACCATACAGGCAGAGGTAAAGGCCAACGGCGGTAATTTGCTGGTGGTTATACCCCAGGGCGAGCAACATTTAGACCAGATGGCATGGCTCAACAGCCTTACGCTGAGTTTTTATGTTGACGAGGTAAATGCCTTAGTTGACAGGTTGGGTATAAGTGCCGGACCCCAGTATCAAGCACAGGCACCGGCGGTTTATGTAGCCAATGCCCGCCGCGAAATAACGTATAAACACGTATACCGTGATCAGGCTGATGGTTTTTCGGTAAGCGATGTAATATCGGCGGTGTATAGTTCAGCGCTGCTGTTCAACAAAAAAGAATTTATATAATTAGTTTCAAGTAGGTTAAAGTGCCAGGGGGGTAAACCAATGTTTATCCCCCTTTATTTTGCATATTTAGCCAGCATTTAAGCGGATGATGACCGAAAAAAAAGATTACGACGCGGTAGTAATAGGCTCAGGTCCTAACGGACTCGCGGCTGCCATACTGCTACAGCAGCAGGGTTTACAAGTGCTGGTTGTTGAAGGTAAATGCACCATCGGCGGCGGCCTCCGCACAGCCGAGCTTACGTTGCCGGGCTTTAAGCACGATATCTGCTCGGCCATTCATCCCTTAGCCGCCGGTTCGCCATTTTTTAAGACATTGCCCCTGCATCAGCACGGGTTGGAATATATAGCCCCCGAAGTGGATGCCGCCCACCCATTTGATGATGGCACTGCGGCAATATTAAAACGCTCGGTTGATGAAACGGCATCCCTGCTTGGCGCTGATGCCGATGCTTACCGTAAACTTATCGGTCCACTGGTAAAAAGCTGGCCGGGCATGGCTGCCGATGTATTAGGCCCCTTGCATATACCGGCCAAACCCTTTGCTATGGCACATTTCGGGCTATCGGCATTGCAACCTGCAACCATGCTGGCAAAGCAGTTTAAAACCGCTAAAGCTAAAGCGTTATTCGCGGGGATGGCGGCGCATTCCATCCAGCCGCTAACAAATCTGGCTACATCGGCCATCGGTATGGTGTTATTAGCTAACGGGCATTTGGGTGGATGGGTGATACCCAGGGGCGGTTCGCAAAGTATTGCCAATGCGCTGGCATCGTACTTTACATCATTAGGCGGAAAAATCGAGGCAAATACCTATATAACATCAATGGCTCAACTGCCATCGGCACGTGCGGTATTTTTTGATGTTACCCCAAAGCAACTGCTTCAAATAGCAGGGCATAAGTTCTCGTCTATCTACAAATGGCAATTGGAGCGTTACCGTTATGGCGATGGTGTTTTCAAGGTTGATTGGGCGTTGGATGGCCCGGTGCCATTCAACGCCGAAGATTGCCGCAAGGCCGGTACCGTGCATTTAGGCGGAACCATTGAGGAGATCGAAGCATCAGAAAAAGCATCCGCCGCGGGCAGGCATTCCGAAAATCCTTATGTGTTACTGGCCCAGCAAAGTATATTTGATACCAGTCGTGCGCCCGAAGGCAAACAAACCGTATGGGCGTATTGCCATGTACCCAATGGATCAACCAAGGATATGACCGCCATCATTGAGAACCAGGTGGAACGTTTCGCTCCCGGATTTAAGGATAGAATATTGGCCCGCCATACCTTTAACACCGCCCAAATGCAGGAACATAACCCTAACTATATCGGCGGTGATATTAACGGCGGTATTATTGATATTGGTCAGCTATATACCCGTCCGGCACTGCGCTGGTCGCCGTACCGTACGTCGGCTAAAGGGCTGTACATCTGCTCGTCATCAACCCCTCCGGGTGGTGGTGTGCATGGTATGTGTGGTTACAATGCCGCCAAGCGCGCGCTTAAGGATGTATTCAATATCAGCATTCCCAAACTTTAAAAGGCCTCGTTCAACCCAAGGAATAAGCCCTTTGCACCATATTTACCGAAGGCGTAATCAATACAAAGATTGGTACGGGTTGCCTTGTTAAACAGTACACGTAAACCAGCGCCGCCACCGGGTTGCCATACCTGGCCTATCTTGGTGCCCACGTCATCATTAGCGGTTTGAATGTTAAAGAATGTTACCCCGCTGATAAATTTATTGTGGGTGATAGGGAAACGGTATTCCATCTCCGAGTAAACATATTGCGTGCCCTTAAAGTAAGTAACCGTATAGCCACGGCCACTTCTAAAGCTTGGGTCGCGACCTGTACCCGGCAGTTCCAGATAGGGCAGGGCACCGCCCATTACAAATGATGTCCAGTTCCAGAAAGCGATAACATGCTCGGGGTTACGTTTTGAAAGGCTCCAGTATTTCCTGAAATCGGTAGTTAACTGTGTGGCGCTTTTGGTGCTGCCCATCCACGTTTGGTTAACACGAATACCGGCATCGGCATAAATACCATTGTAAGCACGGTTCTGATTATCGCGCGTGGTGTACTGCGCGTTAAAAAGCAATCCGTTCGAGCTGTAATTGCCATTGTTAAAACCATTGCGCTCATTGTAAATATAGTACGGCGTGCGGGTTTCATTTACCGGGTTATTTCGATCCTCAATACTCCGCCTGATATCAAACGATAAGCCCGCGCCTAAAAACAGGTTCTCAGTTACCTGTTTATAAACCTTTTCGCGCAGGTTATAATACATCGAGTGCAGCACATAGCCTTTACGGTCGGGGTTGGTCAGTATCATATCATCATTACTACCCGTAGCGCCGCGACCTATACCCATACCAAAATCGGGCGTGAGGGTTTTGGCGGCTACCAGGCTACCCTGTAAATTCCAGTGGTTACCAGGGGTGAACACGTTATGGCTCAAATAAAAGTAAATGATGCCCTTGGTAGTAATAGATGCCGACGTTGCCGCTACCGACATCAACGTGCCCGGTTCGCTGCCCAATACCTTACCGGCAACAGCCTTTACACCTATCTGGAAACCGATACTCGGGTTCGAGGCTACGTTAGGCATCAGCGTAATGCCCGATTTCTTTTTAAGCGAATCAGGTTTTTTGCTCGGGTGGATCAATGTCTGTATCAGATCGCCGATATCATACTGCCCGGCATAGCTTTTAGCCTGTGTTTTTGCAATACTATCCGCTCTCAGCGAGTCGGTTTTAAGCGAATCAGTAGTAGCCTGAACCTGCGCCAAAGCACCTGCAGGAGCTATAAAACATAGTGATACTATAAATACTATGTATTGTAATTTATTGTGGATGAATTGTTTTTGCACAGTAGGTGATGTTTATTGATCGTTCACATAAAATCCTAATGTAAACTCAATACCATCAAAAAGGTTTTAGGGTGTACTTATTGGTATACACTTTAAAGGGTATAGCGCCAAAATGTTAATAACTATTATAGATAGGCGATAAGAAATTTCTATATATGTATTTGGATTTAATCTAAATAGTTTTACTTTTGTGATATACACTTCTACACAAGGGGATGCAGGTTAAAGAGGTAATTGATAATCCGATTTTTACAGAGGTTTTCACCACACAGCATGGCGCCATCTATCAATCAGACAGCGAAGGTTGCTGGTATATTGATTTTGCCGGTAAGCTGGCCCGTTTTGATTACCGTTGCCTGCTTAAGCTAAAAAAAGCTATTAACAGTATTGATATTGAGCAAAAGCTGATGGATGCCCAATCGCCGGATATGGAGATCATCTTCATCTGCGCCTGCGATGATACCTACGTGTTAACCCTCACCCAGATCATACACTTCAAGGAGCTTTTACAGGGCACCTTCGTGATGTTGGAATTGAATCACATCATCTACAATCGCCTGTACCGCATGGCTTGTTAAGTGTACTTAGATTGCTTCCATATTGCTAATTTTTAGCCGCTTGGGCTTTTATAGCATTATCTTTGCATTGTTGTAATTGATTAAAACAAGTAAAGATCATGAAAGATATCATCCGTATAAAATCACTTTTATCTACCGAGATAGAAGAAGTTTTAAATCAACAAATTAAGAAAGAAGCGCAATCAGCGTCAGTATATTTAGCCATGGCTTCATGGTGCGACCGTAATGGTTTTGATAACTCAGCCGACTACTTTTTCAAACAGTCTGAAGAAGAAAGAACACACCAGCTAAAATTCTTCAAGTACGTGCTTGATATGGGCGGTACGGCTATCTCTCCGGAGGTTACCAATGTTAAAATTGAATACAACTCATTCCGCGAGATATTTGAGGATGCACTTGATCAGGAGATCAGCGTAACCGAATCAATCAAAGCTATTGCAACCCGTTGCTACAAAGAGCAGGATTATGTAACCCTGGAATTCCTTAACTGGTTCTTTAAAGAGCAACGCGAAGAAGAATACAAAGCCCGCCGTGCGCTGGAGCTATTTGAAACCATTGGTGAAGAAGGTACCGGCCGTTGGGAAATTGACCGCCACATCCCTAAAATTCACTACGGCAGCGAGGCTTAATCCTGCTGCATGAGGCCCGCCAACAGGCGTAAAACCTCTCGTTCAGAATATTCTTTCAGCCATATATTTTCAGGCTGTATGTTACAGACCGGTGCAAACTTGCACCGGTCTGTGCATTCAATACGTACCACTTCAATTTCTATCTTACTTTTGGTGTGCTTCACAAAGCTCGAAGCCATTTTGTAAGCATCCTTTCCTCCGCGCTTTCCGCACTTGCTGCCGGTGCACATGTACAGCACTTTATCAGGCACCTCAAATTTTCCCATGTAACAAATTTATGTAATCATAACCAAACGGTTATTATATTTGTTGTATCTATATGCCTTTAAATTAGGCGTAACCATTATAAGCCTTACATCTGCATTATATATACAAATGGCCGTTTCATCTGCGCATTTGGCCAATTCGGGCATAAATTTTGTGTTTGTTCGGCAATTAAGATTATCTTTGAGTGTTTTTTGGTTTTAATAAGCATTAAAACAAACAATAAAAACGAGTCATGAAATATAACATCCTCGCTTTTGCTATACCGCTCTTTGTGGTTTTCATGCTACTGGAGTACTTCGTCGCAAAACAAAAAAAATTAAAGCTGTTTGATCTCCACCGTTCAATAGCCAATGTGAGCATTGGTATATTAGAGCGCCTAACCGACGTACTTGCCGCGGCAGTATTTTACGGTGTGTATGATTATCTGCAAAAAACTTACGGCTTTTTCCACATAAAGCCAACCATAGCCATGTGGATACTACTTTTTTTAGGTACCGATTTTATTTGGTACTGGTACCACAGGCTTGCGCACGAAATGAATGTGCTTTGGGCCGTACACGTGGTACACCACCAAAGTGAGGATTTTAATTATACCGTATCTGCGCGTATCACCCTATTGCAGGCCATAGTGCGCACTGCTTTCTGGAGTGTATTGCCTATATTGGGTTTCCCTGCCGAAATGATAGTAGTAATGCTGCTGATACACGGCTTATACCCATTCTTTGTACATACGCAAGTGATAGGCAAGCTGGGCTTTTTAGAATACTTTTTGGTTACCCCATCACATCACCGTGTGCACCACGCCTGTAACGATGAGTACCTGGATAAAAACTACGGCGATGTATTAATTATTTGGGATAAGCTGTTCGGCACCTTTAAAAAGGAAGATGAAAAACCGGTTTACGGTTTAACGCACCAATTAAAGACTTACAGCATTATGTGGCAGCATTTCCATTTCTTTATTGAGTTATGGATAATGGTTAAGCAGGAAAAAACGCTGAAAGGCAAGATCCGTATGATATTTGGCAGCCCAAACCTGATTGACCCCGCCGCGCGCGAAAAGGCCGAACGTATATTCGGCATCAAATTGCACGAGGAGCCTATGCAGCAAAGGCTCAACAACTACGTGGTTTGGCAGGTGATATTTATGCTGGTAACGCTGTTCTTCTTCATCCTGTTCGAGTTTGAGCTGGGTGCTATGGAGAAATTCCTGTTCACGGCATTCACCGTGCTAACGCTGATAAACTGCGGCGCCATAATGGAGCAAAAGAAATGGGTGTTTGCCGTTGAATTTTTGCGTATGCTGGTTGTTGGTAGCGCACTGTACATTTACAATGCCGATTACCATATTGTAACTTTCTTTATATGCGCGGTACTGGCCCTGATGGCCCTGTTTTACCGCACGGTTGAGGAACGCTACCTATCGGTAGTATACCAGGAACAATAGAATAAGATATTTTGATACAAAAAGAGAAAGGGCCGGTAATATTACCGGCCCTTTCTCTTTTTGTATGTTTACGATAAATTATAATTTTAGCGACACCTAAATCGGAAAAATGAAGACAATATCAGAAGCAAAATTTGAAAGAGTAATAAAAGAAGGATTTCATGAATTATTGAAACCTTTGGGTTTTAAGAAAAAAGCTAATAACTTTTACTTACCCCTTGATGGTATTGGACAGATTATTAATATTCAAAAAAGTAGTTTCGGAAATAAAGAGAATATAAGTTTTACTATAAACACGGGGATTTTTGTTCCTCAATATTGGCTTGCTTTTTACAATTATAACAATAAAGGACTTCCAAGTTATCCAACTGAACCAGACTGTTTATTGAGAAACCGAATAGGTAGGCTTAAAAAGCAACATGATACCTGGTATGATATTGAAGAAAATACTAATGAACAAGACTTAATATACGAGATGAGGAAAAATGTGATCGATTTTATATTGCCGTATTTTAATAAGGTTAGCAGTATACAGGTGTTAATAGAGGAGGTTGATGGTTCAGATTATTTTTCACCTATAGGTAAATTAGCCATATATGCAGAACTCAATTATTTTGACAAAGCCAAACAAGCGTACGAGTTGTTACTGAAAAACACTACAGCCCCAGGCTCATTGTTAACCTTGAAAGAATATGGGCAAAAATATGGCTTTGGTAAATAAAAAAGGCAATAATGAGTAGACTGTCATCTGCCCATCATTGCCATATATTAAAGTGTCAGCTTTAGCAATTACCATCAGGGCCGCAAAAATCACCGTCGGTATTTAATACCTGTGGCTTTTCTTCGCTCTTAACCTTATCAAGCACCTGTTTAAATACTTCGGTAGGTTGCGCGCCCGATACCGCGTATTTATTGTTGAATACAAAGAAAGGCACACCCTGCACACCAATCTGGCGGGCGTGATGTATGTCTTCTTCTACCTCTTGTTTGTAATTATCGGCAGTTAATGCCTGGCGTATATCATCAGCATTAAGGCCGTTGTTTTCGCCTATTTTTACCAATGTGTCGGTATCGCTTATGTTTTCGCCCTGGGTAAAATATGCGGCAAGCAAGGCTTCCTTCACCTCATTTTGTACGCCGTGTTTAGCAGCAAGGTGCAGTAAGCGGTGGGCATCAAGCGTGTTGGCTATTTTGGCTGTATCAAAATCATAATCTAAACCCAGTTCGGCAGCTTGCGCGGTTACGTAGGCATTCATCTCCTTAGCCTTTTCGAGCGGGAAGCCTTTGCGTTTTGATAGGTACTGATCAACGGTTTGGCCTTCCTCGTATTTAGCTTCGGGGTCTAACTGGTAGCTGTGCCAAACAATCTCTACATTATCATCAAAACCGGTAAGGGCGTTTTCAAAGCGGCGCTTACCTATATAGCAAAACGGACAAACAATGTCCGACCAGATATCTACTCTCATAAAACAAATTTAAGTGATAACCGGGCAAACAATAGTTAGCGTATTGTCAGGTTTTACACGCCCCAGGCGGTTATTACCACCGTGCGGTTGCCGCCGTGGTTGCGGTGCTCACACAAGTAAATGCCTTGCCAGGTGCCCAGCGCGGGCCGGCCATTGGTTATGGGTATAGTTACCGAGCTACCCAGCATGGCGGCTTTCAGGTGGGCGGGCATATCGTCTGATCCTTCGTAATCGTGCTCATAATCCGGATCATTCTCGGGTACGGCTTTGTTAAAATACATCTCAAAATCCATCCGTACGGTAGGGTCGGCATTCTCGTTTATGGTAAGCGATGCCGATGTATGCTGAATAAAAACCTGCAACATGCCGGTCTTTATATCGCTAAGCTGTGGCAGGGCTTGTAAAATATCGTTGGTTATAATATGAAATCCACGCCTGCGGGCGGCAAGCCGTATATGTTGCTGGTATATTTTCATTGTTCGTAGTGTATCTGCGGACTAATATACTCAACTTAAAAAGGAGCGAAGGGTTTGGTGTTAAGAATAGGGATATGACTCCCTAACTGGCAATACGATCGTTATTAAACCACTTGGTCACTACAGTTTCCAGATCAGCAATATCAAATGGCTTGGTTAAAATATCATCGGCCTGGCAATCTTTGGCAATTTCTTCAAGACCAACCACTGCCGAAACAATGATCACCGGAATATCGGCGGTAGCTTTGTTCGATTTAATGTTTAAGCAGATAGAAGCGCCGGTAATATCTCCACTTAACGAATAATCAAGCAATATTAAACCCGGATTAAGGTTCTTAACCGCCTCAGTATAATGATAAGCAGGGGTTTGTACTACATTATAACCGGCTTCGGTTAAAATATAGTCAACAATATCAGCTATCGCCGCGTCATTTTCGATAAGTAAAACACTGTTTTTCATACCTGTGCGAGTCGGTTTAAATACAGGCAATTGAAATAGACGATTGTCTGAATTAAATTAGGAATTTAATTATTTGCCTATAAAGTTAGTCTTAATTTTGATATAAACAAGAGTATGCGGTATAAATGTAGATAATATTTTATGCTTGATTATTAATATTATTAGTTCAAATAACTGTTATAACACAATATTTTGTTGGATAGATTATATTATGAATTTATAAAGAATAAATTAATTAGAAATTAATTAAAGTTTTTTGGAATTATTCCAAAAAACGCCGGGGTATGGCTTTTGCAAAAAATATATCTCACCTTAGTAAGGTAAATGCAAGTGATAGTAGATATACAAAATAAGCTTGAGGCCATATTGCCCGCTACCCGTATAAAAACAAGGTTGATCGATCTGGTTTCATACGCCTCGGATGCCGGGTTTTACACCCTTACGCCACAGGCCGTAGTGCAACCAGTTAATGAGGGCGAGGTTATTGAATTGTTCAAGTTCGCGCACGCTAACAACATTCCGCTGGTGTTTCGTACGGGCGGTACCAGCTTGTCGGGCCAATCCATAACGGACGGTATTTTGGTTGATCTGAGTCAGCATTGGGATAAGATCAGTATTGAAAATAATGGCAGCGAGGTGCGTGTGCAGCCTGGTATAACCGGTGGCATGGTGAACAGTTATCTGCGCAAGCATAAAAAGAAGATAGGTCCCGACCCGGCGAGTATTAACTCGGCCATGATGGGTGGCATCCTCTCCAATAATTCAAGCGGAATGTGTTGCGGGGTAAAGCAAAACTCGTATCATACCGTAAAGCATATCCGTTTTGTATTGCCTGATGGTAAGGTGTTCAGCACTGAGCAACAGGCAGACTATATCCGCTTTGAACAGGAATGTAACTCGCTCTATCATCTGCTTAAAAATACCCGCGAAAAGTTATTGGCAGATACTGATCTGTATAATAAGATACGCGGCAAGTACCAGATAAAAAACACGGTTGGCTACGCCGTTAACGCGCTGATAGACCATGAACACCCTTTAGATATTTTAGCTCACCTGCTGATTGGTGCCGAGGGCACACTGGCCTTTATTGCCGAAACGGTGATGAATACCGTGCCCGAGTATCCTTATAAATCGGCAGCGTTATTGTATTTTTCGGATATATATACCGCATGCCAGGCCATTATGCCGCTTAATGATGCCGGTGCCCGCGCTATTGAATTGATGGACAGGGCATCGTTACATGCGATTGAGCACATGCCTAATTTGCCCGCGGTAATAAAAGGTTTGCCCGAGCAGGCATCGTGCCTGCTGGTGGAATTTCAGGAAGATACCTATGCCGACATCGAATTAAAGGTGAACGATTTTTTGCAGCAGGTAGAAACATTAGCCTTGCTGCATGCCCCGGTATTTACCTCTAATCCGCAGGAGTTGGAGTATTACTGGAAGATACGCAAAGGACTGTTCCCATCGGTAGGGGCGGTGAGGGCCAGTGGGTCGACCGTTATATTGGAGGATGTGGCTTTCCCGGTACCTATGCTGGGCGATGCGATACTTGATCTGCAAGCGCTGTTTAAAAAGTATGAATACAATAATGCCATCATCTTCGGGCATGCCCGGGATGGCAATATCCACTTCCTGATAACGCCGGAGTTCAACTCGCCTGACGAGGTTACCCGTTACGATAGCTTTATGCAGGAGGTGGTAACTATGGTGGTTGATAAATATGACGGCGCGTTAAAGGCCGAGCACGGTACCGGCCGCAACATGGCACCATTTGTGCAAACCGAATGGGGCGATGATATATACGCCATCATGAAGCAGATAAAAGAGGCTGTTGACCCGGCTAATCTGCTTAACCCCGGTGTAATTATTAATGCAGACCGTACCGTACACATCAAAAACATTAAACCGCTGCCAACGGTGGAGCACGAGGTAGATAAATGTATTGAATGCGGTTATTGCGAGCACAAATGCCCCAGCCGTAACCTCACCACCACGCCACGCCGCCGGATAGTTATCCGCCGGGAATTGAAAAAAATGGAGCTTAGTGGCGATGCCGCCAACCATAAAATACTGCTCGACCAGTACCAATATGATGGTATGGACACCTGCGCGGTAGACGGACTATGCGCCACAGCCTGCCCGGTTGATATTAATACCGGCGAGTTGATCAAACGCCTGCGCCGTGAAAATCATTCGCCATTGGCCAATAAGATAGCACTTACCGTTGCCCGAAATTTTGGTGTAGTGATGAGCGCGGCACGCCTTTCCAGCACATTGGGATCCTAAGCTTAGAATTCCACGTGGACAAGTTGTCGCGGCCGCTTCTATAGTGTCACCTAAATACTAGTGACTCCAGCGTAACTGGACTGGCCACAGTTAGGCCGCAAATGTAATCACACTGGCTC